>Ga0326727_10000514_pt1 | contig 159410 bp, 117 predicted proteins | sample MB2enrmetagenome_FD_207643 | JGI IMG/M metagenome (GOLD analysis project Ga0326727, IMG submission 207643) | Lab enriched peat soil microbial communities from McLean, Ithaca, NY, United States - MB29MY | ecosystem: Environmental > Terrestrial > Soil > Wetlands > Peat | place: USA: New York...
TTCCAAGGGTAAATAAACGTCAACCAAAAAAGTACAAGGACAAAATGGCACACTTTTCAAGAAATCTGAGGTGGCACACTCACCCTCAGGATTTGTCACACTTGCGGAATTTGCGAAAGGCATTGGGGCTAAGAGGGGTCAACCACGCCCAAAACCGTCTCTGAGACGCCGCTCCGGCGGCAGGGCCCGGGTACACCCGGAAACGCCTTGAGATTTGGCGTGACCGTGACGGGCAAGCGGTGTCTAATGTCAGTGCTCTCGCTTGTAATGAAGAAGTTGATCATTCTAATCGTGGTTGTCGGTATCGGGATTGGCGGTTATTACGGGTGGAAAAACTGGCAGAAAGCCAACCCCACCTCCGTCGGCCAGGACCACCCGACGACCGCCACTGTCGAGTTGCGCAGCATCAACTTCTCCGTCAACGCCGCCGGCGAAATCGCGCCCGCCGAGCAGGTGTCCGTCCGCCCCGAAATCAATGGCAAGGTGGACCTCCTTCCGGTGGACCTGGGCGACCGCCTCAAGAAGGGGGACTTGCTGTTCAAGTTGGACGATAAGGAACTCCAGCAGACTCGCGCCTCCAATGTCACGGACATTGACAAGGCGAAGCTGGGCCTGGAAAAGGCCGAACGCGACGACAGGCGAGCGCGGCAATTGCTCGCGGAAAAGCTCATTTCCCAGGAAACTTACGACGACACCAAGACCGCCTACGAGCTGGCCAAGAATGCCCTGGAAAGCGCTCAGCGGGCGCTCGCCTTCACTGATGAGCACCTGACCAAGACGGAAGTCCGCGCTCCTTTTGATTGCACGGTGCTCACCCGGCCGGTTTCGATCGGTCAGGCTGTTTCCGGTTCCGACGGCTTCAACGGCGGCACCGAAGTCCTCACCATCGCCGACCTGAACAACATGATCATCAACGCCCAGGTCAACCAGGCCGATGTTCCCCGGCTGAAGGTCGGCGAGACGGTCGAGGTCGCGGTTGAGGCCGTGCCCGGCCTGCAGGCGACGGGCGTAGTTGAACGCATCTCGCCCCAGGCGATCATCAAGAACAACATCAAGGGCTACCCGGCCCGCATCGTCCTCAAGAACGTGGACGAGCGCACCCGCCCGGGAATGACCGCCAATGTCAAAATCCCTGTTGCCTCGGTCGAAAACGTAACCGCCGTGCCGTTGGCGGCCGTGTTTACCGAGAAGAACTCGGATACCAGCCAAATGGAACGCTACGTCTATGTGCAGCAAGGCGAGACCTTCGAGAAGCGCATTGTCAAAGTGGGCGTCTCGGATTTCGAGTGTGCTGAAATCCAGGAGGGCCTCAAGGCCGGCGAAGTCGTCTCCCTGGAGCTGCCCAAAGAAGAACGCGACAAGAAGGCGAAGCAAATGGCCGTCCAGAAGAAGGGCGGCGGCGAGACGAATGTCACGGCCGGAAAGCTTGCGGCGCCAGCCAGCGCCACCACCACCAACAAGAGCCGAGTCTCGGCCGATAGCGGTTCCTCCTCAGGCAGTGCCTCCAAAAGCAGGTCACCCATGACGAGCGCCTCGGGCGCCAGCAGCAGCGCCGCCCGCTGACCCCCTTCACGTTTCACGTTTCACGCATCACGTCCCTCATGCCCCTCGTCGAACTCCGCAACGTCAGCAAGATCTATCGCCTCGGCGAGGAGGAAATCCGCGCCTTGGACGATGTGACCCTGGACATCGGGGAGGGCGAGTTCATCTCGATCATCGGCCCGTCCGGGAGCGGCAAATCCACCCTGATGCACATCCTCGGCTGCCTGGACTCCCCCACCAAAGGGACGATCCGGCTCGATGGCGTCATGATCGAGAAAGCCTCTGCGCGCCAGCTTGCCGCCATTCGCAACCGCAAGATCGGATTCGTCTTCCAGTTCTTCAATCTGCTGCCCAAGCTCAATGTGGTGCAGAACGTGGAGCTGCCCATGATCTACAGCGGCATCTCCGGCAAGGAGCGCCGAAAGCGCGCGATCGCCGCCTTGGAAGCGGTGGATTTAGCCAATCGCGCCAAACACCGGCCCAGCCAGCTCTCCGGTGGCCAGCAGCAACGCGCCGCGATCGCCCGCGCTCTGGTCAACAGCCCGCGCATCGTGTTCGCCGACGAACCCACCGGCAACCTCGACTCCCACACCGGCGACGCCATCCTCAGCCTTTTTCGCAAGCTCAGCCAGGAAGGCCGCACCATCGTGCTCGTCACCCATGACCCTGAAATCGCCGCCGTCACGCCGCGCCGCATTGAGATTCGAGACGGGAGGATTGCCACTAAAGTTGATCTGACCCTCGCCGGCCTGGACCGGCGCCCCGCGTCGGCCGAAACAGCGGCGGTTGCTCGGCCATGAGCCAGGCGCGGTCAGCCACCTCGCCGGAAGTGCTCCGCCATTCCTGGGCGCAGCTTGGCATATCCATCCTGGCCGGCGTGCGCGAGATTTGGGCCCACAAGTTCCGCTCCTTGCTGACGATGTTGGGCATTATTCTCGGCGTCTCCAGCCTGGTGGCCATGTCTGCCCTGGTCGCCGGCATGGAGAAAGGCGCCAAAGAGGCGCTGGTGGCCATCGGCGGGCTGGAGAAGGTGCGTATCGAACCGCAAGGCATCCCCGTCGAGCAGCGGCACCTGTCGGACCAGGCCACCGGCATCACGATCAACGACGTGCACGCCCTGGAGCAAAGCGCGCCGCTGGTGACCCTCCTGTCGCCGGAAATGCGGCTCTTTGCCACGCTGACAGCCAATGGGAAGAAATTCCGCCCCTGGAACTGCGTGGGGGTGTGGCCGGCGGCGCTGGAAATGAATGAGCATGTCGTCGAACACGGCCGTATGTTCAATGAACTGGACGACGAGATGGCGCGCAGCGTCTGCGTCATCGGCACCGAGACGCGCGATGAGCTCTGGGGTTCACCCGAGACTGTGGGCCGGGAGATCATCCCCGTAGGGGAAACGCTGTTTATCAACGGCGTGCCCTTCACCGTCATCGGCATGTTTCAACACTATGAGAGCGAGCGGGACCGCAAAGAACGCCTGCTGGCCCAAAGCCAGGCCGGCCAACCGCAGGCGGGCGGCGTCGCTCGCAACCAGGGCCGTGGCCGGCGCCGGGGCAACTTCGTCTTTTACTTCAAGAATGTCACCGTCTATCTCCCGCTCAACACGGTCTGGATGAAATTCCGCGCCGGCGCGAGCCAGATCGCCATTTCTTACGGCGGTGCCAGCCGCACCATCACCGGGACGACCGGCGACCCGCGGCTCTCCGGCCTCGACGCGAAGCTCGCCAGCGTGGACCAGTTGCCCGAGGCCTTGCAGCAAGTCCGCAACGTTCTCATGTGCACTCACAAGGGCATCGAGGACTTCACCTTTAGGACGCAGGAAGACTGGGCCGAGCAGATCAACACCTTCGTCCACAACGCGCGCTTGAGCGGCGGGCTCATTGCCGGCATCAGCCTGCTGGTGGGCGGCATCGGCATTATGAACATCATGCTGGCCAGCATCTCCGAGCGCGTGCGCGAAATCGGCATCCGCAAGTCCGTCGGTGCGGCCACCAGCGACATCTTCACTCAAATTCTGGTCGAGTCCGTCGTTATCGCCATCCTTGGCGGGCTGGCCGGGCTGGCAACCTCCTTCGCACTGGTGAACGCGATTAGCTCGTTCTCCCCCACCGACAATGCGCCGATCATTAAAGTCACCGCCCTGGCCGTCGCCTTCGCCTTCAGCGTGCTCGTTGGCATCCTCGCCGGGATCTTCCCCGCCATCAAAGCCGCCCGCCTCAACCCCATCCAGGCCCTGCGGTATGAGTAACAACGGAGTGATGGAGTATCGGAGTGCCGGAGTGCTGGAGTGCTGCGATACGCCCCACGCCCCACGCACCATTCAGTCCCTCCACCACTCCAACGCTCCATTACTCCAACACCCCCTGCGGTTTTCTCCGTGACCCTCTCCAACACCATCATCGTCGGGCTGAAGGAAGTGTGGGCGCACAAATTCCGCTCGCTGCTCACCATGCTGGGCATCATCCTCGGCGTCGCCAGCCTGGTCGGCATGGCCGCCATCATCAAAGGCATGGAGAACGGCATGAGAGAAACCATGATCGCCATGGGCGGCGCGGACCGGGTCAACGTGGACCAACAGGACGTGCCCGCCGAACAGGAGCACCTCTCGGACCAGGCCCCGGGCAATACCATGGCTGACGTCGAAGCCTTGCGCGGCTGCGCCCCGCTCATGCGCGTGGTATCGCCAAAGATGGACGTGGACGACTTGATCGTGACGCATGGCGACAAGACTCTCATGGTCTGGGATGCCGCCGGAGTGTGGCCCGCTGCGCTCGAGGTTTATCTTTACGCCGTCGAGCACGGGCGATTCTTCACCGACCTCGACGAGGAGAACGCCAATCCGGTCTGCGTCATCGGCACCGGCATTCGTGACGAGTTGTTCGGATCGCCGGAGGAAATCGGGCATGAGATCATCCCCCTCGGCGAGATTATCAACCTCAACGGACAGCCGTTCACAATCGTGGGCATGTTCACCCACTACGAAAGCGAGCGGGACAAGAAGGAGCGGGAGCAGGCAAAAAAGCATCCGCAGGCAGCGCAGGCCGGTCCTGCCCGGCGGAAGGGCTGGGGCCACGGCAACTGGGCCTTCGAGCGCAAGAACCTCACCCTCTGGATGCCGCTCAATACGGCCTGGGTCCGCTTCCGGGCCGCCGGCGATGCCAACGGCATCCCGGACAACCGGCTCTCTGACATCGGCCTTAAGGTGACCAGCCTCGACCAATTGGATCCTGCTCTACAGCAGACGCGGAATATCCTCATGCTCACTCATCACGGCATTGAGGATTTCAGCTTCCGCACCCAGGAGAACCAATTGGAGGCCATCAACAAGCAAATACATAATGCCCGCGTGAGCGGCGGCGTCATCGCTGCCATCAGTCTGCTGGTGGGTGGCATCGGCATCATGAACATCATGCTCGCCAGTATCAACGAGCGCATCCGCGAGATTGGCATCTGTAAGGCCGTCGGCGCCACCGGGCTCGCTATCTTCATCCAGGTGCTCATCGAGAGCATTGTCATCGCCCTCCTTGGCGCGGCCCTGGGCGTAGCTGCCTCCTATGGCTTTGTGCGGGTGCTGGAACAGATCAGTCCCACCGGCAACGCCCCGGTTATTACCCCAGCAGCGATGGGTATCGCGGTCGCCTTCAGCGCCGCTGTAGGCGTGTTCGCCGGGCTCTTCCCGGCGCTGAAAGCCGCCCGGCTGCATCCAATTCAGGCCCTGAGGTACGAGTGAATCCGCAGCTCAGCGCGCCACTTCGTCCCGCAGCGTAATCAACCCTTTGGCCAGCGCGAACCGGGTCAGCCCTGCCACGCTGTGAATGGCCAGCTTTCGCATGATCCGTTCGCGATGCGTCTCCACCGTGCGCACGCCCACGTCGAGCTTGCAGGCGATTTCCTTGTTGCTGAGACCCTCCGCAATCAGGATCAGCACCTCCCGCTCCCGGCTCGTCAGCTTGCACACGTCCGGTCCGTCCCCATTCCCCTGGACAAACTGGTTGAGCGCCAGACGCGCGATCTGCGGACTGAAGTAGCTCTCCCCGGCGATGACCGTCTCAATCGCCTTCGCCAACTCTTCGGGCGACGCATCCTTCAGCACGTAGCCCCGGGCCCCGGATTGGAGGATCTGGGGCAAGTACTCCGGACGCTGGTACATGGACAGGACTAGTACCTTCGTATTCGGCAATTCCTTGCGCAACACCTCGGTCACGGCCAGGCCACTCATCTGCGGAAGGTCAATGTCCAGCAGCACCACATCCGGCAGGAGTTCTTTGGCTTTCGCCACCGCCTCAAGCCCATCAGCCGCTTCCCCGACGATGAACAGATGATCGTGCCGCGCCAGGTAGGAGCTAATGCCCCGACGCACGACCGGATGATCGTCCACCAACAATACTCGCGTACGACCTCTCGCTTTGCCTGGGTCCCGCGCACCCTGGGGCCGAGTCCGCTGGAGCGGGCCCGACGGGGGCTGAGGGATGCGCTGGGGCGCGGGGTTTAGCAATGTGGCCGAGGTCTTCGCCGGAAGCCTGGTTGGTGCCAATAGTGTAGTCTTCATCGTTTTCTTGTGTCGCCGAGTCTAGGTTCACCCCGAAAACCGACAATCGGGGCAAAACACGAACCTGGCCCCGGTGAGAATGCAGAATGCGTTCCAAGGGTTTCCCCGGGGAAACGCAGCCCATAGCTGCCGGGGGGCAGGGAACGTTCATAAATCAAAACGCCGCGGCCACGTCCCGGCCAAAAAGCCAACCAGGACCGAGGTCCGAAGACTACCGACTCAAGTCGGGTTTTCCCGCTGCACCCATGAGGTCGCGTGCTGAGTCAGTTCGACCGCGCTCTTCAGCTCCAGCTTTTGCTTAATCTGCTCGCGGTAGTACTCGATGGTCTTGATGCTCAGGTGCAGCTCCTGTGCGATCTCCTTGGTCTTCTTCCATTTGCCGATGAGCTGGAAAACCTCCAGCTCACGATCGCTCAGCCCCTTCACCGGAGACTGCTCGATGTCCGTGTGTCCATGCACCTGCCGTTGCAGCATTCGGCTGGCGAGCGCCTCGCTCACATAGACGTTTCCGCTCAGCACCCGCCGTATCGCCGTCAAGATCTTCTCGAGCGCCTCCGCCTTCATCAAATAGCCAAGCGCCCCCGCGCGAAAGGCAATCTCCGCATAGACCGATTCATCATGCGCGCTGACCACCAGCACCGGCAGCCCGGAGTACTGCGCCTTAATGTTGCGCATCAAATCCAGCCCGCTGCTTTCCTTCAGGGAGATGTCGGCGATGACGAGGTCGGGCTTGAGCTTGGCAATGGCGCTCAGCGCATTGGCGGCGTCTTCCTCCTCCCCGCACACCACCAAGTCGCTCTGCTGGTTGATGAGCTGCGCAATGCCATAGCGGACGACCGCATGATCGTCCACCAACAGGACCCGCTTTCGGCTGTCCTTCACTTGATTTTGTTTGGCCTGGGCCACGGTTATTTCAATGCACTTTTAACGAAACCTCTCGCCCAAGGCATCAACAAAACCCCGGGCATACCCACCCGCCCAAGCACAGGCTTCTGGACAAACCTGCGATAAGTACGGGCAGCCTACAATCTAATAAGCTTACAGTGCAGGTTAAGCGCCAATCTCCGCTTTCCGCCAAAAAAGAGTGCCTTTCCCTCGGGAAGGTGGAGCCCGGCCCCACCGCGTTGCCTCGCTTCCAGACAGTCGGTGTCAAGGGATGAAACAGGCAGTCGCCGCCAACCAGACCGCCTCCCCACAGCCCGCGCACCCGTGCTTCGCCTCCCTTCACTTGACGCGCGTCAATCCGCCAATAAACTCTCACTATGTCATTTGAGGATCAACCGGATACGCCGCGGGCCTTCTTTGCCGTTCCAGCATGAGAAAACCGTCCGTTCTCGTCATCCTCCTCACGGTCTTCATTGACCTCATCGGATTCGGCATCATTGTGCCCCTCATTCCGCCGTTGAGCGAGCACTTCGGCGCAAGTGGCGTTGTCATCGGGCTCATCTTTGCCTCGTTCTCGGCTATGCAGTTTATCTTCTCCCCGATTTGGGGGAGATTATCCGATCGCCTCGGCCGTCGTCCTATCCTGCTCCTCAGCACCGCCGGGGCGGCGGTCTCTTACGTGCTGTTCGCGTGCGGCACGGGCTTGGCGAACCACACCGCTGCTTTGTGGCTCATGGTGGTGTCGCGCCTGTTCGCCGGGATTTGTGGCGGCAATATCACCGTCGCCCAGGCCTACATTGCGGACATTACGCCACCAGCAGACCGCTCGAAGAGGATGGGGCTCATCGGGATGGCGTTCGGGCTGGGATTCATCCTCGGGCCATTTATCGGCGGCGAGAGCATGAGCCATCTGGGCGACACCGGTCCCGGCTGGGTCGCTGCGGGGCTGTGCGCTGCGAATTTTCTGCTGGCCTGGTTCATTCTCACGGAAAGTCACCGGCCCGATTCCGCCCAAGCCGCCCCGCGTCCTCACCTTGCCCAGTGGGCGCACACGCTCCGCCAACCCAAGGTGGGTTTGCTGGTCATCGTGTTCTTTCTTGCCACCTTTTGCTTTAGTTGCTTCGAAAGCACGCTGCCGCTAGTGGTAGGCGCTAACTTCCATCTGGACTATAAGCGCGATGCGACCACGGCCAGCACCATCGCTTACCTTTATGTCTATTGCGGCCTCATCGGCGCGCTGGTGCAGGGCGGGGCCATCGGGCGCCTCGTCAAGAAAATGGGCGAGCCCAAGCTCATCGCGTTGAGCCTGATCCTGACTGCCGCCAGCTTCGCCTGGCTTCCCTACCTCAAGGGCACCTCACACCTTTCCTGGAAAGTGCTGCTCCAGCACGACGGCCGGCCCTGGGTGTGGCTCCTCCTGGCACTCGCGCTCTTGTCCCTCGGCACCAACCTCACGCGCCCGCCGCTGTTCGGCATGCTCTCCAACCTCACCCCCGCCCACGAGCAAGGCGCGACCATCGGCGTCGCCCAGGGCGCCGGCAGCCTCGCGCGCATCCTCGGACCCATCTTCGCCACGGCCCTGCTCCCCTACTCGCCTCCCCTACCCTATTTGATCTGCGCCGTGGTGTTGCTCGTGACCACCGTCCTTCTCGTCCAACGCCTGGGCCAAGAACCCCAGCCTGCGAGCTGAGCCCGTTTCCCCTACCGTGAACAGAACCTGCGCCCTGCTCCTTCTCCTGCTCTGTCTCCCGCCTCTGGCCGCTCTCGCGGCGGATCGGCCCGCTCCGGCCCCCATGCGGTTCGAGCTGACCATCAACCAGGGCCTGGCCAAGGCCGCCACAGATGGCCGGTTATTCCTGGTTCTTGCCCCGACGAATAATCCCGAGCCGCGCCTTGCCCTCGGCGGTACCGGCCTCGATGCGCCGGAAACCCTCGCCCGCGACGTGCGGGCCTTCGTTCCCGGCGCAGTCGCAGTGCTCGACCGGACGGCCTTTGCCTTCCCAACCACCAACCTCGCAGCACTGCCTCCAGGCGACTACTTCGCCCAAGCTTTGTTCGATTGCAACGCCGACCTGCGCTCACCACATTCGCCGGGCAACATCTATAGCCCGCCCCAAAAAATCCACTTCGATCCCGCGCTGGGCGGCGCCTGGAAGCTGGAGCTGAGGAAACAAATCCCGCCCGAACAGTTGCCCCACGACACCGAGCAAATCAAGTTCGTCAAACTCCAATCCCGCCGCCTGACCGAGTTCTACGGCCGCCCGATCTTCCTTCGTGCCGGCGTCGTCCTGCCCCGCGATTACGCGCGCGACTCGTCGCGGCGTTACCCGCTCTGGATCCGCATCGGCGGCTTGGATACCCCCTACACAATTGTCCTTGGCCAGATGGCCGAGAAGTCCGACTTCCGGAAAACCTGGCAGGCCGACGACACCCCGCGCCTTATCCTTCTCCAACTGGACGGCGCCGGCCCCAACGGCGATCCCTACTACGTCAACTCGGCCAACAACGGCCCTTACGGCGATGCTCTCGTCGAGGAGCTCATCCCCCACATCGAGGCCGCCTTCCGCGCCGTCGGCCAACCGCGCGCGCGCTTCCTCTCCGGCGTTTCGACCGGCGGCTGGGTCTGCTTGGGCCTCCAGGTCTTTTATCCCGATTTCTTCAACGGCGCTTGGTCCTCCTGCCCCGACCCCGTGGACTTCCGCGCCCTCGAACTCATCAACATCTACCAGGACGAAAACGCCTACCTGAACAATTACGGCAACGAACGCCCGAGCGAACGCGACCACAACGGCGACGTAATACTCACCATGCGCCGCGAAGTCGGTGTCGAAAACCTCCTGGGCCTCGGCAACAGCTACACCCTCTCCGGCGAGCAATGGTGCGATTGGAACGCCGTCTTCGGCCCGCGCGGCGCCGATGGCCGGCCCGTCCCTTTGTGGGACCCTCAGACCGGCAAGATTGACCACTCCGTCGCCGAGCAATGGAAGAAATACGACCTGCGCCTCGTGCTGGAGACCAACTGGAAAACGCTCGGCCCCAAACTCCACGGCAAACTCCACATCGCCGCCGGCGAAGCCGACGACTACTTCCTCAACAACGCCGTCCACCTCCTCGACCGCTTCCTCGCCAAGGCCGACCCACCCTTCGTCGGCAGAATCGCCTTTGGCCCCCGCCAGGGGCACGGCTGGAACGACGTCTCCCTCCGCTTGATGCTCGACGAGATGCAGGCCGCAGCCACGGGCAACTGATCAGGCGCCCTGACGCGCCAAAGGGTGGAATGGATGTACAACCGGCGAACAACCGAAATACAACCGAACAACAACCGAGCCCCTGGCCAGTAGGTGGCTCGGCTCGCGCTTACCCCTCCTTGCCCACCGGCTCGCCCTCGCGGGCCGATGTCACGCGCTAGCCCACCCTTCTCGCGCGCACGTCCTCGCCGAAAGCATACCCCCGCACGAGACACTTGAAACGGCCATCCCAAACCTGCAACCTCTCGCCGTTCTATGATCTCCGCCATCATCGTCGCCGCCGGCAAAGGCACCCGCATGGGGTCCAAGGTGGATAAACTCTTCCTCGAACTGGACGGCTGCCCCATCGTAGCGCACACTTGGCGGCGATTCGACGAGGCCCGTTGCATTGACGAAATCGTGTTGGTGGTCCGTGACGGCATGCAGGACGCCCTCAAGCAAATCGCCAGGCGGCATAGCCTCCGCAAGCCGTTCACACTGATAGTCGGCGGCAAGGAACGCCAGGACTCCGTCTGGAACGGGTTAGCCGCGCTGTCGCCGGCCGCGGAAATCGTGGCCATTCAAGACGCAGCCCGGCCCTGCACGAGCCAGCCCCTGATTGCCGCCACCATCGCAGCGGCGCGCGAGACCGGCGCGGCCGTCGCGGCGCAAGCCGTCACCGATACCATCAAGGAATCGCGCGACGGCAAGATCATCGAGCGCACCCTTGACCGCTCCCGGCTCTGGGCCGTGCAAACCCCGCAGACCTTTCGCGTCGAAATCATACGGCGGGCATTATCGGAAGTGCAGCAAAAGAACCTCCTCGTCACCGACGACACCGCCGCGTGCGAGTTGATCGGCCAGCCGGTCCAGCTCGTCATCAGCACCGACCCCAATCCCAAAGTGACTCGTCCGGAAGACCTGCCCTGCGTCGAGGCCGTGTTGCGTAACCTGGCAGCCGCACGTCATCGAACTGCGTGACTAGCCACTCCGCCGCCTAATCCGAACTCCGAGCCCCAAAGCCCGCAACAACTCCAAGCGCCGCAGAACGAATGACCCTCAAAACCACCCACCGTGCCACTGTCTGGAGCCTTCGGCCTTCGGACTTCGGATTTCATTCGGATTTCGGCCTTCGGCCTTCGGGTTTGGCCCATCGATCCCTCCTGGCTCCCTGACCCCTAATCCTTGCCTCCCGCCGGCCCAGCGTCCGCAGGCCCCTTGCAAACCCGCCATTCCCCCTTTATTGTCTGCCAGAACGATTGCAAAAGTGTTTATGAAACGACGTCTGTTATTCGGGGTCCTGGTGGCGGTGCTGAGCGCCAACCTGCTGATCGGTGCCCGTGTTTATTCAAAATCCGCCCAGGCGGCGGAAAAGGATTCGGCCTACCCCAGCATGGAGCTGTTTTCCTACGTAATGGAGAAGGTTCGCAAGGAATACGTTGATGGTCAGAACCTCAAGTATGAGGACTTGGTCTATGCCGCCCTCAAAGGCATGCTCGGCACCCTCGACCCGCACAGCGAATTCATGGAGCCCGAGAAATACAAGGAGCTCCAGAACGATACCCAGGGCGCGTTCGGAGGCCTGGGCATCGTGGTTTCGATGAGGGACAATTTCGTCACCGTGGTTGCTCCGATGGAGGACAGCCCCGGCTTCCGGGCGGGCATCCTCTCCGGCGATCGCATTATCAAGATTGACGGCAAGACGACCGAGCGAATGAGCCTCCCGGATGCGGTCAAGACCCTCCGCGGCGAGCCGGGCACCGAGGTCAAGATCTCCATCCTTCGCCCATCCTCCGGCCGGGTGAAAGATTACACGCTCACTCGCGCCACCATCAACGTTGACATGGTCAAGGACATTGACGGCAAGAAAGAGTTCCCGCTCGGTGAGAACAAGATCGGCTACATCCGCCTGGTGCAGTTCGGCGAGAAGACCAGCGCCGACCTCGAAGCCGCCCTTAACAAATTAAAGGACCAGGGGATGCAGGGCCTGGTGCTGGACCTGCGTTGGAACCCAGGCGGCTTGCTCGAGCAGGCCGTTGACGTATGCGAAAAGTTCCTGCCCCACGGCGCACTGGTGGTGACCACCGAAGGCCGTAACCATAGCCAGGACTCCGTGCGCAAGGCCCGGGGACGCGGCGATGAATTGAAAAACATGCCTATGGTCGTGCTGGTCAACCTGGGCAGCGCCAGCGCCTCGGAAATCGTCGCCGGCTGCCTCCAGGATTCCAAGCGCGCGATCATCCTGGGGGAAAAGACCTTCGGCAAAGGTTCCGTCCAGAGCATTATCCCCCTGGAACCGATGCCGGATGGCACACCCGCGTTGCGCCTCACCACCGCTAAGTACTACACCCCGAGCCACAAGGTCATCCACGAGGTCGGCATCACCCCTGACATCGTCGTCCCGCTCACCGAGGACCAGGAGCGCGACATCCAACTCAAGCAGGCTCCCGGCGGCATTCAGGGTCTCGAGGAGAAGGATCGCGAACGCGTGCTCAGCGCCTTTGACCCGCAACTCGAACGCGCTATGGATCTGCTCAAGGCTGTCAACCTGTGGACCCAGCGCGCCCCCCTGCCCGACAAGAACATCGCCAAATCCGATAAGATGGCAGCCAGGTGATCCCGCGCCTCCCATCCGATTTCACGTCTTACACCTCCCGCATCACGTTTCACGTCTCACGTCCCTCATGCTCTCGGGCTTCCGTCGGCCCCTGCTAATGCCCCTCCTTGCCATTGAGACGTCGTGTGACGAGACCAGTGCCGCGGTCGTTCACCAAGGCCGCGTCTTGTCCAATGTCGTCTCCTCGCAAATCACACTGCACGCGGAGTACGGCGGCGTCGTGCCCGAACTGGCAGCGCGCGAGCACCTCCGGAACCTCGTGCCGGTTGCCCGGATGGCGCTCCACGAGGCATCCGTCCCGACCGACCAACTCGACGCCGTGGCCGCCACGCGCGGACCGGGCCTGCCGAGCGCCCTCATGGTCGGCCTCAAGGTGGCCCAGGCGATGGCTTTTGTTCTGCGGCGGCCCTTTCTTGGAATTCATCACCACGAAGCTCACCTCTACTCCCCGTGGCTCATGGGCCAGCCACCCGTCGCTGATTTCACTCACTTCCAGCCCAGCCTCTCCCTCATCGTCAGCGGCGGCCACACCCTCCTTGTCCATGTCCGCGCCGAACTCGACCACCACCTGCTCGGCTCGACCGTTGACGACGCCGCCGGCGAGTGCTTCGACAAGGTCGGCAAACTCATCGGTTTGCCCTATCCTGCCGGACCGGAGATTGACCGGCTGGCCGAGGGAGGAAACCCCACGGCCTTTGACTTTCCCCGGCCAATGATTGACGACCCCAACGACGACTTCAGCTTTAGCGGGTTGAAGACATCCGTGCGCTATTTTCTGCGCGACCACTCCGACCTGCTCAACGACTCGCAGCGCCTCCGCGACCTGTGCGCCAGCGTTCAAGCGGCCATCGTAGATGTACTCGTAACCAAGACGATCCGCGCCGCCAAGCGTGTCCGCGTTGGGTGTGTGACGGCCTCGGGCGGCGTTACCTGCAATCGTGCCCTCCGCCAGAAACTCACCTCCGCCTGCGAACGTGAGCGGCTCACATTAATGCTGGCCGACAAGTCCTTCTGCACCGACAACGCCGCCATGATCGGCATACTCGCCGAGCGGAAGCTCAGGCTTCGGCCAGAGGCAACTCCTCCCGACGCCGACATCCTGCCGAGCTGGCCCTTGGGTTAGCAGGCGTCGCTCGCCCTGCCGCTCCCATTTCCGACTTAGCCATTGACTAATCGCATTTGTCATGCTAGCTAATACGAAGATCAATGGACCCCTAGAGGAAAGGAATTGGGCAGGGATGATTTCAAGCGGAACAGCAGGAAGCTGTATTGTCGAGATTGGTGCAGAACCGTTGGGTAAAGCCTATCCAACGGAACAGCACAAGCTCGCCTCCAACAGCACCGTCTCACATGATTCTGATGAGGGCCTACTTGATGACCACGGGCACGGTATTTGGGTTGATCACTTTGGCGCATGTCTGGCGCGTCTGCGTAGAAGGGCCTCGCCTGGCGAAGGAGCCCGTGTTTATTTTGCTCACGATTGCCGCCGCGGCTCTGTGTTTTTGGGCGTGGCGCTTGCTGGCACGCTCCTCGCGCCCATGATGTCTCCCTCTGATTTCGGCCGCGTGACCACCAGTAGATGCTGAAATGAAACAAGCCACTGCCACCGCCCAGGGCACTGCGGATGCCGAGAAACAACTCCGGGCCTTCATCGCCAAGTTTGATGCGAAGGACCAACGGCTGATTCAAGCCGTCCGCAAGGCGCGGCAAGCTGATTATCCGATCCGTGTCCGCCAAGCAGCGTCCGCGCCGCAGACCGGCTAAGTGAGCGGCTGAGCCGCCACCGAGCAGCTTGGAGGATCGAGGACGGCGGGATGAGCCTCTGACGCTTCGTCCCTCCCGCAAATCGCTCTCGCCAGCGGTGAGGGTTTAGACTATTCAGGCAGTCATGAAAGCACACAAGCTATCTCGGCGCGAAGCCCTGGCTAGGACCGGGCTGCTCGCCGGCGCTGCTGTCTTCGGCGAAAGGCCCGGGCTTGCAGCAGAGACCGCAAGCCAACCCGCCCACCCGCTGGCTGCCTCATTCCGTTTTTGTCTGAATACGGCGACGCTGCGCGGCCAGAAGCTGGGGATAGTCAAAGAGGTCGAAATCGCCGCCAGGGCCCGCTATGACGCGATTGAGCCTTGGATCGAGGCACTCCAAGCTTATGTCCAGGGCGGTGGCTCGCTAAAGGACCTGGGCAAGCAGATCAAGGATTCGGGGCTCACGGTCGAAGACGCGATTGGCTTTCCACCCTGGCTGGTGGACGATGAGGCTAAGCGCGCTAAAGGCGTGGAACAGGCCAAACGCGAGATGGACATGGTGGCGCAGATCGGCGGGCGGCGACTGGCCGCGCCACCGGTCGGGGCAACGGACCCGCCAAAGTTAAGTCTGACGCAGGCGGCGGAGCGCTACCGCGCTTTGCTCGAAGCCGGGGCGCAAATCGGCGTGGTGCCACAGCTCGAGCTGTGGGGCTTCTCAAAGAACTTAGGCCGGCTGAGCGAGTGCGTGGCTGTGGCCATGGAGACGGGCCACCCGAACGCCTGCGTCCTGATTGACGTGTTCCATCTCTACAAGGGCGGGTCCGAAATCCGGGGCATCCGGCTGCTCGGCCCGGAGGCCATCCAGATGTTGCACATGAATGATTACCCGAGCGACCCGCCGCGCGAAAAGATTGATGACAGCTACCGGGTTTATCCCGGAGACGGGGTGGCGCCGCTAACCGACCTGTTGGAGACGTTGCGCCGGACGGGCGGCCAGAAAGTGCTCTCGCTGGAGTTGTTCAACCGGAAGCACTGGTCAGAGGACCCCTTGGAGGTGGCGAAGACCGGCCTGGCCAAGATGAAGGCCGTTGCCGCCAATTAATGCGTTGCCCCCTTTTGGGGCCGCCACTAACGTGAACTGTGCCTGTTCGCCTGACCATCCTGGGCAGCGGTTCCTCCGGCAACTGTGCTTATGTGGAAACCGAAGAGACCCGCGTGCTGATTGACGCGGGCTTCAGCCTGCGCCAGATCCGCCAGCGCCTCGCCACCATTGGCCGGGCACCGGAGAACCTCACGGGAATCCTCGTCACGCACGAGCACTCCGATCATGTGCAGAGCCTGCCTGCTCTCAGTGAGAAGCTGAACATTCCCATCTATGGCAATCGGCCCACGCTTGAGGCGGTGCAGTATCAATGTCAAACGCGGCTTTCCTGCCGGCTCTTCGCCACCGGAGTCAGTTTTGAAGTGGGCGACATCCTGGTCGAGACGTTCAGCGTCCCGCACGACGCCCAGGACCCGGTTGGTTACCTGCTCCGCACCAGCGCCGGAAACATTGGTTTCCTGACGGACCTGGGCCATGCAACCCGCCTCGTGCTCGAACGGGTCCGCCCCGCCCATGTGCTGGTGCTCGAAGCGAACCATGACGTCAAGATGCTGCAGGATTGCCCCACCCGGCCCTGGAGCCTCAAGCAACGCATTCTGGGCCGGCATGGCCACCTCTCGAACGAAGCCGCCGCCGACGTCGCCGAGCAAATCATGTCCGCCGAACTGCGCCATCTCTACTTGGGGCACTTAAGCCGCGAATGCAACCGCCCCGAGCTGGCGCATCGCGTCGTCAACGAGCGCCTCCAGAAAATCGGCGCACACCACGTCCGGCTCGAACTCACCACCCAGGCGCATCCCTGCCAGACGTTGAGCCTGTGAGGGGTCGCCCGCAAAAGATCGAGACGCTCGATTTGCCGGAGCTCCAGCCTTACCGCACCATGCGGTGGCAGCACGAGCACCGCAAGCAGGGCATCTTCGTCGCCGAAGGCGAGAAGGTCGTACGGCGGTTGCTGGAGAGCAAGTTCGGGGTTGTCTCCGTGCTGCTCCCTGAGAAGTGGCTGCAGGAATTGGCCCCCCTGTTGGAGGCCCGGTGGGAGGAGACTCGGGTCTTCGTCGCCGAGAAGGCCCTGCTGGAAACCCTCACCGGCTTTTCGATGTATCAGGGCCTGCTCGCCGTAGGTAAAGTCCCGCCCCTGCCGACATTGGATCAAATCGTTACGCGCAATCCGCAGCCGCGGCTCTTGGTAGCGGCGGACGGTCTCACCAGCGCAGAGAATCTCGGAGCGCTGGTCCGCAACTGCGCCGCCTTCAACGCCCAAGCCTTGATCGTCGGAGAAACCTGCGGCAGCCCATTCCTGCGCCGTGCGGTGAGAAGCTCGATGGGGGCCATATTCCAACTCCCAATTGTGGAAACCACCAGCTTGAAGCAGGCTCTGCGCGACCTGCGCAAATGCGGCATCCGGTCCATCGCGGCCCATCCCCACGCTGACGGCCGGGTCCTGTCGCAGGCGAACTTCAAAAGCGACTGCTGCGTAGTGTTCGGCAGCGAGGGCTATGGGATTTCGCCCGCCGTGCTGGCGGCCTGCGACGAAGCCGCGGCTATCCCCATGCCGGAAACGGTGGACTCGCTCAACGTCGGTAGCGCCGCCGCCGTTTTCCTCTACGAAGCCAACCGCCAACGGAGCTAGGGTCCTTGAATTCCAGAACATGCTGTAGATAGAGGAAACTCAGCACGTAGCTCAGGAACACGGGCACGAGCGGCCTGAGCGCATCGGCCTCCATGGCCAGCATTATTCCATCCGGCGTGACTACTCCACACCCGCAGCCCAAAGACCGCCGGATGCGAAAAGCAGCAGAAACCCCCTGCAAACAAAGGGCCTTTCGCGATCCACCTCGGACCCCTGCCGGACCACTGCCGGACCCCTTCCCAAGCAACACGCCTGCCACCCGGGCCGCGCCGGCAACCACAAACCCGCAAGGGCGCCTCGAACACCCGCCAAGCAAAAGGCTTGGGCCGTTTCGCGACTGCACACTCGGCCCAGGGTTACCCAGTCCACCCGTCAACGCTGTCGGCGCGTCTGCTGGCCGGCGCGCCGGCGCGCCGGCTCCAGCCGAGGCACTGCCCTCGCGCCTGGGAGGGCGGCGTAGCGATGAAAGTGAAGGAAAGGGGTTCGGAAAGGGGGGGCGACCATAGCCTGGTTCACTTCCTTCTCAGGGGAAACGGTCCAACCTATGCTCAAACCCCTATTCCAGGGTCGGGGCGATTACAGCGCATTCGGCACGAAAGACATCCGCACTCCGAACATGGACCGTCTATTCCGCGAGGGCATGACGTTCCAGAACTTCTTTGCCAACAGTTGCGTCTGTTCGCCGTCGCGGGCCGCCCTGCTGACAGGCTGTTACCCGGATCGCGTCGGAGTGCCGGGCGTTATCCGGGATGAGACGCCGGACGATTCCTGGGGTTACCTGTCACCGAGCGCGAAATTGCTACCGCAGTTGCTCAAGCAGGCCGGTCGCCACACTGCGATCATCGGCAAATGGCATTTGGGCATTGGTCGGTCTGATCGAGCACCTGGATGCCGGCATCGGCAAAGTGCTCGACACGCTCGACCGCACCGGCCTGGCCACCAATACGCTGGTCATTTTCACCTCTGACAATGGCGGCGTTTTGGCGAACGAGGCGAACAACGGTCCGTGGCGCGGGGGCAAGCAGCACATGTACGAGGGAGGTTTAAGGGTGCCAGGTGCGGCGCGTTATCCTGGCCGAATCCAGCCAGGCAGCCATACGGAACGTGTCACCTTGACGATGGACATCTTCGCCACCGTGTGTGACGCGCTGGCGGTGCGTCCACCACCGGACATCGACGGCGTGAGCTTCTGGCCGACTCTGCTCGGCCAGTCTGTGCCTGAACCCAAACGCGACCTCTACTTCGTCCGCCGCGAGGGCGGTGTCGCCTACGGCGGAAAGACCATCGAAGCTTACCGACGCGGCAATTGGAAACTCCTCCAGGACAGCCCGTTCGCACCGTTGGAGCTGCACGACTTGAAGTCCGATCCGTTCGAAACCACCAATCTGGCCGCGAAGGAGCCGCGGGTCTTCAATCAACTTGCAGCCGGGCTGCGCAAACAGATTCAGCAGGGCGGGCAAGTACCCTGGCAGCCCCCGCCGAGGACCCGATGAAGGAGAGCGCTGGAGCGCCGGCACCAGAGCGCGTTCCGGCCGCCGCTCAAAGGCTACCCAAGTTTCCCTAGCAACCTGCTGCATTGCAACCTGTTTGGCTGATACCGCCCACCCTGGCGCGGAGCTTGGCGAGGACAGAACGCGCGTCTGGGCGGCAGTAAGCTGAAAGACCTCTGAGAAATCGTGCTTTACAGCCCAAGTGGCGAGGAGTAACAACGGCCTTGATGAAGAGAAACCCTTCATCCGAGCAAGCGCGGCGTTTGGATAACACCTCAAAATGGGATGTTATCCAGATCTGTCTAATCACTTGTTCGGACCTTCTCTTGATTCATCGCTGAGTGTTATGTTCGATCCAGAGCATTGGGAAGTTATCTTGAAGCTAGAAGACAAGGACTTGGCGTCTCTGCCGAGTGCTGAAGATGATCGCCACGAGTACAAAGCCAGTGCGACAAACGACAACGATCTCGCGGACAAGATTGGCCGCGCTGCCTCAGGTTTCTGGAATAGCGGGGGAGGTCTTTTCGTTGCTGGTGTGAACGGCAAGGGGCAGCCTGACGGAGGAATATCACTGAGTGTGGGGCGGCAGTCGCGGCGGGATTGGATCGACCAGGCAATCTCGCGTGTCTCACCTCGCGCCCGTTACGCTGTCCAGTCCGTTGAAGATCACGGGGCCGGATTTGCCATTAACTCTGGAAGTGCCGTCATTTTGATCGGCTTCGCTCCAAGCGAAACCGGTCCGCACATGGCCCCCGACAATCGCTACTATATTCGCGCCGGAGCGCACACGGTTTCCGCATCACATTTCCTCGTGGAGGCTATTCATGCTCGGCGTGGCTTCCGAGCGCCACTGCTCCGTCATGTCGTCAGACGAAAGCCCGAAGGTGGCGGGGTCCTGCAACTTGGGGTGATTTGCTTGAATGACGCGCCTGCTCTGAACGTGGAACTCACCTTAGACCCGCTCCCGCGCTGGCTGGTGAGCTGGGGCGTGCGACTCCCTCTGGTTGTGCCCGTGATCTCGCGGGAGACCCCCTTCTACTTTGACTTCCACTTCCTGAGCATCGGGCCAGAACCCAGCCCAGTATTCCAGGCGAAACTGAAGTACATGGACTTGGCGGATCGGACATACGAGACGATCCTCGATGTTGATGTTGATAAACAAATGGGACCAAACTTGGGAAGTGACAATGAGGTTAGGGGGTTGGAACGTGCGGTGGAAAAGGTGGCTGGTGCACTCGAGAACACTCGGAACTTGGAGCGAGCCGTAGAAAAAGTAGCGGATGCGGTCAGGAGTAGGCGATGAAAGCTCCCCCGCCGAACAATTGGGTGCAGGCGACGCCGTATTGCGCCTTGTTGTTTATCGTTGCTCAACGGTCCGGCGCGCCTGACCCAGCTCGTTGACCTTATGGGCCATTCCACCGAAAAGGTCGCGTTGAAGTTAATGAAGGCGTTCGCCGCAGAGCACGAACGCGAGCCGGACGCCACGAAGTGCCGCACCGCAGGCGTTATTGCAGGCAAGATCTGCGGGTCGCAGGAGGAGTTTGATCGCGTCATGGAGTTCGTCGGCCCGCGTCGCATGGGACTAGTCCAAGCTTGGAGGCGCTCAGACGGATTGGCCGTGCAACCAAACAAGGTGGGGTATGAGTGGATTGCGGGCCACAAGAGGCCATTCACATTGCAGCGGTTGTATTGGATTGTTGGTATCATCTTCGTATTGGCTACTTTTGCTTGGGGAGTTTTTGTATGGCTAAACAGGCAGCCATGATGAGGTCTAACAAACGCGCCAGAGGCGGCGGCGGGATGACAATTCTGTTCCATGCTGGATGCCAGCCCCCCGCCGCGCCACAGCACGATCGTTGGGGCCTCAGCATGAGACTTGTCGCTGAAAAGCAAACCGTCACAAAATTGGGTGTCCTTCGCAGTCGCCCTCCTTCTTATCTTCGCTGCCCGTAGTTGTTTAAATCTATGAGCTGGAAGGACGATCCCGCTACGGAGAAGCAGCTTAACTACTTGAAGCAGTTTGGCTTCGTGCCGGAGCACGCCATGACCAAGGGAGAGGCCTCCGCTCTGATTTCCCAGTTCTCGGAGGATCCAGGTCGGCAGCGCGTACGCGACGATAACCAGGCCGGGGATCGAGAGGCGAATATGGCCTATGGTCTCCGAATCGAGTGTGAGTCGGCTAAGCGTGAGCTTGATGCAGCAGGGAAGGGTGAAATTCGGGATGCAAAAATGTTCCTTCGTGATGCACAGAACGAGCGTCTCGATTTTTGGCAAAAGGCGCTTCAACCACCGGATGGAGGAGAGGTTTATCAACAGCCAATCAAGCTATACTTGGGGTACGGCTATCGCTTCAAGATGCCGTCGAGCAAGCATCTTCAAGATATTCTCGATGCCCTGGATGCGGAATCTGCGACATGGGACAAGGATATGCCAGAACGCTTCTTCCAGACGTTGGAACTTAACTTTCCGGATCTCCTGCGAAAGAATCCTAATCTTGAAGAATTGGCTTCTTACCGAGAGATTTATGGAGAATCGGTCAAACAAACCGCTGGGCCATCTGTCAAACCGAAGGGCTGTCTTCTTTTTCTGGTCGCGTGTGGGGTTGCTTTTATGGCGCTGTGCCTCCTCGCTGTATTGAATGGAATCAATCTGTGACGGATGTTCATGATATTAGAACCCCAGCGCTGTTATCATGGCTTCATCCATCGCGGGCGCGACGAGTTAAGCACTGCGCCACGATGCGGAAATGTCCCGCGAAATGAAAGCGACGAAAACCCTTCCGGCGCTAGCACTGGTTTGTTGCCTGATGGCTCTGGCGGTTGGCGACAGGAGTTACTCCCGTCCTACCGAAGCTGCCCGTACTCCGACAACGAAGGACACGCTGCGAATCGAAAGAGCCTTCATCGGCACCACGGACGCCTGGCGCGATGTCACCGCATTTCTGCGGCAGCATTTGTCGGGCGATACGTTGTCGGTCACGATCGCGCAGCCGTTCACGGAAATTGGCGGCGACCCAGCGTCTGGAAAGGTGAAGAACCTCATCGTGGACTACCGTCTGAACGGCCATGCCTTTCGGCTGTGGCTGGAGGAACAGTACCCCGTCGCCTTCACGATTCAGCTTCCGTCCCCGGACGCCAAAGCGCCGGGTGCCGACTCGAAGGCCAGGGCCATGCTGAAGAACATCTTCGCCTCGTTGCACGTCGTCGCCGAGGGCGACCCGCTGCCGGATCTGGCTCCGCTGGGCCTGGGGAGCGACGTGGCGCCCACCAACAAACCCATCCTGCTCTGCCTTTTCGACAGCCAACAGCGTCCCTCCCGGCATTTCCTCCGCCAAGTGGCCGGGGAGCACGAGGCGCTGCGGCAGAAGGGCCTCCTGGTCCTGGGTGTGCAGGCCGCGCTCATCGACAGCCGTTCTTTCCAGCAATGGAAGGGTTCGAACGCGTTCCCGTTCCCCGTTGGCCAAGTGGTCAAGGACTCAGAGCAAACGGCCTGGGTCACGGGCATCGCGAGCCTTCCCTGGTTGGTGCTGACCGATGCCCAACGCCGGATCGCCGCCGAAGGCTTCGCCCTCGAGGAGATTGACGCGAAGCTCAAAGCGATGGAGAAGTAGTTTCAGCCGTTACCCAGGTGCACCCTCCCGGCGATCGCTTTGGTCGAGAGCGTCGTTTCTCGCCTCAGCGGCGCCGCTATCTCTAGCTTGACGGCGTCACTCTTTCGCCGGGCCAGCAGATCTGCTTCCTGCAAACCCTGCCGCTGCAGTTCCTCGGCAATGATCCGCTCCGCCTTGGCCTCGGCACTGGCCCGGTGCAACTCACCGGCGTGATGGTCCCCAAGCTTGCCCTCCATCCTCAGCAACATCTCCCACCGGAAAACCTCGCCGCCCAAACACCAGCCTCGCCGCAGCACCTTAAGTGCCTCCGGGTCCGTTGCCTCCCGCCGCCGCCACTGCCTTCCACCAACTGCGACTTATACCTTCCGCTCAAAACGTGCCCGGAAAGCTGGTGCCGATGATTGAGCCGAATCGAGGCCTCCCAGCGAAGGGCGGCAGCACACCAGGGTTCGGACGAGCCTAAGTCGCGGAGCGGTTCTGCCTAGGCTGCGATCCTGCCGGAGCCGGGCTGCTCAGCGGCTCGCGTTCCTGCTGAGCGCCTCCCGGCGGCTCAAACACCTTCAGATACACCTCTCGAATCGCCTTGCGCCAGCCTGCCAGCGCTTCGCGGAACGCCTCGGGCGTCGGAAAACCGCACCGCACCGAGACGCGGTAATAGGGCGCGGGATCATCGGGCAACACGGTTTCCCCTTCATAACTCCATCGTCGCAGGATCCCCTCCAGGCGCCGCAGTTGACGGTAGTTCTCGATGAGTCTGTCCGCTTCGGGCAGCACGGAGGCAGCGCGTCCGCGCTCAAGCGCCCGCAGCGTGTTGGCCTCCTGCCAGCCCTGCTCCAGGCAGAGCGTTTGCGCGATGAACTCAGCGTCCATCAGGCCCCCCTTGCCAGTCTTAATAGCGAGGTCATCTTTGCCCGCTGGGGTGCGTTCCCTCTCGATCCGCATCCGCATCTGATGAATCCTCTGCTTCCAGTCGGGCGAATAGGCCACCAGCGGCGACGCCGGCTGCCGGAAGTCCGCAAGCATAGCGGCGAGCTTTTGAAACTGGGCGCCTGACTTCAGATCTCCAGCCACCAGCCGTGCGCGCGTAAGCGATTGAATCTCCCACAGTTGCGCGCGCTGCCGATAATACTCCTCGTAGGCGCTAAGCGTATTGACCAGCAAGCCCTTCTCGCCGTCAGGCCGCAAGCGGGCGTCCATGCGGAAGACCATCCCTTGCTCCGTCCGCGCCGAAACCAGGTCCATCACTTCCCGCGCCAGGGCCGCTCGCGCAGTCAGGTTCTTCGCCTTGGAGTCCGCCACAAACAAAACGTCCAGGTCTGAGCCGTAGTCAATCTCAGCGCCGCCAAGCTTGCCGAGGCCGATGACGACGAACGGGGGCGCCTTGAGCTTGTGTCTGTGCATCACGACTTCAAGGGCGTATTGCAGGCAGGCATCCGCCAGGCCCGACAGTTCCGCGAGATATTGCTCAAAGTCCGCCAGCCCGAGAATGTCCCGCAGGCCGATGCGCATGAGCTCGGCCTGATGATACCGGCGCAGCCATAACTCTTGGTCCTCGTCGCCCAGGCCATGGCACAAATCGCGCAAGGTTTCCTCCGCTGACTTCCTCTGGCGCAAGCGGCCGCTGATCACCAGTTCGTCCACCAGGTCCGGCGTGCGAATGGCCAGTTCCGCCAGGAATTCCGAGCGGTCGAACAAGAGTACCAGCAACTCGAAGATCGCCGGGTTGCGGTTCCAAAGCTCGAAGAGCGTCGCCCGCGCGCCGTAGGCGCTGATAAAGCCATCGAGCCGCGTAACGACTCGGTCCGGATCAGAAAGCGGGACATTGCCTGCAGGCGAGGATGTGCCTCCTGCTGGTAGGGACGCGTTCCACCGCGTCCCATTTGCTGGCGGAGATTCCAGGGACCCGGTCGAACGCGTCCCCGCCAGCCCACGCTCCAGCTGCGGGCAAAGCGCGAAGAGCTTTGGCAACAATTGATACGCCAACTCGCTGGTGCGCGGCGAGACGTGGATATATCCCGGGCCCTGGACAAACTCACGCAGCAAGCGGAAGGCCTTTTGCGCATCCTTGAAGCCATGCCCGGCCAGCACCTGGTTCCATTCCGATTCGGCCCCCTCGAACTGGCGGGGGAATGGGGACGCGGCTTCAGTCTCATTCGCATCGGCCTTTAGCAGCCGATGGAAAATCCGGCGCACGTTTTGGGTGTGGGCCTGATGGGCGGCTTTGAACTCCTCAGGCGTCTTGAAGCCCATCAGCCGGGCCAGCCGCCCCTGGGAGCGCCCGTCAGTCGGAATGGTGTGAGTCTGGAAGTTATTCTCCATTTGCAGGCGGTGCTCGACGTCACGGAGGAAAGTGTAGGCTTCGGCCAGCAACTGGGATTCCTCGGCCGAAAGCAATTCGTATTGGACCAGCTTGGCCAGGCAAGGCAAAGTTTGGGCGCCTTGCAGGAACGGCTGGCGACCGGCGCGCAGCAGTTGCAGCGCCTGCACCACGAATTCGACTTCCCGGATGCCCCCGCGTCCGAGCTTGACGTTGCGCTCCAACTCCCCGGCCTTGACCACCTCATTCTCGATGCGGTCTTTCGTAGCCACGACCTCGCGGAACACGCTTTCATTGATGGACCGCGGATACCGGAACGGCTGAATCATCTCCAGAAACTCGGCGGCGAGTGTCTCGTCGCCTGCCACGCCGCGCGCCTTGATCAGCATCATCCGCTCCCAGGTCTGGCCCCACTGCGCATAGTAGTTCTCGTAGCTGGCCAGCGAGCGGCTAATGGGGCCCGCATCGCCCTCGGGCCGCAGCCGCAGATCAATCCGGTAAAGCGCGCCCTCCGGCGTCACGCGCCTCACCTCCGCGATGAAGCTCTCGGCCAGACGATTGAAGAACTGATGGTTCGTGAGCACTGGGCGGCACGTCTTGCTGTCCCCGGGAGGCTCTTTGAACACGCTGCCCTCCTCGCTATAAACAAACAGGACATCCACGTCCGAACTGTAATTGAGTTCCTGCCCGCCAAGCTTGCCCATGCCCAGGACGCAACCTGCCGTCGCTTGCCATCGCCCACCGGCATCCTGGTGCCAGGGTTGGCCGTACCGGCCGGCAAGCTGCCGGTAGCAGACTTGCCAGACCGCGCCGAGGCAGACATCGGCCACGTTAGAGATTTCCTGAACGATCTCTGGGAGATTGCCTAGGCGAGCCAGGTCTCGCCCGGCGATGCGGAGCATTTCGCGCTCTTTGAACTCGCGTAGTCGAGTCAATGCGGTGCCAAAGTCCGACGCCGCGAGCAGCGGCTTCAGCCAGCGGCTCACCTCGTTGCGCTGGCCTTGTTTGCGCCGCGGGAACTGGAGCACCTCCGGCTCCAGCACACTGAGCCATTCAGGCCGCGCCACGACGAGATTGCTCAGGGCTTGGGAACCACTGAAGAGCGCGGCGAGGATACGGGCCTGCTCACCTGAAACCGCCGACAACGCCGCCCCGGCGCTCGTGGGCGCAAGAAAATCCAGGAATTGCCTCGCGCGCTGGGGATCAGCGCAGGTCTTAACGGCATTCGTCCAGGCCGGGGTCTTCATGCACAACACACACTGTCACCGGGGGATCGTTTCCAAGACGACTTGGCCCGGCGGGCGCCCCCCAGGACGCCGCAGCGGCGTGAACAGTCCGCGCCAGAAGCCAAGGCCATACAACACATGAGTGAGAACAATCAGGGGAATCGCTGCGAGGCTTTGGAACACCTGCCCGCCGGCGGCGAGCGCCACCGCCTGCGCCAGCACGGCCACGGCGTAGAGCCCTAGCGGCGCCAGCCAAAGCGCTCCGATGGCGGTTAGCGGTAACAGGAAAGGTAGTGCGAGCAGATACAGGCAAAAGAGCGGGGGCACAAAGTTGAGCGCCGAGCCCGGGGTGGGGTGCAGGCGGAACTGCTCCGCCCTGCCCCGCCCATAGGTCAACAGCATTTTGGCAAAGGCCTTGAGGCTGGACCGGGGTCGCCGGTGCACAACGAGCTGCGGGTCGTAAATCAGCTTCCCGCCGCGCTCTTGCAGTTCGTCCATGAGCGCGTTCTCTTCGTTGGGATACAGTGCTTCCTTGAACCCCCCCAGTTCGAGCATCGCCTGACGCCGGGCAAGGAGGTTGCAAAGGATGAGTTCCTTTTCGCTCGTCTCGCGGACCCGGCCCACGGCAGCATAACGCGCGCGGCTCGGCCCAAACGCCAGCCAGCTTGCCAGCACGAGAGCGAAGACCCGTTCCAGCGGCGGCGCGTCACCCGGGCACAGGCTCGGCCCACCAACCATCTGCACCTTCGGGTCCTTGGAATGAGCCACCGCGCGACGCAGGTTCCCGGGCTCGGGGACGGAATCGTCGTCGAGAAAGTAGATCAGGTCGCCCCGGGCGGCCTTGAGAGCGGCATTGCGTTGCGCGGAGGGCTGTTTGCCCCGAGCCACGATCATCTCCAGCTTGTCGGCCGGGTAATCCAGGGTGCGGCTGGCAGGAATGGCCTTGACCTCCGCCTGGCCAGGCCGAGCCGCGATTAGCACCGTAACACTCGGCACGTTTTCGTCCACGCCCGCAGGCTAAGGTCCGGGGTCAGAAGTTCAAAGTGCAAAAGTTCAGATTGGGTTTGACAAACCTGGGTAGAGTCTTACATTTTCCCCCGCTCCGGATGGGGTCGTAGCTCAGTTGGTAGAGCGCCTGAATGGCATTCAGGAGGTCAGGGGTTCGAACCCCCTCGGCTCCACCATCCGTAGTCACCTTGAGCGACTCCACACCAACATCCGCAGGGGAAACAAGTAGCCCCCGTGACCCCGTGCCCCGCTCTCCGGTGTTCGTGACCACGCACTGGTCAGTAGTGCTCACAGCCGGGCGTACGGACACAACCAGCGCCCGCGATGCGTTGGCGAGGCTATGCCAGAGTTACTGGTATCCTCTTTACGCCTATGTGCGCCGCCGGGGTTACTCGCCGCAGGATGCGGAGGACCTGACGCAGGAGTTTTTCGCCCGGTTCCTCGAACAGAACTGGGTGGAGCGAGCGGACCGGGAGAAGGGCCGGTTCCGAACCTTCCTGCTGTCCGCCATGAGTTATTTCCTGTCGAACGAGTGGGACAAGGCGCGGGCCCAGAAACGCGGGGGCGGAGTGCCGTTGCTGCCGTTGGAGTTTGATCTGGCGGAAACGCGCTATTCCCGCGAACCGGTGGACAACGTGACGCCGGAGCAACACTTCGAGCGCCGCTGGGTACTGGCGTTACTCGAACAGGTGTTAAACCGATTGCGCGAGGAATACGAACGAGACGGGAAGGGGGCGCTGTTCGCAGAGTTGAACCCCTGCCTGGTGGGCGATGGCAAGTCGCAGCCCTACGCGGCATTGGCGGCGAAGCTGGACATGGGCGAAGGGGCCATCAAATCGGCGGTGCATCGGTTAAGGCAGAGGTACCGGCAGTTGCTCCGGGAGGAGATCGCGAACACGGTGGCTGGTCCGGGTGAGGTGGAAGAGGAGTTGCGGCACCTGTTCGCCGTATTGGCGGGGGGATGAATGTTCAGATACTCGGGAACCTTCCGTCGCCGTTTCCTAAGAAACAGGTGAACAGAACGAGATTATGGAAACCGAACGTATCTGCCCGAGTTGCCGGAAACCGCTGGCGCCGGATGCGCCCTTGGGATTGTGCCCGGACTGCCTGATCAAGGCAGGGCTCAACCCCGCCACCGAGCCGGGCGATCCCAGCCTCAGCGCAGCCGGGTTCGTGCCACCGTCGGTCGAGGAACTCGCCAAGCTGTTTCCCCAACTTGAAATCATCGAGTTCATCGGCAAAGGCGGGATGGGGGCAGTGTACAAGGCGCGGCAGCCGAGGCTGGACCGCTTCGTGGCGCTCAAGATTCTGCCGCCCACGGCGGCTGCCGATCCCGGGTTCGCCGAGCGGTTCAACCGCGAAGCCCGTGCCCTGGCGCGCTTGAGCCATCCGAACATCGTAGCGGTTCATGATTTTGGCCAGGCAGGCGGGCTGCATTACCTGCTGATGGAGTTTGTTGACGGCGGCAACCTCCGGCAGATCGAAACCGCCGGGCGTCTCGCTCCCGAACAGGCGCTCGCGATCGTTCCCCAAGTCTGCGACGCACTCCAGTTCGCGCACAATGAGGGGATAGTCCACCGGGACATTAAACCCGAAAACCTCCTGCTCGACAAGAAGGGGCGGGTTAAGATCACCGATTTCGGCATCGCCATGCTCCTGGGTGGAGCGGCGGAACAAACACGGCTGACCGGCGCGCGTGATGTCGTTGGCACCCCGCATTACATGGCGCCCGAACAGGTAGAAAAGCCGCAGCGGGTGGATCATCGGGCTGACATCTACTCCCTGGGCGTGGTCTTCTACGAGATGCTCACCGGCGAGTTGCCGCTGGGGAAATTCGCGCCACCGTCGCGCAAGGTTCAAGTGGATGTGCGCCTGGATGAAGTGGTCCTGCACGCGTTGGAGAAGGAGCCGGAGCTGCGCTATCAGCAGGCCAGCCAGGTCAAGACCGCAGTGGAAACGATCACGGCGTCCCCGTCCGCGCAACCTGCCGGGAGCGCCGCGCCGCCGCCGGCGCCCCCTGCCCCGCTGCCCGACGCGGCGGCGCTGGCGGAGGCGATCCTGGCCCGGGATTATGTCCTGAGCATCCGCAGTTGCCTGCGCCGCGGCTGGGAGCTGGTCAAGAGCGATTTCTGGCCCACCGTGGGTGTGACCGCGCTTGTGCTGGCCCTGCTCTCAGCGGCGGGTTCGTCCGAGCCCCTTCTGTCCTTCAACAAAGGCAGTTTCAAGACGACTACCTCGCTCTTGAGCGTCCTCCTGAGCGGTCCGTTGATGGGCGGGCTGTATCTGTTCTTCCTCAGGAAGATTCGGGGCGAGCGGGCCAGGGTGGAGACGGCCTTCTCCGGCTTCAGCAGTTGCTTCCTCCAGCTCTTCCTGGCGAGCTTCGTTTCCGAGGTGCTGCTGACGCTCGGTTTCATCTGCCTGGTGCTGCCCTTTATCTACCTTGTGGTGGCCTGGATTTTCACCCTGCCCCTGGTCATTGACAAGCGGATCGAGTTCTGGCCGGCGATGCGGCTCAGCCGCAAGGTTGTCACCAAGCATTGGTGGAAGTTCCTGGGCTTGGGCGTTGTGCTGGTGGTGTTCAATCTCGCAGGGGTCCTGCTGCTCTGCGTTGGCGTCTTCATCACCTTCCCTATCTCCCTGGCGGCCCTGATGTACGCCTACCAGGACATCTTCGCGACGGCGGAACCGCCAGCCGAGAAACCGGCCGATTACCAACTGGCGGCGGGTGCCGGGGCTCAACCTCACGCCCACCCCGGGCGGCTGATGGCGATCCTCGCCGTCCTGCTGGTGGGCTTCCTGGTGGTGTGCATCAGCAGTGCTCTCAGGACCTTTACTACTTACCGGACCTTTCTAGTGGCGTTCTCGGGAGCTGTGGCCTTTGGGGCGGGCAGCGTCCTGCTGATCCGGAGATTGCAGCCCGCCGACAGATTCCTCGTGCCGTTCGCGCTCGCTTTCCTGGTGGTGTTCGGCGCCGGCTCGTTCATTACGTCGGTCCTGCCCAATTCGTTCGCCAGCACCGCCCGCATAATGCTGACGCCGAACGCGCCCGACGCGACGGGGGCAACCGCAGCGCGGCCCGCAGCCAGCTCCTACGATCCCTACCGCATTCAGACGGAGCTCGAAGTCATCCAGTCCGAAGCGGTTCTGGATGGTGTTATCGAAGGTCTCGACCTGGTTCGGAAGTGGGGCCGGCGGTTTGGGGGCGGTCGCGACCTTGAACACGCCGAAACTCTCGCCCTTCTCAGGAAGAGACTGGAGCTGCGCCCGGTGCGCAACGCGAATGTCATCGAAATCCGCGTCTATGATGACAAGGCCGACGAAGCGGCCCAGCTTGCCAATGAAATTGCCGAGGCCTACCGGAGTCGCAGTGCCGGCTCGGACCCCGCGGGCTCTCGACTCGACGCTTTCCGAGTCGAGATCATAGACCAGGCGACGCCGGCCCTTAGGCCGGTTCGTCCCAACCGACCGCTGAACCTGGCTGTAGCGGCGCTCGTGGGGATTCTCTTCGGGGTCGCGGCGGCTGCGGCTCGCCTGACTCTCTTCGCCCGCAAGCAGGAGGGCTGAGTCCTCCACGCGGAGCTTGGCCCACCCCCACACCATCCCCGGTTGCATGAGGAGCGTGAAGAAGTAGCGCAGGGTGACGTCAGTTTGCAGCCGCTCGGCCCGCCGGTCACAGCGGAGCCCGCAGCAATCCTGTCGTGCCAGCGTGACTTAAACCAGAGTCCACCGCTAGCCTCCGCGAGGCGCCGAGAGGTTCTGCTCAGCGGCCATTACGGCTTCATGCCGGTAACAGTCTCATGGGACGGTGTCGCGCCATGTTCGCAGAATTTGATGACTGAATACAGGGCAATGAAGATGGTTTGGCCGTCGGCTTGTTCGAGCTCCACAAACCGGGCGAGGCTGTCATACCGATTATTAGGAAAGAGGTCCTTCGTGCCTTTGAATAGAGCATTGCGATAAACCACGACTTCCTGTTCGCGTTCTGCGCAATACACGTCGTACCGCTTACTGGTGTCAACCGAATCGCGCTGCGGCTTTGGTGGCTGTGCGTCTTCGGACATTTCAGGTTTCCCCGAGGTGCGAGCAGGGTCCGCGGGTGAAGGATCGGAAGCCTCAACGGTATCCCCGAAGTTGGGATCGAGTTCCTTCAGGATTTCCTGGCGCGTTCGCTCGACATCTATACCAAGCTCTTGCAGCACACGGGCGGCGACTCCGTCGCCTTCCCGAAGCAGGCCCAGAAGCAGGTGCTCGGTCCCGACGTAGGTGTGGTTCAGTGCTTTGGCTTCCTTACCTGCAAGCACCAGGACCTTCTTCACGCGCGGCGTGTAAGGAATGTTGCCGAAGAACTTCTGGTCGGGGCCTGTTCCGACCTGTTGCTCCACCTCGAGCCGCGCCGCCTCGAGATTGATCCCCATCTTCGAGAGGACATTGACCGCAACGCCCTGTCCCAAGCTGATCAACCCAAGCAGCAGGTGTTCTGTACCCACGAAGTTGTGATGGAAACGCTCGGCTTCCTTGCGCGCGAGGGCCAGCACTTGATGGGCGCGGGGAGTGAAGTTGTGTTCCATTTCGGCAAAGCCTTGTCCCGCATTCGCGGGACCGGCATTCAGCGATTTCCACAGTGACTTGATCCTATTCACGGAGACGGACGTTCACCTCATGGATATCACAAAGCGTTGCATTTTCAAGGACGCGGTCCGGCGGTGAACTTGAGAGACCAGTTTACTGGGCGACTGCTGTTGGAGTCAATGACCACGCGCACCCAACCTTCTTCGCCAGCAGCAGCCGGTTTGGCCGCGATGGTGACGCCCGCGGCCTTGTCGTCGGCGGAAACTGTGGCGGAGGCAAGCTTCCAGGTATTGTCAGGATTGCCGAGACCCGCAATGCGAAGCTCGTAGGGGTCCGCACCGACAATCTGGCTGGTGCCGGAGAGAGTGCTTGCCGGGCCGCTCCATTTCTCTCGGACTACGTCCACCATGCCTTGTGTCACATGCCGGGAGGTGCTGACGAGGACGGGATGGCAGGCGGCGGCCCGCACAGCGATCGCACGGCAGGATTGAGCCGGCACCTTGTAGTCGAAAGCTCCGGCGAAGGACGGCGCCGGGGCATTGGCCCAGAAGTCAAACGCGAGGTGGGTCTTGGCCGGGTCGAGGCCCGCCTTGGCGGCGGAGCAGCTTATTGCCTGAGCATCGCCCTCCCAGTTGAATAAGCCGAGCACGTCGCGGCGCACGGGTCGGCGCGTGTCACTGACCAGCCAGATCCGGGGCATAATGGCATCGAAATAGTCAACTGGCCTGGCGGTAGCGCCGTGAGGGGGGATAGTGCGTTTGATGATGTCGAGGCGCTCGGCTGGGAGGCCGGGGAGCCAATCACTGTTCAGGTAGATCTGGCCGCTCAGGGCGACCCAGGAGGTGAGGAGCCGAGCGTGCTGGATGGGGATGGCCGATCGGACATACGAGGGGTCCGGGTCGTTCCACCAAGTCCGCCCGTTGAGGAAATAAAGCCGGGTGCCCCGGATCGGGCCGGTGATAAGCGAGCCGCAAGCATTCTCCGCGATCTCCCACCGGTAGTCGCCCCAGCCGTGGCCGTTGTCCGGACCGATGCGCATGGAGTCCAGTAGGCCGATAGAGCCGCCCAGCGTGCGCATGTTCTGGCTCACGTTGCAGCCGGAGAAGAAGACCTCGGGGCCAGCCGCCTGGCGCAGCAATCGCAAGCCGCCACGGAAGGCTTCGAGGTTGGTCTTCCTGGGGTCGTGGAACGGCGCGTTGTTGCCGATATGGTCGTCGTGGTAGCCGTCGTTCACGTAAATCTGTTCGGTGGCGGTGCCGGTCCAGAGGCCATCCATCTTGAAGTAGTTGTACCCCCAACCGTGGATGGTGCGGACCATCTTGGCCAGGTAAGCCTGGACGTCTGGCCGGGTGAGGTCGAAGGAGGTGTTGCCCCAGGGCGTTTCATAGGGTTTGCCGTCCAGGCGCTTCGCAAACCAATCCTGCCGATCCTTGAACTCCGGGTCCTGGCAATCTGAGGCGAAGGGCAGAAACCAAATGCCTGCGGTGAGCCCCAATTGGCGGAAGCGTTCGGCGACTGCCTGCATGCCGTGGGGATACGGGCCGTCGGGTTTGGCGCGCATAAAGCGGCGAGCCGGGCCGTTGCGTTCCTGGCCGTCCTGCCATTTGTCATCAATCTGGACGAAGGAGAAGCCGAAGGGTCTGAGTTCCTTCGCGGCGCACTGTGCGAGCGCGAGGATGGATTTCTCGTCCGCGGCCCCCCCGTGCGGTTCAGAATACCAGGTGCAGTAACCGGCAGGCTCAGGGGGAAGGTGGATGTTGTATTGTCGGGCAATCGCGTCGGCGAGCAACTCCTGCCCGACGCGAGCATCGTCGAACAGGCCGATAGCCAGCGTCTCCAGCTTTGCGGTCTCTCCGGCGTCAAGGCGCAGATGGCCGTAATCCGTTTGGGTCCTGAACCTGACACGGCCCGAGGCCACATCGGAGAATAGCACTCCGCTGCCGCGGTCTGCTGTCAGCCAGCCGGCGACTATGCCTCGGCGCGTTGCGGGATCGGCGAGGGTGAGAAAGAGATAACTGCCGGGGTTTTGGTCCGGCGGCTTGAGTCCCGCGGTTCCCATAGTGCGGAGGTCGGGGGCTGTCTTGCCCAAATCGAACTCAAAGCTCGCGGGGGACAGGCTGGTCACTTCTTCGGGCGCGGGGCCGGGATTGCGCAGTTCACCACGGACCAAGAGGAACGGGAGGGCGTTGTACAGCTCGAGCGAAACGACGCCACCACCTGCCCGCTGCACGAGGATACGCTTGCCCGACTTGAACACGGCATCTCTGACTGCTCCCGCCCGGGCTTTGCCAGTGGAGCCATCGAGCTTGCCCCCTTTGAGGAAGACACGGCCCGCGTCCCTACCGGTGAGAGAAAACGTGCCGGAACCTTCGTCATAGCTCGCGGTGAGCGTCTTGTTCTCGATCGAAACCGTGCCGCCGGCAAGGGTGTCCACCGCGCCTAACACGCTTCCGATGCAAATGACGGAAGCGGCAGCCGGCCACCAGAGATTAAGCGATGGTGTCATCATGTTCCAAAACTGGCGGTCTCAGCTCGTAAAGGAGCGACGACCGCACGCAGAGTGGCACAGCCGCATTAAAGCGGCAACCTCGAGAGCGGTTCTTAGTCGGCACCCACGTTTTCGTAGTTGGCCATCGTCTCCAGGTCTTCTTCATCACGCTTCTCCCATCTTCAATCCCAGTGCGAGCTCGGTGACGTCGGCGCGGCGGAATTCAGCCAGGATGCGGCCAGTGAACATCACCAAGACTCGGTCCGATAGAGTCAGGATTTCGTCCAGCTCGAACGAGACGAGCAATAAGCAGGCGCCTTCGTCGCGGGCACGGACAATGCCCTCATTCAACTGATGCTCCAAAGGCGGTTCAATCTGGATTCAAGGCGACGAATCCAGTGAAGAGAGGTTGTTCGCCTTCAAAAAGGCAGGCACAGCGTTGAAAACATTCAGAAACAGCGGGGTTCCGGCGAACGAAAGAGGACTCACCGGGCCAATCGTCATAAAGCTATATTGCCGGGAGGCGGTATCGAATGAACTGTGCGGGTCGCGAAAGCGTTGGTATAAGTCGATAGCCCGGCCTTTTCCGCCAACGAGCTGGTTGAGCGCCTGGGACTCGCTACCCAGGGCCAGGCCAAAACCAAAGAAGGAAATCCGAAGCTGATGCAGGATTTCCCAATGGAGGCTGGACAGGGTTTGGCTGATGAACATCCAGCCGAGCCCGTATTTGCGCGTCGTCCTCGCAGCATCGATCAAAACACTTCGGACCCCGCTTAGCGTATCATCATCTTCAGGCAGGGCCCGTGGCGCGAGCCGGTGAGCCTCGTCAATCACCACCAAAGCATTGAGGCTTTTGCCCTCCTTGAACATACCCTCAGCGACGGTGTTCACGCCATCGAGCAAGCGCTTGATAACCAAGCCCTGAATGCGCTCGTTCCAGAAGAGTCCGGTCGTGTTCTCGCGCGACACGTCAACCACAAGCATTGGCCGGTTCGGCTTGCTGAGGTCAAAGAGCCATCGCAATGCGTTTTCGACGGTTCGCCGCCCTTTGGCCTCCTTAAAGAGGTTCGCCACCGGGAGCCAAATGGATGTGAATAGCTCGTCCGGATTCGCCTCTTGGACTGCTTCAGCAAAACGCTCAGCCGCAGCTCCTTCCTTGGCGTAGATCTTGTTCCTCAGCTTGTCATCCCCCAAAAGCTCCCACGCCTTGTCGAATGATTCGCGTGTATGCAGGGATGTCAATGTTAATTTCTTCTTGAGCGCCGCGATCAGTTGTTCGCAGGCCAGGGCAGATTTGTCGCCGGTCATTATCTGCAACTCCCTGAAAAAGCCCGATTCGCCAAGAATTTCCTGGAAGAGTTCCCACCTGTCGAGGACAAGTCTCTGAACCGTGAAGACGTAATTTGGCTTTCCGAGCCCTTCGATGATGCGCGCCAACGGGAGTGCGAGTTCTCCTGTAGTGCCTGCCTTATTCATATCTTTGGCGAACTCGCCCTGGGGATCGATTACGAGGAGGGCCATTCCTGGATAGCGGGCATAAGCGGTCAGAATCATCTTCGCGAGAACGGACTTGCCGGACCCTGTCTTCCCGAAAATCCCGAGGTGGTAGGCTTCCCCCGCGCCATCCGGCCCCTGAGCAAAATGCTTGAACCAAAGGGGCAGCTTCGGCTTGGAGCCGTAAACGTTGCCAAGGTAAAAGAGCTGGTTGCGATACGGTGACAACACCTCGTCCAGAACGTCGTCGTTCACCAGGTGGATGTTGGAGCCCGTAGCCGGAACCGTGCCCAGAATGCTGGGTTCGTAGCCTTTGGGCGTAGCAGCGAACACAGCGCTAACGGTCATGTCGCCTTGGTGGGTGTCTTGCCGCTCACTGATGGCGTCCACCTTACCGCGCTGGCGGATGAGGCTGCGCATAGTGGGATCTTCATGCCAGATGTTGCGCAGCTTTACCTCTGTGATCTGCCCGAGTGCGTAGTGGGCCGCGCTATCTTGGGAAAATGGCAAGATGGCAAGCTCTCCCACGAGCTTTCGCCCCACGGCCGCCCCCATGATATCGAGAGCTAATTCTGTTGTAGTGGATGGCGACCCAACCACGCTGATGCGCTCGGTTGTCGCCAGTATTTCGTCGAGTTTAGTGTGTTTGCTCATAGGTCAAGCTCCGCCTTCAGTCCGATAGCAATGCATGCCATAGAAAACATCATCCAGGTTGCCCGTGTAGGTAGCTGAGATGCTCTGGGTCGCAACTTGCCGAAATGCGGGGATCGCTCTCGGGAGCGATTTCACCATCCGGTCAGCGAGGTAAAGCGGGTAGGGCTCCATTATGGCCGGGGACCCGGATTGAAGCTTGGTTCCCTGAAGCAGCGCGGCCAGCCGGCTCCTGTTCCCGGCCACATCGTGGTTCACCTCCAGCCGCAGCGCCGGTGACCAGCGATACGGCTTGTAGTAGATGACTACGACGTTGCTCAACGCCGCAACGACGCTCTCCTCCAGTTGTGTTGCCTCCTGCCGTTCTGTCTGCGGAACGCCGCTCGTGTTGATATGCCACGGAGACTCCGGCTCTTGGAGATTCCTGGCATCCGTGAACTCGCCCGCGTCCAGCAACATCGTCAACATCCCGCGGTCGTCGTAGGAAACGGGCCATTCCATTTCGATTCCGATCTCCCGGTTGGTCGTGTACTTTGGGCAAAAGACCCAGCATTTATCCGATCGTTGTGATTTCAGGACTGTGAGGTAGGCCGCCAATGCATTCTTCGCTCGCTGCTTGAGTGTTTCCGCGAGCTTCGGTGCGTAAGGGGCGTTGGCGCTGCTTAAGGCCTGATTGAGGTAAATGACCGGCGTGGTCATTGAGCCGTCAAGGAAGACAAGGTCGTGCGGCGCTTGCGTCGCAAGGCTTAACTCCATGGTTATCATCAGGCCGCGCAGCACCGTGCTGGTCGTGTCATTATGCGTTTCGGCTTGCACCACAACCTGGTGCCTCGGCTCAGGCCAGAACCGTCTCTCTGACGGTGGGGTCAGCCCCTCGACAGCAACAGCCGCGGCAGCAGCCAAGTCAGTGGTGAGCAGGCGCTCGACAGCGTAAGAGCCGTCCACCGCGCAACTTGACGGGATGTGCGGATTCTCGAGGTCGGACTCACGACGTAGCAATCCATCTGCGGCCAGTTGCTCACGCCATTTCTGGCGCTCGCCGCGAACTTGCTCGAACGATTGCAGCAGGCGCTTCCCGATGTCCTGTGAACACAAGATGACTTCGTCCACCAGCGCAGCGGGTAGATCGCTGAAGGGGCTTTGACTATCTTCGGGCACGCGATTCCTCCTTCCATAGCCGCCATTGCTCGCGGTCGAAGTCGCGATAGGATAAGTCGCGCTCGGCACGTGGCAGTAACCATCTTTCCCGCCAAAACCGTGCAGCTTTGTCGAAGGACAGACTGAAATACCGCGGCGTTCGCACCTTCCCCCGCAGAAACGACCTAGCGTTTCTAGCCAGCGGAGCGACGAATAATTCACGCTTTATTCCATGGTTGAGCATCTCCTGTGAGAACCCGAGTTTCGACAGCGATTTGCGAACCAACTCGCGCCGATTGCGAAAACCTACGCCCCAGACGCCCTTTTTGGCGGTGGGTGCACAGTGCTTACAGGCAAATGCCGACAAATCCTTATAAACGCCGTTGGCGAAATGGAACTCACCCCAGCCATTGGTAAAGCCAACAGCTTCCAACACAAAACGCTTACGATACTTTACTCGGTTGTAAATCGAGGAACGGCCAAGCGCGGATGTGGTCGTGATGAGTGCAAGGTGCGGCCGGCGCTTCTTTCCTGAGATGAGCGCCCTTCGATTGCCATAGCGAACGGCGAAAGCCTCGCGGACTTCATCTGTGGCGATAGCTAGCGCCGCCAACTTCCCGGCCAGTAAGCGGGAGTATGGTTGCACCGCACCAAGTACGTAGGCATCCATCACGTGGTAGAGCCGCTCGGCTTTGGCGTTGGCATCCCATCCGATCCACAGGTCGCGGTCCCGGATCGCGTAAACCGGGTCGCCGAGCCCAAAAAGGCCCATCAGTTTCCCGTTGTGTTCATCGAAAACAAGAAAGCGTAACCGCCGTCCATACCCTTCGGAGACCGGAATACTCCAGTGCAAGCAGGCATAGCGGAATAGCTGCGATAGTTCGGTGTCGGGTTGAACCTGTACCAACCTGGGCTGGATGAGCGCCGGGACAACCTCGTGACCCGAGGCAATGTAGCTGAGAAGCCTGTCTTCCAGCCGTGACAGAGCAGAGGCCGCCAGTCCGATCCGTTTGGCGACGGCGTGTTCATGGCGCTTACGAATGCTGCGCTTGTCCTTCCTCTGCCGAAACGAAACACCATCCTTGGCGACTTTGAATCCCTGCGCTTTCAATGATGCACGAATGGCTTTTCGCAACCGCCGCACCTCCTTGGTATCAGCAGCCCTGAGTGTCTTCTTGGTTCCAGAGCGCGTAAGTTGCATTTGTCAGCCTCAGTCAGCGAAGTCAAGTTGGCGTTTAAGTTGGTTGGCACGAGAGAAGGGCACCTTGCGGTCATGTTGAAGTCGTCCAACGGCGATGCCGGGGGCAATGCCAATCCTGCCGGCGAAGCGCCGGATTGCCTCGATGCTAAAGTCCCCGTTCGCGCAAAAACGTTCGTAGTCACGGGACGGGATAAGCCATTCCCGCGCGAAGACGTCTGCCTCGGCTTCGCGAGGGTCGCGGGGTGTAGTTTCCCCGTCCCCCTCCTCCACGAACACGCCACGTTTGCCGTGCCTCAACACGTGCCCGGCTTCGTGGAAGAAGGTAAACCACAGGTGGTCGTCTGTCTTTCCTCGCAAACTCAGTTGGATCAGCGCTTTCGTGGAATGCAGCCAGCGGGCGACGCCGTAGGCCCGCACGCCCGACAACGGCGGAATGAATACCACTGCGACACCCGCCCGCGCGCACTGCTCCCGGAGCGCTGGGCCGAACTCCGCCGGTTCCTTCGATGTGAGGGTGCGCAATTGCCAGAGCCCCTCGTTGAAACCTGCCGCATTGAATGGAGCGCACTGAACCCTTTGTCCTTCAATCTCTCCCTTGCGGAGCCAAGCCGCAGTAGCGCCCGGATTGGCAGCGAAGGCCGGGGATTGCCGGAAGACGCCCCCAGGGCTTTGCCACAATGACCGCCATTCCTCGACACCTGCCACCCCGAAGAAGCTCAGGACGGTGCGGAGTTGGCCCACAGGCTCAGCGACGGCTGGAATCCAGCCGATACGAACAAGCTCTTTGACGGGCATGGTCTTGAGCCAGTCGAGTTGCCGTCCTAGCTCGTTGACCTCGCGGCGGCGGGCAAGAGCGTCACGGTAGATGCGCTCGTGGTTTGTCCAAAAGGAGGCTGGCACGCCCAGCACCTTCTGTAGTTGCAAAGCGGTGTCGGCCGTAATCATCGCCTTACCAGCGACAATTTCATTGATGGTTTTCAAGGGACGCCCCATCCGCTCGGCGAGTTCGGCCTGAGTCATGCCGAGGGTTTCGAGCGTTTCGGCCAGCGTCTCCCCCGGTGGCACCGCAAAGTTGGGTTCAAATGTCGTGTTCATATTCTTCAATGTGTGTCCAAGATGCTGAGGATCTTCACCTTCGTGACGCGTTTCCAATCCAGCCCGCCGTCCGGCTTGCGAGGAATCACGGCGTGGTCGGGCACCAGCAGCAAGCGGCGCGGATGCTTAACATCTACCGAGATTTGCCCAGCCCGGTCGCCAGTCAGTTCGTGGGCGCGCATTTGCGGCAAAAACCGCAAGGTCTCCAGATTGTCCGCCGCCATCAGGTCAATCAGTCGTTGGCACACGCGCCGGCCATTGTCCGGCCCGTACTTCCGCATGATGGACTTCTCGTCCGCCAGTTCCTTGGCGAGCTTCGTGTTGGCAAATGACAGTTCCACGCGTCACCACTCAAATTAACCCCTAGGGTTAATCCTAGTCAACACCCTTTTGCGTATTTTTACCCCCTGTGGGCACGCGAATTTCACAGAACACGAGCGCCGCCGCGCCGGTGGAGAAAGTGTCATGTTGTTCTTGGGAGCTACCCGTACTGCCGCTCAGTCCAACTTTCCGGACAACTTTGACCCGATGTGGGCGCCACTTTGTGCAGGGAGCCGGATGCCTGGGCCTCGAGATCAATCCTCATGCGCCGCCCATCTTCAGCCCCAGTTCTCGCTCGGTGACTTGGCCGCGGGGGAACTCAGCCACGATGCGGCCTTCGAACATGACCAGGATGCGGTCTGATAGAGTCAGGATTTCGTCCAGCTCGGACGAGACGAGGAGGACGCCGGCGCCTTCGTCGCGGGCGCGCACGATGCGGGTGTGGATGAATTCGATGGCGCCGACGTCCACGCCGCGGGTGGGCTGGGCGGCGATCAATACCCGGGGCTGGCGCTGAAATTCACGCGCCACAATGAGCTTTTGCTGGTTGCCGCCGGAGAGCTTGCCAGCCGGCAAGGCCAGGTCGGGTGGGCGAACGTCATAATCCGCAACCGCTCGCGCGGCCGCACGGGTCAGACCTCCCAAATCGAGGAATCCCGCGCGGCTGAAGGCTGAACTCCGCTGGAGGCCAAGGAGGAAATTCTCGCTGACCGGCCTCTCCAGTAGCAGTCCTTCCTGCAAGCGATCCTCCGGGATGACGGCGACCCCCACGTCGCGGATGCTTCGAGCGTCGCACGCAGTGACATCCTGCCCCATGATCTTGACGATGCCAGCGGTGCGGCACTGCGAGTCGCGAGGATGTAACATGGCGTGCAGCAGCTCGGACTGGCCGTTGCCTTCGACGCCGGCAATGCCCACAATCTCGCCGCGCCGCACCGAGAAGCCGATCTCCGAAAGTCGGCGCCGACTGCCCGCCGGGCCGGCCAGGCTCAGGCCCGCAACCTCAATGGCGAGTTCAGCGTGGGGGCGGGCGGGCGGCACTTCGCTATTCAGTACTACTTTTCGACCGACCATAAGGTTGGCGAGTTCCTGCGGGTTGGTCCGAGAAGTCTCCACGTCGCCTGTCACTTTGCCGGCGCGAAATACGGTGACCCGGTCCGTGAAGGACATCACGTCCTTGAGCTTGTGGGTGACCAGGAGCACGGCCTTCCCCTCGGCGCGGAGCTTGGCCAGGTTGATGAAGAGATCATGCGTTTCCTGCGGGGTCAGGACCGCGGTCGGCTCGTCCAGGATGAGGATGTTGGCCTGGCGATAGAGCAGTTTCAGGATTTCGACGCGCTGCTGGATGCCGACGGGAAGCTGCTCGATGGGGCGGTCCCAATCCACCGGCAAGCCGTATTGGCGCGCTAAGGCCTCCAGGCGCGCGCGGGCTCCCTGGCGATCAATCACCCGCCACCGGAGCGGCTCAGCGCCCAGCAGGATGTTATCCAGCGCCGAGTAGGGACCGGCCAACATGAAATGCTGGTGGACCATGCCGATGCCCCGGGCGATGGCGTCGGACGGCGACCCCCAAACGCACTTCTCCCCGCCAATCAGAATCTCCCCGGCGTCCGGTCGCAACATGCCGTAGAGGAGCTTCATAGCTGTCGTTTTCCCCGCGCCGTTCTCCCCGATAACGCCGTGAATCGTGCCGGCCTCGACCCGCAGATTCACCCCGACGTTGGCTAGCACGCTGCCGAACTGCTTGGTCAGTCCGCGCAATTCAACTGCCGCCGGGTTCTGGGCTGTCATGTCTGTGGTAGTGTCCGGGTTTGGCGGCGGGAGTCAACGCTCGGCGTCGAATCAGCCCGGTGAGGTTCTCAGGCTCGCCAGAGAACCCGCTGGGTCAGGGTCGAGCTGTTTGATAAGCTCCCACGCGGTAAGCCTGGAGCTGGCGGGCGCGGAGCTTGGCACCCCTGTGGAGGGTGGGAGAAGGTTGGGAGTCATCCTTGTGCCTCCGTCTATTGTTCCTCCATTATTCCTCTATTATTCCTCTATTGTTCCTCTATTTCTCGCTTTGTTTCCCCCTTCTGCGTGTGGGGGCGCCACAGCCTATCCGTCCTCATCTCACGGCGCCCGGCCAGCTCATTTAGCGGACCAATATCCCCTCGGAACGGGCGGAGCTTCGGATTGGCCTTTCCTCGCCGCGAGCGACTGAATCCCCTGCACCCTCATTGTGACGCAATGGCAACCTCGAGTATTCATGGCACAAACCTCGGGCTGTGTTTGCTGAGCCTTCTGACCGTGCGGGGCTGCGGGCGGCCGGTGGAGACGGCCACTGTTGCGGGGGTCGCTGAAGTTACTCCATCGGATAGCCCTTGCTGATCCAGTCGTCATTCAGGCTGGTCGGAAGGTTGAGCAGCTTTGCGTTCTTGAACTTCGTCTTCTGGAGCAGCTCGAAGGCGGGCCGGACATTCGGGCAACGGCGGAAGGGGCAGCAACCGCAATAGATAATGACCTCCGTATCCTTGGGCAGCTTGGCAAGTTGCTGTTTAAGTTTCTCCAGGTTGCCTGGCTTGCTCGCTGGACCGATCGCGATGGCGCCCTTGATCTGCTGGACCGGCCCGATGTTGAAGATCACCGGCCTGGGGGCCTTCGCGTCGGTGATGGCCGCGGCCAGCAACGCCGGGTCCTTCAACTGCTTATCCGTCCAGGGCTCGTCCGATTGCGGCAGGGCCCGACTGATGCTGGAGAACAGGATGGCGGCTGAAAGGGCGTTCAGGAAGCGTGTCGGTTGAGCGTTCATGGCTGTATGATTCCTGGTTAAGGTTTCAGTACAATGTCCACGCGCGCCTTGCCTTTCAACTCCAGAATAAGCCAGCCTTGTTCGCCCAGGAACCGGTTGCCGCCGGAGAGGTCTATTGGCTGGCCGTTGATGGCAACCCGTGGCTGCCGGACCAAGCCATTGATGAGGACGTAATAGGGCGCTTTCATCCAACTCTCGGCCTCGAAGCTGACGCGGCCTGGCTGCTCGTGGGCGTGGCTGATTTCTCCCGGCGCATGAACGCGCACGGTGTTCTGGCGGAAGGACCAGAAGTCATAGGCGGGACGGTTGAACAGGCGCGCGGCGCAGGCTTCGACTGTGGCCGGATTGATGGCCGGGCCGTTGCGCCTTTGCGCGCGCAGAACGAAGGAGTCCGGCAGCAAGCCTTGCAGGTCGCGGTCTTCGGCCGGCCAGGTCTGTTGAATGCCGGAAAGGGTGATGCCGTCGGCCAGTTGCTTCCACGGCCCTTTCGGGTCGTCACGCACGAGGCGGTACAAGGCGTCGGCATAAACCAGCCCGCACCATTGGACGGGGAGGCCCAACCAGACGGGGGCACGCCAGCTTGTAGCGCCGAATACGGCGATGGTGCTGTAGAGGCCGATTGGCTGGGGGGTCGGGTTGACCAAGTACACAAACGGCACGCCGGTCCAGGCCCAGTAGCGGGCTTGCGCGAGGAAGGCGGGATCGCCGGTCAGTTCGTAGCCGAGCGTGTAGGCGCGGACCATGTGCGCCGAAGCAAGGATGTCCGGCGTGTGAAGGGGACACTCCCAAGTCTGCGCGCCGCGCGGCACGCCGTCGCGGAAGCGGTCCATCGCGCGCAAGCGGTCCAGGGCAGCGTCGAGCAGTTCGCGGTCGCCGCAAAACGCGGCGGCCTCCAACAGGCTCGCCACCGCCGTCGAAGCAAAGCCGCTGGCTTCATTGCTGAAATGGGTCTTGGCGTAGTCCTGACCGCCGGGTTGCGGGCGATAGTGCACGGAACCGTCCGCCTCAAAGCCGGCGAGCGCCTGCTGGCCGACTTGCTGCGCGCGCGAGTCATTCTCGGCCACGTGCCCATAGATGAGCGCTGCCAGGGGATAGCGGACGTGGCCTATGTCGGCGAGATTGAGGTCCTGCGGCGGGATGGACACGAGCGCGTCTTTGGCCGTTTCGTGCAGGCGCAGGGCCAAAGCGGGCTGGCGGGTCTGGCTGGCCAGCCAGTCCATCCACACCGCCGCATCCGCAGCACGGCCAGGCTGGAAATTGCCGCCGGCAACCGCATGCCGGAACAGGTTGCCATCGCGGATTTTCGAATCGAGCCAGCCCCCCGCGGCCAGAGACACGTAGCTCTGCACGTCAAGGTTCGTGACCGGCAACGGCGGCAGGCCGCGCAGGGAAACGAATTGCTGAATTGCCGGGACGACGCTGGAGCCCAGGCCGCCCAGCAGGGTGGCACGCACAATCAAGGGTTGATGGGCGTGCAGCACGCGGGTTGCGCGCGGAAGGAGGCTTCCTTCCTCGCGATTCTCTCCGTCCGACCCGGGGAAGTTGAGCCCCATCACGTGCCCCCCCGAGCCGAACAGGCGGTCTGGCGAATCGAACACGGCGCTGATGTCGGGCTGCATCTCCCAGGTCAGCGCGAGGTAGCGTCCGTCTTCCTGAATGGCCATGAGCGGGAAAGTGAGCTTCAGGCTGTCGGGCACCTGGCGCTTGGAAGCCGGGCCGATGACGTCGGCTTCGGAGCTGCTCGGCTCGTTGTCCAGGTATTCGAGCCCTGCGAACAGCCCTTGCTTTTTAATCGCGCCGAAGGACTTAGCACCGGGGAAGACCATCAGCATCGGCAGGAACGCAACCGAACGGTCCTGATTCACGGTGACCTCGGTCCTGATGTCAATGGCCCCCGGGATGAGGCCAGGGCTGAACTGTTGCTGGACCTTCCAAACCGCCCCGTCTGTGTCGGTCGCTTCGGTGCTCGCGAGAATCGCATTGCGCCGGAGGGCCAGGTTTTGCTTCGCGTTGGGGGCAGTCGCCAGCCCAAACCAGCGCATCTTGCCTCCCGCCAGGTAGCCGATCATCGGCAGGCTCTGTCCAAGGGCCATTGGCTCGCCGGCAACGCGGACACTGAAGGCGCCGGGAGTTGCGGGTGAAGACGCCAGTTCGTGGTCTTGGGCGCGGACCACAAGGGACTTGGAGGAAAGGTCCCGCACCGGCAGTTTGGGCCATTGAGGAAGAACGGCGCCGACGGGGAGCGGGGTGCTTTGAGCTTGCGTTTCGCCAACCGGTACAGTGAAACCGACCGAGACGGCGAGAGCGAGAAGGAGGCGCATAGCAACGGGGTGTTTCGTCATGTCAAACTCGCGCGGTGGCCTTTCGCTGCGCGCAAAACCGGGGCAGAGGGAGCGCAGGCCAGCTTGGCTGATCCCGGCGGAAGCCATTGGCCGAATGCTCGCGGTTTGCCCCGATGCCATGCGCTCGCCAGAGCCACCCAGCTTCAATAAACCTTCCGCAGGTTGGAAGGCAGGATGTTCAGTTCGGTCCGGTACTTGGCCACGGTGCGGCGGGCGATGACAATCCCCTTTTCCTTGAGCATGCGGACCACTTCCTGATCTGAAAGCGGCTTGCCGGGGTCTTCAGCCTTAAAGATGTCCTCGATCATGTCTTTGACGCTGGTGTTGGACATGCCATCGCCGTTGGCAGTCTGGATGCCGGCGGTGAAGAAAAACTTCATTTCGAAGATCCCCTGTGGGGTCTGCATGTATTTGCCGGAGACCGCGCGGCTGACGGTGGTTTCATGCACGCCGACTACTTGGGCAACCTGGATCATCGTTAGGGGTTTGAGGTACGCGACGCCTTTAGCCATGAAGTCGCGCTGGCGATTCACGATCTCCCTGGCGATGTTGAGGATGGTCTGCTGCCGCTGATGCAGGCTCTTGATCAGGAACTTCCCGGCGCGGATCTTCTCGCGGATGTAGTTCCGCACTTCGGCTGAGTTGCCGCCCTGGGCCATTAAATCTTTGTAGGTGTTGCTGATGCGCAGGTGGGGGATGTGTTCGTTGTCGGTCGTGACCACAAAGTCATCGCCGGACTTGCGGACAAACACCTCGGGCAGGATGAATTGGTCGTTATCCGGCAGGTAGGCGCGGCCGGGGCGCGGCTCCAGCCGGGCGATGCGGGCCAGCGCCGCCTGGACCTCCTCCACCGGAGCACCGGTAGCCCGGGCGATTTCCGGGATCCGCCGCTTGCCCAACGCGTCCATGAACTCGCTGACAATACGGTATTCGAGGGTGTTCTGCTGGCCCAGACGCTCGAGCTGAAGCAGCAGACATTCGCGCAAGTCCCGCGCGCCGACTCCCGGCGGGTCGAAGGTTTGAATCACTTTCAGCACGCCGACGATATGATCCGGCGGCAGGCCGGTGGAGGCGGCCAGCTCTTCGAAGGTGGCTTTCAGGTAGCCGTAATCATCAATGTTGCCTATGAGCATTTCGGCGATTGGCCATTGCTCCTGCGTCAGGGTAGATTCGCGGACCTGCTCGAGCAGCATCTCTTGGAGCGAGGTTCCGACCACCAGCGAATCAAACATGAACTGGCGCTTTTCCTCGTCCTCAGCCGAGGCCCGCATGGGGAGATTGGTTTGGGCAAAATGGTCGCGCCATTCCTGATCGAGCTGCACCAGCCGATCGAACTCCGCTTGAAAGTCATCCACCGGCTCGCTGGCGCTCTTTTCGGCTGCGGGGTCAAAGTTCAAGTCCGCCGGGGGTTCGCTCGGATCCGCCGCGGCGGCTGGCGGCTCGGCCTCATGGCCGTCTTTCTCGTGCAGGTCAGTTTCAGCCGTGGCGGCCTCCTCCAGGACTGGATTCTGCTGCAATTCCTGTTCCACCAGCGCTTTGAGCTCGAGCGTGGGCGCCTGCAAAAGAGCAAGCGACTGCTGCAGTTGCGGTGCCAGCACCAGCGACTGCGTCAAGCGCTGCGATAAATGTAGGCCTTGAGGCATGAGCGGATTCTAACCTGCAGTGGCGCCAGCACAAGCAAGAACTTGGCACGATTTTGGCTTTGGGCCGGTTCACTTGGCTTGAACCGGCGGTCTCGGGTGTGGATTTCGGCTTCGCTCAGTTCACCGCATCCAGGCAGTCGCGCACGGCCACGGCGAGTTTGTGAGGATGATAAGGCTTCTGGAGGTAGGTCAGACCGCTGCGCAGCATGGGATCCTTGGCAACCACATCGGCGCTATAGCCACTGGTGAAGATCACCTTCAGGCGGGGCCGCTCGATCCAGAGCCTTTCCGCCAACTCGCGCCCGTTCAGGCGGTCGGGCATCACCAAGTCCGTCAGCAGCAAGTCAATGTGTTCCTTGCTGGCTTGCCAGACCTCCAGGGCCTTCGCCCCGGATTCAGCTTGCAGAATGCGGTAACCATGCTTGACCAGGACGTTGCAAACCAACTCGCGGACGAGCGCTTCGTCTTCGACCACAAGGATGGTCTCTGAGCCGCCGCGGACGGCCTTTTCGGCAGGCTGTCCATCGCTGGCTTCGGCGGTTTCACCGTCGCGAGGGAGGAAGACCTTAAGAGTGGTCCCCTTGCCGACTTGGCTCTCGACTTCAATCCACCCCTGGTGCTGTTTGACAATGCCATAGACGGTGGCGAGGCCCAAGCCGGTTCCCTTGCCGATCTTCTTGGTGGTAAAGAAGGGCTCGAAGATCCGTCGCAAATTCTCGGGTGGGATGCCACAGCCGGTGTCGCTGACGCTGAGACAGACGAAGGAGCCGGCCCGTGCTTCGGAGTGTTCTGGCAGCCCACGGGCACCCACCTCGAGAACAGAGATCTTGATCGCCAGCACGCCCCCCTTGGGCATGGCGTCGCGCGAGTTGACAGCCAGGTTCAACAACACCTGTTCCATCATGCCGGCGTCGGCTCGCACCAGTGTCGGGTGGGGGTAGTACTGAAGTTGCAAGGCGATGTCTTCGCCCAGGATGCGCCCCAGCATGCTGGTCATGTTGCCGACGACTTCTTTCATGTCCAACTGCCGCGGTTGCATCACCTGCCGACGGCCAAAGGCCAGGAGTTGCCGGGTCAGGCCGGCGGCCCGTTCAGCGGCCTGGCTGATTTGCTGGGCGGACCTGGCGGAGACTCCACTCAGGGCACCGCCGGCCAGGAGCAGCGAAGCGTGACCCTGGATGACAGTCAGGATGTTGTTGAAATCATGAGCCACCCCGCCCGCGAGCTGGCCGATGGCTTCCATCTTTTGTGATTGGCGCAATTGCTCTTCCAGCCGTTCTTGCGCCGTCAAGTCCCGGGACTGGCCCAGCAGCAGCGGCGGTTGCCCACGCAACTCGACGAGGGAGTCGGTATCTTCCAGGGTAACAACAGTCCCGTTGTGGAGCCGCAACCGTCGCGGTCTTTGCTTGCCGATGACCCGATCGCGAAAGCGGCGGCGGAATTCCTCCAGCATCCGTCGCGGCTGCTCGGACTCGGCAAAGATGACCGTGAAGGGTTTGCCCTCCAGCTCCTCTCGGCGCAGGCCAACCAGCTTGCAGAACGCCTCGTTGACCGCGACGATGGTCCCATTCTCGTCCGTCAGCCGCATCCCATCTGCCGAGTTTTCCCACACGGAATGGAACAGCATCTCCGAACTGCGCAGCGCCGCCTCGGCCAGCTTGCGGTCCGTAATGTCGCGCACGTGCAACAGCACCGCGGGCTCGCCGGCGTAATTGACACGGCTGGCGCGGATCTCCACGGGGATGATGCGGCCGTCGTGGGCGCGACTGACCCCCTCAATTTGCTGCCGCCGGCCCTCGACCAGAGCTTGGAAATCGCGGACCGCCTCTTCCCGCAGCTCGGGCGGGACCAGGTCGCAGGCGTGCTTCCCGATCAGTTCCCTTCGCGTCATGCCATGCAGCCGACATGCAGCCGGATTGATGTCGAGCACGGTGCCGTTCAAATCCTCAACAAGAATCGCATCGGGCGAGCCCTCAAACAGGTCGCGAAAGCGCTGCTCGCTGTCCCGCAACTCTTGCTCCGCCTGGATGCGCTGGGTCATGTCATTGGCCATAGCCAGCGACGCCGGGCGGCCTTTGAAGGAAATCAGGCTCCACCGGATCTCCACGTCAATCAGGCTTCCGTCTTTCTTCCGATGCCGCCACACACCGGCCCAACCGGGCCGGGCCGGTTTGGCGTCGGCCAGCAGGCGGTGCAGATACTCGATCAACGCCGGCACCTCCCCCGGCGCCCGGATGTCCGCGAGCGTCATCGCCAGGAATTCCTCCCGCGAGTAGCCGTAGTGCTCGAGCGCGGCGTTGTTGACCTCCAGGAAGGCGAGCGTTTCGTGGTCGAAGACCCACATGGGAGTAGGGTTCCCGTGGAAAACCAGCCGATACTGTTGCTCGCTGTCGCGCAAAGCCGCCTCGGCCTCTTTGCGGTCACTGACATCGCGCGAGTTAACCACCACCCCGGCGATTTCCGGATCGTCCAACCGGCTCTGGCCCACCGCCTCGAGATAACGCCACGCACCGTCCCGATGTCGAAATCTGAATTCCAGTGTGACCGTGCGGTCCGGATTCCGCATACCGCATTCAAACCCTTGCAGAACGCGGGGAAGGTCATCGGGATGGATCAGCGCAAAGGCGTTTTGTCCCGCCAGCTCTTCGGGCTCATACCCCAGCACGCGTTTGACCGAAGGGCTGTTGTGCAGGAAACGGCCTTCCTGGTCCAGCAGGGTGAGGATGTCCAGCGCGTTCTCCGTCAGGGCGCGGAAGTACTTTTCGCGCCGAGTCAATTCCGTCTCGATACGCTGTCGCCGTGCCCGTTCCTCGGCCTCCTCGACTGCGCGGCGCACGGCCGGCACCAGGCGCTCGGGATAATGCTTGAGGACGTAATCGGTCGCCCCGGACTTGAGACTTTCGATGGCGGCCTGCTCTCCAATCGTGCCGGAGACGAGCAGCACGGGCGTTTCGGGGCATTTCTGACGCGCCAGCCGCAGCGCGTCCAAGCCGTTGTATGCCGGAACCCGATAATCGGCCAGGATGATGTCAAAACTCTCCGGCGCTAGAGCGTCCTCGAACTCGGCGCGGTTCCCAGCCACTACCATCACGACCTCGAAGCCTTCATTAGACAGCATAGAACGCACCAGATCGCAATAATCCGAATCATCTTCGAGGTGCAAGATGCGGAGCGGCTTGTTCATGACATAATAATCCTGCTGGATTTTCCCCCAGAGACAGCATTCGCGGTGCCAGATAACCGGCGAGAAACCGAATGTCTCAGGCTGCGTCACATTCCTCGAATTCTTGCCGGTCGGGCGCAGTCCGAATACGTTTGAGACCGTTGGAGTTTTGTTATGCAACGATCCGAATCGAGTCTGTGCACGATGAAGAATGAGCGGCGCCGGTTGAGGAAGTGGGCGCCGGTGACGGGTGCTGTGCTGCTGCTAGTGTCCGGGAGCGGACGGTTTGAGGCGTTGGCGCAGGACAAATCGGCGGAAGCCGGCAAGGCTGCCACCGCGGTACCGGCGAGCACGAACGTGGCCGCGATACCGCTATCAGAGGTGGCGGCGCAGGCCGAGGCGGCCTTCGCCAGCCTCCAGTCCATCGAAGACAACTTGTCCGCCGACGCGGCGACTGTGGCGATTCAGCAAGACCTGCCGGTGCTGACGCGGGAATCGAGCGCGCGCCTGGAGGAGAGTTCGAAGACGCTTGGGTCCAGTCCGTCGCTGGAAACCCTCCGTCACTTGAACCGGGAATGGCAAGCGGTGCGCGAGGAGTTGGCGGAGTGGAAACGCAGCTTGATGAAGCGCATAGCGCAACTGGACGACGATCGTGCACGCCTGACTCAATTGGACCAGGTCTGGAAGGCCACTCACGCTGCCGTGCTCGAAGCGAAGCTGCCGCCGGAGGTCCAGGAACAGGTCGAGCGGGTCACGGCCGGAGTCAAGCGAACTCAGGACAAGGCGGACGCGCAACAAAGAGTGGTGCTGAGCCTGCAATCCCGCGTGGCGGAGCAGGATGGCCGGGCGATTCACACCCTCAACGCCATCGAGCGCGCGCGCGAAGCGTTCGTCCGCCGTTTGTTTGTCCGGGACGGCTCGCCCATCTGGAGCGCGGAACTGTGGTCGGAATCGGCGCAGAACCTCGGGACGCAAAGCTACCAATCATTCTCGCGCCAGGCGCAGGCGCTGCGCGGGTACTTCGAGCGGAAGGGCAGCCGCGTTGTGCTGCTGGCGGGGCTGTTCCTGGCGATCCTGTTCGGCCTGATCCGCGCGCGCCGAGCCTTGCGCAAGTTGGGCGGAGAGGCGGCGAGTCATGCCGCCCAAGTGTTTGACTCCCCGGTCGCAACGGCGCTGGTGCTCGCCCTGCTGGCGAGCAGTTGGGTTTACCCCGAGGCCCCGCGGCTGCTCGCGGCGATTACCGGCGCGGCGGCGATGATCCCGGCCATCCTGGTGGTGCGCCGGCTCATTGACCGGCGTCTCTATCCAGTCCTGAACGTCTTGGTAGTCTTCTACTTTGTAGATCAATTCCGGATGGTCGCGGCCTCCCAGGCGGTCTTGTCCCGGTTCCTGCTCCTGGCCGAGATGCTCGGCGGCGCTTTGTTTGTCGGCTGGCTGCGACGGTCGGGCCGGTTCGGGACTGCGCCGGCGGATAACCGCTTCTGGAAGGCGGTAGGCAAGGCCTGCACCCTGGCGGCGGGCTGGTTTACGGCGGCCTTCATCGCCGACGCCCTGGGCTATACGACCCTGAGCAAACTCCTCGGCCATGCCCTGCTGCAAAGCGCCTATATGGCCCTGATTCTATATGCCGTGGTGCGGATTATGGATGGACTTCTCTTGACCGTGCTAAGTGTTCCACCCCTGGTGCGGCTGAGTTTGGTGCGGCGTCATCAGGAATTGCTGCGCCGCCGGACGCAGGGCGCGGTGACCTGGGCGGCCATCCTGCTCTGGGCGGTCTATGTGCTGGAGGCGCTGTCTTTGCGCGCGCCGGTGTTCCAGGACCTCCGGGAAGTGCTCACGGCCACCTGGACCGTGGGCTCGTTCAAGCTCTCGCCGGGCGACGTGGTGCTCTTCGGGGTCACGGTCTGGGCGTCGTTTCTTGTCTCCCGCCTCCTGCGGTTCGTCCTCGAGGAGGAGGTGTATTCCCGGGTGAAACTGGCTCCGGGACTCCACTACTCCATCTCCAAGATAGTCAACTATGTGGTGCTGGTCGTTGGCTTCTTCATCGGCGTCGCCATGCTCGGGTTCGACCTGACGCGCCTGACGATTCTGGTGGGGGCCTTTGGTGTCGGCTTGGGGTTCGGCCTCCAGAATATCATCAACAACTTTGTCTCGGGCCTTATCCTGCTCTTCGAGCGGCCAATCAAAGTCGGCGATGTCATCCAACTGGCCGGCAACGAAGGCGTGGTCCGACGCATCGGCATCCGCGCCAGCATTGTGCAGGCGCCGAACGGTTCGGAGTTCATCGTGCCAAACGCCAGTCTGATTTCCGAGACGGTGACGAATTGGACGCTTTCGGACCGTCTGCGGCGACTGGAACTGCCCATCACCGTGGCCGGCCCGGCCGATGCGCGCCGGGTCATGGAATTGCTCAAAGGCGCCGCGGTCGCGCAACCACGAGTGCTCAAGGACCCGCCGCCCCAGGCCTTGCTCGGCGCCTTCGCCGGCGACTCGATGACCTTCGAGCTGCGGACCTGGATTGACCAATCCGAGGACTGGTCCCAGATTCGAAGCGAACTGGCGCTGGCGATTCGCACCATCCTGGCCGAGAACAATATCGCGGTGAAATGACCGGCCTTCTTGTCCTGGCATGGCCCCGGTCCGGGAGCTGCGACCCAACGCGGGAGACCGGAGCACGCTAGACATTAGCTAGGCCACCCTGCCCTGCCTATTTTGCTCTGGCGTTCCCGGGCCGGGTTGCTTTTCCTATCCGTATCGGTCGTAATTGGTCCTTGGTCGAAAGCAACATGAACCATACTAGACTCCCGGCTGCGCGCGTGCGCCGGATCCTGGCCGGCGCGCACCAAACCCACATCCTGGTGATCGGCGACGCCATGCTCGATCATTTCATCCGGGGCAGCGTGGCGCGCATTTCGCCGGAAGCGCCGGTGCCGGTGCTGGACTTCGAGGGCGAGAGCTTCATGCCCGGGGGCGCAGCCAATGTGGCGCGCAACCTGACCGCGCTGCGGGTGCCGACGGATTTGTTGGGCGCCGTGGGCTGCGATCTCGCCGCTCGCCAACTCAAAGGCCTCCTGAACGACTACGCCATCGGCTGCCGCGGGTTGCTGAGCATCCGCGCCCGCGCCACCAGCGTGAAGACGCGTGTGGTCGCCCACAAGCAGCAGGTGGTCCGCATTGACCGCGAAACGCGCGACGGGCTCAACGCAGCCCTGACCCGCCAGTTGCTGAGTATCGCGCAGTCCATGATCCGCGACACGGCGGCGGTCATCGTGGGCGACTATGGTAAAGGCGTCGTGACCCAGCCGCTGCTGGAGGAACTGAAGGGTATTTGCCGCCGTCACGGAGTCTGGCTTAGCCTCGACCCCAAGCCGGTCCACCATCTCAACCTGTCCGGACTCTCGCTGATCACGCCGAACCGGAAGGAAGCCTTCGAACTGGCCGACTTGCCGGACGAGACGCGCGACACTGATCCGCTCGCGGACGCGAACCTAATGCGCGTGGCCGAGCGGTTGCTAAACGAACTGCGGCCGGCGGTGCTGCTGATCACGCTGGGCGAGCTGGGCATTCTGCTGTGCCGGCATGGGCAGAAGCCCTTCCATATCCCAACGGTGGCCCAGGAAGTGTTTGACGTATCCGGCGCGGGCGACACGGTCATTGCCACGTTCACGCTGGCGATTGCCGCTGGCGCCTCACCGCTGGAAGCCGCGATTATTTCCAATCACGCCGCCGGCATCGTCGTCGGCAAGGCTGGCACGGCTACCGTGGCCCCTGAAGAATTGCTGGCCAGCTTTAGCCAGTGAGAGGATTGCTTCGCTTCAAGTCCTTTAGCACCCGGCACAGAGTTGCCAGCCTGGGCATGGCTACGCCGGCGCGGATGGCTTGCCGGAGGGGCTCGTGGAACAGACTCTGCAACTCCAGCGGTTGGCCGCGCTCGAAATCAATCAGCGTGGACGCCTTGTAAGGACCCATCGTCCTGGTACGCTCGATTTGCTGGTCGGCGAGGGCGTCGGACACGTCGTAACCCAGGGCGCGCGCGGCAGCGATAACCTCGAGCATCAACTCGCGCGCCAACCGCGCCCACCTCACATCGGCCAAGAGCTTGTCCGTGGTCAGGCACTCGCTAGGGGTGGGGGGCTGGGGGTTGAGAGTCGAAGGTCCTGACTCGGGGAAGTGCTGGATGAAGGCCTCGAAGCCAGCGGCGGACGCTACCCCAAGGCCGTTGAAGGGAATGTTCCAGACCAGCTTTTCCCAGTGAGCCCGCTCCAGGTTCTCAGTGACGGCGCAGGGCACACCAGCCTCGCGGAAACAGGCCGCCAGGTCATGGGTGCGCCGATCGGGGGGGCGTTGGAACTCGCCCAGGACAACTTGGCCGTAGCCCAAGTGCTGGATGACCCCCGGCGCCACGCGATTCAAGCAGACGAAGCACAGTCCACCCATGATCTGCTCTGCCGGGAAAAAGGGTGCAAGTTGTTCCTCGTTGCCCAGCCCGTTTTGCAACGTCACCACAACGGTCGCCGGACCCGCCAAAGGAGGCAGCAGTTTGGCGAACTGGTCATTGGCCGTGGTCTTCAGGCCGATGAGCACCAACTCAGCAGGACCAATTTCCTTCGGGCCCTGGGCGCATCGAGGCTGAACCTCAAAATCGCCATCCGGACTCCGGACAAGGACGCCTTGGCGCCGCACAGTCTCGTAGTCCGAACGCAAGAGGAAATGGACCTCGTGTCCGGCGCGAGCCAATTTGGCGCCGTAAAAGCTCCCAACCGCCCCGCAGCCAACGACCGCGATCCGCATAAGAGAACGGAGTAGTGGAGTGATGGAGTGATGGGGTAAAAGAGCGCGAGGTCCGACAGGCAACCGCTCCTCCAGCACTCCATTACTCCACCACCCCATTAAAGAAAAAGGCACCCTGAGGGTATCAGAGTGCCTTTGTGGAAAGCGTCTCGTTATTTGGCACCAAGGATGGCGTCCTTAGCGGCTTTGGCGACCCGGAACTTCACGACGCGCTTGGCGGGGATCTGGATCTGCTCGCCGGTAGCCGGATTGCGGCCAATGCGAGCGGCGCGATTCACCAGGACGAGCTTGCCGAGCCCTGGCAGGGTGAAGGTGTTCTTGGCTTGCTTGTAGGCCAATTCGCAGATCGAGGCGAGAATCTCGACGGCCTGCTTCTTGGTGATTCCGTTCTTTTCAGCGATTGCAGCGGCGATTTGTGATTTAGAGAGTGCTTTTGCCATAGTCCGTATAGTGTGTTCGATGTTGTTTGGTTATTGCCTAAAGTCTTTCGACTTGGCTCGAATTAAAGCCCTTTGCCGCACCCGTGCAAGTAGAAAATGACATATTTCTTAGGAAAAATCGGTGCCTTTGGGCGCTCCCCTCCCCCTGGTCGGCGCGTTGGTACCAGGGGCTTGACATCAAACCCCGTTTGACCAACATCCAAGCGTGGCCCTCTTCACGATTCAAAACGAGTTCCGCTACGAGGTCGTGCGCAAGATATTCGAAGGCGGCATGGGGATGGTGTATGAAGTCGAGCAGCATGGCGCGTGCGAATTCGTCAAGCGGATCGCCGTCAAAGTGATTCGCCAGAACTACGCCGACCAGAAGCAGTTCATCGAGAACTTCATCGGCGAAGCCAAGCTCGTGGCCGATTTGATCCATACGAACATCGTACAAACGTATCACCTGGGCGAGACGAACGGGGTCTATTTCATAGCTATGGAGCTGATCCGGGGGGTGAATCTGGAACAGTTTGCCCAGCAGTTGGCCGACCGGCGGCGCGTGCTGCCGAAAGAACTGGCAGTCTTTATCGTCAGCCGCGTGGCGCGGGGTCTGGCTTACGCCCACGCCAAGACCGACAAAGACGGCAAGCCTCTTGGCCTGGTCCACCGCGACGTCAGCTTCAAGAACATCATGATTGCCTTCGAAGGCGACGTGAAGCTGACGGATTTCGGGATTGCCAAGGCGCGCGGCTTTCTGGCGGACAATGAAGGCGAAGTCGTGGCGGGCAAAGCCGATTACATGAGCCCCGAACAGGCGAATTTCCAAGTCACCGACCAGCGCTCCGACCTCTTCTCCGCGGGCGTGGTGCTGGCGCATCTGCTGTTAGGAAAGAACATTTTCAAAGGCGCCACGGCCGAGGAATCCCGGCAGCACATGATGAACCTGCCTATCCCTGATTTCCGGTCCCTCGACCCCCGGGTGGATGATCGGCTGAATGAGATTCTGCACCGCGCGCTGGCCCGCGACCTTGAGCGGCGGTATCAGACAGGCGATGAGCTGCTCTATGATCTCGAGCATTACATTTACCACTCGGGTTACGGTCCAACCAACGAGACTCTGGGCAAGTTCATTCGCGAATTGTTTGGCCAAGCGGCGCCTCCGACGGCGGCCCAGACCGTTCCGGGCAGCGCCAAGCATCCCAAACGCACTTCGCACAGTGCTGCCAAGAGTTGACTCGGCGTTGGCGAGCCGGCGAGGACGGCGTCCCAGGCATGATTGATCGAATCGTCAACGTCGGGTTAATCCAGGCCGCTTGTTTGCCGGACCCGGCAGCGAACCTGGAGAAGACGCTGGCCGCAGCCGAACATGCCGTTGGGGACGGCGCCCAAATCATTTGCACGCAGGAGCTCTTCCGCACCCAGTATTTTTGCCAGTCCGAGGATTACAAGCATTTCCGATTGTCCGAACCGATTCCCGGACCCACCACAGCAGCCTTTCAAGACCTGGCGAAGGCGAAGCAGGTTGTCGTCATCGCGTCGCTGTTCGAGAAGCGCGCCCAGGGTCTCTATCACAACACGGCGGCGGTCATTGACGCCGACGGCTCGCTCCTTGGCATCTATCGCAAGATGCACATCCCGGACGACCCGCTCTACTACGAGAAGTTCTATTTCACCCCGGGCGACCTCGGCTTCCGGGCCTGGCAAACCCGTTACGCTGAGATTGGCGTGCTGATTTGCTGGGACCAGTGGTATCCCGAGGCTGCGCGCCTGACGGCGCTGCAAGGCGCCGAGATTCTTTTCTATCCTACTGCTATCGGCTGGCATCCCCGTGAGAAGGCACAACTGGGCGAGCAGCAGCATTCCGCGTGGGAAACCGTCCAGCGTAGCCACGCCATTGCCAACGGCTGCTACGTGGCCGTGCCTAACCGCGTCGGGCACGAACGACTGGCCGGCGAGGGGATTGAGTTCTGGGGCCAAAGCTTTGTGGCCGGCACCTCAGGCGAGCTCCTCGCCAAGGCCGGCGCGACCGGGGACGAGACCCTGGTCGTGCCGCTCGACCTCGGCAAAGTGGATGACACCCGCACCCATTGGCCATTCCTGCGCGACCGCCGGATTGACGCCTACGGGGGCCTGACCAAACGGCTGCTTGATTGAAAACAGTCTGGATCACCGGCGCCGGCGGGCTGATCGGAAGCTATCTTGTCCGAACCGCGCCGCACTTTGTGAGCGACGCAAGGGTGGTTGCATTGACCCGCGAGCGCCTTGACCTGACTGATCCTTCCGCCGTGCAGGTTGAATTCCGGCGGCAGAACCCGCAACTGGTCATCCACTGCGCCGCGCTCAGCCGGAGCCCCGAATGCGAGGCCAACCCCAAGCTGGCCCGCCGACTCAACGTCGAAGTCACTGCGCAGCTCGCGCAGGTCGCTGCGGAAATCGCGTTTGTCTTCCTGTCCACTGACCTGGTCTTCGACGGTCGCGCCGGCCATTATGAGGAATCCGCCGCTACCAATCCGCTCGGCGTGTACGCGGAGACAAAAGTCGAGGCAGAGCAAATCGTGCTCGCCAATCCCAGGCACACGGTCATTCGCACGTCCCTCAATGGCGGCACCTCGCCCACCGGCGACCGCGGGTTCAACGAGCAGATGCGCCGGGCGTGGCGGGCGGGCCAGACCTTGCGGCTGTTCACCGACGAGTTCCGGTCCCCGATCTCCGCCGAGGTCACGGCGCACGCAATCTGGGAACTCGCGGGCCGGCACCGGCCAGGGCTTTATCACGTGGCCGGCAGCGAGCGATTGTCGCGCTGGCAAATCGGCCAACTCCTTGCCGCCCGTTGGCCGCAACTGCAGCCTAAAATCGAGCCTGGCTCGCTCCAGGAATACACCGGCGCGCCGCGCGCGCCCGACACTTCGTTGAATTGCGCCAAAGCCCAGAACCTCCTTTCGTTCCACCTGCCTGGCTTGACCGAGTGGTTGTCACAGCATCCCAACGAAGTCTTCTAGCGCGGTCTCCCAAGCGCGCCAGTTCATTCCAGGTATGGCTTTAGTACGCGCCGCGCAACCCCAGGATCTCTGTTGGCTTTGAGGACATAACCAGCCGAAAACCAGGAAGGGCCATAAAAATCCAGGGCCAAAACGCGAACCCTCTTTTCCGCGTCCGGAGGCAACGGGCACAGCATGAGCAGTCCTGCCAAGGCCTGTCCCTTCTCCTTCCCCACGTCCCGCGCGGGGACGAGCGTCTGGATAACTGGCCAATCCCCCGCGTAACGCTGAATCAGCGCTATCAGCCGCGGCGGCGGTCGCGCCTGCAGCTTGGAGATTAGGAAGGGCAGGCCATTCGTACCTATGGCCTGTATCGCCGCCAATGCCGCGCGGTATTCCGCAACACTGGGGATCGACGCCGTGGATTTTGCTGGTACATACCCCACCACATTCTCGCTCGCGGAAAGCGCCGGCAGTCGCTGGAACCAGTAGGAGAGCGACCGACCGTTATACGTCGGCTCCCTGGACATCCAGAGGGCTGCGGACACGACGCACATGATTACAGCAGCCGCTGCCCACGGCGCCACCAAGAGGCCGAGATGCTTGCCAGACTTGGCGTTCATTCCTGCCTGATCATCCGGGAGAGAATTCCTGCTACGCCCGTATCGGCCGACAAACCGGGAATCAATCTCCGGCTCAATTCGCAAACCTGGCGCAGTCTATGCAGGGAACTCCGATGAATCAAGCCAGCGAATCCTCCGCCGCGCCTCAATTTTCCATTGCTTGCGATCATGCCTCTACATTTGTAAAGTTTGCTGTTGACACCCTCTACAATTGTGGAGATATTGGCCGCTAGTGATAAAAGGTCTATGCCAAAATCAGAGATTGAGTTGACGGAATCCGAGTGGGTAATCATCAAAGCCGTGTGGGAAGCTGAGCCCTGCACGGCGCCAATCATCCGGCAAAGACTGAGACCGCTAACGGGTTGGACCTATTCCACCGTCCGCACCCTGATGGACCGGATGGTCGTGAAAGGGCTGCTGACGGCGGAAAAGGTGGGGCACCTCACGACCTACCGGTCCGCAGTGACCCGCCGGCAGGCGCAGCGGGGCGAACTGTTTTACGCCCTCAAGCACGCCTTCAACGGCGCCCTCACGCCGATGGTCCAGTGCCTCCTGGAGACCGGCAAGCTTTCCGCCGATGAATTGGATGAACTCGAATCCTTGATCAAAGCAAAGAAGAAAGGCATCAGGGAACCGGCACGCCCCACCACCAACGACTCGTGACATGAATGCGCTCATCGAAACCCTGAACGTTTGGGCTGACCACGCCCTGCGCTTTGCGTGGCCGATGCTCTGGCAATCCAGCTTGCTCATTGGCTTACTGTTCGCGCTGGACCCGATCCTCAAGCGCAAACTGCGTCCGGCGGTGCGCTACGTCTTGTGGCTCGTCGTGCTGGTAAAGCTGTTGCTGCCGCCCTCCCTTGCATTGCCGACCGGCGCCGGCTGGTGGCTGCGACCCGCGAAAGCTCTGCCCGTAAGCCCTCGCCATTCTTCAGTGGTCGTCACTTACGGCGCCAGCGATCTCCCTGCCCTGCCGAGCGCTGCGCTACCGACCTTCGTCGCGCCATCTCGACCGCGTCTGTCGCCACTCGGCTGGGCGTTCGTTGGCACCGTCACCGTCAGCCTCGGATTGCTCGCGTGGCTGATCGCGCGCTGGCGCCGGGTTGCCCTCAATGCCTGCCACGCCGCCCCCGCTCCGGCCTCCTTAAGCGATCTGTCCGCTGATTGGCCGCGGCAGCGTGTCCCGCTTAGGTTGACCGATCAGGCGCAATCCCCCGCCGTCTGCGGCTTATTCCGCCCCGTGATCCTGTTGCCCCGCTCGCTGGCTGAGCGCCTCCCTCCCGCGCAACTGCGCGCCGTGCTGTTGCACGAACTGGTTCACCTCCGCCGGGGCGACGTGTGGGTCAACTGCGCTCAGGCCTTGTTGCAGATTGTTTATTGGTGGCATCCGCTGCTCTGGCTTGCCAACGCCCGCATCCGGCGCGTCCGTGAGGAAGCCGTGGACGACGCGGTCATGCTGGCGCTCAAAGAGGACGCCGAGACTTACGCCCCAACCCTGCTGGAAGTAGCCAAACTGGCCTTGCATCGGCCGCTGGCGAGCCTAGGCCTGGTCGGCATCCTCGAATCCCGCAGTTCCCTGCACCAGCGAATCGAGCGGCTCATAGATTTCCGCCCGCCCCACAAAGCCGGGTTGACTCTTGCCTCAGCCCTCGCTGTCCTTGGTTTTGCCGCCCTGGCTGTGCCGATGGGCGAAGCGCCTGCAAGAAACGAAGTCCCCCAATCGGCAGCGAGCCAGACGGCAACGAATCATTCGGCGTTCAATGGCCCCTCCAGTGCCAGCTCACCGGATCAGAGTAATGTGCGGACCAATTGGATTCGCACGATCGATAAGCGACAGGCCATCCTGCGCAAGTTCAACAGCATCCGGTTGGACGGGGTCTCCTTCGATGGGTTGCCGCTGAGCGGAGTAGTGCGCAGCCTTGCGGAGGAGACCAGGAAGCGTGACCCGGAAAAGCTCGGCGTCAATTTCACCATCAGGCCCGTCGAGCCTGCGAAGTCACCGCCGGAAGCCAGCCTGGAGCCCCTGACCGGACTGCCTAAGCCAGCACAGTTGGATGCGTCCTCCATTGCCATAACAACCAAGCCGCCCCTAACCAACGCTCGATTAGCGGACGTCCTGGATGCCATCGTGAAAGGCGCCGGCCAGCCAATCAAGTATTACATTGAAACCAACGGCGTCGCGTTCGCAGCCAGGACGGGCCAGGAGCCTCCACCGCTCTACGTCCGAACCTTCAAGGTTGATCCGAACACACTTCTCGACCACCTGCACGTAGCGAGGGGCTCTGTCGGCACGAACAAGCTGGACGCAATCGTGTCAGCCGCCTTGCGCGACTATTTCACGAGTGCCGGGGTGGACTTGGATCCGGTGAGAAGTGTGGGGAAGGCTCTCTTTTACGAAGACCGCCAGGGCATGCTCGTCCTCCGGGCCACATTGCAGGATATGAATATCATCGAACAGAAGCTCGTGCCGCTGCTGCCCGCGGCATCGCCGCAGGTCAACCTCAAGGCGAGATTCATCGAGATGCCAGAGGACGTGGCCAGGGAAGTCTGGGGGAAGCCTTATCTTACGAACTGGGTCGGGACTGAGGCCAGGGTTGCCGTCCTGTCAAAACCCCAGGCGGCGGTGTTATTGAAGCAATTGCAGGCGTTAGACACCACGAGCCTTTTAGCCCAGCCCGAGGTTACCACAGTGAGCGGGCGCCAAGCGCAGTGCAAGGCGACGGATATCAAAACTGTGTTGAAGGGGATTGACGAGCGGGCATTGACGCCGCCTGGCATAACCACCACAAACGGTGATGAGAGTTCAGTGTATGTGACCGAACCGTGCGAAATCGGGTCGCAACTGGACGTGACCCAGAGTGTGTTGGACGACGGCTACACCATCGCGATCAAGGTGGTTCCCACGGTATTCGAGTTTCTCGGGTATGAAGAGGATCGCACGAACCGCGTGGCTGTTTATGTGGACGACAAGCAGAAATGGGTCAGCCGCCCGCGGCCCAAATTGCAGGCACGCGAGATGCGCACCGACGCGAGGGTGTGGGACGGACAAACGCTGATGCTTGGCAACCCGGAATTGAGGGTCGGCAGCTGGGAGGATGTTCAGGTCATGCCGGCTGAAAAGCCGGGAGACGGAAAGCGCCGCCTGATCGTGCTGCTGACCCCGACTATCGTTACTCCAGAAGGGAATCTGCTCCATTCGGAGGAGGATATGCCGTTTGCCCGAGACGCGGTCCCGCCGCAGGCGCCGCATTAAGCGAAGAACCTCGCAAGAAGAAAGGGGCCAAGAAGGCCTGAAATCCACATCCACAACCCATAATATGAACCTGGTGATCGAAACGCTGAACGTCTGGGCTGACCACGCTCTCCGGTTTGCATGGCCGATGCTTTGGCAATCCAGCCTGCTGATCGCGTTGCTGTTCGCCCTGGAGCTGCTGTTGAAGCGGAAAGTGCGCTCGGCCGTGCGATACGCCTTGTGGCTGGTCGTGCTCGTAAAGCTCTTGCTCCCGCCCTCGCTCGCCTTCCCCACCAGCGCCGGCTGGTGGTTGCGCCCGGCAAACGCCAAGCCGACAAGACCCCGGCCAACCTCCGTAGTGGTGACCTACGGCACCCCTGAGCGACCTCTGCCGCCGACCATCGTCAAACCTGTCTGTGTGGAACCGCCGCCCCCGCATCTATCGTCGGACGCTTGGCTGCTAGTCGGCATGGTCGCTGTCAGCCTCGCATTGCTCGCCTGGATGATCGTCCGCTGGTGTCAAGTCTCCCGACGTGCCCACCGAGCGGCGGCGGCCCCGGTCCCGCTAGACGATCTTCTACCCGAACTGCGCCATCCTGTGCGGCTCAGGCTAACGGACCACCCGGAATCCCCCGCGCTGTGCGGCCTGTGCCGCCCTGTGATCCTGTTGCCCCGCTCGCTGGCTGAGCGCCTCCCTCCCGCGCAACTGCGCGCCGTGCTGTTGCACGAACTGGTTCACCTCCGCCGGGGCGACGTGTGGGTCAACTGCGCTCAAGCCTTGTTGCAGATTGTTTATTGGTGGCATCCGCTGCTCTGGCTTGCCAACGCCCGCATCCGGCGCGTCCGTGAGGAAGCCGTGGACGACGCGGTCATGCTGGCGCTCAAAGAGGACGCCGAGACTTACGCCCCAACCCTGCTGGAAGTAGCCAAACTGGCCTTGCATCGGCCGCTGGCGAGCCTAGGCCTGGTCGGCATCCTCGAATCCCGCAGTTCCCTGCACCAGCGAATCGAGCGGCTGTTGGATTTCCGCCCGCCGCGCAAAGCCGGCCTGACCCTTGGCTCAGCCCTCGCGGTGCTCGGCTTCGCCGCGTTGGCCGTGCCAATGGGAGAAGCTCCTGCGCCCAGTGAGGTCGCCCAATCGGCCACAAGGCCCTCGACGCCCAACAACTCAGCGCCGGATGTTCTGTCCAGTTCCGGCGCGCCCGTTGAGCCTCAGCCCCTCTATATCCGGACATTTAAGATCAGCGAGGACACCCTGGCCGCTGGCCTCCACGTGCCTTTGGGTCCCCTGGGAACCAATGGCCCGGAGGGGGTCTTCCACGCCTTCCGTGACTGGTTTTCGCAGGCGGGCGTGGACCTGGACCCAGCCCGCAATCCGGGGAAGGCTTGCTTCTATAGCTCGGGCTTGCTCATGGTCCGGGCGACGCTACAGGACCTCGACACTATCGAACGGAAGATAGCGGAGCTGCGTGCGGACGCGGGAAGCGAGCCGCCTCCAGGCAGAGTCCCAGGATCACCTTCAGGTTCGGCTACGACTAACGGCTCGATACTCAATGACCTCATCAGTCCCACCTTGACTGCAGAACAGCAGGCCAAGGTCAGCACGCTAGTGCAAGACGGCAAGCTGCTTTACGAAATGGGCAAACTTGATGAGGCGGACGCCAAGCTCAAATTGGCCCTGAAGGAAGACCCGAATAGCCAAGTCGCTCTCTACTATCTGGACCTTGTGTCTAAGGCCAAGTTCACCAAGGCCACGAAATTACACGAAGCAGCCATGCGGCAGGACATCCGCGCTGTCGAGCAGGCCTGGGCCAACCAGGTCCATTCCGGCCAGGGCCGCGAGGCCATCATCACCAGGCTCGAGCGCATCCGTCTGGACAGTGTTGCGTACAACGCATTGCCGCTAGGCGAGGTGGTGCGTGGCCTTACGGAGGAATCCAGGAAGCGCGACCCTAGCGGGCTCGGCGTCAAGTTCGTTCTTGAGTCCGGCGCCGACGCTAATGTGGCCGGGGAAGGCGCCGTTGACCATCTGACGGGACAGTCAAAGCCTGCAAGATCGGGTGCTCCATCGGACTTGTCTTCTATCCCCATAACCATCCAGCCGCCCCTGACTAACGTTGCCTTGGTGGATGTTCTGGATGCTGTCATGAAGGTCGCCGGCCGGCCAATGAAATATGTAATTTCGGATGAAGGCATCTTCTTTTCAGCCAGGCCCGAGCACGAACCTCCGCCGCTCTACGTCCGGACTTTTAAGGTTGATCCGAACGCAATGCTCGAGGCCTTGCACCTGGCGAAGGGCCAGGCGGAGAAGGGTGGCGTGGAGGGAGTCATTCCTGCCCTACTCGACTACTTTGCGCGGGCGGGAGTGGATTTGGATCCGACCAGGAACCCGGGCAAGAGCCTCTTCTACAAGGATCGTCAGGGCGTGCTTTTGATTCGGGCGACCTTGCAGGATCTCGACATCATTGAGGTAGTGCTTCAGATGCTGAACTCCGTGCCGCCGCAGATCAACCTCAAGTGCAAGGTCGTGGCGGTCCCGCAAAATGACACCAAGGCCCTGGGTTTCGATTGGTATTTAGGCAATATGTTGATGACCAACGGCTCGACTGGCCCCGAAGCCGGCTCCACTTTTTCTTCTAACCTTGTGCCGACTACGGCCAAGCCGCCGGGGACCTTCCCCGGCGACCCCCATGCCAGCACGACCAACGAGCCAGGCGTGAATGCCAAGCTTTTGACCTCCGGCCTTCACCTCGGGAACAACCCGCCTTTCCCCCTGTGCGGCATCTTGACCGACCCGCAATATCGCGTGGTCATCAAAGCCCTCCAGCAGCGCGATGGACCCGAACTCCTCCTTTCAACCGAAGTCACCACCAGCAGCGGCCGCCAGGTACAGTGCAAGACTACAGAAGTCCACAGTCTTGTTAAGATTAACCAGCAAGCGTTGACGCCTCCTGGCATAACCAGCACCAACGATGATGAGAGTTTCTTGTATGTAGCTGAACCGATGGAATTCGGGGTGGTGCTTGATGCAGTTCCTACAGTCTTCGAGGACGGTTTCACTATCCGAATGCCGGTGGTCGGGACGGTGCTCGAATTCCTCGGGTACGAGGATGCTCGAACAAACCGTGTCGCTCCTTATGTCAACGGCAAGCGGAAATGGGTCAATCCGCCCCTACCATGCCTGCGGACCCAGCAGATGGCTTCAACGGTCAACGTGTGGGATGGCCAGACGGTGGTTTTAGGAGGTCTGGTGTCCGAGCGTACTACCGCGTTCAAAGACAAAGTGCCCATGCTTGGCGACCTGCCGCTGCTGGGCCGGCTCTTCCGCCGAGAAGGCGAGACTACCCAGAAGCGCAACCTGTTGATCTTCATCACGCCCACGATCATTGACCCGGCCGGCAATCGCGTTCATTCGGACGGCGACATGCCCTTCACGCGCGACGCGATACCCCAGCAACCATCCCGATAAGCCAGCGGCTCGGATTGCAGACGAACAGTTTTCTGGGGCTCTGCGGTTATAGGCTGCTCGTCGTTTTCGGTGTCGTAATGCCCCTCCGAAGCCATTAGTCAGCCTTGACCCCCACCAGCCGTCCCCATGCTACATCCGTAGTACCTCCGTAGTACCTCCGTAGTACCTCCGTGGCACCTCCGATCTCCCGACGGAGGTATAACGGAGATACTACGGAGGTACTACGGAGGTACTACGGAGGTATCCGCGCCTCATGATGGACCATTCCGCCGAGGACCGCGAAAAGCCAAGAAGCGGGTCTGGAAGTGCTCTAACCGCAATAGGTTACATTGGAATGTGCTTTGAAAATCAGCCAAGCGCAGGTAGTTACGCAATCCGCATCGGGCATGCATCGGGGTTCTTCCGGGGCGTCACGGACAATATGCCGTCCGCGCGGGCATCTCGCAACAGGCGCAACGGCTTACATGTGGGCGATGATGTTGTCGCCGAACTCAGAGCACTTGATCTCCGTAGCACCCGGCATCAGGCGCGCGAAGTCGTAGGTGACGCGTTTGGAACTGATCGCACCGTTCAGCCCCTTGATGATTAGATCGGCCACCTCGTCCCAACCGAGGTAACGGAACATCATTTCACCGCTCAGCACCACGCTGCCTGGATTCACCTTATCCTGGTTCGCGTACTTCGGCGCCGTGCCGTGCGTCGCCTCAAAGATGGCGTGGCCGGAGACGTAGTTGATGTTGCCTCCCGGGGCGATGCCGATGCCGCCGACCTGCGCCGCAAGGGCGTCGCTGAGGTAATCGCCATTCAAGTTGAGCGTGGCAATGACATCAAAGTCCTCGGGCCGCGTGAGCACCTGCTGCAAGGTGATGTCCGCAATGGCATCCTTGATGACGATCCCTTGTGGCGTTTTGCACCACGGCCCGCCATCGAGCTCCACCGCCCCGAACTCGCGCTTGGCGAGCTCGTAGCCCCAATCGCGGAACGCGCCCTCGGTGTATTTCATGATGTTGCCCTTGTGTACAATCGTCAGGCTCTTACGCTTCTGGCGCACGGCGTATTCAATCGCGGCGCGGACGAGGCGCTCGGTCCCCGGCCTGCTGACCGGTTTGATGCCGATGCCGATTTGATCGGGCGCCTCCTTGCCAAACCGAATCTTCTTCAGCGCCGCGGGCAGTTCCCGCTGCATGAAATCCAGAATCTTCATCGCCTCGGGGCTGCCCCCCTGATAATCAATACCGGCATAAATGTCCTCCGTGTTCTCGCGGAAGATGACCATGTCCACCTTCTCCGGGTGCTTCACCGGCGAGGGCACACCTTGAAAGTACTGCACCGGGCGCAGGCACACGTATAGATCCAGCATCTGCCGCAGCGCGACATTGAGCGAGCGGATGCCGCCGCCGACCGGCGTCGTCAGTGGGCCCTTGATGCCAACCAGAAACTCTTTGAACGCCTCGACGGTGTCGTCCGGCAGCCAGTTGTCGAACTTGTTCTTCGCCGTTTCGCCGGCATACACCTCGAACCACGCGACCTTGCGTTTGCCGCCGTAAGCCTTCTGCACTGCGGCATCAAACACCCGCTGGCTGGCGGCCCAGATGTCCGGCCCCGTGCCGTCTCCGCGGATGAAGGGAAGCACCGGGTTATGAGGGACGTTCAGCTTTCCGTTCTTGATCGAGATTCTGCCGCCGCTTGGCGGGGTTGCGTCTTTATAGGGCATGGTCGTTAGTTATGTTTATCTGCCGCATGTATAGAGGTAACGACGAGCACGCAGGAGTTCAAGAACATAAGTGCCGCTGCTGTAGGCAGCCCGCCCTCACGCCATCCTCTCTATCCGAAGCGCCGGCCACAGCCCACTCACCGGAGCTGGGCGACAGCAACCTGGCGGTCGGCCACGGTATTGGCGAATTCGGCGCGCACTTTGGCGACCGTGGCCTCCACCGTAAGGCCGTACTTGGTCCGCAAATCCTCCACCGTCGAGGCGTGCTCGATGAACTGGTCCGGCCAGCCGATCTGTATGACAGGTGTGGCAATCCGCTTCTCGTTGAAGTGCTCCAAAACGGCGCTGCCGTAACCGCCCATCAGCACGTGGTCTTCCAGGGTCACGATCACATCGGCTGCGCGTCCGAAGAACTCCGTGATGCCGGCATCCAGCGGCTTGACGAAACGAGGATTGACGAGCGCCACGTCATACCCTTCCGCGGCCAACTGCGCCCCCACCTTGCGTCCGAGCGGCATCATGTTGCCCAGCGGGAACAGGGCCACCTTGCGCCCGCCGTTGTTGGCGAATTGCCGGATGACCTCCGCCTTGCCGATCTCGATCAGCCTCGGCTGCTCCTTGATCGGGACGCCCTCCGCCGGCCCGCGCGGATAACGAATAAAGACCGGATGCCGTTCGTGCGTGGCGGTGAACATCATGTCCACCAATTCGTCCTCGTCCTTCGGCGCCATGGCAATGCAATTGGGCACCGACCGGACATAGGCAATATCAAACAGGCCGTGGTGGGTCGGGCCGTCCTGGGCCGAAAGCCCGGCGCGGTCCATGCAAAAGATGACCGGCAAGTCCTGCAGCGCAGCGTCATGGACGATGCAGTCATAGGCACGCTGGAGGAAGGTCGAATAGATGGCGCACACCGGGTGGAACCCCATACTGGCCATTCCGCAAGCGAATAGCACTGCGTGCTCTTCGGCGATGCCTACGTCGTAGCAGCGGCTCGGCATGGCCTTTTCCAATAGCTTCAGCCCCGTCCCGCTGGGCATCGCGGCAGTGATGCCGACGATGGAATTGTCCTTCTGGCAAAGCTTGACCATGGCCTGGCCGAACACGTCCTGCCAGTTTGGCGGCGTGCCCGGTTTCGCCGGCAGCGTGGTCCCGGTGGCGACATCGTACGGCCCCAAGCCGTGGAACTTCTCGGGATTCTTGAGCGCGGCCTCGTAGCCTTTGCCCTTCTGCGTCAGCACGTGGATGACGATGGGCTGGTCACACCGCTTGGCGAATTCCAGGGTGCTGATTAGTAACGGGAGATTGTGCCCGTCAATCGGGCCGAGATACCGCAGACCCATCTCCTCGAAGATCAGGCTGCTGCCATAGCCGCCGCGGCCATCCACCTCCATCCCGCTTGGGCTGGGCTGAAGGCCGACCTCAGTGAGGGCGCCCTTGAAGCCCTCTTCGGCTTTATGAGCCAGTTTCAGGGCCAGTTCCCCTTTGGGCAGACGCCGCAAAAAGCGCTCAAAATCCCGGGCGAGCTTGTTATAGGAGGGATGCGTGATAAGGCGGTTAAGGTAGGTGGAAATCGCGCCGACGTTCTTGGCAATGCCCCATTCATTGTCGTTCAGGATACCGATGAACTTCTTCGTGGTGTGCGCGATGTTGTTCATCGCTTCGAACGAAATGCCGTTGGTAAGGGCGGCGTCGCCAAAGATCGCCACCACGTTTTCATCGCTGCCGCGCTGGTCGCGGGCCGCGCAGATACCCAGGGCGGCGGAGAGAGCGGTCCCGGCGTGAGCCGCGCCGTAGCAATCGTGCTCGCTCTCCGTGCGCAAGGCGAACCCGCTCAGGCCGCCCGTGCTGCGAATGGTGTGAAAGCGGCCCTTGCGGCCGGTGAGTAGCTTGTGGACATAGACCTGGTGGCTAACGTCCCAGAGAAACTTGTCTTGGGGCGTGCTGAACACGTAATGCAGCGCTAGGGTAAGCTCCACTACCCCGAGGTTGGGTCCCACGTGCCCGCCGTTCCTGGCCAGCACGGTGATCAGTTCCTGCCGGATCTCCTCAGCCAGTTGCTGCAGTTGATCCAGCGTCAGCTTCTTGACGTGCATCGGGCTATCCACCATCTCGAGAAATCGGCTCATAATGGGAGTTTGGGTGTTGGAGTGATGGAGTATTGAGGCGCTGAAGTCAACGCTCCCCTGCGTTGACGCTCCGCAGTCCTAATCGCCCGAACCATCCTGCAGCGCCACTGGCTTCAGTTTCATTTCGCCTGCCGCAGTCTTCTCCAACTGCTGGATCTTCAACTCGGCTTCCGCTAGCTTCTCCTGGCAGGTCCGGGCCAAGCGCGTGCCCTCTTCATACCTGGCCAGCAGGGTCTCCAACGGCAAGTCTTCCGTTTCCATCGCGGCGACTATCGTTTCCAGTTTCTTCAAAGCTTCCTCAAACGGCACACCGGCAGCTTTGGCGGGGTTGTTTTGACCCGCGTTCTTCGGAGCACTCGGCACAACGGCAGCTTAGGACGAAAGCCCCGCCGCGTCCAGTGTGGATTTGCCGCTAGGGTTCCGCGCGGCTGAAGATTTCCCCGGCCTTCAGGCGGCTCTTCAAGCGCTGGCCAGCCTTCACGTCCTTCGCCTCGCGCAGCACCTTGCCGGACTCCGCGTCGGTCGTGATGGAGTAACCACGGGCCAGCACTTGCTCGGGCCCGAGCAGGCGAAGGCGGCCTTCCAGCGCGCTCAAGCTACTCCGCCACTTTTCCAGGTGTCCGCACACCTGTTCGTGTAGGCGGCGTTCCGCCTGCGCAAGAGCCTCAAGCTTCTGCCGCAGCAGCAAAGCCGGCCGGACCCGCCCCAGCCGTTCGGAGAGAGCTTGCCAGGCCAGGCGCTGCTGGCGGGCGCCCTGCTTCACGCAACGCAGCAGGCTCGTCTGCGCATCGTCAAGGCGCTGCAGCCAATCATTCAGCCGCCGCCGCGGGTGGACACGAGCAAGACGCTGGGTCATTTGCGTTAGCTCGTCCCTCTTGTCATCCATCTGTTGTAGCGCCAACTGGCCCATTCGCTGGGCCACCTCGGCCAGGAACTGGCTGCTCGAGAACACGCCTTCAGTGATAATCTCCGCCGCCGCGCTGGGCGTTGCCGCCCTCACGTCCGCCACAAAGTCGCTGATGGTGAAGTCAATCTCGTGTCCCACCGCCGAGACGACCGGCAGAGCGGAGTCGAATATGGCGCGGGCTACCACTTCTTCATTGAAGGCCCACAAGTCCTCCAGGCTGCCGCCACCCCGCGTGATGAGGATCAGGTCCAAGGCCAACTGCCGTTCCACTTCGGCCGCTTGCGCAGCACTGAACTCATTGAGCAGCCGAATCGCACCAGCGATTTCCTGCGCTGCCCCCTCGCCCTGCACCCGGCACGCCGCGAGGATGATCTCCAGCGCAGGATTGCGGCGTTGGACTACGTGCAGCACGTCCCGGATGGCGGCGCCGGTGGGGGACGTGACCAGGCCAATGCGCTGCGGATACCGCGGTAACGCACGCTTGCGCTCAGGCGCAAACAGCCCTTCGGCCTTGAGCTTTTGCTTGAGCTTCTCGAACGCAGCCTGCAGCGCCCCAATGCCCTGCAATTCAATCTTGGTGACCCGCAACTGGTATTGCCCGCGTGGCTCATAGACCGTCACCTCCCCTTGCAGGGTCACCTTCCGCCCGTCCTGCAACAGCGAGCGATCCACCTGCGTCTCCCCTCGAAACAGCACGCAGTTCAACTGCGCGCCGGCATCCTTAAGCGTGAAATAGATGTGCCCGGAGCTTTGGACGCGCAAATTCGTCACCTCGCCCGTCACCCAAGTCTCGCCCACTTGCTGTTCAAGCAGGCGTTTGATCTGCCAGGTCAACTCGGTGACCGTCAGCACCTTGCGGGACTGCTCCGGCGGGAACAGTTCGCCAAACTCCCATTGAGACTTTACACGGCGTGGCATCTCGTCTAGCCAGGGCGATTCAACGCGCTGCCTCTGACACACGCTGAATCGCCCTTGCCTTCCCCGTGTGCTCGTCAATCTCCACCACGGCGCCCTGCAACAGGACGCGTTCCTTGGCCACCTCAAACTTCTGCGGCATGTTCGTCATGAACCGCCGGATGATGGGCTCGATCTCCCGACCGAGCACGCTCTCATGCGGACCAGTGAAGCCGCCGTCGGACAGGAACGCCGTGCCGCCCGGGAAGATCTGCTCGTCGGCGGTCTGCACATGCGTATGGGTGCCGATCACCGCGCTCACGCGGCCATCGAGCATGCGCGCCAAGGCGATCTTTTCCGACGTCACCTCCGCATGCATATCAACGAAGATAACCTTCGTCGTCTGGCGCAAACGCTCGACTTCCGCCAACGCCGCGTGGAAAGGATTCTCCAGCGGCGGCATGAAAGTGCGGCCCTGGAGGTTCAGTATGGCCACCGGCGGCAACCCTGGCGCCTGGAAAATCGTGCTCCCCTGCCCCGGCGTCCCCGGCGGATAGTTCAGCGGCCGAACGAATCGGCGCTCGCCTTCCAGCAGCCCCATCACTTCCTTCTGGTCCCAGAGATGATCCCCGCACGTGATGACATCAACTCCTGCCGCGAAGATCTCCTCCGCCGTCTTCAACGTGATGCCTGAACCGCCGGCGGAGTTTTCGCCATTGGCCACCACCAGGTCCAACGCGTGCTCCTGCCGCAATTGGGGAACAAGCTCCTTGACCGCGCGCCGGCCCGGTTGCCCTACGATGTCCGCGATGAACAGCAATTTCACGCCTCCACACTAACCCCCGCGTGCCTGCCGGCAAGCCGTTTCGCCCTGGAATGTCCCGTCGCTAACGCAAGGACCATTGTGCGGAACGGCCCTGGTCGCAAATCTGCTCGTTGTCGGATTGCCGCTCGCAGCCTCGTCGGTTACTCTGCGGCCATGAAAGCGTTCCCCGTCAGCCCCGACAAAGAGGCCCAACTGGCCCAACGCATGGCCTCACTGGGTGTGCGCGAAGCCGACATCGAAGAGACCTTCGTCCGTTCGGGCGGTCACGGCGGCCAGAATGTCAACAAGACCTCGACCTGTGTCATGCTCCTTCACCGGCCTACCGGCACCCAGGTTAAATGCCAGGCCACCCGACAGCAGGGCCTGAACCGTTTCCTGGCCCGGCGCCTGTTGCTCGACAAGATTGAGGCCCTCCGCACAGGCCACGTCGCCGCCGAACGCGCCCGCACCGAGAAAATCCGCCGCCAGAAACGCCGTCGCAGCCGCCGCGCCAAGCAGCGCATGCTCGCCGATAAAGCCTACCACGCGGCCAAGAAGGATGCTCGCCGCTCTGTCGCAGCCGACTAACCCAGGGTGGCTTCCAGGGAGCCCCTCGCGCTTCATTTGCCTTTGGGACCGCGCTGGCGGTCAATGCTATCCTTGATCCGCTTGATGTGGCCGCGGCCCATGCCCTTGACTTCACACCCCAACTCCAGGTAGCGGCGGATCTTCTCGTCGTCGAGCACACAGAAGCAATCCACCACGGCAAAGGGCCGGCCGGCGCTCTTCACGACCTTTGCCGGATCGAGCTTCAGATACTCGTCATGGCGCACGCCCAGGACCAGGGCGTCAATGCCTTTCATGGCCGCCCACAGGTCCTTCTCAATGCGCAGGTTCTTCAAGGGCTCTTGCCGATGGAAGAAACGGGCCCAGCTATAGTCGGGACGCGGGTAGCTGTCCTGCGCCTCGAATTCCCACCAGTGGTCCAGGTAAGGATCATGCACCTTAACATCCGCGCCCATCTCCGTGAGCTTGCGCACGATGATCTCGGAGCCGCTGTAGCGGGTATCGCCGACGTCTTCGCGGTAGGCGGCCCCCAGCAGCAGCACTTCGGCCGAGGCGATCGGCTTGCCCATGTTGCGCAAGGCATCCCGCACCAATTGCGGCGCATGCAGCGCCCGTGTGTCGTTGATGTCAATGGCCAGGGGCGTAATCTTGAAGATGTCATCGTCAAAACCAAAGATGTGCCGGTAAGCCCAGATGCCCAGCCCGCCGTCTTTCGGCAGGCAATAGCCGCCGATGCCCGGCCCCGGGAAGATCATATTCGAGTGGGTAGGCCGCACTTTGATCGCCTCGATCACCTTCTTCAAATCCACGCCGTTGCGCTCGGCGAAGAGCGACCATTCGTCCAGGAAGGCGAGGATGGTGGCACGGTAGCTGTTCTCGACGATCTTGGCCGTCTCGGACTCGATCGGGCGGTCCAGCACTGTCAACGGGTATTTATCCGTGTGAAGCACCTCGTTGAGGAACTGGGCCACGCGTTTGCGGGCGGTCTGGTTGACGCCACTGCACACCCGCCAGAAGTCGCGGATGGAGGCGACGTAATTCCGCCCCGGCATGACGCGCTCATAACTATGGGCCAGCAACGGCTCGGAATGGATGCCCCGCCGCTTGAACACCTTCTTCATAATCGGGTAGGCAATCTGCTCCGTGGTCCCCGGAGCTACGGTGGTTTCGATCAGCACCAGCGCGCCGGGCGGGATGTTCTCGGCGATCGTCGCCATTGAGGCCTCCAGCGCGGCCATGTCCGCCGAGCCCGTGCGGACATTGCCGAGGGATTCCTTGAGGTAGTCGCACTGAACATCCACCACGACCACATCGGCCAGCTTGAGCGCCTCCTCCGTATAGGTCGCCACCAGCGTCTTCTTCTCAGTAACGCAGCGGACGATGAGTTGCTCGACCTCCGGGTCCTCGGCTTTGATGGGTGAAACGCCGCGGTTGAGCAACTGGATTTTCCAGAAGCTGCGAGTGCTGGGGCGCTGCATCCCGATGACGAATTTGGTCGAGCGGCCTTTCTTGTCCACGGAGTCGGCCACGACGGCGGCCATCACGGCCCCGACGAAGCCGAGGCCGACCACGACGACGATTTCTTTGCCGGCCTTGCGTTGTTCGTCCGCCAGGTCTTTGAGGCGGGCAAACTCGGCCTGGTATTCCTCGGGCGTCGGCAGCGGGAATTGTTCCCCGGCGGGGCTGATAGAGACTGGATTCTTTTGCATAGTTGGCGATTCCTTATTCAGAGTTCTTGGCTTGAAGCTATGTCAGAAGGTCTGCCGCCTTGCAAGGCGGAATTTGCAGCAGCCGCAGAATCCCGCCGCCGCTCCCCAGTCCGGCCCGCAACCGCAGGCGCGGACACCGCACCCCTGATGAATCCGAAAAAGCGGTGGAGCGGCGCGGCTGACTTCGGACTTCGGACTTCGGATTTCCTTCGGGTTTCGGAATTCGGTATTCGGATTTGGCCCAGCCTCAGCCAGGCTTAGACCAGCCCCGACACAAGCTTCTCCAGTTCCCGATGATTGACTTTGCCGGTGCCGAGCTTCGGCAAGTCGCGCAGCACCTTGATCTCGCGCGGAACGGCCAGATTGCTCAGGCCGCGGGCGTAAACGGCGGCCCGGACTTCCACCAAGGTTAGTTTCGGCTCATTGGTCACCGCAATCAGCCGCTCACCTCGGGCCGCATCCGGCCGCGCAACCACCGCCGCGGCAAACCGCAAACCGTATTGCGGGAAGGCGCCCGCCAAGGCTTCCTCGACGGCGGCCAGGCTGACCATTTCGCCACTCACCTTCGCAAACCGCTTGAGCCGGCCCAGGATGAAGACGTAGCCATCGGAATCCACTTTAACGATGTCCCCGGTGTCGTACCACCCCCCGAGCGCTTGGAATCTCGCATTGGCTTCCGCGTTGAGGTAGCCGCGCATGATATTAGGCCCCCGCACGAACAGCTGCCCGCCTTCAGGGACGCCTTCGACCGGTTCGAGTTTATGCTCAATGCCGGGCAGGAATTGGCCATCGGAGCCGTGGCGGGGACGCATCGGCAGATTGGCGCTCAGGCAGGGGCTGCATTCGGTGGCCCCGTAGCCTTCCAGAATCCGCGCCCCGAACTTGCGCATCCACAGAACGGAGTTCGCCTCTTCGACCTTCTCCGCCCCGGCAAACAGGTACCGCAGCGTGCGGAAGTCGTAGGGATGGGCTTTGCGGGCGTAGCCGCGGAGAAAGGTATTCGTGCCAAAGAAGATCGTGCAGTTCAGGTTGTAGAAGGCCGACGGGATGACACGGTAATGCAGAGGCGACGGGTAGAGCAGGACATACCCGCCCCGCACCAGCGGCAGCAACAGCCCGACAGTCAGCCCGAAGCTGTGGAATAGCGGCAAGGCGTTGAAAAGACGGTCGGTGTCCATCAGGTCAATGACCGAGAGCATCTGACGGATGTTGGCCAGGAGGTTGCGGTGCGTGAGCTCGACGCCTTTGGGATCACCCTCCGAACCGCTAGTGAAGAGGATGACGGCCGGACTGTTAGTTGATAGTTGATAGTTAAGAGTTGATAGATGAGGGCGCAGGCACTGGCGTACGAGCGCGAGGAAACGCTGGCGCCGGGTGATGCGGGTGCGCACGTCCTCGAGGAAGAGCAGTTCCATGCCGGCCGCCTGGAGAGGCCCCAGGTCTAACTTGGCGCGCTCGACAAAGACTCGCGACGTGATGATGTGTTTTAGCCCCGCCAGCCTGGCGCAGGCGACCACGATGCCGCTGCCCATCGAGAAGTTTAGAACGGCTGGAACCTTGCCAGCCGTCCATAGGCTCAAGATCGCGACGGGCATCGCATTCACGTTGGGCAGCAGCACTCCCACGCGCTCCTCCATATCGCCAAAGAGTTTTCGCCATTGGCCTGCGAGCAGCTCTGCGCCCGCCAGCAGACGCCGATAAGTGAGTTCCTGCATGCTCGCGTCCTGCAAGATAACTTGGCCGGGGCGTTGCCGCGCCGTTTCGATAATGGCCTCCGGCACCGTCGCCGGGCCGAACGCCATCTCGGTCTCGAAGTGCTGCCGGACCATCCGGTCGCGCAGCCAGTCAGTGAGCCGAGCCCGGGCCGCGGTCGTGCTGACCTGCCCGAGGTCAGGCGGCGTGAGCACGTCGCTGAAGTGGACCGAGACACGCGGGAACCATTGCTTGCGCCCAGGGGGCCGGGACAGGGGCAGCCGCTCTGCGCCACGGATGTAAGCGGTGATGACCTTGGCCCGGGTCTTGAAGATGAGGAAGCCGGTGCCGTCGAAGAGCTTCATGAGCGACCCGGTGCAGGTGAGGCGGCCTTCAGGGAACAGCACGAGGCGACCGCCGCGTTGCAGGTATTCCGCCATCCGCTTGACGGCAAAGGGCGAGGTCACCTCCACTGGGAACGTGCGGCGGTTGACCATGATGCGCTTGTGGAACCAACTGATCTCCGCCGTCGTGCTGGAGGTCACGAAGCGCCAGTCGTCTTCGAGGCAGACGCCCAGCACCAGCCAGTCCCACCATGAGACGTGGTTGGGCAGCAACAGCACCGGCCCCGGTGTGTTGAGTGCCGCCACGTTATACGCGCGGAAACGGTATAGAATGCGAAGCAACCAATACAGTAGGGCTTTCATTGGAGTGGTGGTGTGGACAACACCGCATACTCTCTGCTACGCGACCGTCGAAAGGGTTCGCAAGCTGCGAAGGTTCCCCCGGCGATCTGCCGCGCGAAGCGTTTGGAGTGCGCCCAGCTTGCTGGCGCTTTCGACTGATGCCGTACCACCCCCCAAAGCGGGAGCAAGCTCCGCGCACTCCAAACGCTTCGCGCCATTTGGTTGCGACCCCGCCGGATCCAGAACCAAACTATCAGCAATGCAGTCATCCCTACAGCACAGGGCGCGAGCCAGCGGTCAGGTGGCCGTCTGCCAGGGCCGCGCAACTGGAGCGTGCCGGCAAGGGCGGTGCCGTCCCCGGGGCAAGGAGCCGTGGCTATGACTCGCCCAGCGCGGTCAACCAACTGCGAGATGCCCGAACTCGCAATGCGGAAGATCGGCAGGCCATACTCCGCAGCCCGGGCCGGTGCGATGCGCGCTTGCAATTCATGCTGGGCGCTGCCCCAGTCCGCGACGTCCATAGTGGGGACGATGAGGGCCTCCGCACCGAGCCTCACCAGCCGGTCGGTCACCCGGGTGTAGCTCAGGTCATAGCAGACGCAGATGCCAACTTTCCCCCAGGGAGAGTCCCAAACCTTCTGTTCCGTGGCCGGGAGGCCGTCCTTGAAGAACTGGATCGGCACAGCTTTGACCTGGCGGAACACGATGTCTCCGCCCGGCCCCACCACAAAGGCGGTGTCATAGAAGTTGCCGCCCGACGCCGGGTCTTTGCCGCCGACGACCAGGTAACGCCTGTTCTTTCGGCACCAATCTCTGACGGCCCCGGGGACCGGTTCGCCGAAGGTGTATTCGCTAAGCACCACCAAATCGGTGTTAGGGTATGATCGGACAAGGTCGTTCAACCGGAGCAACACCTCGCGCTCGGTGGGGAATACCATCTGCACCCCCGCCACGCGAACGCCGGAGAGGGATTGAGAGGACGGCTCCCGGCTACTCAATAGCCCCACAGTGCAGATGCCGCCGACCCCGAGCAGCAGCAGGCCAAGAGACCGGGTCCTGGACTTCTGCCACAGATAGGTGGCGCCTGCGGCCAGGCTAACGAGCACAAAGCCGATGCCGTAAATCCCCGTCAGACGTAGCGCGGCCTGCCAGGGCGCGCCGACGAACGCGTAGCCGGCGTTCAGCCAGGAAAAGCGCAGGTAGTACAGCTCGCTGCGGAAGTACTCGAGCCCGGTCCAAACAAAGGGAATAAGCAGCCAGCCGCATCTCGGGCCGAGCCGCACCAGGCACAATCGCGCCAACGCAACGAATAAGCCGATCCAGAAGGCATAGACCAGCCAAAGGCCGAACGCCCCACCTGAGAATATCCGCCAGAAGAACTGGAGCCGCACCACGGCGATCAGGAGCCCGACCGTGAGTCCCGAGTAGAAGGCCTTGCGCCACCGGTCCGCTCTGGCCAGTTGCAGCAGGGCGAAGAGGTAGAAGGTTACCAGGAAGCTGGTCTTGCCGGAGGCGTAGGCCGCGTGGAAGGCGGCGACCGCCACTATGATCCAAAACACCATGCCGGCAAATGCTATCATAAGCAGGCTTTCGCGTAGGGCTTCAGCCCGGAAACCTCGTCGCAATCTGTTGGGCGTTTCGAGCCACCTGCTGCAAATCGGCGATCAGCTCGGCGGCGCGCCGGGTGGAAAGACGGTCCCATACCTGCGCGGCCCCCTGGTAGTAGCGGGGCAGGATGTCGCGCAGGAGCCCAACGCCGGCAGCGGTCAACACGACACTGTAGGCCCGGCGGTCGGCGGCAACGTCCCGTCGCGCCACCAACCCCCGTTTCTCGAGCCGGTCCACCAGCCCGGTCACGTTGGAGCGGTGCATGATAAGCTGGCGGCTCAGGTCGGTCTGCGAGAGCCCCGCCGGGCTCAGGCGCAGGAGGTTGAGCACGTTGAACTGGCTCGGGCTCAGGTCCCAGCGCTCGAAGAAGACCCGGCTGGCGTTCCAGACGGTGTCGGCGGTGCGGAGCAGCTCCATCAGGGCCCGGTAACCGGGGTGGTTCTCATCCACTCTCTTTCTCATGCAGACTGTTTAGCATGAAATTGTTGATATGTCAACATTGTTTCTACTGGCATTCGCGGGCGACCGTTGCTACCTTTGGCCCAGACCGTTATGGAAGCTGTCCGGGCGGGTGCGCCGGGCAGCGTTGGACCTTACTCGAACAATGAGCGAGCCGTTGGCATTGTGTAACTTCCTCGTAATCCTGGCGACGGTTGCGGTTTCGTATGCAGGCTTCCGAAACCCCGGGGTGGAGGCGAAGTACATTTTCCGCCCGGAGAGCATACTGGCCGGCAAGGAGTATTACCGGTTGGTGACGTCCGCTTTTCTGCACGCGGGGTGGGGCCATCTGCTGTGGAACATGGTCAGCCTCTACTTGTTCGGCGGAACGTTGGAATGGGCGCTCGGGAGGACGAACTTCCTCTTGATCTATTTCGGTGCGATCATTGGCGGCAATCTGCTCTCGCTTTATGTTCACCGTCACCACGACTACATGGCTTATGGTGCCTCCGGTGGGGTGTGCGGGGTGATTTTTGCTCATATCCTGTTGGTCCCCGGAGCGGGCATCATGCTCTACTTCGCGGTCCCGATCCCCGGGTGGCTTTACGCGATTGGTTTCATGGTAGGCTCATTCGTGGCGCTCAAAAAGGCCAAAGACAATATCGGGCACGACGCACACCTGGGCGGGGCAATTATCGGCCTGCTGATTGCCGCCGCGCTGCGCCCGGAGGCCGTCGCCTACAACTTGAAGGTATTCCTGATTGTCCTCGTCCTGTCGGTCCTGCTCCTGATTTACCTGTGGCTGAATCCGCTCTTCCTGCCGATGCCCGCTTTTTTCGGCCGTCCATTCCGAGCCAGGACAGGGCAGTCGAACCTGCCCCGGCACAAGCAGGAGGCCATGCAGGTGGATGCCATCCTCGACAAGATGGCCAGGAGGGGGGCGAATAGCCTAACCGCCGAGGAGAGGGCTTTGCTGGAATCAGTCTCCGGAGAATTACGGCGCCGGGCGGAGTCCAAGAAGCCGGAGTCGGGCCTGGCAATTTGATCCTTATTGTCAATCCCCTGCCCCGCCGGTAAGGTCATGGTGCGCGATGATTTCGGCCCAGCAACAGGCAACGCTTCGAGGGGCAAACTGCGAGATCGCCTTCGATAATCTGACGCGCCAACTCTATGCGACCGACGCATCCATCTACCAAATCGAGCCGGTCGCCGTCGCCTTTCCCGCCAACACGCGCCAGGTCAGCCTGCTGATTGACGCAGCGGTGCAGGCGGACGTGGCGGTCATTGCCCGCGGCGCAGGCACCGGGTTGGTGGGCGGAGCCATCGGCGACGGCCTCGTAGTTGATTTCTCCCGTTACAACCGGCAGATCACGGACCTGGACTTGGACCGGCGCACGGTGCGGGTGGGTCCAGGCGTAATACTGGATCAGTTGAACAACTTCCTGCGCCCGCACGGTTATTGCTTCGGACCGGACGTGGCGACCAGCGCGCGGGCGACGCTGGGCGGCATGATCGCCAACAATTCGAGCGGTTCGCACACGCCAGTCTATGGTACGACCACGGACCACATCAGCGAATTAGAGGTGGTTCTGGCGGATGGGCGGGCCGTGGCAGTCGGGCCAGGGCACGACACGTTGCGCAAGCAGCGCGACCTGGTCACGGACCTCCTGTATTTTCACGGATTGACCATCGCCGAGCGGCTGCCGCCCGGTTTGTCCAAACGCCGGCCCGGTTACGCCATAGACCGTTGCGTGCGGGAACCGAACAATCTTAACCACCTGCTCTGTGGCAGCGAGGGGACGTTGGCAGTCGTCACCTCGGCTGAGGTGAAGATAGTGCCCTCGCCGAAGCGGAAGGGTCTGGCGCTCATCTTCTTTGCCTCGGTTGCCGAGGCGTTGCAGGCGACGGTAGAACTGCTCGATCTCCAGCCCGCGGCCATCGAACACCTGGACCGGGTGTTACTGGACCAGACCAAGGGACAACGCGAATTCCAGGCCGCGCGTGATCTGCTGGAGCTGGATTTCAAGCCCTGCCAGTCCATCCTGGCGGTCGAGTTCTTTGACGAGGTGGCCGATCCTCTGGCCGCGTTGGCGAGGCGCAAGCTGGGGTTGCGCACGATGGTGGTCCGCAGCCAGACCGAGGCCAACTTGATCTGGTCGTTGCGGAAGGCCGGCCTGTCGCTGATTACCGGCCGCAAGGGGGACGCCAAGCCCGCGACCGGAATTGAGGATGCCGCCGTGTGGCCGAAAGACTTACCCGCTTACGTCGACGGCTTGCAGGCGCTTATGGCGCGGCTGGGGTTACAGGCCTCATTCTATGGCCACGCGGCGGCGGGTTTGCTTCACGTCCGGCCCATCCTCGACCTGCACTCGGGCGAGGACTTGGGGAAGTTCCGCCACTTGGCAAAGGAGGTATCTGCCCTGGTCTCCCAGTTCAAAGGCTCGCTGGCCGCCGAGCATGGGGTCGGCATCGCCCGCACTGAATTCATGGCGGAGCAACTCGGCGATGGTCTGCTAGGCGTGATGCGCCAGATTAAGGCCTCCTTCGATCCGCAGAATCTGTTCAACCCGGGCAAGGTAGTCCCGGATGGGCGCTTCAAGTTCGACACGAATCTGCGGCTGGGGGCGGGACGCGAACTGAAGCTGCCCTTTAAGCCGGTCCTGGCCTTCGCGGCGAAGGACGGCTCGTTCACGCGCAACTTGGAGCAGTGCAACGGCTGCGGCGGTTGCCGCAAGGAAACGCCGACCATGTGCCCGACATTTATTGCCACCGGCGAGGAGGTCATGAGCACGCGCGGGCGGGCCAACGCTATTCGCGCTGCCCTGGAGTTGCGCGGCGTCTCGGGCGGTGACCCGCTGCGCAGCGCCGACCTGGAGGCCGCGCTAAGCAACTGCCTTTCGTGCAAGGCGTGCACCACTGAGTGCCCCTCGAATGTCAACATGGCCCTGCTGAAGGCGGAACTGCTTAATGCGCGGATTCGCGGCGACGGTTTGTCCTGGCGGGAGCGGCTGGTCAGCTCGGTGGATTTCCTGGGGAAGCTCGGCTGCCTCATGCCCTGGGTGGTCAACGCGGCGGTGGACTCCCTGTTCGTGCGCGGCATCCTGTCAAAGTCGCTTGGCCTGGCGTGGCAACGGCCAATGCCGCACTACGCCCGGAAGCGATTCGACCGTTGGTTCGCGCGCCGGCAGCGCTCGCAGGCGGCGACGCGCGGGCGGGTTGTGCTCTGGGATGACACGTTTGTGCGGTATCACGAGCCGCACATCGGCATCGCCGCGGTGAAGGTACTGGAGGCCGCCGGCTTCGAGGTGGCGCTGCCGAAGGGGCGCGAGTGCTGCGGCCGGCCAGCCTTCAGCCAAGGGAATCTGGAGAAAGCTACGCGGCTGGGCCGCCACAACCTGGCGCTGCTGAATCAGGACGAGGACCGCGCGCCGATTCTGTTCCTGGAACCATCGTGCTATTCCATGTTTGTGGAGGACTATCGCGAGTTGAAGCTCGAGGGCACGGAGCATGTCGCCAGGCGTTGTTTTCTCTTCGAGCAGTTCATTGAGGAGTTGCTCCGCCAGGAGCCGGAGGCGCTCCAGTTCAAGGCCAAAGCGGCGAATGTGGTAATCCACGCGCACTGCCATGCGAGGGCGCTGACGGACCCCGCCTGTATGCTTAGGCTCGCCCAGCGCCTGCCGCGACGCAACGTAACGCTGCTGGACACTGGCTGCTGCGGCATGGCCGGGGCCTTTGGTATGCTCCAGTCTAAATACGAGCTGTCGCTCAAGGTGGCCGAGCCACTCGCCAACAAGGTCCGGGCCCAGCCCTTCGGCACCGTCGTGGTCGCTTCGGGAACTAGTTGCCGCCACCAGATCGAGCACCTGGCGCCCGTCAGGGCGCGCCATATAGCCGAGGTGCTGGCCGACGCGCTGGCATAGGTCGAACTCCCATCCTCTGCATTAATCGCGCGCGTAGCGGTCTGGCAGACGCGGTGCCTCTGCGGCGCGGCACCGGGACTAGCACGGACCCTCTCCGGTAGCGCTGCCAAGTGAATCGCGTAACCTTCTGCCGTTGCAACAACTCCGAACCGACCACCGCCTTCCTCCCTCCGCTCGTCACCCGCCACCTTCTCCCTCGCTGCCCCGGTGGCATCCCGGTGATACCCCGGTGTGTACCCCATGTGGGTCGCGTAATTCTCTCAGGTCCAGGCACTTTTGCGGGAATCCCTGCATTCTGCAGTCTTCCTTCTGCGTTGGCTGCGTAATCCCTCCGAACCGAATACTGCTGTCCGGTAAGCGGTCCCGATTGGCCCAGCCTTGGACGGCTTGGCTGCTTCGCTGCGGCGGCAATGCAGGCAGTCCGCTCTTGATCCGTCAGCCCGGCGCTATACTTGCGTGAAGCGGCGCTGAGTAGGGCCCGGCTTTGCCGTTGCGCGGGCGTGCGCGGATCCTTCGGTCTGACCCAGCGGCGCCGGCATTGATGATTGCCGGGCAGCAGGTAATACACCCAATCGCCGCACCGGCCACTCCTGATTCTGGTATCAAGACATTGCCCTGAGGGCGCGCGGAACGGGCAACGGCGGCACCAGTTGCGTCGCAGCCTGTCGCGCTTCTTGAACGCCCGTTGAAGTATGGAGAGATTTGGCCTGTGCACTTTCATCGTTCGCGATTCGACGTTTATCATCGCAGCCTGGCAGGCTTGGCACGCGCTTCCGCCACCGGCAGCGCTCTGAGCCTCAGCCCGACGGCCGTTGCTTTGGTTTAGCCTAATACCCTCAGCGGCGCAAGCCGTTCAGACTATCGCCGAAGAGCGCCAAGACCCGAAGGGACGGCTACCTTCAATTCATCGCTACGCGATGAAAGGTCCCGCGCCGCACCCTGGTCGGGAATCTACAAACCGATATGCCGCGAGCGCGAAACTCGCCTGATCTCGCTGCTCCCTTCCCGCGGCTGGCCGCATCGAGGCCTGCCTTGGTTACGCTGCCCCTGACAGTTTGGTGAAGAACTTGTCAGCCGTCGCGCAGGTGGCGGTGCTGAGTTCCTCCAGCGAACAGCCTTTGACCTGGGCGGCGACCTCGGAAATCTCCTTCACATAAGCCGGCTCGCAGCGTTTGCCCCGGTAGGGCATCGGCGCCAAGAACGGGCAGTCGGTCTCCAACATGAATTGGTCCATAGGCGTCGCGGCCAGCGCGTCGCGAATGTTCTGGCCGTTCTTGAACGTCAAAATGCCGGTGAAACTCACCAGGGAGCCCAGTGCCACGATCCGTCTCATGGTCGCCGCGTCGTTGGCAAAGCAATGGAACACACCGCGCACCCGGTCAGCGAAAGGCTGGAACAGGGCCAAGATATCTTCCAACGAGTCGCGCTGGTGAATGACGCAGTTGAGTTTCAAGTCGGCAGCCACCTCCAGATGCTGGCGAAAGAGCGCGGCCTGCCTGGCCTTGTAACGCTCGACGTCAGCCACGGCGGAGCCGGGTTCGCAGCTTGGCAGGCGGTAATAATCCAAGCCGGTCTCGCCGAGCGCGACGACTCTGGCATGCCGTGCCAACTCACGCAGGGCCGGCCGCAAGTCCTCGGGGGCTGCGGCGGCGTGGGAGGGGTGCCAGCCTACGACGGCGAAGACGTTTGGATATTCCTCCGCCAGTCTGATGGCGCGGACACTGCTGGCGAGATCGGTGCCGACGGTGATGATCCGGGTAATGCCAGCGCTCGCGGCCCGGGAGATGACCTCCGGCAGGTCAACCTCGAACTCGGGACGGCCCAGATGGGCGTGGGTGTCGTAAAAGAGCGGCATGGGGGGGAAGGTAAGACCACCGGAGGGGGCTGCAATCGAAATCCGAAGGCCGAAACCCGAACTCCGAAAGAAGGCCGAAGTCCGAAGGCCGAAGGCCGAAGTGACCGCGCCCAGAGCCAATTGCAAAAGCTGCCGCGAAGAAGTGCAAGAGACGCAAGAGGTGACGAAATAAGCCCCCTTCTTGAGCTTTCTACGCTCTTTGGCGGCTATTCGGGACTTCTGCAATTACCTCCCGAATTCAGAAATCACCGCGCGCCTCGCCGCGGTGGGAGCGGATTGACCGGAAGCGCCGCGGCCTGCCGGCTTCACTTCTCCAAAAGGCCCCGTTCCAGGGCAACGGCCAGCCTTCTTCGGAGTTCGGATTTCGGCCTTCTTTCGGGCTTCGGCCTTCGGGTTTCGGATTTCAACCGCCTCGCCACTACCCACTCAAGAAGTTGCGAAAACACTGCACTTTGGGGTTGCGCTCGACCGCCCACGCCGGTAATCCTCTGGCCGGTCGCAAAATGAATTAACCTGTTTAACCTCGCAAAACACTATGGCCGAAAACTGTTTCCATCCCAGCATCGAGGGCGCGCAGCACGGCGCCAAAAGTCTAGCTCAGTTCCTGGAATACGCCAAGAAGTCGGGCGCTGCCGGGGCCCAACCGTCCAACTTCATGCTCCAGAGCGAGAAGGGGTTCAAATCCGCCAAGGAGATCAAGGACGCTTTTGCCAAAGCCAAGCTCAGCCTTGATGGCATCTCGGCGCACTGCCCCTTCTGGGTCCACACGACCGCCTGGACGGGCAGCCCGACTATCCGGCCGTTCATCCCGGCCGACGTGGCGAAGAAGTCGCCCGAAGAGATCGAGAAGTGGGCGGAGGATTACATCCTGCGGCTGTTTGACCTCTGCGTTGAACTCGGCGTCAAGATCGTGCCGATGTTCTGGGGCGTGGCTTTCGGTTGGGAACTCGCCACGGGTTATCCGTGGGGCTTCTGGAAGGGGGGCGACTTCGATTTCCTTAAGGAAGGACAAGACCGCTTCGTCAAGAAGACGGCCAAGATCCGCAAGCAGGCCAAGTCGCTCGGCATCTTCCTGGGCCACGAGATTCATCCCGGCACGGCGGCCATGTGCGCCGACGACTTCAACATGCTGGTGGAGATTTGCGGCGGGGACAAATGCCTGGCCGTGAACGCCGATCCGTCGCACTGCTGGGAGGGCGAAGACTGGGAGACGCGGTTCCTGAAAGTGGCGCCCCGCATTTACGCCTGCCACGTGAAGAACTTCGTCATCCGCAAAGGCCAACCGTTGCGGAAGATGGAGGCCGGGTGGCAGAAACGCGCGATGCAGTTTGTGGACATCCCTTCAGGCGACCTGAACATGTCCCGCTACGTCGAGCTGCTGATCCACACCGGGTATCCGCAGCGCTATTGCCAAGTGATGGGGACCAAGACCGCGCCATTGATTGTCGAAGCTGAGAGCGCCTACCGCGACCTGGACGCCACCAGCGCTAACGGCATCCAATACGTGCGCGATCATCTCTGCTTCCCAATGGCCGCCGGCTCGTTCGAGGACGGGATGGGCGCGTAGGCGCAGGCCCTGGCGCGAACGCGCGCTGCGCACATTCACCCTCCCCTCGCCGCAAGGCGGGGAGAGGGGTATGGTGGGGCTGGCGGAGAGACTGGGATTCGAACCCAGGGTGGGGTATAAGCCCACTCACGCTCTCCAGGCGTGCGCTTTAAACCACTCAGCCATCTCTCCGGCCCTTGCCCATCAGCGACGCAAGTTCACGAAACCGTCCTCGGCTTTGAGGTCTGGTTGCGCGATCTGATACTGATTCAGCGGAACGGCGTCGGACCGCATCACCGAGGCTCTGGCAGAAAACGCCGGTCCCGAACCTGGTTCGTTGCTTGCCACCGGGGGCAGTTAATCGCACGAATCCGCGTCAACGGCAAGCTCATTTGTCACCAGCCATCGCGAACGGCGCGTCCCGTCTCAGGTCCGGTCCGGGAGTGGCGCGCCACGCCGGGCAGCCTGCGCCGGGCGGCCCAGAGACCGACCAGACCCCCGCCGAAGAGGCCGAGCAGGAGAGCCGATGGCTCCGGCACCGGCACCCATTCGACTGCATGGGTCTGGCCTAAGGCATCCAGTGCGAGGCCGACGATGATCCCCTGGTCGTTGATTCCGTAGGCGAGACTGTAATACCCGCCCAGGGTGCCAAGATCAACCATCTCGGCGCCGTCCCAGACGAAAGCGTGGTAGGTTCCATTCGGTTCATCCGCGGACCCCACCACATCTCCCTGGTCGTTCAGGCCGTACGCCCAACTCTCGCTCCCCCCAAATGTGCCCAGACTTATCACGGGACTCGAGGGATTGCCGTTCCAGAACGCGGCCCGGTTCTCGGTTGCGCCCTGTGGGGTACCCCAGAGGATGACTTGCCCCGAGGCATTGACCGCCGGTGCCGCCGTCCATTGGCCGCCGGAAAGCCCGCCCAGGTCAGTAGCCCCGCCCGGCCCCCACAGCACAGCCTGGTCTCTGCCAGAGCTGTCACTGGCAGTACCGACTGCCTCGCCGCTGTTGTTGATGTCGTACGCGATGCTGTGGGCTCCCCCTAGCGTGCCCAGGTCGCGGGCGCTACCCCCGCTCCACAAGGTGGCATGATAGCCGCCGGTGCTCAGGTATGAATCGCCCACTGCCGTGCCCGCGTCGTTGATGCCATAGGCCGTACCCGAGGTCCCGCCCAGCGTGGGGAGTGCGGTCACTGCGCCGCCAATCCACAGCGCTGGGAGGGTGTTGCCCGAGGCAGTCTGTGCCCAGCCGCAGACGGTGCCGGAGTTGTTGATGCCCAGCGCCGCGCTTTGCTGACCGCCCAAGGTACCCAGGTCTGTCAACGACCCGCCCTGCCAGAGAACGGCGCGGTCCACCGTCCCACCTCCAGGCGACAGCGCTTCGCCCGCCACCTGGCCAAGTCCATTGATGGCCCGGGCCCGGGCATAACCGCCGCCCAAGTCACCCAGATCCACAATGGAATACTGGGCGTGCACAAACCCGGCCATGCCCAGCCAGATGCTCGCGAACCAAGCCAGGATGAGAAGCCGGCTCACTGACTGCTTCCAAGGACCCGGACGAAACCGGTGGGCAGGTCCAACGGGACCTCGGCATTGGTGACCGAAACGGGCTGGCCGACAGGCGCCCACGATCCACTGCTTAGAAGATTGGACGTGACGTACACCTGATACGGTGGAAGTCCGCCCGTCCAGGTAATGGCCAGCACTTGATTGCTTTGCACAACCGAGTTGATTACAAGCTGCGGCGGCGCTGGCGGTGTATCCGTATTGACTCTGATTCGATCCAGAAGCGTGCCGCCCGCCGCGCCCGTAATCACCAGGGACACCGGCGTTGGGCTGGGCACGAAGTGCAATTCATACTGGTCTTCCACCCAGTTGCCAATCGCGAGGGGCTCAATAATGGTTCGTGCTATGAAAACTGCACCCGTGGGGGAGAACGTCAGGTCACCCGTATAGATGCCCCCGTCTATAAACTGAACCACCCGCAACTCCAGATCGGTGTAAAGGCCGCCTGTGGCGGGAACGGGATTAGGAATGTCCAGCAATACCCGACCTCGTGTGTCATTTGTCAGGTCCTGCGGATTCTGACTCCCAATATCCCACAGCCCGGTGTTGGTGCCAAAGCCTGGGAGGCTGGGCAGCCAGCCTGCGCCCGCTGAACCAATGACCATTGTAGCAGTAGCCACCCCGACAGCATTGGTGGCGACCGTGGGCGTCGCAGGGTTCGCGCTGCTGGTAAACTGCCAGTCCTGAAAACCGGTCGCATCCGCCGCCCAGGAGGAAGCGCCTCCGCAGAGGCAGATACACGCCATGCTGACTACGGCACTAAGCTGTCTCACTATCATTTTCAGAAACATCTGTTGCTTTAAGGTGCCTGGCACCACAAGACACGCGAGTATGGCAGACCAAAACTGCCTGGTCAATGCTGAGCAAAAAAAAGTGACCCAGGAATGCACTGGGTCACGCTGCAACTAGTTATGAACCGAAAAGCGGACAAAACCACGCGGCAAACGGGGTGCGCGGTCTTCTGAGCGCCCTGCCTGACGCGGGAAATGATCAGCTATGGTTTACGCCGGAACCAGGAAATCATGCCGAAAGCGGCCAAGCCAGCCAGCGCTATAAGGCCGCAACTCGGCTCCGGGACCGGAACCAGGTCGCCAACGATGGTCAGTTGCACCTGGTCAAAAAGGAGTGCTACGCTGCCCGTCCCTGGAGTAATGTCCAGGGTAACGCTGGGGTTCAAAGCCACGTCGCTCCAGGAATAAGTGTCCTCATACCAGGAACCAATCATGGTGCCGGTTTGAGGCACGTACACCGACTCGCTGACAAATTGCGCGCCTGCCGGCAAAAGGGTCAACGTTCCCGGGTAGAGGCTTCTGCTGCTGTCAGCAAACTGCCAGACCTGGAGTGTATAATTCACCGTGCCCACGGCCGAGAGGTTCAGTGTGAGCGCGAGCTGCCCGTTGTTCTCCACGTCCCACAGGCCAGTGGGCGAACCGTAAAGTCCTTGAGGTCCGGTACCAACGAAGTAGGTGTTGTTGTTGCCGGTAAAGGTGGCCTCGGGGTCGCCTCCCGAAGGGTTAATGCTGGTGGCTGTGTCGGGGGCAGATGGGTTGGCAGAGGTTGAAAACGTCCAGTCCAGGATGTTCGTCGTTTGAGCCTGCCCCGTCAGAGCCAGCAACAGAAACAGGGCTATGCTGGTAATAATAGGTTTTGGTTTCATGAGCTTTGTTCTGGTTTGTACCCGGGTTTCGGGGAAGGTGGGGAGAGCCCTGAAGCTCCCCCCACCGTGATCACCGCGATGAACTAATTAGTCACTTGGGGGGCACCGGTCTGCCCGAAGTTAACTTCCAACAGGCTGTAGTCGTAGATGTTGACTTTACCGTCGCCATTGATGTCGGCTGGCCCGCCGTTGACGGTGCCGTAGTTGGTTCGCAGGACGTCGTAATCCAGCAGATTGATTACGTTGTCTCCGTTGATATCGCCGCCGCGCAAATAGGTGTCCGTAGCTCCCGACCAGCCCGGCACACCGTCACTGACGAAGTTCAGTGTAGCGACTCCGCTAGGGAAAGCCACGTTCTGCGTCACGCGCAGGTTCCAAGCGGTCTTAGCGCTGATTTGAGTCGCTGCCGGCGGAACCTGCACCAGCCGGAAGGTTGCGAGCTCGCTCTCGGTGAGTTCCTCGCTGTAAGCCGTCTCAAAGAGCAACCGGTTCATACGAACCAGTTGGGCCGGAGTTGGTGAAGGAACTGCCAGGAGCGCAACGAGTTCGGGGTTCGAAGCAATGGCGTTAGCGAACGACGCCCACACATTATCCGTGTAATAGATGTTGGTCCCGCTGAGTATCAGCGAGTTGAGGTCCGTCGTAATAGCAGTCGTAAAGGCCTGGACGGTGCTTGGGTTCGAGGCATTGAATGCCTGAGCCGCTGCAACTGTTGCCGGCGCCAACGGGGCCTTCTGGATTTGCCCCGCATAGGCATCCTGCAGCAGGTACTGGTTCAGCAGGATGAGCTGGTACCCGGTTTGAGGAGTCTGGAGCATCGTCTCCGTCGTCGGCGACAGCGTAACCCCCAGGAAGACCGTCTGGTTATACAGGCCTTGATCATATTGGTGAATGGGAACCGGCCACATGTTGGGGCTGACGGTCAGCGTGGCAAAGTCCGCGAGAATATCCGCCGCCAGGGCCGGGTCGTCCCCAGTGCCAGGATAGTTGAACAGTGCTTGCGCTGTCTGAGGTGACAACATGCCGGGCACGTAGACCGGGTAGGCGTCCGCCAAAAGCTGTCGGTTGATCTGAATGTCCGTCCCGGAGGGCTCCACGCTTGTTACACCGGCAAAGCGTATGGGGTCCCAGATATTTGGACTGTATAGAACGATAGTGTTGAAATCGTTCAAAAGGTACTTTTGGAACACCGCGGCGTTAGCCGTCGTCTGATTGGCCAGGTAAGTGGCCATGGCCGCGAGCGTGGCCGGTGATAGCTGCTGGTCGATGTAAACATCTATGTTCCTCGTCGGTGGCGACAATTGGTGGGCAATGGTGAGCAGGTTTCCGATTGTCCCGTAGAGCAACTGATAGATGTAGGTTGACACGCCCCCGCGCTGGTTCGACAGGCTATTCGCCAGTGCTGGCAGATTGAGGATGGTGCCGTAACTCAACCACGTGGACACACTGTCCGCCGGGTTGTTGATTTGCGCCGCCATATTCGCCGTGTCCTGGAAGGCGCCCGCATTGAGGATGGGACCAGAGATGAAGTTGAGGTTCAAGTTCCACTGGTTGCTGCCCGCGCCGCCAGCGACGCCGCCGGACATGAACGTGACCGTACGATTTGTACCATTGAAGGACTGCACATCCACAACGCCGGTCACTTCGGTCGTATTGACCACGAGCGTGAACGCGTTGGCGACTGTCGTGGAATTCCCGATTGTGTCCGTGGCCGTGACTGTGGCCGTCCACGTGCCGTTGGCGATACTGCCTAGAACGGTCCATTGATAGACGAACGGGCCACCTGTGGCACCCGGGGTAGTGCAAGGTAACGTCACTTGTGAAGCCCCATTGTTCAAGACCAACGTCGGAGGTCCATTCAGTCCCACGCCGCCTGCATCAGTGGCGGTGACGGTGATGACCACCGGCCCTGAACTCGTGGTCGCCGAGATGCCGCCCGAGGTGCGTATGGTTTGCGTTCCCGCCGCGGCCGTCCCGTTAAGGACATTGACGTTCACATTGGTCCCGTAAGTCGGGGTAGGCTGCCACTGGGTAGCAGTGATGGCGCCAATGACCGGATTCACACCGGCACCGGTGACAGTGATCTCGTCAGTCATAACCCGACCCGGTAACATCGGCGTACCCGACAGCGGCACGAGGTCGGTTACTATCGCCCCGGTCCCACCCGCGTTAGGGCCACCGTCCGCGCGGAAGACCACACGGGAGGTGCCGACGAACGTCCGGGTGGGCGTGAGGGTGATCTGCGCCACCGTGCCGTCGGCGGTAGTGCCGCCGCTACTGTTCAGGCTCAGAGCGACGACGGTGTCCAAATCGCCTCCCACATTCCAAGTCTTGACGATCACGTTATTCCAGACCCCGCCGCCCGCAACCACCTGGGGCGAACTGGCGGTGCCGGTGCTGGCATCAAAGACGCGTGAATTGAAATTGATGTAGGCATCAACTCCGATAATCGGCTGCCCCTGGAGGTTGCCGACGTTCAGATAGACCGTCAGCGGGCTCTGCGGGGAGACGGTGGTCCCACTGGGTGTGAGCCAGAGCTCCGGCACGTCACTGTTGTAGATGTACCCCAGCAGCTTGCTGGTATCGCTCAGCGAGGTGCCCACGTCGTAGCCGGACGGGATCGGAACGTTATATCCTCCGCCGGCAGCAAAACCGCCGGTCGATCCCATCGGGGTGAAGTTGAGGAAGAGGGAATTACCAGTTTGCGTGATGGTGAATATGCCGTTAAAGACCGGGTTTTGGAACAGGTTAACCCCCTGGTTGGCGACCGCCTGCCAGTTGAGGTTGAACGCATTGGCATTAAAGCCGGCGATGCCGTTGGCGGTCCGGACAAACTCCCAGGAATAAGGCCGCGTGGGGTCAAACTTGGCCATCGAGCCCACCGCGTTCCCCGCCAACGTAACCATGTCCACTCGGAATTGATCCTCGGAGTTGGCGATGATGGTCAGAGTTCCATTTATCTTGTGCAGGGTCCAGCCCGGGTTGGCTCCAACCGTGCCAGCATTGGCGTTATTGATCATCCACGCTGTACTTGTTAGCGCGGCTGGGTTACCGACGGCACCAGCGGGTCCGGCCCAGGTCTCGCTGCCGGTGTTAGTGGTCGCGCCCGGCAGGGCGGTGATGGTCACCCAGCCCGGAACATAGGTGATACCGTACTTGGTGCTTTGCAACCCGGTCGGCATGATCGGATATACCCCCACATTGGTGGCGGTCGTCCCGGTGCCGGTGAACGCGAGCGTGCCCGAAGAGAACGCGTTGGTAGAGGCGCTACCAACTGTCGCTGTGTCACTGCAAATGAATCCATTCGCATTTAAGACCATGTTGTAGTAATTCACGGGATAGTTGTTTGTGGGGAACGGATTCCCGTCAAAGACCTTCGATTGGTTTTGGGCCGTGATGAGCAGCGGCGCCGGGGTGACAGTCACCGTGCCACTTTGCGTGCCACCAAGCTGCAGAGTGTAGTTAGGATCGCTGCCGGGAGTGCTAATGACGAATGGATAATTAGCTTTAACCGGCGGGCTGCACGACGTCACCGGCGTCGCCGGAGTCGTCGTCGCCGGAGTCTGTGGCGCATTTTGACCGGGCACGCCGTTCTGAGGTGAGGTGATAAAGCCGGAGTATTGGACCTCGGCCGGCACCTGAGCGCCGTACACCATCGTCGGGCTGAGAGCGGTCACGGTCACCTGCTTCGCGTTGATTGTAAGCTTCCCTGACGTTGAGAAGTTGAGGCTATAGTTGGTGCCATCCCCCGCTATGGCCACATTGCCGGCGCCCGTGGCGGTGCCTGGGCGAATGATATACGGGGAGCCCGCAACCGTTTGGCCAGCGTCCCGGTTGGTGGAGTAAGTGCTGGTGAAGGAGTCGCCGTAGGGCAGAGGCGTCGGGCTGAAGGTGTACGTGAATTGAGGATCGGCGTCGCCGTAGGTCTTTGAATAGGTGCCGAAGTTCACGGTGACGGGCAGCACATTGATCGTGAGGTACGCGCTGTTGGCAGCGGTCAACCTATAATTGGCGCCCCCGTTGCCGCCCGCGGTCAAGGTACCCAGGCTCAGGGCATAGCTGCCCACCGTTTGCCCTGCAGCACGGCCCAATGCGCCACTCATGGCATCTCCGCTAACCAACTGAGGTGAGATCGTATAATCAATATTGGACCGATTGAACGGAGGATCGCTGCTGCCATAGACCTTGTTCGTGGAAATCATCGTCACGCTGATGCCCTTGGGCAGGATGGTAAACAATATGCCGTTGGTGAAGTAAATAGTGTAATTGGCACTCAGGGCGAGGGTCCCCGGCAGAATGGCGTATGTCCCGACGTTGGCCCCGCTAGCGCGGCTCAATGCGCCCGTAAAGGCATCGTTGGAAACTAACGAGCCGATAACCGCATAGCCGAATACGGGGTCGTTGTCGCCGTAGATCTTGGATTGACCCGAGTTCGGGAGTACGCCGATTGGCCTTGGATTAACCGTCAGGGTTTGGGCGATCGAGTTGGCAGCAGAAAGGTTGATGCCGCCCATGTAAGAAGAGGTCACGGTGTAGCTTCCAATGGCCAAGGTGGCCGTGTTCAAAGTCACCGAATAGGCGCCCGAGCTGCCAACAGTGGTTAAGTTTGTCTGTATCGGGTTCGAGCCAGAATAGACGACGTTGGAGATCACCTCGCCGCTCAGGGCCCCGTTGCCGTACATGGAGAAGTTCACCGGAGTGGGTGGAGGGGTCACGGTGCCGGCAACATAAAACGAGGCGGTGCCGTAGGTCGTCGCCCAACCGCCGGGATCCTGGCCGGTGTAGGACTCGGACACGATGGGGGTCGGCTTCGGGTTGACAGTAAGGATGCCGTTGGCGGTATTATCGAAGACGGTATCATTCTTAGTCGTGGCGCCACTGACGCTTGATCCATAGGTGCCGGCAAGTTGGTCCGAGCCGCCGTAGGTCAGCAACGAGGCCTGGTGGGCGGTCCCGTTGGGAAGCGTAAGCTTGCTGCCACTCATGATGGTCAGCCTGCCTTGGATGACCGGCTCATTCGGGGTGAACGAAGAACTGGGCAACGCGGAGGTGGCATTATTGAACAGCGTCACGTTGCCATAAATGCCATTGCCGGCGAGTGTTTGAGCGCTGGTTCCGCCTAAGACCAGTTTGCCCGGGCCTACGAGCGCATTATAGTTTTGAATATTGCCGGCGACCGTCAGGGTGTGTCCGTTGTCGTACAGATTCCCCGCCTGCACGTTGAGGCTGTAGGGAGCGATGGCGGCAATGTTCTTGTCGCTGTCCAGCGTGACCCCTTGAGGGTTGAGGATGGTGACTGCGACGTTCAGAACGGACGGCGCCGCCGGCCATTCGGTGGTGGTGGTCATCTGTGCTACTGAGCCACTATAGGCTAAAGCCGCCAGGGTCCCGTAGTAAACGCTCCCGCCAGAAGGAACCGCCTCCTGCTTAATGGTCAGGGTGCCTTGGACCGAGACCCCGTTGGCAAAGAGCTTCACCGCGGAATTAGTCGGATACGAGGGGTTGATCCCACTGAGGGTAAGATTCTTGTATTGGATGGTAGCACCGGTGCCGCCGATCTGGGCGGTCACGGCCTGAGTGTTGTTGGGGCTATTGTATTCGATGGTGGCCGCACCGGCCTGAAAGGTGCCGGCGCCGGAGGCAAGGAAGTTCCCCCCGACCTGTATTGTATGCGCGGTGCTTAAGGTCATGTTGAGGAGGTTGTTCGGATTTGGGCCGAGGGCCACATCATTTGCAACGGTCAAGGTCAGGGCGCTGGTGCCTGTGAACACGACATTGCCGGCAGTCGTGGCGTCGCCGATGGTGACCGAGCCGACCGTGGCGCCGACGTCCACGTACAGCGTGCCGCCGTTTCTAACCACGATGTTGTCCGCAGGGGTTATGAATGTGGGCGCGTTGGTGAGCGAACTCATCGTCACGGTGACATAGTCAACGTAGATGGTTCGTTGCGCCAACGCGCTGCCGGCACAGGCCAGCATAAACGTGCTTACCAGAAGGAGTTTGATGAGGGATCGAGGCATGGTTTGCATAGCTTGTTTGAGGTCTTGTGTGTGTAGTTTATTGTGGCTTAATCCGGGCGTACCCCCGCGGGTATTAGTTGTGCATTTATGGTTCATAACGTAGTTGTCCATCGGTTCACTGCAATTGTCCGCGCGGCTATTAACCATGAAATGGGCGGACTTGTCCATAGGGTATATCTCCCGAAAACTGCATAGGACATTTCCCTAAGGGATATGGCGATGCGGCAAGACGCGCTCGGCGGGGGCGCCCGCGTTAGGGTGGGGGCGACCGCCGTGGAGGCCTCGTTGCACCCAGGCACAGGCGTGCTGAGCCAGAACCGCCGCGCTGTCCAAGCCGAGCCGGTGCTGGATCTTCGTGCGGTGGCTCTCGACGGTCTTACAACTGAGGCCGAGCCGCGCGGCCACCTCGCGTTTGCTCAGGCCGAACCCGAGCAATTCGAACACCCGCAGCTCGCGGTCGGTGAGGCTGTCCACGCCGCTGGGGGGGCAGGCCGAGGGCTCACTGAGGAGGCGTTTGAGCAAAGGGATGGTGAGCGCCTGGCTAACGTAGATCTGACCTCGCATCACGGTCCCTAAGGCAGCCAGGATTTCCGCGGCGGGCTCGGACTTGAGGAGCAAACCCCGGGCTCCAGCCCGGAGCACCTGTTCGGCTTCGACGGGTCCGCAACGGCGCGAGACGGCCAGCAGCCGGCGCTCGGGAGCGGCGACGACCAGGCGGCCAAGGAGCGGCAACGCGCTGGTGAGGTCCGGATCGGTGTCCACCACTGCCAACGCGGGATTCTGCTCGGCGAGCGCCGCCTCGGCCACCGCCGCATCCAGCACGCGGCTGCAGAGCCGGAACCCGGAAGGGCCTTCGAGGGCCTGGGCCAGCCGCCCGGCGAACGCGGCGTCCTGGCCCACGAAAAGGACCTGGCACTGAGGCGCGAAATCAGGTTTGTTACTTTTCATAATGAGCCTCGGGAAGGAGCGGCCGACCCGCGGCTCGCAAAGACAAACGTAAACTACTAACACGCCGCGGCCAAGCTTGGCATCGGGGAAGAGTACTTATTCTGACTAAGGAGAATTCCCTAAGCCCGGATGGCGGGGGGGCTCCCCATGTCGTTGGATACGGAAGTCTGCACCCAATGGGTGGCGAGGCGGATGAGTTCGGCGGCGTTGCGCAGGCCGAGCTTGTGTTTGATGTTCTCGCGGTAGGTCTCGATGGTCTTGACGCTCAGGTGCAGGTCGTCCCCAATTCTGCGACTGCCCATACCGGTGCCGAGCATCCTAAACACTTGCAGCTCGCGGTCGGAGAGCCCCTCGACCTGGCCGTCGCGCACCGGGGGTTTAGTCTGGATGAGCTTGTGCAGGAGGCAAGAGGCCATCTTGCGGCTCAGGTACATGTCGCCGGCCAGAACGGCGCGGATGGCGTTGATGGTCTCTTGCGAGGGTTCCTCTTTCATCACGTAGCCGGCGGCCCCGGCGCGCAAGGCTCGTTCCGCATACAAGGCTTCGTCGTAGGCCGAGAGGATGAGCACCCGCAACTTAGGGTGGCGGCCCTTCCAGCTTTTGATGAGCTCGAAAACGTCGCTGGTGCCCAGGCGCAATTCGAGCAGCGCCAGGTCCGCGTACTGCGCGTCCAACACCTGCATAGCCGTCGCCACGTCGCCAGCCTCTCCGCACACCATCATGTCCGGCTCACTGTTGATGAGTTGGATCAGGCCCTGGCGGAAGATAGGATGATCATCCACCACAAGGATGGGGGCCTTGCTTGGGCGAGGGGGCAGGCAGTGCTCCAACGGGTTCGAGTTGAGGTGGGCTGGTTCAGGGTCAATCGGAAGACGAGCCGCCGGCTGACCACTAAGAAGCGGTGTGACCGGCGGCGCGGCGAGGGAGGATGAGCGACGGGTGGGCCTGCTCGTGGCCACCGCTCTCTTGGCCGTGCGGCTCAAATCTGTTCTCGGGTTCTTCATGTGCGGCCACGTTAATTTGCTGATGGACTGTGTCAACGGTTTAGTTGCAACCAGACCGGCAAACGGCACAGCAGACCTCTGGCGATTTGTGATTGGGTCAGTGCTTTTTCCATGCGTAAGGAGTAAAGGCAAAGGCGGGCGGATTCAAGCAAAAAATAACGAGGCGCAAAGGCCCACGACTTTTCATAGCTTGTTCGATCTCAAGGTTGGGAAGGGCTGCCGGGGAGCAGGTCCTTTGGGCCGGTGGGCGTCTTTCTGAGTTTTGCCAGCCAGCCCACGGCTGTTCCCGCCAGCAGCCCGCCGAGGTGGCTTTCCCACGAGATGGCGGTTGAGGTGGGAACGATACCCCAGACCAATCCCCCGTAGCCCAGGATGCACACGACTGACAGGCACAGGGTTCCGAATGTCCGATGGAAGTAGGCGAGGGATGCGAGGTAGCCAAAATAACAGAAGATCAGGCCGCTCGCACCGATATGACAGGCATTTCTGGCGAACAGCCAGGTCAGACCGCCGCCCAGGAGTATGCCGGCCACGGTCACGACCACGAATTCACCCTTGCTGCGCGCGCAGAGGACGCCGCCCAAAACCAAGAGCGGCAACGTGTTGGCCGCCAGGTGCTGGCAGGACCCGTGAAGAAAAGGGGCGAGGATGATCCCGGGCAGGCTGCTGAGCTGGCGCGGCCTGATGCCGTACTGGTCGAACTGGCCTCCACACAACAGATTGTTGACCAGGAAAACCAGCCAGCAGGCCGTGGTCAGCACGAGAATGGGAGTGAAGCGGTTTAGCACTGCCGCAGGATAGCCGCGGCGTCCCAGCACGTCCAGTGGCAGATCACAAGCCAGGCACGCGAGGGCACATCTCGTCAGTACCACCAACCGTTGGGGACGCCGCTTATATGGAGTGCGGTGGCAAGTGAAGCGCGACACCGCTTTGGCTTCGGCCAGCAGCGGAGAAGGAGCCAAAGCGCCGTCGCCGCTGCGCTCTGCCGGCGCACTCCACATGGTGGTACTGGCAAGATGCGCCCGGCACGCGAGGCATTATGTCCTTGCCAGAGGAGTGCCCGGGTTTCATGGTCGCGTCGTTATGTGCGGTGCAAGCGATGAATGGTAAAGTGGATCAGTGTAGGATCGAGGTGGTCGAGGGTGACATCACAAAGCAGGTGGTGGACGCCATCGTGAACGCGGCGAACACGACGTTGCTGGGGGGTGGTGGCGTGGACGGTGCGATTCATCGCGTTGCCGGGCCGAAGCTGCTCGAGGAATGCCGCAAGCTGGGCGGCTGCGCGACCGGGCAGGCGAAGATTACGGGAGGCTACCGACTGCCCGCCAAATGGGTCATCCACACGGTCGGCCCGGTCTGGCGTGATGGCCGGCACGGGGAAGATGATCTGCTGGCAAGCTGCTATCGAAGCTGCTTTGCGCTCCTTGAAGAGCACGGCATCCGCAGTATCGCGTTCCCCTCGATCAGTACCGGGGCGTATGGGTTTCCAATGGAACGCGCCGCGCGCATCGCGGTGCGGGAGACGAAGGCGTTGCTGGAGCGGAACACTTCCGTCGAGAAAGTGCGGTTGGTATGCTTTGGCAGCTCCGCTTTTCAGATTCACACCCAGGCGCTGGACGAAGCTGCTCGCAGCTAGTGTGGCGTCTCAGAATTGCTAGTACCCTTCGCGCGGGCCAAAAAGCGGCAGAGGGCAGCCGCACTCCAAGACGCTTCGCGTTTTCTGGCGCATGGCAGGGCGCACCAGCGTCTTGGAGAGCGGGGGTGGCCGCGTCGGCAATGAACAGGCCATTCTCGGTGTAAGGAGCCAGGGCCGGAAGGGGCGTTGGCTGGGCTGCCAGTGAACCAAGCGGCGGAAACGGAGCGCGGGTGCAGCACGGTTGTATGACGGTTGTATGACGGTTGCATAAAGTGTGGGCTTGGGAGCGCATGGGGCACTGGGCAGCGAGGGGGTAGTTTTGGGGGTGGAGGCAGGCAGGAGTATTCGGAGAAGGAACTGAACCCCGCACGCACACCAATGGACACGAAGTCATTAGTGTTCATTCGCGCCCCTTTGTGGTTGAGTGGTGCAGTTGTTTTGGCACCCTGACACCAGCAGATAGACTACTTGACGAATTATGCCCTTGATTGATTGTCCAGATTGCGGAAAGCCGGTTTCCGCCGAAGCACATGCGTGCCCCAACTGCGGCTACCCGGTAGCGGAGAAGCTGGCCCCGAAATCTTCAACCGACACGGGGAGGCCCGCCGCGCCGGCCACGGAGCCGTTAGCCGAGATTCGCCCCTCCTGGTGGGGTTACTTCTGGCACCTGTTTTTCTTTTGGCTGATCGTGCCGCCGATCCTCGCGTATTTCCGCCGGAATTCGACCGTGCTGCGCATCTACCCGGACCGGGTCGCACTGGCGCGAGGATTCCTGACCAAGTGCTATCGCGACTACAATCCCCGCGATATCCGCTCCATTGACATTGACCAAGGTTTCATGCAACGCATGCTCGGCATCGGCGACCTGACGATCTCGACCGCCGCTGCGACCGAAGGCGGGGAGCAGATCAAGTCAATCCCCGACCCGATGGGAGTGCGGGATTTGATTCTGGCCCAGCGCGGGAGCCGGTAAACACGGGGCCCGTCTCAACCAGCCCTGTTCTGTGAGTTCACTGGGGACTGCGGACCTGCTGTTGGGATGAGCTTGGTTGTCCTGTCGCCGCAGATTTTTGACGGTAATCTTCTATCTTGGCTTTGATCGTTGCCACCAGGTTGGTGTCGCCCCTGGCCTCGGCGAGTTCGAGCGCCTTTTGGGCGGACCTGAGCGCTTCGGCGAGTCGGCCGGCCCCCGCAAGATTTCGAGACAACAGGAAGTGGAGTTCTGGCGCCTTATCCACCGTGGGTTGCAGAGAGCACGCGACGGAATAGTGCTTGAGCGGTTCCTCCAACATTCCCTGCGCGGCCAGGGCCAGCGCAAGAAAGTAATGCGCGCGGGCGTTGTTCGCATCCAGCGCCACCGCCTTGCTTAGAACGCCGGTCGCCTCCTGAACCCGCGCCTTGGCCAGCAATACTTCCCCCAACGAGCAATGCATTTCCGCCGCATTGTAAAGCACCTCGACGTTGGCGGGGGTGAATTGCACGGCTGCAGCGAAATGCTGCGCCGCCTCATCCAGTTTTCCTTCGTTCCTCATGGCCATGCCAAGGTCGTAATGCGCGAAGCCATCGTAGGGCGCCAGGCGCAGGGCCTCCCTGGTATGGGCGAGCCCGGGTTCCGGCTGATGTTTGGCGTTGTACAGCAGGAAGCCCAAACGTTGATGCGCGTGCACGTTCCCGGGATTGATTTCCAGCGCCCTTTGATACTCGACGATGGCGTGGTCCACGTCTCCGCTCAACTCAGCAAAAAAGGCGGCGCGCACGTGCGAATAGTCATTCAGGAATTCTTCGGTGATTCGTGCGATGGCGTCGGCGGGGGCGTTGACAAACTCCGGGATATTGGCCGCGCGGTCGGGAGAGGTGAAATTGGCCAGCCGCACCGGCGGGCTGCTTTCGCCCCGTTCGTCAATGTGGGTGAGGAACAGTTGCGTGTAAGACGAGTTGACTTTGGAGGAGAACACCAGCCAACGGCTGTTGGGCGACCAACTGTGCCAGGAATTCATGCGCGCCGTATTGCACCTCAGCCGTCGCGCCTCTCCGCCTTCGGCGGGAATGATGTACAGCTCGCTGTCAGGCTGGAGCAACATGTAATTCCTGGCCCGGCAGAAAACGATCCATTTGCCGTCCGGCGAGTATTTTGGGAAATAGTTGCTCCGGGCATTTCGCGACGCTCCGGCCAGCGGCTCGGCTTTCCCTCCCTGGCCGTTGTTGTAAGGAATCCGGTAGAGATCAAAGGTGAACGGTTTGCCGTCGCGAACGAATTCGGCGCAATCTTCCTCGTTCATCAGCAGCCCCGGCTCGCCGGTCCGGTTCCTGAGTTCGTAGGCCTTGCTGCGGGCAAAAACGATGTACTTCCCATCGGGGCTCCAAGTGGGATTGCTTTGGACATACTGGGGGTCATCTGCACCGGGCAACGCCTGAAAGGCGCGGCTGTCCCGGTGATAGACCACGAGAATGCCTTTGACCGGGAAAAACAGTTGTGAGAAAGCCAGGTCGGGCTTCGCCACAAAGACCGATTTGTCTTTCACTGTGCTCACCACCACTTGGCCGTCCGGGGAAACCTGGGAAAGCAGGCCCAGAGTTTTCTGCCCATCCTCTTTCTTGTAATCATCCCAGGTCATGATGTCGCTCGGGGTCAGCGCCATCTCTTTTGCCACGCGGGTGATTACGTAGGAGCCTTTGTTGTTGGCGTAATCTACGTCCATCCCCAGCACTCGCCCATCCCCGGAAAAGGAATGGCAGTTGCCGCAAACAGGCAAGTGCTCCAGCACCACCCGGGGTGGTTCCGGCGAAGAAATCGCACCAAACCGCCACCGAATGCGCGTAGGATCTTTCACCGCCTCCGCAAAAGGCAGATTCACTTCCCGGTAAAACAGCGGCGCGCCGACCGGGTCTTCAGACGTTGTTATCTTGACCCGCCCGCGCGACAGAATTTGCCCCGGGGTAGCGCGTCGGAACCCCAGCACGGTTAGTTCAGCCTGCTTTCCCCGGCAACGCTGCTTGATTGACTCCCACTCCCCCGCGGTGGGTGTCCACTCCGTCTGGAGACTAAGGAATGCCATGTGCCCTCGGTCATCCCCAAACCCGACCAGCACGAGCCAGTTGTCTGACTTCCCGCCGTCGTCTCGCCAGGAGAAGGTGCATGGCACGATTTCCGGCGGAAAGACCGTGTTGTTCTCCGGATAGAGCACGGTCAACGGTGCATATTGTCCCGTTTCCTGATAGGCCGCCAGGACTTGGTTCGTGGTTAGCGGAGCGGAAAACGAGACGAGCGCCAGCCCGAAGACCGCAACCGAAGTCATCGTGGTTAGCTTCGCGCTTGATTCAAAGGTCAATTTTCGCATGACCAGCTCGCCGGCAGTGTCCGTCCGCTCGCCGGCGCAGTCGAAATATGAAGCTCAAAAGCAGCAAGAGCCGTTCCGCATTTCAAGGGGTGGAAGTCCTGGCGGGCCTGGGCACGTGCGAACCTCTGCGCCTTCGGCAGAGTGGCTCAGTTGGGATTCATCTCCTGAAATAGCTTCAGCCAGGCGGCGGTGAGAGAATCGCCGATGCTGGTTGATCGGCTCAGCTCTTCTGCGGGGGCGCGGTAAACAGTTCCGCGATGGTGAGCTGAAATTCAGGCAGCAGCTTCTCGGTCAGCAGCTCCTGCCCGCCCAATATGTCTTTGAGTATCAGGCCGTATTCGTTGCTGTGATAGACCTCGACGTTATCGTAGCGCGGGTCAATCATCCAGAGGCGCGGCAGCTTCATCTCCTCGTAGATCTGCTTCTTAATGACGGTATCGGGCTGGTGGTCGTCTGAGCTGACGATCTCGGCGGCGAGCCACAATTTGCCGGTCGCAGTGGCCACGAGCGCCAGGTCGGGGCAAACCGTGTGCTCCCGCGACAGCCGGATCTCCGCGCGCGGCGCGAGCAAACGGGTGCCGGCGAAGTCTTCGACGCTTGCCCGCACCCATTGATGGAGGCGCGCGCAAATCTGTTCGTGGCGAGGGCCGGGCGCCCGGCGAGCCAGGGTCGAACCGTTGAGGATCTCGGCATACATCAGGCTCATGCGTCGGCCAGGACACTACGCAGAAAGCGGCCGGTGTGCGAGCGTTTGTTGCGGGCGATTTGCTCGGGCGTGCCTTCCGCCACGATACGCCCGCCGCCGTCGCCGCCTTCCGGGCCTAGGTCAATCACCCAATCGGCCTCGGCAATGAAGTCGAGGTTGTGTTCGATGACGATCACCGAATGGCCGGCATCCACGAGCCGCTGCGACACTTCCACCAACCGCTGCACGTCCGCCATGTGCAGGCCGATGGTCGGCTCTTCGAGAATGAAGAGGTTCCGCCTGGGGCGGCGATTGATGGCGTCTGGGGCATTCAAGCCAGCCAGCAAGTGGCTCACCAGTTTCACGCGCTGGGCCTCGCCGCCACTGAGCGTGGGGCTAGTCTGGCCGAGTTTCAGATAGCCCAAGCCGGTGTCGCACAGGGCCTGCAAGGGCCGGCGGATCTTGGGCAGGCTCGCAAAGAGGTCGAGGGCCTCCTCGACCGACAGTTCCAGCACCTCGGCGATGTTCTTGCCGCGGTAGGCGATGTCGAGCGTCTCGCGGTTGAAGCGCGTGCCGCCACAGACTTCGCAGCGCACGAAGGCGGGCGGCAGGAAGTTCATCTCCAGTTTGATCGTGCCGGCGCCCTCGCACTCAGGGCAGCGGCCTTGGGGGCTGTTGAACGAGAATCGGCTTGGCGAATAGCCGCGCAATCGCGCCTCGGGGACTTGCGCGAACAACTGGCGAATGTCGTCAAGGAACCCGACATAAGTGGCCGGAACCGAGCGCGGCGTGCGGCCGATGGGGGACTGGTCCACTTCATAGACGGCCTGGAGGGACTCCCAGCCGGAAAGTGCTGACGGGGGGGACGTGATACGTGAAACGTGATGCGTGTTGCGTGTTGCGTGTTGCGTGTTGCGTGATTTTAGGGCGGGGAGGAGGCATTCGCGGATGAGGGTGCTCTTGCCCGAGCCGCTCACACCGGTCACCAGCACCAAGCGGGCCAGCGGGAACCGCACTGTCAGGTTCTTCAGATTGTTCTTACTGGCGCCACTAAGCACGAACCAGCCCCTATCGCTGCCCGTGACGCTGGTAGGGACGTGTTCCACCGCGTCCCTACCGGGGTCGGAGGGGCTCTGGACTTTTCTTCGCTTCCCTCGCGTCGGGAACTTCCGATGCGCCCGCAGGCATTTCCCCGTGACCGATTCCGGATGCCGCAGCAGCTCGGCCAGCGTACCGGCGGCGACCACTTCGCCCCCGTGCACGCCTGGGCCGGGGCCGAGGTCAATGATGTAATCCGCGCGCCGCATGGTCGCCTCGTCATGTTCGACCACCAGCACCGAGTTGCCGCGGGCCTTGAGCTTTTGCAGCGCAGCGAGCAGTTGCTCGTTGTCGCGCGCGTGCAGCCCGATGGTGGGCTCGTCCAGTATGTACAGGACGCCGCTGAGGTTCGAGCCCAGTTGGGCCGCCAGCCGAATCCGCTGCGCCTCGCCGCCGGACAGCGTCGGGACGCCCCGCCCAAGCTGCAGATAGCCCAGGCCGACTTCGCGCAGGAACTTCAGACGCTCACGAATCTCCGGCAGGATGTCGCGCGCGATGGCGGCGGCGCGGCCCTTGAACCTGACCGCCCGGAACAGCTTGTCGGCAACCTCGACTGGCATCTGCCCGAAGGCATCAATCGTCGGCGCCGCTTTCCACGCCGCACTCCGCATTCCCCACTCCGCACTCGTCAGCCTCACGGCCCGCGCCAGCGCATTCAGTCTAGCTCCTTGGCACTCGGGACAAATCTCCCGCTCGCCTTCCTGCCAGCCATACCACGACTCTTCGATCGCGTCGGCGCGCGCCCCGCGGTCCACATCGGGCAGATAGAATAGCTCGCCGAAGCCGCGGCAGCGCGGGCACCAGCCTTGCGGCGAGTTGTAACTGAAATTCTTCGGATCAAGCGCCTCAAACGAGCGCCCGCACTTGGGACAAACGCGCTCCGTCGAATGGACACTGATGTGCCCGTGATTATCCAGGGCGAACAAGGTCCCCTGGCCGAGCTTGAGCGTCTCGTCAATGGGCCGCTGCACTTCCCGGTAGGGCGCGCTGTCCCCAGCGCGCCGTCCCCTGCCACGAACAGACTCCAGCCCGCCGGTGCCGCCCCGCCCTGCCCTTCGGCCACGCCGTTTGGCATCCAGCAGGCCGACGACGATCTCGACGTCGTGTTCGCGAAAGCGGTCCAGGCGCAGGCGCTCGCTGGTGGGATAGAACTTCCCATCCGCCCGGACTTCAACGTAGCCGTGGCTGGCAGCCCATTCGGCGACGTCGGTGTGGAAACCCTTCCGGTTTCTTACCACCGGTGCCAGCAGCAGGAGGTCGCCGCGCTCGCGCAACGCGTGACGCAAGCGCCGGCCAAGCTCATCGCGGGTTTGGGCTTCAACGGGGATTTGGCAGTCCGGGCAATACTGAGTTCCCAGCCGCGCGAAGAGGAGGCGAATGAAATGAAACACCTCCGTGACGGTAGCTACGGTGCTCTTGCCCCCGCCCCGGCTGGTGCGCTGCTCGATGCTCACCGTGGGCGGGATGCCGGTGATCAGGTCCACGTCCGGGCGGGACAATTGCTCCACGAATTGCCGGGCATAGACGTTCATCGAATCCAGGAAACGCCGCTGGCCTTCGGCGAACAGCAAGTCAAACGCCAGCGTGCTCTTGCCCGACCCGCTCACGCCGGTCACGACCACAAACCGCCCCCGCGGCACGGTGAGGGAAACGTTCTTCAGATTGTGCTCCCGCGCGCCGTGAATCGCGATGGCGTGGTGGCCGCCCGCGCTCAAATCTCGGTCATCGAACACGGCTATTCCTTAGCACACAAAACAGGGCAGCGAAAAAGGTTTTAGCCTGATTGTCCACTGCGGAGGCAAGAAGCCGGAAATGGCGGCTGGAGGGAATTTTAAGCCAGACCCTCATCGTCACAGGCGGCTGCGGCTTCGCACAGCGCTGGGGCGGCCCCATCGAACAAATCCGGCCGGGCGATGTGATCTGGTTCCCGCCGGGTGAGAAGCACTGGCACGGCGCCACGCCGACCACGGCCGTGACGCACATCGCCATCCAGGAACAGCTCGACGGCAAGAACGTGGACTGGATGGAACATGTCAGCGACCAACAATATCGAACCTGATCTAGCCACAACGAAGCCTACGAGAGACTGCTCAAGTCTGATGTGAAGTACCGCTTCCCCATTGACATGGCTTCTCTCAAATCTCAGTAATCGGCGCAGTACGTGAAACGAGAAACAATGACAACACGCAAACTCGGAAATAGCAGCAATTCTATGAAATACTACGCCTGGTATCTCGCGTTGGTTCTGACCAGCGCGAGAGCCCCCGGATCACCAGAGTCGTTCGATTGGCCGCAGTGGCAGGGCCCTGACCGGAACGCCGTCTCCAAGGAACGCGGCCTGCTGAAGGAGTGGCCGAAGGATGGCCCTCCGCTCGCCTGGAAAATCAACGGACTCGGCGGTGGCTACAGCGGTCCCTCCATTGCCGCTGGCCGGATCTTCGGCATGAGCAATCGCGGCGACGACGAAGTCGTTTGGGCCCTGTCCGAGAAGGATGGCAAGGAACTTTGGGTGACGCGCCTTGGGCCGGCTTTCAAGCAGCAAGCGCCGCAGGGAAAAGAGGGGCCGGCGTGCACGCCGACTGTTGATGGTGAACTGCTCTATGTCGAGGGCCTGGGCGGCGATGTGGCTTGCTTGCAGGTCAAAGACGGCAAGATCACCTGGCAACGCAGCCTGACGCGCGATTTTGGCGGGCGCGTACCAATGTGGAGTTACCGCGAATCGCCGCTCGTTGATGGTGATAAGGTCATCTTCACTCCCGGCGGCCAAGAGGCGATGCTGGTGGCCCTCGACAAGTTGACCGGCAAGACGATCTGGAAGAGCCAGGTGCCCGGCGGTTCCGGGGGTGGTCCCGGCGGCGGCCCCGGGGATCCCGGCGGTCCCGGCGGCGGCCCCGGTGGTCCGAGTGCGCCCGGCGGCGGCCCCGGTGGTCGGGGTGGTCCCGGCGGTGGTCCTGGTGGTCCTGGTGGAGGTCCACGTGGCTTCGGCGGTGGTCCCCGTGGTTTCGGCGGTTCCGGAGCGGCTTACGCCTCGGCCATCGCCATTGACTTCGACGGGCAGCGCCAGTACGTGCAACTCACCGGAAAAGCACTCGTCGGCGTCGCAGCGTCCGACGGTAAGTTCCTCTGGCGGTATGACCGGCCCGCCAACGGCATGAGTATTAATTGTTCCACGCCGCTCTACCACGACGGCTTGGTGTTTGCCGCCTCGGCCTATGGTGCGGGCGGTGGTTTGGTGAAGCTGAGCAAGGATGCGAACGGTGGGGTCAAGGCCGAAGAAGTCTATTCCACGAGGAAGATGCAAAACCACCACGGCGGCATGATCCTGCTCGACGGGTGCCTGTATGGCGCCAACGGCGGCAATGAGGGTGGCTTCCTCGTTTGTCTCGACTTCAAGACCGGGAACGTCCTGTGGGACGAACGCGACGACAGCGCGCGCCGGGCGCCGAAAGGCTCGGTGGCCCTGGCGGACGGACGGCTCTACTATCGCACCGAGAAAGGCACCATGCTCCTGATTGAGCCGAACCCGAAGCAATACGTCGAGCGTGGCCGCTTCGACCAGCCCGACCGCAGCCAGCAGCCGGCCTGGCCGCACCCGGTCATTGCCAACGGCAAACTGTACTTGCGCGACCAGGATTTGCTGCTCTGCTACGACGTGAAGGCGCCGGGCACATAACATCGCTGCCGATCTATACGAGGTGGTTCGGCCCGAAACAGCTAAAAGAGAAAGGAACAACAATGCAAAAGCGCAAACTAGGAAAAGGTAATCTGGAAGTCTCAGCCCTCGGCCTCGGCTGCATGGGAATGAGCTTTTCTTACGGCCCGCCCAAAGACAAGCAGGAGATGACTGCTCTTCTCCGGGCGGCCGTGGAACGTGGGATCACGTTCTTTGACACCGCCGAGGTGTACGGCCCGTTTATCAACGAAGACCTGGTAGGTGAAGCCCTCGCCCCCGTCCGCAAGCAAGTGGTGATCGCCACCAAGTTCGGGTTCGACCTCAGTGGCGGCGATACGCGGCCTGGTGCGGCGGGCCTGAATAGCCGGCCGGAGCACATCAAGCAGGCCGCGGAGGGTTCGCTCAAGCGGCTCAAAGTTGAGGTCATAGACTTGCTCTACCAGCATCGGGTTGACCCGAACGTGCCGATCGAAGACGTGGCCGGAGCGGTGAAGGACCTGATCCAGGCCGGCAAGGTCAGGCACTTCGGCCTGTCCGAAGCAGGCGTGCAGACGATCCGTCGTGCACACGCGGTCCAGCCGCTGACTGCCCTCCAGAGCGAATACTCGCTATGGACGAGAACCCCTGAGAAGGAAGTGATACCGACCCTCGAGGAACTCGGGATCGGCTTCGTTCCCTACAGCCCGCTGGGCAAGGGCTTCCTCACGGGGAAGATGGACAAGAAAACGACCTTCGACAGCTCGGACTTCCGCAGCACCCTGCCCCGCTTCACCCCGGAGGCGCTCAAGGCAAACCAGGCCCTCGTTGACCTGCTCAGCAAGATCGCAAAACGGAAAAAAGCCACACCCGCTCAGATCGCACTCGCCTGGCTGCTGGCCCAAAAGCCCTGGATTGTTCCCATCCCAGGCACCACGAAACTGCATCGCTTGGACGAGAACATCGGAGCAGTGGCAGTCCAACTTACGCCAGACGACCTACGCGACATCGAAAGCGCGGCTTCCAAGATCAAGGTGCAGGGCGCCCGGTACCCGGAGAAATTGGAGCAAATGACCGGTCGCTGAGCGCCTCTCTTCAACCGGCGACACTTCGATCCCGTGCCCGGGCTCACTATTGTCGAGCCGAGGTGACCTTGCGGTGGTCACGGTTCTGTTCCAGACCGTAAGCCGAAACCTATGGACCTTACTGCAACTAACTGGTTGGCCACCCGGCGGTTCCGGCATAGCCGCCATGCATTCCCTTGAGAAATGCGTTCCGCAACGCCGCGTTGGCTTCCAGCCTGCTTCTGCTGGCTTCCTGTGCCGCTTACAAGGTGCCCACCAACGCGTATGGTCCAAAACCCTACGACCCGTATTGGGCGGTGAGACAGAAAGCGATCGAAAGCCCCATTTACAATTATGTTCCCCGAAAACGCGAGCAACTCAAGCCCCTGGACGTGAGATGGCTTACCTGGTGCTTTGTGGGAAACGAGGACGACGGCATCTTCGGCGAATACGCTGGAAAGGCTCCTTACTCCACGAACATCAATTTCGGGACGTATTGCTCGTGGTGCATTCTCAGGAACCCGACCCACAATTTCGACAGCTACGTGATCGGAAGCTCGGACTGGAAGAGGCATTACAGTTATTCGGTAATCGGGGTGGGTGGGCAGAAACCAGTCCGGGTCTTCTCGAATGCGGCGAAGTGGCCAAAGCAGGATGAGCCCTTCTTTGATATCGGCTTCAATGATTTCAAGCCCTATGTGAAATTCAATCCCTGGATCAGCGATTTGTTCTTCGGGTGGAGGAAAAGCGGGAGCTTTGAGATCAAGGTGCGCGCTGACTTGAAGAAGCTAAAGAAGAAGCCCCCGAAGGATACTCCGGCCTCGAACAAGGCTACCCCGGCCCCGTGATCGGAGAGCCCTTTCTCTGGTTTTCTCCGTGGTTGCTGACATTCCTGCCCGGGGCCATGGGAGATGCGGCCAAGGGAGGCCATCCTCCGGCTCCGGGCCATGGTGCCGATGCAACCTCATCCCCAAGAAGGACCTGTATCATCAGTCGGAACCGGGCGTCACGCGGCCGGCTGGACGGGCGGGTTCTTTAGCGAGTGGAGCGAGATCACTCTTATGCCGGAAACGCTGAACATCGGCTTTCCAGGCTTCTCGGAAGTGATGAATTCCTCCGCGCCTACGGGTAGAGGGTCAAAGCCCCTACGACCGGCCCCGTTCAAAATCGCCTGTTGTAGGCTTCGTGGGTGCCGATCCATTCCCAGAGGAAGACAGCGCCACTGAACTTGCCGACGGCGCGGTAGTGGTGCCCCACACGCGCCGACCAGTTGGGTGCGCCGATGGGTTTGAAGTGCAGCGAGGGGTGGAACGCGTTGGCTGCCCAGAGCCGGTAATTCTTCTGCGCCAGGAGCTTGACGTCGGCCGGCAGGGCGCGATAGAGCCGCCAGAATTCAGGCGTGCCGTGGCTCGGGATGGTCACGACTCGCGGAGAATGTCGTTGAGGGGACGGGTTTGGCCGGCAGTCTGGGCAGCGTCGGCTTCTCGGTTGAGGGACGTGAATTTGCCCGCCGCACTATCGGCTTTCATTTGGCGGTCCCAATCATCGTCAGTCCACCCGCAGAGTTCGGCGATGATCTGGGCGCGCTCTTCCAGCGAGAGCCTTTCAATTGCCGTCCTGATTTCCTCAACCGTGCTCATACCCAAATACTATGCCCTGAAGGCGAAACCTTGGCAATAAGGGTTTAACCGGCAGAATTCGGAAATCACCGCGGATGCCGAAGCTGAGCCGTTCGCCGAGCTGCAGTTCGTAACGCGCGGCCGTATGCTCCGGCATTTGTTGGCGACGGTAACCACGGATTCCATTCTGCCCTCAGCCTTTAGCCTTCGCCCTGGCGGTCCACGCTGGGAAGACGTTGGAGAATGACCCTCAACTCTGAATGAATTGCATCTGGGCCTCATGTCTCCACACCTCCTGGAGGTAGGGCGTCTCTCCGAGCGCGCCGGGCTCGGCCAGCCGACAGTTTGCAAGACAGTCATCTTCTCCGCAGGCCACCTGCCGCCCCCGGCGCGTTGGGGACAACGTGCCCTACCTTCTCGCGCGCTGGCGAAGGTGTTGTGCGGTGATTGTCATCAGTCGCAAAAGAGCCGCTGGAACAACGCTTCGGCCTTTGCGCTGCCCTCCTTGGATAGCGCGACGGATTTGTTCTTGTTCTTGGGATCGGAGATCATGCCCTTTTGATGGAGCCGATCGAGCGCTTCCCAGTCGTGCCCCTTCCAGGCGCGGGTGAAGGCGAGTTCGCCCTTGCCTTCGGTGAAGCTGGTCAGGTGCAGCAGAGCCAGCACGGCATCGTCTATCTTGTCAGTGTTAGGCTTCATGATGGCACTTTATGCACAGTGCGGCAAAGCCGCAACCGCCGAAGAGCGGAAAGCGTCAGCCAGCGGCGAAACGCAGTTTGAGGCCCAGGGCGCTCAGGACGGCGTTCAGGCTGGCCAGGCTGGGGTTGCCACGGCGGGAGAGCTGGCGGTAGAGGCTTTCGCGGTTCAAGCCGGCGAGGCGGGCGGCACGAGTCATGCCGCCCTGCGCTTCCACCACGTCGCGCAGGGCTTGCAGAAAGACATCCGAGCCTTCCTCGTAACAGGCAGTCAGGTACTTGGCGGCCTGGTCAGGGTCGGACAGGTGGTCTTTCAAAACGTGCTCAAACTTCACGGCGCTTTTCATATTTCACATGCTTTCTCGTTGCTGGTAATCGCCCCAGTATTGCTGGGCTTGGCAGATGTCCCGCTCCTGCGTCCGCTTGTCGCCGCCGCAGAGCAGAATCACCAGCGTTTGGCCTTTTTGGCCGAAATAAACCCGGTAGCCCGGCCCGTAATCTACCCGCAACTCGGACACCCCTTCGCCCACCGGCTTGCAGTCACCCAGGTTTCCCCGGCGGATGCGTCCGACGCGGGCCAGGACGCGGGCAACCGCGTTCGCGTCGCGCAACTCGCGCAACCACTCGTCGAACGGCAACCGGCCAGCGCGATCGCGATAGACCAGCACGGACCTCGGTTTGATGTCCATGGCGATGATGTAGCCTAAAAGCTACAGCATGTCAAGCCGCCAGGGAACAAGCTGGAGCGCGTGAAAGCAAGTTCGCCCTTCCCTTCCGTGAAGCTGGTCAGGTACAGCAGAGCCAGCACAGCGTCGTCAATCTTGCCGGTGTTAGGCTTCATAAAGGCACGTTAAGCATAGCCCGGCAAAGCCGCAATCGCAGGGGCGCGGCATTCTCGTCTGCCAGGTAACGCGCTCAAGCTGGTATCCCAAATCATCCACGACGACGGCTTGCTTTTGCAACAGGTTCGACGTAGGAAATAGCCATGAGCGTGATCGGGACAGTCAAGAACGGCGTCATCAAGCTTCCACCCGATGCCCAGTTGGAGGAAGGACAGCGAGTTGAGATTGTGACGGCTTCTCTGTCGCCAGATGATCCGTTTGTTCTGCGGGAAACGGTCGTGGCCGCCCCGGGCGTGCGCGATTTGCCCGACGACCTGGCCTCTAACCTGGATTACTACCTTCACGGCCACGACCACAAACAACAGCCTCGCCGGGGCCGCTGGATTCCCGCCGCTCAGACCACACTTGAACTGACCGAGCCGCAGGCCGAAGAATTCGCCAGCAAGCTGCTCGCCCTGGCCGCGGAAACTAGCAACCTTCCGCCCGACCTGGCCGCCCATCACGACCACTATCTGCACGGCCTGCCCAAGTGATGAAGCGCGTCTTCGCCGACACTTGGTTTTATCTGGCTGCACTCAATCCTGCTGATCCAAACCATGCGCGATCGGTTGCGCTTGGGCATTTTGCCGCGTTCAGCGCCGAAGCGCTGCTGCGCGACGTGCCGACCCTCGGCTCGTTTGCGCGCTGGCGGCGCCCCAATCCAGGGTCTCCAAAGCCACCCAAAGCCACCCCGAAGCCACCCCGAGGCTACCCTCAGGCTATCTGGTAGCCAACCCGTAGGCACCCCGAAGCCACCCTCAGGCTACCCTGAGGCTCCACCCAGGCTCCACTCAGGCTTCCCCGAGGCTGCCGAGCAGCGGCGGAAATGCGGGAGCAGTGCGATTTAGCGGACATTTATCCCCGCTCTGCCCCAGGAAGGCCGCTAACGCGGCTTACCGCTAATTGACCGTTTGCCAGCGCGGGCTGGGGGACGCAGATGGCAAGGGGAGCACGGCTCGCAGGGCGCGGCCCGTGTGACTGTCGGGGCAAGCGGCGATCTCCTCGGGGGTGCCGGCGGCAACGATTTGCCCGCCCTGGTCGCCGGCGTCGGGGCCGAGGTCAATGATCCAATCGGCGGATTTCATGACGTCGAGATTGTGCTCGATGACGAGCACGGAATGGCCGGCATCCACGAGCCGCTGAAAGACCTTGAGCAGCACGCGCACGTCGTCGAAGTGCAGGCCGGTGGTCGGCTCGTCGAACAGGAACAAGGTGGGGGCGGGGGTGAGGAGACCCTTATTGAGGTTTGGCCGCGAGGACCGGGTGTCAGGATTTGAAGTGAGCCTCCTCACGTCGGCTCCTACGATGGCCTCGGCGAGGTGGCGGACCAGTTTCAGGCGCTGGCTCTCACCGCCCGAGAGGGTGTTGATGGGCTGGCCGAGCTTGAGGTAACCGAGGCCCACTTCTTCCAGCAGCCTCAGCGCTTCGATGGCACGCTGGGCCGGACGGGATTCGGGGAAGCCGGCCAGGAAGGCGATGACTTCCTCGACGGTGGCTTCGAGGATATCGGCGATGGAGAGGGGTCCTGTTGCGTGTTGCGTATTGCGTGTTGCGTGATTCGTGAGACGCGGTGCGGGGAAGCGTGACTCTTGCCCACTGTTTGCTGTCTCGGGTGGCCCGGCTTCGGACTTTGGGCTTTGGACTTTGGACGTTGGACTCAGCTTCACTTCGAGGATGTGGGCGCGGTAGCGGCGACCATTGCAATCGGGGCAGCGGATAAAGACGTCGCTGAGGAATTGCATCTCGATCTTCTCGAAGCCGGCGCCGCGACACCGTTCACACTGGCCCTGGGGCGAGTTGAAGCTGAAAGCACTGGCATTCAGGCCGCGCTGCCTGGCCAACTCCGATTGGGCGAAGACGTCGCGGATGTCATCAAACGCGCCAATATAAACGGCGGGATTTGAGCGCGGGGTCTTGCCGAGAATGGACTGGTCCACCAGCACAACGCGGCTGAGGTGCTCCGAGCCGCCGAGCAATGCGGAGAGCGGAGAGCGGAGAGCGGCGTCGTTTCCTTCGGCGTCGCCGTTGTCGCCGGTTGAGAGGCGGTCTGAGGCTTTGACGGAGGGCGCTTCGGATTTGAGCCTGGCTGCGAGGGCCGGTAACAGGACTTCGCGGACGAGCGTGGTCTTGCCGGAGCCGCTGACGCCGGTGACACAGACAAAGCGGCCGAGCGGGATTTCGACGCTGAGGTCGTTGAGGTTGTTCCGCGTGGCGTGGGCGAGCTTGAGGGTGGGGCAGGAGTCCCGGCTGTGCCGCATCGGGAAGGGGGCATCGTTTAAGACGGATGGCTCAGAACTGGGGCGGCGGGGACGGGAAGGAGGGGACAGGCAGGATGCCTGCCCCACTGTGACAGGTCTTCGTGGCGGTATTTCGATTTGCCTGCGGCCGCTGAGGTACTGGCCGGTGAGGGAGTGTTTCGACTTCAGGAGCTGCGGATATGTTCCTTGAAAGACGATCTCGCCGCCCGTCGCGCCGTGGCCGGGGCCGAGGTCCACGATCTGCTCTGCCGCGCGGATCACGCTGGCTTCGTGTTCGACCACCACGACGGTGTTGCCCGCAATGCGCAGTTGCTGGAGCAGGCGGACCAGGCGTTCGGTGTCGCGCGGGTGCAGGCCCACGCTGGGTTCGTCCAGGACAAAGAGCGTGTTGACCAAACGGGTGCCCAGGCAAGTCGTGAGATTCACGCGCTCGGTCTCGCCACCGGAGAGCGTGCGCGTTGGACGGTCCAACGTGAGGTAGCCCAGGCCGACCTCGTTGAGATAGCTCAGCCGCGAGCGGACCTCATTCAAGACCAAACCGAGGGGGTCGTGCGGCCGCAACCGGTGCCGCTCGGCGAGCGCGGCGATGAACGGCAAGGCATCGCGGATTGGCAGTTGGTAGAAATCGGCCAGCGTGAGCGAGCCATTCCCGCCCGTTTCCGCCGACGCAGCCTTACTCTGCTCCTCGGCCTTCGGACTTCGGCCTTCCTTCGGCCTTCGGACTTCAGCCTTCGGACTTGCCCCGTCACACCGATACAAGAGCGCCTCCGGCTGAAAGCGCCTGCCACCGCAATCCGGGCAAGGCGTATAGGCCCGGTAACGCGAGAGCAGGACGCGCACATGCATCTTGTAGGCCTTCGATTCGAGCCAGCGGAAGTAGCCCTTGACGCCATACCAGGCGCGCGGCCATTCGTGCGCCTCGTCCTTGCCGTAACCTGGCTCGCCTTCGATGACGAGGTCCTGCCACTTCTTCGGCAACTGGTTGAAGGGCACGTCGGTGGGCACGCCAAACTGCCGGCACGTGCGCAGCAAGTCGTCCTGGCACTCCGCGCCGAGCCCGGTCTGCCAGGGCCGGACCACGCCCTGCGCGAGCGTTCGAGAGCGGTCGGGCAGCGCCAGGTCGTAATCAATGCTGATGATGCGGCCAAAGCCGCGGCAGGTCGGGCAGGCACCGACGGGGTGGTTGAAGCTGAACAAGGCGGGCGTGGGTTCGCGGTATTCGATGTTGCAATCCGCGCAGTGCCGCCGATTGGAAAAAAGCTGCAGCCTTGGGGGCTTGGGCTTGGCGCCGACGTTATCAGGAACAAGTTCATGGATGGCGAGCTTGCCCTTGCCGAAGTGGTAGGCCTGTTCGCAGGCTTCGACAAAACGGGAGCGGTGGGAGTCAGCGAGGCTCAGGCGGTCCTGGATGACGGTGAGAGACGGGAGGCGTGTTGCGTGTTGCGTGTTGCGCGATGGAAAGTCCTCCAACCGGAGGACTTGGCCGTCGAGCAGCAGGCGTTGGTAGCCCTGCTTGGCAACCAGCGCGAGGGATTCGTCGAGGGAGAGCTTCTCGGAGAGCGGGAGATCGAAGGTGATCAGAACCTCATTGGCGCGGTGGTTTTCTTGCCCCCCGCCCCGGACGGCCAGCCAAATCTGCTGCGCTGAGTCTTTGCGGACGGGCCGGCCGCATTGGCGACAATGCAATTGCGCCACATGCGGCCAGAGCATCTTCATGTAGTCGCAGATCTCGGTCATGGTGCCGACCGTCGAGCGGGTCGTTCGCACCGCGTTGCGCTGCTCGATGGCGATGGCGGGCGGGATGCCTTCGATGCTGTCCACCTGGGGTTTGTCCATGCGGTCAAAGAACTGCCGCGCGTAAGGGGAGAAGGTCTCGATATACCGCCGCTGGCCCTCCGCAAAGAGCGTGTCGAACGCCAGAGAACTCTTGCCCGACCCGCTCAAGCCCGTGATGACCACCAACCGGTTGAGCGGCAGGTCCAGATCGAAATTCTTCAGGTTGTTATGGCGGACACCCCGGAGACGGATGACCGGCCGCGCCAACGTTTTCTGCATTGCGGGAGCAAGGTAGGTTTGCCCGCGCGGGGTTGCAAGGGGCAGTCTGCGGATTACAGGTTGGTGCGTGGCGCGAGCCTTTTGAGGCGGAAGCGCGAGCTTGGCATAACCGGGCGCAGCGGTTACCTTGACCTCGCTATGGGCCTCACGAACCAACGGTTGGTCGTAAAGGGAAGCCGCCGTGCCCGGCGCAAGGCAGAAAGATGAGCGAAGCACTTCCAAATGTCATGGCCGTCATCGGCAGCTTGCAGCACGCATCCGTGACGCGCGTCGTTGTCCGACATGTTGCCCAGCAGCTTGGGGCCGCGGGTTGCGCCGTGGATGTGCTCGATTTTGAGAAGGAACCACTAGCGCTCTATAACCCGGACACCGCACACGACCTGCCCGGCTACGCCGAATTGCAGGCCCGCGTCCACCGCGCCGACGTGATTGTCCTGGGCTCGCCCGACTACCATGGCGGCATCAGTGGGGCGATGAAGAACTTCCTCGACCATTTCTGGCACGAGTTCGCCGGTAAGCTTTTCGCCACCATCGTCGCCTCGCATGAAAAGGGGCTCACGGCGACCGATCAACTGCGCACTGTGGCCCGGCAATGCTACGCTTGGACGCTGCCTTATGGCGTCTCCCTTACTGAGGACATTGACGTGAAGGACGGGCAGGTCGTCAGCGACGCGCTCAAGCAGCGGCTGGAAATACTGGTTCGCGACCTGCGCGTCTATGGCGAATTGCTCGCCCGGCAACGGCGCGCCGACTTGGCGGGCAATGGGCCAGGCTTCCTCGCCCGGCTCAGGGACTGACGGGGGAAACGTGGACCGTCACGCGGGATGCGTGATACGTGAAACGTGAAACGTGAGGCGTGAAACGTGGGCGGGGGTGGACTCAGCGGGGGGCTTTGCCGCGGCTATCGGCCGGGGCTGGCTGGGGCGCGTTCACGGGACGCTTTAGCTTGCCAGTAGTCGTGATTGCACGTTAGCTATCCCGGATCACGTTTCACGTTCCACGTATCACGCATCACGTATCACGCATCACGGCCTATGGCGAGCGAAGCCCAATCTACCACCGGCTCCGGCACCGGTTTCCAATCCTACATTCCGCCCGGCGCGGTCCTGCGCGAATGCACCCTGCGCGCTATTATTCTCGGCACGCTCCTGGGCATGGTGTTCGGCGCTTCGTCTTTGTACCTCGTCCTGAAGGTCGGCCTCACGGTGAGCGCCTCAATCCCGGTCGCGGTGATATCCCTGACGCTGTTCCGGCTGTGGTCGAAGGCCGGCGGACGCGACGCCACCATCCTCGAGAACAACATCGTCCAGACCGCCGGCTCCGCTGGCGAATCTATCGCCTTCGGCCTCGGGGTGACCATGCCGGCGATCATGATTCTTGGTTTCGATCTCGAGCTTGGCCGGGTAATGCTGGTCGCGCTGCTCGGGGCCTTGTTGGGCATCCTGATGATGATTCCGTTGCGGCGCGCACTGATCGTGCAGGAGCATGGCCGGCTCAAGTACCCGGAAGGCACGGCCTGTGCCGAAGTGCTCAAAGCCGGGGCGAATGCCGAGTCCCTCGCCCTGGCTTCCGCGGCCCCGCTCCGCGACGGGCAACGGCGCGGCCCGCCGGAGCGCGCGCTGAATGCCTCCACCATTTTCACCGGCTTCGGCCTCGGCCTGGTCTATAAGACCCTCATGTCGGCTTTCAGGCTCTGGAAGGACGTGCCCGAGAAAGTGCTGGGAGCGCCGTTGAAAGCAGGGTCCATTTCCGCGGAGATTTCTCCCGAACTGCTCGGCGTCGGTTACATTATCGGTCCGAGAATCGCCTCCATCATGATGGCCGGCGGAGTCATGTCCTATTTGCTGCTGATTCCACTCATCAAGTTCTTCGGCGCGGGTATGACAACCATCGTCGCGCCCGGCAAGAAGCTCATCAGCGAGATGTCCCCCGACAATATCCGCGGCGACTACGTGTTGTATATTGGCGCGGGAGCGGTGGCGGCGGGGGGCATCATCAGCCTGGCGCGCTCGCTGCCCAGCATCATCCATGGCATCCGGTCGGGCGTGGCGGATTTTCGCCAGGCGGCCACCGGGCGCGCCGCCCTGGCGCGCACCGAGAGGGATCTCTCGATGAAATTTGTGGGCGGCGGCATCCTGGCGCTGATACTGGCCATCCTGGCCGCGCGCACCCTGCACATGAATGTGTTGGGCGCGGTCATGATCGTGGTGTTCGGCTTCCTGTTTGTCACCGTCTCCTCGCGCCTGACGGGCGAGATCGGCTCCTCCTCCAATCCCATCTCCGGCATGACCGTAGCCACCCTGCTCCTGACCTGCTTGATCTTTCTGGTCGTGGGTTGGACCGGCGGCACGTATTACGTCACCGCGCTGTCGGTAGGCGGGATCGTGTGTATCGCGGCTTCGAACGCGGGCGCCACTTCCCAGAGCCTCAAGACGGGCTTTTTGCTCGGCGCCACGCCCAGTTACCAACAGATTTCCATCCTGGCCGGCGCCGCCGCCAGCGCGCTGGTCTTGGGGCCGATCCTGCTGGAATTGGACGCCACCGCCAGGACCTATGTCCCTGCCGCGCAAGTGGCGCCGGACCTGCGCGTGCCCAGTGAGAAACTCGCTGGCCTGAAGACCGAGTTTTATCCTTCCGGCAGCAGCTTCAAAGGGAAGATTCACGGATTGCTCGGGCTGAAGTCTCACCCGGAAGCGGTCGCGCCGCGGAAGTACTTTGTTTGGTTCCAGCCCGACCCCCAGACCGGCGACAACCGGAAATTCCTGTTGGACGAGACTGGCAAAGCGGCGTGGCTGGTGGATCCGGGCATTAACGGCGAGTACACAACCCGGCCCGATGGCACGCAAGTGCGGAAGTTCAGCGCGCCCAAAGCGACGCTCATGAGCTACATCGTCCGAGGCATCCTCGATCGGAAGTTGCCCTGGGCCCTGGTGCTCTTTGGCGTGATGATCTCCCTTGTGCTGGAATTGAGCGGCATCCCATCGCTGGCGTTTGCGGTCGGCGTTTATCTGCCCATTTCGGCCTCCGCACCGGTTTTCGTGGGGGGACTGGTGCGCTGGTTGGTGGACAAACGGCTGCGCCATGACTTGCGCGAACACCAGTTAACCGAAGAGGAACTGACCGCCGAAGGGGACAAAAGCCCGGGCGTGCTGCTGGCCAGCGGGTACATCGCAGGCGGTGCGATTGCGGGGATTCTCATCGCCTTCTTTGAAGGCGGTTTCGGGGACAAGAGTGCGCAACTGGTGAAGTGGGCTGAAGCTCACGATCCTCTCTTCGCCGGCCCGAATGCGGATTGGCTGGCGATGCTGCCCTTTGTGGCCTTGAGCGCCTTCTTGTATCTGGTAGGCACACGCGCCCTCATGGCAGGACACGACCCGGAAGCCTTGCCGCCGGTGCCTCGCGAAATCCGCAATGATCATTGATTGGAAGAAACCGGACTGAGGGACTGGGCTTCTTGAGGAATACAGGAAATGTCGTTTGAATTTGTTATCACCCGAAGCGAGCCAATGTACGAAAGCCAGTTCGGCAGATTGACGCCTATTCCACGGGGCGATAACCTTTCTTGATGGCTGATTCAATACAGACTTTGCCTCCCGATGTGGGCCGTTTCCCGGTGCGCAAGCCGATGCCCCGAGCGCAGTTTGATGCCTTATCGCGCGAAATTCTCGTCCTCAAGAAGCAGCTTAATGCAGTCATCCTTGCCCATAACTACCAGGTCCCTGAGATTCAGGATATCGCTGATTACGTAGGCGATTCGCTTGGTCTGTCCCAGCAAGCCGCCCAGACCAGGGCCGACGTGATCGTCTTCAGCGGCGTTCATTTCATGGCGGAGACGGCGAAGATATTGAATCCGAACAAGATCGTCGTCCTGCCCGACAAAGATGCGGGCTGCTCGCTGGAGGAAAGCTGCCCCGCGCACAAGTTGGCCGCATTCCAGAAGACGAACCCCAACTTCTACACCGTCACCTACATCAATTGCAGCGCGGCCGTTAAGGCCCTCAGCGACGTGATATGCACCAGCGGCAACGCCGTCAAGATCGTTAATGCCTCGCCCAGGGACAAAGACCTCTTATTCGTGCCGGACGAAAATCTCGGCGAGTGGGTCATGGAACAGACTGGCCGGCCGATGACGCTCTGGCAGGGCAATTGTTACGCGCACGTCGAGTTCCGCCGGGAAAGCCTGCTGCGCATGAGGGAGTCTCACCCGCAGGCGAAGGTGGTTGTGCATCCCGAGAGCCTGCGCGAAGTGCGTGAACTGGCCGATGCGGTGTGTTCGACGGAGAAGATGATCTCCTATTGCAAATCCAGCCCTGCGAAGCAATTCGTGGTGGTGACCGAGTCCGGGATCATCCACCGGCTCCAAAAGGAGTGCCCCGGCAAGGAATTTGTTTGCGCGCCGACCTTCGATGTGATGCGCGCCCCAACCGACCCGTGCCGTTGCAGTGAGTGCAAATACATGAAGATGAACACGCTGGAAAAGGTGCGTGACTGCATGAAAAATCTCTCGCCGCGCATCGAGTTGCCCGCCGACATCATTCGCCGCGCGCAGTTGCCCATTCAGCGGATGCTGGAGATTTCAGCGAGGTCGGGCGGCAAGCCGTAAGGACAGCCTGGCGGGCGGGAGTCGCCGCCGCGCGCTAAGCGGCGGCCCGGACACACCGGGCTAGCGCATCGCACTGCCTCGGATGCTGGCGTCCACCACCACCCTGCCCTTGCCCCCGCTTCCTGCCACGGCGGTCTTGAGAAACTCACCCAACTCCGGCGCCTGAGCGCTGAGTTGTTCCTTCGAGAGGTTTTCGTACAGCACCTTCCCATCGGCCGTCTTGACAGAATAGACTGGCCCCTTCGGGCCGGCCTTGATGACGATGGTGCGGTCGCGCTTTTCAATGTAGCCAACCACCGGGAAATCGGCAGCGGCCTTGTCCTTTACGGCGGGGGTGAGCGTTTGCGCCTCGCGCGGGGAGTTGAGCTTGGCCGAGGTGCCTGGGGCCGATTTGTCCTCTGACAACGCGAGCCCCGCCACTGCAACCAAAACAACCCCACTCCACATGAGCGTCCGAGTCGTTTTCATAAGCTACTTGCCAACCTACTACCGGGATTAGACCCTGTCGAGGCTGCTTTCGCTCAATATGCAATCTTGTCTGGCTTCCGCTGCCACTCTGCGAAAGCCGCCAGGGCCTCCTCGCGCAGAAGCTGCTTCATTCCGACTTGGCGCCGCCGGATGGGCAGCGCGACTTCGCGGTAGATGAAGTCGTCGTCAAAGCCGATCTTCGCGGCGTCCTTGCGCGTATTGGCATAATACACGTTACCGAGGCGGGCCCAGTAGATCGCGGACAGACACATCGGGCACGGCTCGCAACTGGTGTAGAGATCGCAGCCGTCGAGCTGGAAAGTCTTCAAGCGCTTGCAAGCCCCCCGAATCGCGGCGATTTCAGCATGTGCTGTCGGGTCGTTTGCCGAGGTGACCTGGTTGCAGCCGCGGCCGACGACCTTGCCGTCCCGCACGACCACCGCGCCGAAGGGCCCGCCCTGGCCGCGCCGCATCTCTCGAATCGAGAGGCGAATCGCCTCCCGCATGAACTTCTCGTTCATGCAAACAGGTCGGCAATGCTCATGGAGAGAGGAACCAGCTTGCCGCCCTCGAAGAATTTCGTCGCCCGGCCCTGGCTCCATTTGCGCAACCGGTAGAGCACGGCAAACGTGTAATCGGGCGCCGCCCCCCCCTGCCCTCCCACCACTTCCCCGCCCCGGCGCACATTGTCCATCATCCAGGGTGGCAACAGCAAATGGTACGGATTGCGGCTTACCTCCCCCACGTGGAACGTCGTCGCCGCAATCATGTCGGCGAGGTCCTCGTCGCTCATCTCCACCATAAGGTTGGGGTCCGTCATCGCCCCCCAGAACTCGCTCTCGATGAGGTAGCAGTTGAAGTCGGCGGGCATTTGTTTCAGGGCGTCCATCACCAGGTAATGGGTGCCGATGTGCGTGCTGTTCCAGTCCCGGTCGTGCGGGCACACCACCACCTTCGGCTGGTGCTTCTCGATGATGTCCTTGATGATTTTGACACATGCGGCCCAGTGCTTCGGGTCCTGCTCGCGGGTCTTGGGATTTATTCTGTCCAAGCCGTCCGGTGCCGTAGGCAACAGAGTGAAGCCGAGGTAATTGCACGCGTTCTGCAGCTCGCGCAGGCGCTCTGCCTGGCGCTCCTTCTTGCTGCCAAGGGTAACGGCGACACTGATAAGGTTCATCCGCGCCTGGCGCATCAGGCGCACCGCTACGCCGCCGACGATGCACTCATCGTCCGGGTGCGGCGCAAAGAACAGCGCCTTGGGCGCATCGGGAGCAAGCTTGGGCCGCACTGCGGGCTTGAAGGTGCCGAGCGGGTAAGAGCGGCCCTGTTTGAGCAGCCGCGCATAGTCAGAAACGAGTTGATGATAGGGAGTCATATGAAAAAGCAGTCTAGCTGAGGCTTCAGAACCTTTCAATGCTCCAGATTCCTTGCGCCTCGAATCTCGTTTTAGTCAGGTCAAGTTCTGCCTCAGCCGGAACAGCCTGGTTATTTGCCATTTGCCGTTTGCTATCGGCCATTGGCTATTGGCTATTCGGTCTGAGGACACCGCGTCAGTGATTATCCCACCTTAGGCAAGCTCGCCGCCGCCACCGCCTGGCCGTGCCGTTTGTCTTTCTCATCGGGAATGTGGAAGGCAATCTTGCCCGCCAATTCGGGAAATTCCACCTTCAGCACTTCCTTCGCCCCGGCGATGATGAGGTCGCCGCCCGGCCCGGACGTCACCCGGCCCAGGATCAGCACATTCTCCAGATCGTAAAAATCCGTGAAGTTCCCGATGGCGTAGCCAAGGTAGGTGCCGATCGTCTCATAGATCTTGCGGGCGCGGTAATCGCCCTGGTCCATGAGTTTCTGCACCTGTTTCAGCTTCTCGGGCAGCGGCAGCTTCGGGTCCACCTCGATCCCCGCCGGCCCGAGCAGGCGTCCAACGCACTGCTGCGAGAAGTACTGCACGCCGCATCCGTAGTCTCCGGACCATTCGTCCGTGGGCGCCTGGGGATTGTAATCCACCGGCACAAAGGCCAGCTCGTTAATCCAGGACGTGATGTTGCCCTCAGCGTTCACGTAACCGCCCGCGGTGCTCGTGCCCAGGGAAATGCCCAAAATCCGGTTCTTGCCCAGCGACATCGAACCGGCCAGCGCGGTCACCTCGCCATCATTCACCACCTCCAGCGGGATGTCCTTCCAGGCCTTCCTGATGTTGAGGAACAAATCCCGGACGCGCTTGTTGAACACGTCGGACGGCACCCCACGGAAGAGCGAGGCGACCTTGACGCGGTTGTTCACATAAACGCCCGCCGCGCTCCCGCCAATGGCATCCGCCCGCGGCAAATGGGCCGCCGCCTTCTTTAGCGAATCCATGATCCCGTCGTAGTGATACTGGGGATCGGGCTGGAAATAGGGGTCCCAAACCGTTTCATCGCTAAAAACCACCTTGCCGTCCATCACCGCCGCCACCTTCCTGTCGCTGCCCCCGAGGTCGAAGCCGATGCGGCAGCCATCCAGGTGCCGGCCCAGCGAAGCCGCACTGCGGCGCTCCGGCGGCAGGGCCTTAGTATGCATCACCTCGATCGCGTGGTCGAACATCCGCTCACCCACGAGGTTGGAGTCAAACTTGCCCGTCGGGGTCTCGTGGTAATGCGCCGCCAGTTTCGCCGCCAATGGCGCCGGCCCGTCAAAGTGAATCCGGAAACCGCCCCGCGACCAGAGCAGGAACTTCGCGATGCGCTCCAGGTAGGTGAAATTGCCCGCTGCCTGCGGATGGCTCTCCGGCAGTATCGGTGTCGTGAAGTGCGAGACCGTGCCGTCGGTTTGTTCCAGCGCCAATCGGACCGTCGCGGACCCGCCCGCACCCCGCGCCTGCTCGCGAAAGGCCCGGTTCGCCAGCACCGCTGGCCGGAACCCAGGGTCCAACACCGGCGTCACACGGGGCGCGACTAAAGAAAGCCCGTTATTCGTGTTCATTTCGAGGCGGGTGTTGTAATTCAGAGCCCCGCCGACTTCAAGCGTTCAAATCACCGTCTGCACGCGCCAGTGCCCTACTTGCGTGGCGCTCGGCGGGGAAGAGCGGGAGTTTGTCCACGGGTCCGGCCCGCGGCAACGGTCTCATGGAAAAGTCACATCCCATTTGAATAACGGCCAAGTTAATGCTGTCAAAAGCAAGCTGGGGCCCGGTCAAGACTCCCCAGGAGCGTGGGCGTCCCCAGCCAAATTGGAGCAATGCCCACCGGATACCCACCGGATACCTACCGGATACCCACCGGAGCAGTTCCAGACCTCCAGGCTAGCGCCACCCGTTCGCCGCGCCTGCGACCCCCTTACCAAAACCTCGCCATAGCCTATCAGGCCGCTTGGCAGGGCCGGGCGGCGCCGAACAGCAGCCGCAGGCTGTTCATCACCACCACCACCGTGCTCCCCTCGTGGCCGACAACGCCGACGGTAAGAGGGATTCGGCCCAGAAGAGCAAAGGTGACCAGCACCACGACCGTGCCCAAGGAAATAAACAGATTCTGCCGAATGATACGCCGGGCCCGCTGGCTGAGACGGAAAGCGGCCAGGAAGTTCTCCAGCCGGTCGTCCATGAGCACGACGTCCGCTTGTTCAAGTGCGGCATCTGACCCGCGGGCGCCCATGGCGACGCCGATGTGGGCGGCGGCCAGGCTCGGGGCGTCGTTGACGCCGTCACCTATCATCGCCACGCACTTCCCCTGCTCCGTCAGCGAGCGTATGGCGGAGAGCTTCTCCTCCGGCTTCAGCTCGGCGCGCACATCCTGGATTCCTAATTCCTTCCGCAGATGCTCGGCGGTAGCCTTGCTGTCGCCGGTTAGAACGACGGCGCGCAGGCCCGCGTCGTGCAACTCATCCACGAGTTCACGGGCTTCCGGGCGGATGTCGTCGCGCAGCACCAACCGGCCTAGCAATGCGCCCTCGGCAAGCCAAACTTCCGAGAAGCCGGGCTCCGTCGGGGGCACCTCGGCGATCACGCCGGCCTGGGGGCCCTGGGCCAGCCACTCACGCCGGCCCAGCAGGCAATCGTCCCCATCGCGGCGGGCGCGCAGGCCCTGACCCGCGATGGATTCGAAGTCGCCCAACTCCAGCGGCTGAAGGCCCCGTTGTTTGCCTTGGCGAGTCATGGCGCGGGCGAGCGGGTGGGTGGAAAGACGCGCGAGGGAGAAGGCAAGCTGCGCCACCTCAGTCTCCCGGCCCGGGGGAAAGCTCTCGACAGTTTCCACGAGCAGTTCGCCCGTCGTGAGTGTCCCGGTCTTGTCGAGGGCGACGGTGTTGACACCCGCCAGCTTCTCCACCGCCGCGCCGCCGCGGAAGAGGATGCCGTGCCGAGCGCTCCACGCGATCGCCGCCAGCACCGCCGAAGGGATCGAAAGCACCAGCGCACACGGTGACGCCACCACCAGCAGCGTCATGGCGTGGTAAAACGCACTGTGCCCCAGGTTCTTCGCCGCAAACGGCGCCTGCCCAAACCCCAGCCACCAAACGAAAAACATGACGAGCGACAGCCCCAGCACCGTGTAGGTGTAGCACGTGCCGAACCGGTCAGTAAACTGCTGCGCCGGCGCTTTCCGCTGCTGGGCGTCCTTGATTAAATGGATGATCTTCTGCAACGAACTCTCCGCCACCGGCCGCAACACAAGCACCTCGACCGCGCCCCAAAGGTTCATCGTGCCCGCAAGGACAGCGTCCCCGATGCCCTTGGCCACGGGCGTGGCTTCGCCCGTGAGGTTGGACTCGTCGCTGGCGGTCTGGCCCTTTACGATTTCGCCGTCCACCGGAAACTGGGCCCCGGGCTTGACCAAAAGCCTCATGCCGGGGCGCAACTTCTCGACCTGCACCTCGCGTTCCTGACCCCGCCCGTCGAGCACCGTGGCGGATTTGGGGGTGTCGCGGAACAGCGACCGGATCTCCCGCTGCGTGCGCCCCAGGGCAAACCCCTCCAGCGCGCTGGAAAGGGAAAACAAGAACAGGAGGGTCGCCCCTTCGCTCCAGGCGCCAATGCTGGCGCTGCCCACCGCGACCGCCAGCATGAGGAAGTGGACGTCAATAGCTCCCTTTTTCAGCCGTTCCCAGACGTCCTGCATGGGGAACCAACCCCCGGCGACATAAGCGGCCACGTAGCCTGCCACCGACGGCGCTTGGGCGCGGAAGAACCAGGCGCCCAACCCAAACACCCCGCACAGCACGGCGGCCGCCAGTTCCGCTTTCCACTCCACGCCCTCCTCCGCGTGCTCCAGGAACTCGACATCCCGCTGCACCACCTTGGGCCACGGAATGGCTCGCCAGCGCCAAAACTTCGGCGCAGTGGGACAGGTGACGCGGGCGATGGTCGTGGTGTCCGCTTCCTGGCGAATGCTGATCTTGCGGCGCTCAAACTCGGAGAGGGGCTGCCCGCAAGTCTGGCAAGTGGTCTCGCCCGCCAGCAGAGTGCAAGGCTGCGACTCCTCGCTTTCTTCCGCCTCCTGGATGGTCACGCTGATGCGCTCGGTCAGTTTCGGCACGTCGGTCTTGCCCAGCGTGGCGATAGAAATAGTGTGGCGCCCCTGGTCAACCGTCACGGCCTCAAGCGTTGGGTCCTCAGCCAGCGCCTGCGCCACGGAGCGCGCCAGGCACTTTCCCGGCTCCGGAGTGCGTAAAGCTTCAGCCTTGGGCCTTGCGCTCATAATTCGCGTCCACCTTCCTAATCTTGCCACGATTGAAACACAATGCCAACTGACACCGAACGACGCCGCTGGGCACGTCTCGTCACTCCCGCCCTGTGGCTCACGGCGACGACGCTAGGGCGCGTCACTCCATGCGCGCCGTCGGCCACGCGCAATCCTCCTTAATTCGATCGGTTCCGGCCACTCACGGCGCGCACGGAGTGAGGCGCCCTGCCACTCTGCCGAGGCGGCAGTATCAAGCTTCCCCGGACGTTGCTTGCATTCTGCTCGGATGTACAGTATCTGCCTTCCCGACCTGAACACCTACTATGACGAAGGAACCAAGCGGAAAGCCCGGTACGAGCAATAAAGCAGTGCTGGCCTGGGTGGACGAGATGGCCAAACACTGCAAGCCGGATCGCGTCTATTGGTGCGACGGCTCGAAAGCCGAACGCAAGGCCCTAACGGCCGAGGCGGTTGAAAGAGGTATTCTGCTCAAGCTGAACCAAAAGAAGCTGCCCGGCTGCTACTATCACCGCTCCAACCCGAACGACGTCGCCCGCGTCGAACAGTCCACCTTCATCTGCACCGAAAGCCAGGAAGAGGCCGGCCCAACCAATAACTGGATGGCCCCGAAGGAGATGTACCAGAAGCTGCGCGCCTATGCCGACGGCTCCATGCGCGGGCGCACCATGTACGTCGTGCCCTACCTCATGGGCCCGCCCGGCTCGCCCCTGGCCAAAGTCGGCCTCGAATTGACCGACTCGATTTACGTGGCGTTGAGCATGGGGACGATGACGCGGATGGGTGAGGTGGCCCTCGAGGAACTCGGGAACAGCGATGATTTCAACCGCGGCCTGCACTGCATGTTGGACGTCAACCCGGAGCGGCGATACATCGCGCATTTTCCGAAGGATAACGCGATCATTTCGGTCGGCTCGAATTACGGCGGCAACGTGCTGCTGGGCAAAAAGTGCCTCGCCTTGCGCATTGGCTCCTACCTCGGCCGGCAGGAAGGCTGGTTCGCCGAGCACATGCTCATCCTGGGCGTCGAGTCGCCGGCGGGCGAAAAGACCTACGTGACGGCGGCGTTCCCCAGCGCCTGCGGCAAGACCAACTTTGCCATGATGATGCCCCCGCCGCAGTTGAAGGGCTGGAAGATTTGGACGATCGGCGACGATATTGCGTGGATGAGGCCGGGGCCCGATGGCCGCCTCTACGCCATTAACCCCGAGGCGGGGTACTTCGGCGTGGTGCCCGGCACCAACTCGAAGTCCAACCCGGCGGCGGTGCAGATGATCTCCCGCGACACCATCTTCACCAACGTCGCCCTCACCCCCGATCTCGATGTCTGGTGGGAAGGCAAAGACGGCCCGCCGCCCAAGGAATGCCTCGACTGGAAAGGCAATAAATGGACGCCGGACTCGGAGGAAAAAGCGGCGCATCCCAACAGCCGCTTCACGGCCCCAATGACCAACAACCCGCTGCTCGCCCCTGAAGTGAACGATTCCGCCGGCGTGCCGATCCGGGCCATTATATTCGGCGGCCGGCGCAGCAACACCACGCCCCTGATCTACCAGGCTTTCAACTGGGTGCATGGCGTCTATATCGGCGCGACCATGGGCTCGGAAATGACCGCCGCCGCCGTCGGGGGAGCCGGCCAGGTCCGCCGTGACCCGATGGCCATGCTGCCGTTCTGCGGCTATCACATGGGCGATTATTTCCGCCACTGGATCAACATGCACCGCACCATCAAGCACCCGCCGCGGATCTTTCACGTCAACTGGTTCCGCAAGAATGGGCAGGGGGAATTCCTCTGGCCCGGCTTCGGCGAGAACATGCGCATCCTCAAATGGATCATTGACCGCTGCCACGCCCGCACCGACGCGGAGGAAACCGCGCTCGGCTGGGTGCCCGGCCCCAACAGCCTTGACCTGAACGGCCTGGCCGACTTCTCGCCCGAGCGGCTGGAGCGGGCCCAGGCCATTTACGAAGAGGAATGGCGCCGCGAGATCCTTATGCAAGACGAGCTATTTATGAAGCTGCACGCGCGCCTGCCCAAGGAATTGATCTTCCAGCGCGAACTCCTCCTGGCCAGGCTATAACGAGGTTCAGCCGTGGCGCAGGCGTCCCGCCTGCGAGTTCACCGGGCGTCCCGCCCGGTGTCCACAGCCAATGCGGGGCACCACCCGCGCCCTTAATTCCCTCCCAAAAGAACGAAACCCTGCGCGCCCGAGGCGGGCAGGGATCACCCAAAGAAAACCACCAGCCTACCTCACGAGGCTAGCCGCCTTCGGGCTCAACAGCACCATTTGCTTGGCCGCGGTTTGCTTCGCCTGCGCTTGCTTGCAGCAACCGCAGCAGCCCTTGGCAGTGGAGGGGGTCGCCTCTTTGGCTTCCATGGAAGTCTTGACCTTGCTGGCGCAACAAGCCGGTTTGTCGCTGTCCTGCCCGGTCTTGGCATCGCCCGCCTGCACCGCTACAGCGAAGGCCATCACGATTACGGAGAGAATGATTCTTTTCATGCCTTTAATACTAACAATGTCTTGTTCTTTATTCAACTGGAACTTCTCACCCTCTTTGACCTGCCCGCTCGCGCGGCGTTCAACCCGCTGCCGGCCGGACTGCCGCCTGGTGCTACTGGTCCCCTGTCTTGCGCTCCTTCATCATCTTCTCCATCAACTGTCGCTGTTCGGGCGTCAGGTTCTTCAACGCCTCGTCCATCTTCTTCTTGGCCTCGTCAGCCTGGGAACCGGCCGCGCCGCCCAGACTATCCATCACGCCGCCCGCCGACTTGGTGTAGCCGGCCGGGATCTCAAACGTCGAAGCGGGCAGCGGCTTCTTGTCGGCCTTCACAACTTCCAGGGTGGCTTTGGAGCCGTCCGAACCGGTGCTGATGGCTTTGAGTGGCATGCCATCCGCTCCCGCGGCCTTTAGCGCCTTGAGCAGGGCCTCTTCGCGGCCCGCCTTGCGTGGGTGCGCCTGCAGCTTGCTGAACGTCTCGTAATCCAGGAGGTCCTTCGCGGTCCACATTTCCATGTCCATCCTGGCCCCCTTGGCAGGAATCTTCTCTTTGACCAGCACGTGCTGGGTCTGGTAGCCGAGGATGGTTTCCTGGCCGAGTTTCTCGACGCTGTATTCCGGGGCCTCCTGCGGCTGGCTAGCCGTTCCCCGCATTTTGGCCAGGTCAATCTCCGTATAGCTCTTGTCGGTGTCATTGATGCGGTAGATCGTGTCCGGCGTGTCATTCCTCTGCAACATCACCAACGTCACCTCCGTTGGCCCCACCCGCATGTTCATTTCGGAGCGGCTCCCGGCTTTAGCCACGGCGACGCTCATCGTGCCGCTGCCGCCGCCCACACCGCCCTTCCCCACCATGGTCATCTTCAACTCCAGAATGCCCTCGAACTGGGCGAACGCCGGCCCGGCCCCCACCAGCAGCGCAAACACGACGGGACTGATTCTCTTACACATACATTCTCTTCAATTGTATTTAACGTTCTCCGATGCTTGTGCGCCCAGGAACTCGCACCTGCTAATTCGTTATGCCTACTTCACCGGCAGCAATCCGCGCAAGAAGAATCAAGTCTAACCGAGCAAGCTCTTCGCCTTTGCCAGAGCTTCGTCGAGCTTCCCGACATCCTTGCCGCCGCCGCGGGCGTTGTCGGGCCGTCCCCCGCCCTTGCCACCGACGATGGGGGCGATGGCCTGAATGATCTTGCCTGCCTGGATTCTCTTCGTGAGGTCCGGTGACACCGTCGCCACGAGCGCCACCGCGTTATTCGCCGTGCCGCCGAGCACTACCACGCCCTTGAACTGGCCTTTCAGTGCGTCCGCAATGGATTGCAGGAAATCGCTGTCGGCAGCACCAAGGTTTTCCACGATGGCGTGCGTCGAGCCAATCGTCTGGGCTTTGGCTGCCAGGCCGCGCGCAAGTTCCGCGGCCTGCTTCTGCTGCATCCCCTTGAGCTGCTTCTCAAACTCCTTCTGCTGCGCCAGCAGCGACTCAATCTTCTTCTCCAATTCGCCAACGGGCGAGTTGACCTTGCCGGCGACGGCCTTGATAAGTTGCAACTCCTCGTTCGCCCGCTTGTAAGCCTCCAGGCCGGAGACGGCTTCAATACGCCGAATGCCCGCAGCGATGGCCGCTTCGCCGACAATGCGGAACAGGCCGATCTCACCGGTCGCCCGCGTATGCGTGCCGCCGCAAAGCTCCATCGAGTAACCGTCCAGGGCCGCCGGCTTGCCGCCAATCTGCACCACCCGCACCACGTCTCCGTACTTCTCGCCGAAGAACTGCCTGATGTCCTTGCGGCTCTTGATGTCGGCGTACTTGGCCTCGCTCCAGGTAACAGGCGCATTCTCAAGGATGCGCTCATTGACAAGGCGTTCGACATCGGCCACCTGCTGCGCCGTGAGCGGCGCGCTGCTGAAGTCGAAAGTAAGCTTCTCCGGCCCCACGTAAGAACCCTTCTGTGCCGCATCCTTGCTCACGACCTCGTGCAACGCCCAGTGCAGCAAGTGCGTCACCGTGTGGTGCCGCTGGATGGCGTTGCGGCGGACCTTGTCCACCGAAAGCGTAACCGTGTCGCCATGTTTTGAAGCGATAGGCTCGTCCGTCCTGTGTAGGATTACCGAACCTTCTGTTCTCTGGGTATCGACCACTCGGCAAATTCGAGGTCCGGACGCAACCGTGCCTCGGTCTCCAACTTGTCCTCCCATTTCAGGGTAAAAGGGTGTCTCGCTGGTGACTAGAACGCTGCCATCGACACCAAGCACCTCGCACGTCAATTCAAGGTCATCGAAGCCGTGGAAGATGGTCGGAGCCTGCCATGCCACCTTTTCATCGGCTATCTCAATGACTTCCTTCTTCTGGGCGGCGCGGGCGCGGGTCTTCTGCTCCTCCATGAGCTTGTTGAAGCCGGCCTTATCAACCGTCAGGCCACGCTCGCGGGCCATGAGTTCGGTAAGATCCAGCGGGAAGCCATAGGTGTCATAGAGTTTGAAAGCAGCATTGGCATCTATTTCAGTCACGTCCCTGCTGCTTGCGGCAAAGCCCTTTCCGATCTCATCGAGCCAGCCTGTGAATCTATCCGTCACAGCCTGCGTAATCACCGGGTCGCCAGTCTTCAGAAAGGAGCTCGCGACTGTTCCAGCAAAGTCCTTAAGGGCACCGAGCATCTGGGCTTGTGCTCGATTCTCGATGTTCACAAACAGAAATAGGTTGAACCGGGTGGCCCTTTGGTAAATTGAGTTCGCCACCCTGCGGACCTCATCGTAAGTGGAATCGTCTCCGGAGGAAACCCACACTCGACGAGCCCGCTCCAACTGCTCCATGTCCTGTTGAGATTCCCTAAGGAAAACGCTGAGGAGGCGTTTATACTCAACAACGTTTTCGAAAACACGGAGCCCATTATCCAGCGTCTTATTAAACGCCTCCTCCTCGCGCTGGATTACCTGCTCGATGTGCTCCTGCTTAGCGCGGATTTCGGGAAATACGTGGCCCATGGTGTCGGCCACCACTGCGACCAGCTTGTAGAAGAACGGCTCGTGGAAGTCCAAGGTGCGGCCATAGCGCACCGCCCGGCGCAGAATGCGGCGCAGGACGTAGTTGCGGTCCGTATTGCCGGGCTGGATCCCATCGGCAATCGCGAAGCTTAGCGTCCGTATGTGGTCGCCGATCACACGGAAAGCGACGTCTATCTTCTCCTGCTCGGATCGTGCGACGAGCGGCGCAGGCGTCCCGCCTGTGTCCGAGGGCGTCTCGCCCTCGGATGTCTTCGCGGGCGGGACGGTTGCCCCACCACCGGGCAAGGTGGACCCGTATTTCTTGCCGCTCAGCTTCTCGATCTGGTCGAACAGCGGCCTAAAGATGTCGGTCTCGTAGTTCGAGATGGTGCGGGTGAAATCGGTGAAGTTCCGCGTGTTCTGCATGATGCCGGTGACGCGCTCGAAGCCCATGCCGGTATCCACGTGCCTGGCGGGCAGCGGCGAGAACGTGCCGTCCGGGTTGGCGTTGAACTGGATGAAGACGAGGTTCCAGATTTCAATGCACTCAGCGGAGCCGGCGTTGACGAGCCGGCCTTGTGTGTCGCCCTGGGGCGTGAGGTCCACGTGCAGTTCGCTGCACGGCCCGCAGGGGCCGGTGTCGCCCATCATCCAAAAGTTGTCCTTCTTGCCGCCGTTGACGATATGGACTTTAGGGTCGAGGCCAGCGGCGCGGAACTTCTCGGCCCATACGTTGTAGGCCTCTTGGTCGAAGTCGCTCGGGTCGCCCTTGCTCTTGTCCGGCGAGTAGACCGTTGCATAGAGCCGGTTCTTGGGGAACTTCCACACCTCAGTCACGAGTTCCCAGGCCCACTCGATGGCCTCCTGCTTGAAGTAATCGCCGAAGGACCAGTTCCCTAGCATCTCGAAGAACGTGTGGTGGTAAGTGTCCAGCCCCACATCCTCCAGGTCGTTGTGTTTGCCGCCGGCACGGATGCATTTCTGGGTATCGGCAGCGCGGGTGTCGCTGCCCGGGATGGCGCCCGCCCACTTGGAAACGTCCGGCGCGCGCTGGCCCAGGAAGATCGGCACGAACTGGTTCATGCCCGCGTTCGTGAACAGCAGGTTCGGGGAGTCCGGCATGAGGCTCGCAGAGGGCACGATGGTGTGCCCCTTCGACTTGAAGAAGTCCAGAAAGGACTGGCGTATCTCGGCGCTCGTCATTTAAACGCCGCTTGCAAGATGCGGTCCTGTTCTGCCGGGGGCATGTTGCCATGCCAGAGCGATAACTTGTCCTCCAAGTGGCGCAGGCGGACATCCACCCGCGCAGCCAGCATCTTGTCCGGAAATTCGGGCTGTTGCGTCGCACGTTGCACCAGACGGCCCCACGACAAAAGCTCGGCCACCCAGCGGCGGTGTTGTTCCGCACGCTGGACCGCGTCGTCTTGTGTCAAATGCTCCGCTTCCCAAGCGCCTAACGCGGAACAGACTTCGTCCCAGTCCTCCACCGCGGCCTGAAAACTGCGCAGCATCCGCGCCTCGAAGTTGCCAAGGTGGCTGACTTCGATCGGCAATGGCTCCTGGAGGCTGTTGCTCACAGAGGAAAACTACCATCCCGCCACAGGTGCATCAAGGAGTCTTTGGCAGGAGTCTCTTACAGCGGAGGTCTTGACGAAGGAAGTCTTGAAAGAGGAAGTCCGGCTGGCGCACACCCAACACAAGAGCCCGGCCCCGCAGCAGATTCCCAGGATTGCGAGCGCGTCCGCCCCGCCCAGTGCAGGCCCCACTTGTCTGCCAGCCTTCAGCTACTTCTTCGCCCGTCCCATCTTCGCGCATTCGGCGGCGAGGCGGGCATTAAGTTCTTCCGGCGAAAGATCCTCTTTGTGCGTCATCAGCGTCCATCTATGCCCAAACGGATCCTGAACCGTGCCGGCGCGGTCACCATAAAACTGGTCGGCAATCGGCTTTAAAACGGTCGCGCCCGCCTCCACCGCCCGCTTGTACGCGGCATCAGCGTCCTTGACGTAAAGGCCGAAGCAGACCGGAGTTCCCTTGAGCGTCTGCGGCGAGGTGTTGCCAAACTCTGGGAACTCGTCCGCCAGCATCACAATCGAGTCCCCAATAACTATCTCCGCGTGCCCAACCGTCCTGCCGTCCGGCCCGGGCATGCGGAAACGCTCGGTCGCGCCAAAAGCCCGCTTGTAGAATTCGATCGCTTGCGCTGCCCCCTTGACGAAGAGGTACGGAGTCAACGTATGGAAGCCATCCGGAATAGGTTTCACCGTCGTGTTCATATAATTGAGTTAACCGCTTAGCTTGCAACTCATTATTGCACACGAGCAGAGAGCCCGCAATCGGTCCAAATCCTCCAACGCCCTTACTGAGCGGGCCGTGCCATGGGCTACACTCCAGCGCGACCCGGTTTCTCCCTCGCCCCATCGGATGGGGAGAGGGTTGGGGTGAGGGGCCGCGCAGTGTAGCCTATCCCACGGCTCTGGGTGTAACGACGCGAGCAGGTAACCCCTGACCCACCACTCACGCCTTGAGCCCCTTCAAATCCGGCATGGACTTTTCTTTCTTGCGCATCATTTCCTCCCACGTGACCACGCCATTCTTGTAGGCCGCCGTCCGGCCGAGAATCGTCGTCAGGTTGCTCCGCACACTGGCCGGGACGGTCAGGTTGGCGCACTCGCCCTTGGTAATGTTGTCCCGGAACGTCGCGATGTTGGTCACCACCCCATCGGTGTAAAGGTTGCCCACGCTGCCGTCGCTGTGGAAATCGGCCGCCTTGACGGTGACGTTGCCGAAGTAATGCGTGTCCGCGGTGCCCTTCAGCCCATAGACTCGGCACAGGATGTCGTCGTAGCCAAAGCCCGCCTGGTGCGAATTGAAGCTCACCACCAGGTCATTCGGGAAGTAATAGATGACCGCGAAATGGTCCCAGCAGTCGCCCAGGAACTCGCGTTTGCGGCCGCCGGTGCCAAAGGCGCGCACCGGCTCGGCGTCGAGCATCCAGCACGCCACATCTAGCGCGTGGATGTTCTGCTCGGTGATAATGTCACCCGAGAGCAGGCGATCAACGCCCCAGGCACGCAGGCGCACCTCCGGATTCTTCGGGTCCTTGCGTAGAACCGTGTCCATGCCGCCCCATGTCGCGTCGCATTGATAATTGGCCTCGACGGAGACGATCTTCCCGATCTCGCCGTCGTGCACGGCCTTCACTGCGTCCTGATACAGCTTGTTGGCGCGCGTCTGGAAATCCACCTGGAAGCACAGCTTCTTCATGGTGGCTTTCGTGCCGCTCTCGGCGACGGTCAGGCAGCCGGGCACATCCACCGCAATCGGTTTGGCGAGATAGACATGCTTGCCCGCGTCAACGCCGGCGGCGGCGTGTTCGGGATGGAAGTAAGGCGGGCTCTCGATGACCACCGCATCGAGCTTCTGCTCCAGCAGCTTGCGATAGGCCGAAAGCCCCGTATAGCGGTTGGCGGCCGGCACGTTAAATTTCGCCCCGGCCTCATCCGCGTGGTCCTGGAAGTAATCCGCGACAGCCACGAGGTTATAGCCCCCGTTCCGCATGAACAGGTCCGCAATCCACTTCCCGCGGCCCCCACAGCCAATCAGGCCGATATCAATCTTCGAGTTGGCCTCCGCAGCGCGCACCAGTCCAGGTTTCAGGACCGTGAACGCCAAAACCGAAGCCCCCGTCCCGGCAATGAAGCGCCTGCGGGTGATGGGTGCCGTGTCAGTCTTCCCGTGTTCCTTCTCAGATGTAGTCATGTCATGTCCTCAAATCTTGCCGCGATTATCAGAGCTGGACCGCATCGAATCAGGTCCGGGGACCGCTGTCAAACTATGATGGAAGAATTCCCATTCTCCAACCTCGACCCTCCATCTTGTGTGGTCCCGGCGACGCCGGAGCTTCGGCGCCGGGCAGACAGGGAAAACGCTTGCCTGCGTAGCACGCCGTGCTACAGTCGTCTCATGAAGACGATGCCGCTGTCAATCCGCCTGGATAAGAAACTGCGCTCGTTGCTCGCGGAAGGCGCGCGGCGCACACCGTTTAACCAGCGCGAGCTGCTGCGGCGTACCTTGCGGCTCCACTTGCGCGAGGTCATCGAGCAGGAGGCCGCCCCTCCCGAGGCGCGGATCACCAACATTGACCCGTGGCCGCGTGGCTGTCTGGCCAAAGCCTACCGACGAGCGGACCGGGCCTGGGACCACATCGAGGCCGCTGCCACCGCCGCTCAAGGGCGGCCTTCCTGGGATGATTGATGAAACCCTGGGAAGTCTGGACCTGGAAATTCCCAGATGCGGGCGAGCATCCGGCCGTGGTCCTGGGCACGGATGAGAGGGTAGGCCTTAAGCCGCGCGTCTGCGTCATCCTCTGCTCGACGCAGCGCGCCGCTCGCAAGCCCGAGGTGCACGAAGTCATTCTCGACGAGGCTGACGGTCTGGACTGGGAAACGCTCTGCAAATGCGACGTGGTTTATGCGGCGCCCAAGACCGACCTTGTCAAACGCCGCGGCAGTGTCTCGGCTGAGCGCCGGCGCGCGATCGCCGAGCGGGTTATCCGCTGCCTCGGCCTCGCGGGGCTTTAGCGCTAGAAGGAGGTTCGCTCGTGTCGTGTTGCCTGGCGTCTTCGTTCCCGGGAGGCGGTTTGCTCGCGTCGTGTTGCTCGGTCTTCCCCAGCTCCTTCATGACCTCCATCACCTCCGGCCTCATTCGCACTGCGCCCGAGGCCAATCCGCAGGAGGGCCGGCGTCTGGGCGGCAACCGATGCCGAATGGCCGGCTGGAACGCGGACACCCGTTCCGGCCCAAACTGCACGCGCAGTTTCAAGCCGCCTTTCCTGTGGCCCACGGGGTGATTCATCACGAGTCGAGGCGGGCTGCCGTCCGGGCGGGAGGTGCGCCAAAATGTAATCACTCGGCGTCCGTCACCGTTGATGGCACTTCGTGGCGACAAGGGGCTCAGGGATTGTTTTGGCTTCATAGGGCGTTGCGTTCCTCGTTAGGCAGGTTTAGCGGCAGCGAGAGTAATGACGCCGGCCGCAACCGCAGCCCAAGGCAGTGGGGTGGGGAGATGCCTGGGCCGCCGGATATCCCGGATGTCTTCCTGGGTGGAGGCTGGAACCAGGAAAGAGATCGGCGCGGCCGGCGTCAAATTGGTTTGCATCACTGCGATAACAGACCACACGCCGGTTGCTGGGACCTTTCCAGGTAATTACAGTTATGAAAGGCTGACGTAGAATCCACTTGTCGTACCGCGTGCCTCGAACGAGAGTCTAGTGTTCCTGCGAGCGCTGACCTTATGGATGGGCAGACTCGCCGGACCTGAAAGGAAAGAACAACATTATGAAGAAACCACTTACCAGAATGCTTGCCCTCGTCTGTGCGGCCGCCCTGTGGGCGCCCGCGCTCACGCGGGCCGACGCGCCTTCGACGATCAATGCTGATGAAGCCCTCAAGTTGCTGCTGGCGGGTAACCAGCGCTTCGTCGCCGGCAACCTCAACTCGATCACGCGGGACGAGATGGCACAGCGCCGGGCCGAACTCATCCAGGGACAGAAGCCCTTCGCCATTATTCTCTGCTGCTCGGATTCCCGCGTCGGACCGGAAATCGTCTTCGACCAGGAGCTGGGGAACATCTTCGTGGTCCGCACCGCCGGCGAGGTGCTGGATGCGGCCGGCATCGGCAGCATTGAATATGCGGTCGCGCATCTGGGGTCTCCGCTGTTGCTGGTGCTGGGGCACGAGCATTGCGGCGCGGTGGCGGCCGCGGTGGCCGATGCCAAAGAGCCCGGCCATATCGCGAACATCGTGAAGGCCATTCGACCCGTCGTGGCCAAGACTAAAGGCCAGCCGGGCGACCCGCTGCAGAACGCAATCCGAGCCAACGTGCAGGACATCGCAGCCCGGCTCCGAAGCGCCGGTCCGGTCCTTTCGGAAAGGGTGAAAGCCGGTCAGCTCAAGGTCTTGGGTGCGACCCTTTCTTTAAGCACCGGCAAGGTGGAGCTAGTGCCCGATGAACCTTAGCGCGCGCCGCGACCGTCTCCAAATGTCCACAATGGGCTGCCTTGGGACTTGCCACGGCGCTGAGGATGTAGTTTGCGCCTTCGGTGCTGGCGAAGATCGTGTGGTCCGCAATGCCGATGCTGCCTGGGTCATCCTGGCCAGACCTGAATCTGGAAAGTTGTGCCGCTCAGAGCCGGTAAGGGCTGGACGCCGCTGGTGGGCGCGCCGACATCGAGCGTGTCGAAGACCTCGGGTGTGTGGATCGGGTCCTTCCGGCAAGAGCACCAACCGGTAGAACCGTTGCGGGGCGTTCGTGACGGAGTCGGTGGTGATGAGCGTCGCTCCGGCGGCGGTGACGGGGCCGCGCAGGTTGGTCCAGTTGCTCGAACTCAAGTCAGCACTCCACTGCAACTGATACGTCCCTCCAGCTTCCGTACTCCAGGTCAGACTCAGCGTGCGGTTGGTTAGCGTCACGGCTTGGAACTCTGGCACAATGGTCAGCCGGAAAACGGTCCCGGCTCCGCCTGGGCCGCCGTCGTCAGTCGTGCCATAGAGATTGCCGTCGCTGCCCTGCACCAGCCCGGCACCGGGATACTCGCCAACCTGGCCGCCGAGTCCGCACAGAGTGGTCAGCGCTCCATTGGTGCTGATTTTGAACACGGTGGAGCTAGTCGTGCCATAGAAATAGCCGTCGCTGCCCTGCACCAGCGCGGACGGCGAGCCAAAGCTAGCCAGCGTCGTCAGCTCTCCGGCAGGGGTCATTTGAAACACCGTACTACCTGTCGTGCCATAGAAATTGCCGTCGCTGCCCTGCACCAGCCCGGCCACGGGATTTGCGCCATCAAGTGGAACGCCATTGGCATCCAGAACCGAACCGAATGAATACAAACTGGTCAGCGCCCCATTACTGCTGATTTTGAACACGGTGCCGCAGCCGCCGGGCAAGACATTGTTCGTGCCGCCGGCGTAAGTCGTGCCATAGAAATAGCCGTCGCTGCCCTGCACCAGCCTACTGGGACCAACCCCCCTGCCTTCATAGCCGCCGGTGAAGGAATACAAAGTAGTGAGCGCTCCATTGCTGCTGATTTTGAACACGGTGCCCTTGACGGGGCTGAAATAGGAGCAGCCGGGAGTCGTGCCATAGAAATTGCCATCGCTGCCCTGCACCAGCCCGGCCAGGGGATTTCCGCTATCATTGCCACAGGTGAAGGAATACAAACTGGTCAGCACCCCATTGGGGGTGATTTTGAACACGGTGCCGGAGCCGTTCGTGCCGCCGTACAAAGTCGTGCCGTAGAAATTGCCGTCGCTGCCCTGCACCAGCCCGGCATTGGGAATATCCCCATCATTGACCGGGGTAAAGGAATACAAACTGTTCAGCACCCCATTGGTACTGATTTGGAACACGGTGCCATAGCCGCCGCTGACGGCAGAGTCGTACTCAGTCGTGCCATAGAAACTGCCGTCGCTGCCCTGCACCAGCTCGGCCTGGGAATTCCCGCCATCAGTAGCGCCGGTGAGTGACTGCAAACTTGTGTATGCCCCATGGGTGCTCATTTTGAGCAGTTTGGCACTATGGCTGCCAGACGGCCCGCCAGAATCTAAGGCCGGTTCCAGGCGGGATGGCGTTGGTGAAATTCAAAGAAGCGCCGGTCAGGAGGTTGGTAGATTGGGAGGTCCAGATGACGAGATTGGTGGAGGTCTGGACGATGTAGGGGGTTCCCGGTTGTCCCTCAAGCTGAAAGACGAACTGACCGGAGGTGGCCGGGAGCGCTTCCAACGATGGCGCGGTCGGGGCAAAAGTAAACACCGTCAGTGAAAGCGGGGGAAAGGAGTTGGTGAACCGCGTCCCGGCCGAGGGATAATTGGACACGGCGATGTCCTGAAGAGCGACGCTTTGATTGTTTTTCGCGGCGTTGTCCTGGGGCATCCCGTAGGCTTGGACGCTGGCCGATGCAGACGGTTCAAAGTTGGCCAAGCTGATTTGGGCATTGAAGTTGGCCGTGGTATCCTTGTTGATGACCAGGAGGCTGAGCGAGCCATTGGTATGGCGGGAAGCGTAGGCTGAGAGCAGCAGGTAATCGCTTGCCGCATTCAGCACGGTATCGCCCGGACGCACAAAGTATTGCATGAGTTTCATGGCGTAATAATCCGGGTAATAAGAATCCAGTCCGTCGATGAGGCCTTCGTCCCCTTCGTCGCGCCAGCCGTAGAGAGTGGGGTCGAAGCTCCCGCTGGTGCCGGCCCCATTGCGGAGGTCCCACCAGGTGTAAGCGTTGAATTCGGTCCTCATGAGTTGGGCAAGGGTGTCGGCCAGGTACAGGGCGTTGACCAGGCTGGTCATCTGGCGTCCTTCAGCGCCGGCGTCGCTGTTGTTTTCCGTGCAGACCAGTTCAATGTTGCTGCCGCCGCCGCCGAAATAATCGTTGATCATCTGGCGAAGGTTGGCGGCATCCCCGGCGATCTGGGAGGAAACCTGGAGCACCAGCGGGTCGCTGTCATTGACCGGGGGCGGGGTTACAAATGGAGTGTATTCGGGGTAAAGATGATAGATGAGGAAATCCGGAGTGACGCCGAGACTCTTGAGCGTGGCGAGCATGACCGGTGTCCAGCCATAATGGATTTGCTGGGTCGCGGAGTTGGTGGCGGGATGGGTGTAATCATTCGCGTAACTATCCTCGCCGGGCACGCTCACGACGCCGACTTCGATGGAACGATCCGCGGCTTTCATGAGGGCCTGGTAGCCGGCGAAGCGGAGGGCGTAGGTGTACGGGTCGTTGGGCGGGTTATTCGTGTCCTGTTCCCAGGAGCCATAGACTTCGTTGCCGACTTCCCAGTATTTAAAGTGACAACGATTGGTCACGTTGGCATTGAGCACCCAGGCGGCGGCCTCGTTGCTGGTGCCCGAGCCGTAGTTGACGGTAATGAAAGCCTGCGCACCGCGGTTGGTGGCAACGTGCATGAAGTTCGCGAAGCTGGTGGACCAGGAATTGGTGGAGACGGGCAATCCGTCGGACCAAGCGATGGATAGGCCGGTGGACCAATGATACTGATCCGAGAGCGAGCCGCCGGGGAAGCGCAGGCAAAGGACGCCAGCCTGACGAAGGGCGTTGGAGGTGGCGGAAGTGTCCAGATAGCCGTCCCAGACTGCGGTATTGACACCGAACCAGCGCGGGTCGGCGGTGCGGAGGGCCTGTGAAGCATCGACAGCCAAATGCTGCACGGCAGGGGCGGGTTGGACGGTGAAGGAAAGGTCGTCCACGTAAAAGGCGCCGACCGTGCCATAAGAGGTCAATTCGATGTTGATGGCGCACAGGTTCGATGTCCCGGCGGGCAGAAGCGCGGAAAGGGGAACAGTGAATTGCTGCCAGGAATTAGTCGGCAGAGCCGGCAAAGAATAACCTGGACCCCAGGTCTGATCGGTGCCGTACTGGGCAAAGACTTGCAGCAATTGGCCGCCAGTGGAGCCGCCGTTCCCCCAGAAAACGAAAGCGTCGTACAGGGTGTTGTTAAAGCCGCCTTGGTAAGAATCGCAGATGGGTTCTTCGACCGAAAGGGCTTCCCAGGCATCGTCGGGTGTGGCGCTAATCGAGTAGCTTCCACTGTGGACCGGGGATGTGTTGGTGAGATTATGCGGTACCCAACTCCAGTCGTCCTGGAAGCCGTTTACCAGGTTGTCGGTGTAAATGGGCAGGCTGGCCTGCGCCAGGAGCGTTTGTGAGGAAGCCAGAAGCAATCCTGCGAAAAGCCCCGAAAGCATGAGCCGGGTTTTCATTGATGTGAGTTTCGTTTCCATAATCTCCTCTTGTGTAGCATCCTTACGGCAAGAGCACCAACCGGTAAAACCGTCGCAGGGCGTTCGTGACGGAGTCGGTGACGCTAGGGTGAACTCAGCCGGAAAAACATCTGTGTGCCGGAGATGGGATTGGTCACTGTGTTCTGCCCGTTGACGACGACGGGGCCCGGAGAAACGGTGCCCCAGACTGGTGAAACAAGGTTCGTGGTGGATTGCAGAGTATACCCGGAGTAACTGAACCCGGCGTAATTGGTCGGCCACGTCAAATTCACGTATGGCCCGGAAGGAATGAGGGTCAGTTGCGGCGGCGGGAACGAAAGACTGAACACCGTGCCATCGCCTGAGCTGCCGCCTTTATACGTCGTCCCATACAGCGTGTTGCCCGATAAAATCAATCTGGCCTGCGGTGAAGCTCCGTCGCTGTTGCTGGGATTAGCTCCCGTGAACGTATGTAGAACTGTGAAACCCGTGCCATTGGTGTTGACGGCAAACACCGTGCCATTGCCATTTGTCCCGGCGCCACTTGTCGTCCCATACAGGGTGTTGCCGGACAGAATCAGTCCGTCAAGCGGATAAACTCCGTCGCTGTTGGTACCATTTTGATAAACACCGCTAGTCCCGGAGGGTGCCGAGAAACTATGCAGGATCGTGAAACCCGTGCCATCGGTGTTGACGGCAAACTCCGTGCCATAGCCCGAACTGCCGCCTTGATTCGCCGTCCCATACAGAGTGTTGCCCGATAAAATCAATCCGCCAAGCGGAACAGCCCCGTCGCTCCCGCCAGTGAAACTATACAGGTTCGTGAAGCCCGTGCCATCGGTGTTGATCGCAAACACCGTCCCCCAGCCCGAATTGCCGCCACACTCTGTGGTCCCGTACAGCGTGTTCCCCGATAAAATCAATCCGCCAACCGGCAAAGCTCCGTCGCTGTTGAAATAAGGAGGGTTGACATTACCGTATGGATCAAGAGGGACAGAGGTTGCCGTGAAACTATGCATTGTCGTAAAACCTGTGCCATTGGTGTTGACGGCAAACACCGTGCCACTGCCCCCGCTGCCGCCACATTGCGCCGTCCCATACAGCGTGTTGCCCGATAAAATCAATGCGCCATATACCCAAGCTCCGTCGCTGTTTGTGTAGGAAGAACCAGAAAGTTCAGTGAAAATATGCAGGGTCGTAAAGCCCGTGCCGTTGGTGTTGATGGCAAACAGCGCGCCAGTGGTCGTGCCGGGACCTTCCGAGGCCCCATACAGGGTGTTGCCCGATAAAAGCAAGTCGGTTTCTGGGTAAGCTTGGTTGTTCGCGCCAGTAAACCTATAGAGCGTTGTATAACCCGTACGATCAGTGTTGACCTTGAACACCGTGCCATAGCCTGAAGGGCCGCCCACCGACGTCGTCCCATACAGGGTGTTGCCCGATAAAATCAAGCCGGCGTCCGGATTAGCTCCGTCGCTGCCGCCAGTGAAACTATGCAGGGGTGTAAAGACCTGCGCCGTCAAATGGGCTGCCGTTATTGCCATCGCAAAGGTCGCGAGGCAGAGCAGTTTCATTCGCATTAGATTCGTTATTTTCATAGTATTCATATTTGTTTGAACTACGCTGTCGTTATGGAGTGTCGTGAGTTGAGTTTTCATGGATGTGAATTTGGTTTTCATTGCTGTCAGCTTGGTTTCATTTGTTCGTTGCCGTTGGATCCGCAATCACCTTAATGCCCCTGACCGGATTGGCCTGGGCATCGGTGAACCGAATGGATCCCTTCCACTCGCAGGTCTCATTGACCACTTCGAACACCAGCACGTTCAGGCCTGCGTTCATAGCCATGTTTGGCGCCGTACTAATCACTTCGCCAACCAGGTCTTCTGTGTTAATTTTCATGTCCACACGCCGCCCCTTCAATCCCGCCGCGCAGGTGAGTTCTGCTCGGCCGTAGCGGGCTGGCCCCCGATCAATGCCCTGGCTTCGCTCATAAGCGCGTGAGCGATGATCCAGTCCACCCAGCCCTCACCAATGTCGCCGCTGTCGAGCTTGGGTAATTTCTGTTCGAGCTCGGCTCCTTTGGCCAGGGAGGCGCGGGCTGGCTCGCTTTGTTGCAACTGGTACTGCGCCATAGCCAAGACCATATAGGCTGCCGTACGGAGCGGTAACTGGGACATCCGGTTGGTCAAAACCGTTCCCATCCAATCCGGGGCGCTGGCGAAGCGGCCTTGGCGATACTCGGTTAGCCCTTTGCAGAATTGAAAATAGGGAAAGTATTCACTATGCCGCCCTTCCGCTACGGCCGTATCAGCCATGGTGGCGACGGTGTCGAGGTTGACCCCCGAGCCAGGCAGAATCAGGCAGCCCTTGGCGATTTGGTCAGCCGTGTAGGGGTCCGTTGTCCCCCCGAACCGCTCGAGGCTCTTGTGGCAATGCTCGCGGTAAGCCTCGAGTTGGCCCCTCTGCACGTGAATCCCGGCCAGCCAGAGCCACGACAGGTGGTCGGTGGAGTTGTTTTCGATGGCTCGGGCCAGGTCAGCGGCGGCTTCCTCCCAGCGACCACTTCGGGCAAGGACGTTGCCGCGGAGAGTGAGGATCTGGACCGTCTGGGCCGCAGAGTTATGCGCTTGGGTCAGCAAGCGAGTCAGAAGATGTCCAGCCTCAGCCAGCCTGCCGTCACCAGCCATGCCAGACGCCTGCTTGAGCTGATCGTAGATTTTTGCTCGCTCGTCTTCTGCCTGCCAGGCAGCGACCTCCTCGGGTCGCGCCGCCTGCCACACTCTGGCCGTCTTATCCCGACTGCCAGTAACAATCCGCTGGCCGTCCGGGGAAAAGGCCGCAGATGTCACCCCACTGCTGTGCCCCTTGAGCGTAAGTAGTTCCCGGCCAGTAGCCGCCTCCCACACCTTGGCTGTATGATCATCACTGCCGGTGACGATTCGCTGGCCGTCCGGGGAGAAGGCCACAGAAAGAACCCAAAGCCTGTGCCCCCTGAGCGTGAGTATTTCCTGCCCATTGGCCGCGTCCCACATCTTGGCCGTATTATCAAAACTGCCAGTGACGATCCGCCGGCCGTTCGGGGAAAACGCCACAGACCAAATCTCATCGCCGTGCCCCTTAAGCGTAAGTAGTGCCTCACCAGTGGTCGCATCCCACACCCTGGCCGTCTTATCAGCACTGCCAGTCACAATCCGCTGGCCGTCCGGTGAAAAGGCCGCGGAGTTAATTCCATCGCTGTGCCCCTTGAGCGTGACCAGTTCCATGCCGCTGGCTGCCTTCCAGACCTTAGCCGTCTTATCCACACTGCCAGTCACAATCCGCTGGCCGTCCGGGGAAAATGCCACAGAAATAATCCAATCGCTATGCCCCTTGAGCGGAAACAACTCCCGGCCGCTGGCCGCGTCCCACACCTCGGCGGTGCCATCCGAACTACCGGTGACAATCTGTCGACCGTCCGGGGAAAAGGCCGCCGAAAAAACCCGAGCAACGTGCCCCTTGGGGTACGGGGAAGTGCTGGCAGACGCAATTTCAATGGTGTGGCCCGTGAGAGCAAGTAATTGCCTGCCGCTGGCCGTCCCCCACACCTTGGCAGTCCCGTCCCAACTACCGCTGAGAATCCGCTGGCCATCCGGTGAAAAGGCCACAGAAAAAATATCATCGCTGTGCCCCCTGAGCGTGAGTATTTCCTGCCCATTGGCCGCGTCCCACACCTTGGCAGTCCCGTCATCGCTGCCAGTTACAATCTGCTGGCCGTCCGGCGGGGAGAAGGCCACAGAATAAATCCCACTGTTGTGCCCCTTGAGCGTGAACAGTTCCGCGCCATTGGCCGCCTCCCACACCTTGGCCGTCTGATCATAACTGCCGGTAACGATCCGCTGGCTGTCCGGGGAGAAGGCCACAGAATAAATCCCACTGTTGTGCCCCTTGAGCGGGAACAGTTCCGCGCCATTGGCCGCCTCCCACACTCTGGCCGTGTTATCCCGACTGCCAGTAACAATCCGCTGGCCGTCCGGCGAAAAGGCCACAGAAATAATCCAATCGCTATGCCCCTTGAGCGGGAACAGCTCCCGCCCGCTGGCCGCGTCCCACACCTTGGCCGTCTGATCCGCGCTGCCGGTGACAATCCGCTGGCCGTCCGGCGAGAAGGCCACAGAAAGAACGAAATTGGTGTGCCCCGTAAGCGTGAGCAGTTCGTGCCCGCTGGCCGCCTCCCACACCTTGGCGGTGTAATCATAACTGCCAGTGGCGATGCGCTGGCCGTCCGGGGAAAAGGCCACAGAGAAGATCTGATCATTGTGCCCCTTGAGAGTAAGCAGTTCCCTGCCACTGGCTGCCTCCCAAACCTTGGCCGTATGATCCCCACTACCGGTGACAATCCGCTGGCCGTCCGGCGAGAAGGCCACAGAAAGAACGAAATTGGCGTGCCCCGTAAGCGTGAGCAGTTCGTGCCCGCTGGCCGCCTCCCACACCTTGGCCGTCTGATCCGCGCTGCCGGTGACAATCCGCCGACCGTCCGGCGAAAAGGCCACAGACATCACTCCAGACAGATGGCCGCGGAGCGTCTTCAAGGCCAAATGAGTTCTCGCTTGCCAATAGTACCATTCAAAACCACGGTCCGGATAGTGTTGGGTGTCTTCCAGCAATTGCCGCAACTGACCGATGTTGTTCTGGTCCCAGGCTTGCTGGGCCAGGTTCATGTCGGCCACATACAAGAGATGGTCTGCCCGCAGGTGCTCTTGCTTCTCGCGTTGCTGCGCTGTTTGGGCTCTGTCGCGTTCTGTTTGGGCGGCGAACCGCTGCTCCTTCTCGGCATTCCTGGCCCTGCTGGCCACAATGGCCTGCCAACTGCTAACTCCCGTTCCGACAACCAATGCCGCCGCCATCACCGCCGCCGCCGTAAACACCACTTTATTACGTCGCCACGCCTTCTGGAGTCGGTAAACCGTGCTCGGCGGCCGGGCAACGACCGGTTCGTTGTTCAGATGCCGCTTGAGGTCGGCGGCCAGACCATTGGCCGTCTCGTAACGTCGCGCCCGGTCCTTCTCCAGGCATTTCATCACAATCCAATCCAGGTCGTCGGCGAAGACCCGGCCCAGAGCCAACTCGCTGGCCCCACGGTTCCGGGCCACCAGGCTCCGCTGCTCGCCCTGGAGCGTGCTCAGGCGCGTGGAAGGCCGTTCCGGTTCCTCCTCCAGGATGATCCGTTGCATCTCGCGGTAGCCCGCGCTCCGCAACCGCTGCTCCGGGAAGGGCGTCGTCCCGGTCAACAATTCGTAGAGCAGCACCCCCAGGCCGTAGATGTCGCTGCGCGTATCCACATCCAGACGACTCATCTCGGCCTGCTCCGGGCTCATGTAGGCCGGCGTGCCAATCATCGTCGCGTAGTTGGTGAAGACGGTCTTCTCGGTCAGCTTCTGCTGGGTGGCTTTGGCCACGCCGAAGTCAATCACCATGGGCATGGGCACCCCGGCGTCGAGCGTGACCAGGATGTTGGTGGGCTTAAGATCCCGGTGGATGATCCCCTTCTGGTGCGCGCTTTGGATGGCCTGGCAGACGGTGATGAAAAGCTTGATCCGCTCCTCGGCGGGAAGGCGGTTCCGGTCGCAAAACTCGGTGATGGGCACGCCTTGGACCAGTTCCATTACGAAGTAAGGCCGGCCGGTGTCAGTCGCCCCGCCATCGAGCACCTTGGCGATGTTGGGGTGGTCCATGAGGGCCAGGGCTTGGCGCTCGGCCTCGAAGCGGGCCACGACCTGTTTGGTGTCCATTCCGAGCTTGATGATCTTGAGGGCCACGCGGCGGCGGACCGGTTCCTCCTGCTGGGCCATATACACCACGCCCATGCCGCCCTCGCCGATCTTTTCCAGCAGCTTGTAGCGGCCGATGACGGTGCCGGGCTTCTCGGTGAAGGCCTGCCCGTCACCCGGGCCGCCCGCACAGTTGGCGCCAGCCGCCGCCGGAGACACAACGGGCTCTTCCAGGAACCCGCCGAGCCCCTCAGACCGGGCCAGCAGGGCCTCGACTCTCCCCTTCAACGCGAGGTCCTGGCCGCAGGCGCCCGCCAGGAAGGCGGCACGCTCCCGAGCCGAGGGATGCTCCAGGGCCTGAATGAACAATTCGCGCTCTTTAGGGTCGGGCGCTGGGTTCGGGTTGCTCATGTGTTCTTCTATCCATTAATGCGCAAAATGGCACCCGAACCACGCCAACTATTCTTGAGGCCCCTGCGGTTGTGACAAAAAAGACGGGTCCGTCGCCACGTTCAGGGGGCCAATTCGCCCTCCAACTCCTGGTGCAGGCGGCTACGAGCGTAAGCCCAGATACGATCCGCCGTTCGCGCTGAAATCCCCAGCGCCTCGGCCGCCTCCGGCAAACTCATGCCCACAAAATACCGGAGCTTTACCAACTCCGCGGCCAAGGGGTCCGCGCCGGCCAGCTTGGTCAGCGCTTCATCCACCGCAAGGATTTCCTCGGTTGGCCTCTCCAGGACAAGAGTGGTTTCTTTGAGTTCTTCCCTGTGCATGTGCCCGCCTCGCTGTTGACTCTGCTTCCGGCGGGCCGCTTCAATCAGAATCCGCCGCATCGCCTCGGCCGCCGCCGCGAAGAAATGCCCGCGATTCTCAAATCTCCGCTCCTTGCCCTGCGCCAATCGGAGCCAGGCCTCGTGGACCAGGGCCGTCGGTTGAAGGGTCTGGCCGGGCGCTTCCTTCGCCATCCTGGCCGCGGCCAGGCGGCGCAGTTCCTCGTAAACCAGCGGCAGCAGCTTCTCCGCCGCGTGCTCCTCCCCGGCGCCCACCGCCTGGAGGACTTGCGTCACTGGTTCCGTTGATTCGCCCATGTATCAGCCTCCCGGCCTCGGCCCGTGGAACGCTGCGTCCCAAATATTAGGCTGGGGAACTTTGGTTATTATAGACCAGAATCGCCCAAGCTGCAACTAACCCTCAAAGGGAGCCAGACCGCCATTACTCCCCACGGGAAACCGAAAGGAATTGAGCTGCGAGCCGCAAAATGCGACCTTCTCAGGTGTGACGAACCAGGCTGCTTATGTGCTGCGCGAGAATACCGGAACTTCCGGCGTCGTGCAGACTGCCCAAACAGCCGTCGCCACCCTGGCGGTCCATGAGATTCCGCACCTCATTGTCGGCGGGGTCGCGGTCCAGGAGCATGGCTACCCGCGCGTCACGGTTGATGTTGATATTGTCGTCCCCGATGTGTTGGAGGCCGTGGAGTTCCTCACCGCCGACTTGAGTGGGCCGTTCGCCCGCGTCAAGGGTTGTGAGGACAGAGTCGAAGACCGGCGCAACGGTGTGCAAGTGGATCTGCTGCCTGCGGGCAGGGTATTGAAGCGCGGCTGCAAGGTGCCCTTCCCGCAACCGACCAAAGCGACGGAAAAGTTGCAGGTCGTTGGACTGGAGGAACTCCTCTCGCTCAAGCTGGACAGCTCAGCCCACTCACCGCTGCGCCGCCTAAGAGACAAGACGGATGTCGTCGAGCTGATCCTCCGCCGCAAGCTGCCGCGCGACTTACCCGTCGCCCCGGCCGTTCGCGCGCTCTATTTGGAGACGTGGGACGCGCTTCAGGCCGAAGCCTGAAAAGCAGGGGCAGGCTTAGTACTCCCGGTCATAAGTACGGTGACGTATTCTGGGCTCGCCTGGCGTAGCGCAGATTTGCAATCCGCTGTATCGCAGAATTGCATTCTGCGGAGCGTGGATTGGCTCGATGGGCCGGCCCGTGTCCGGTACTTTGCCGATTACAAATCGGCGAAACAGCAGATTGCAAATCTGCGCTACGTCACCGCATTTGCGTCAACGGCCACTTAGTGGTCCCGGTCACAAATCCGGTGACACATCATGAGCCAGACCGCTTATAACGTGCGGTTTTGCGCGCGGTATCGGCTTCTGGCAAGAGGTTTAGGGCCACCCTGAAGCCACCCGGAGGCTACCCTCAGGCTCTCTGGTAGCCAACCGATAGGCACCCCGGGGCCACCCTGAGGCTACCCTGAAGCTACCCTGAGGCTATCCTGAGGCTACCCTGAGGCTATCCTGAGGCTACCCTGAGGCTCTCGAGCCTGCTGATAGCCAGGAGATTGGGCCCCAAAGCCGCCCGGGGAGCTTACCCAAGGCTCCATTAAAGCCATCCCATAGAGGGCTTGGGAACCCGCGCTGCGCCGGTTCAGGATACGTCACAGGATTTGTGACCGGGACCACTTAGGATTGCCTCACTGTGGAAACCGCGTCCCCTACAGCCTGTGGACACCCCCGTAGCCCCGCCGGAGTCGTAGTACCTCCGTTAGTCTAACGGAGGTACTACGGCGAGACTCCGGGGATCGCGACATGAAGTTGCATTGTTTACTGCTTAACATGGACAGTTCGTGATTAAGTCCTGTGTTTCGCCACAGGCATTCTACGGAAGCAGGCGCCAGACGCGCTGCGCCTTGGGGTCTGAAGCCTTCCGGACAATGGAGCAAACCTGGAAGTCTCAATCCGGGGGAGCACTAGAATCGGATGACACGGTTAAAACCAAATAAATGCTCGCAAGCATCGTCAACTCGAACAAGCCAAAGAGACTGGTTAAGGCTTGAGCCAAAAGGCACGCAGCCAGGCGCGGGTGCTTCCCCGTAACCCGCGCGCGAACCCGACGGCGGCCGGTGTACAGAGCGAACCTAAATCATCCCGTGAACCTTGCAGAACATGGAAACGCTGCCAACCCCGCCCGGCCTCGCGACCGGGCAGACCTTACCACAAGGCGGGTCAGGGGGCGCAGCTTTGGGATGACCGAAGAAGCCAAGGCCAGCGGCAATGCGCTGGATAAGCCCACGTCGGTCGAGTCAATCCGGGCAAGAGAATGGGCAGAACCATCGAGAGCGGAAGAAAGCAAATGACGGTTGAGCGATCAACTGATGCGTCTTCCACCCCACCGTCGCTGACGTGGAAAACCATTGATTGGCCCCGCGTCCGGCAAGAGGTTCGGCGGCGGCCAATGCGTATTGCCAAGGCCACACAAGCAGGACAAGGGCGCAAGGCGCAAGCTTTGCAGTGGGTCCTGACTCACTCGCGCTCGGCCAAGCTGTTGGCCGTGCATCGGGTAACGACCAATCGGGGCGCAAAGACGCCCGGTGTAGATAACGTAAGATGGCGAACCGACAGACAGAAACTCCAAGCCGCCTTCCACCTCAAACGTCACGGATACAGACCCCGGCCCCTGCGCCGCCATTACATCCCCAAGCCCAACGGCAAACTGCGACCCTTGAGCATTCCCACCCTGCACGACCGCGCCAGGCAAGCGCTTTACGCGCTGGCGCTCGCCCCCATAGCGGAGACTCTGGCCAACAGAAACTCCTATGGCTTTCGCGAAGGCCGCCGTTGTGCCGATGCCCTGGAGCAGTGCTTCCCCGTGCTCGCCCGCAAAACCAGCGCCCCCTGGGTGTTGGAGGGCGACATCCGGGCTTGCTTCGATGAAATGAGCCATGAGTGGTTGCTCGCGCAGGTCCCGATGGACAAGCGCCTGCTCCGCGCCTGGCTTAAGGCCGGTTACTGGGAAAAGGACCCACTGTTTCCGACGACCGCCGGCACCCCGCAAGGCGGCCTGATCTCCCCACTGCTGGCCAACTTCGCGTTGGACGGCATGGAACAGGCCGTCCAAGCAGGGGCCAAAGCGAGCGACAAAGTCCACTTCGTGCGTTACGCCGATGACTTTGTCGTGACGGGCGCAACCCGGGAACTACTCGAACAGAAAGTCCAACCGGCCCTGACGGCCTTCCTCCACCCACGAGGTCTGGAACTCTCAGAGCAAAAGACCGTCATCACCTCCATCCAAACGGGCTTCGACTTTCTGGGGCACACCCTGCGCCAACATGGGGATAAACTGCTGATCACGCCTGCCAAGAGGAAAGTCCAAATCTTGCGGGACAAGATCAGACGGCGGATGCAAGCTGCTTTGGGCCTCACACCAGAGGCGCTCCTGCGTCAACTCAACCCACTCCTGCGGGGTTGGGCCAACTATTACCGCAACGGAGCCGCTAAAGCGACCTTCGGCAAGCGGGACCGCTATGTCTGGCGCAAACTGTGGCGCTGGATGAGCCGACGCCCCCCCAAGAAGTCCTCCGCCTGGCTGAGACGCAAATATCTCTCGGCGGCGGGGGACAAGGGGCGGTTTAGCGTCTGGACCCATCCCAAGAAGGGCCAGAGCCGCCTGCTCACCCTTTACCGGATGGCAGGGACCACCATCGAACGCCATATTAAGGTCCGGGGGACGGCCAACCCCTACGACCCTCGCTACACACAATACTTCGCCCAGCGCCGTTGCTTTGCTTGGCGCATACGCGGGACCGGCCGCACGACCCTAACGGGCGCGGCCGATCCGGCGTAGCGGCGAAGTGTTCCATTCATCGTTCGTGTGACCGCCGTGTGCCCGCGAAGAGCGCACCGGTTGGAACGGCTTGAGCCGTATGAAGGGAAACTTTCACGTACGGTTCTTAGGGGGGCGCGGGCGGGCAACCGCCCGCGCCTACCCGGCGACTCCGGCGGGGCTCGCGCGAGGGTCGGCTGCGGGATGGGAGGAATAGCCTCGCTGCAGGACAAGGAGAAACCACCCGACCTTTCAGCAATTTGGTGGGTGCCGCCGCAGAAAAGAAGACGGTTTTTACCTTTCCACCATTTCTTTCCCGCGCTAGGGTTGCCGCGGTTTGGGTGTTCCAGCCAAACCGAGAGCATGTGAAACGCAGCAACTACTCCAGACAGCTCGTCCGGCCGTTCTTCGGCATCAAATCACTATTGGCAGCGTGGGTTTCGGCTGTCGCCGTGGTAGTACCAACGACGGCGGCGATTTCCCCCGTGCCGGATAAGGTGACGCCCGTCATCCCGGACCGGCAGGACTTCCAGATACCGGACCGGGTCCGGCTGACCGGCTGGGTGGGCATGCGCATTGACGCCAACGAAGCGAACCGGCTGGTGAAGCTGGACCCGGCGCGCCTGCTCGAGGGCTATCGCAAACGCCCCGGGCGCCAGTCCTGGGACGGCGAGCACGTCGGCAAATGGCTGCACGCCGCCACGCTGGCGTGGGTTTACGCCGGCGACCCGGCCCTGCGCGAGAAGCTCGATTACGTGGCCTCGGAATTGACCAAGTGCCAGCTCGAAGACGGCTACCTGGGCACTTATGTCGAAAAGGACCGCTGGACCGAATGGGACGTTTGGGCGCACAAGTACAACCTGATCGGCCTCATCACTTACATGCGCTACACCGGCAACCTGGAGCCGTTGCCCGCGTGCCGCCGCATGGGAGATCTGCTGTGCCGGACCTTCGGAGATGAGCCCGGCAAGCGCGACATCATCAAGGCCGGGGAGCACGTGGGCCTGGCGCCCACAAGCGTACTGGAGCCCATGGTGCTGCTCTACCGCCTGACCGGTGAGCCGCGTTACCTCGACTTCTGCAAATACATCCTCCGCGCGTGGGAGCACCCCAACGGGCCGAAGATCGTCTCTACGCTCCTCACTGCCAAACGCGTGGACAAGGTCGGCGACGCCAAGGCCTACGAGATGCTCTCCTGTCTCAACGGCGCGTTGGAATACTACCGGACGACGGGCGAGCCCCGAATATTGGAAGCCTGCCTCAACGCCTGGACGGACATCGTCCGCAACCGTCTCTACATCACCGGCACCGCCAGCTACGGCGAGGTCTTCCACGGCGATTTCGACCTGCCCAATGTCGCCAACGTCGGCGAGACTTGCGTCACGGTCACTTGGTTGCAGTTCAATGCGCAGTTGCTGCGGCTGACGGGCGAAGCGCGCTTTGCGGAGCAGCTTGAGCACGTCGTCTTGAACCAGTTATTCGGCGCCCAGCGTTGCGATGGCTCGGCCTGGGGCTACTACGTGCAGATGGAAGGCAAGAAGCCCTACACTAGCAACCTCGACGGCCAGTGCTGCCTGTCCAGCGGCCCTCGCGGCGTTGCCCTCATCCCCACCTTCGCCATCACCACCGACGTGGACGGTGTGGTGGTAAACCTTTACGATGCCGGCACCGCCAAACTCAACCTGCGCGACGGCACGCCCGTCACGCTGACCACCAGCACACGCTACCCCAGCGACGAACACATCCGCCTGCTCATTGATCCCGCCGAGCAGAAGACGTTTGCCCTGAAGGTCCGTATCCCAGCGTGGTGCAGAAGCTCATCGGTGCGCGTCAACGACAATCCGGTCTCGCTTGACACCGGGGCTGACGGCTACGTCGCTGTCACGCGAGAATGGAAGAAGGGCGACCAGCTCGAACTCCAGTTCAAGCTGGAACCGGGGGTAGTCGTCGGGGATCACAAGAACCAGGGCAAAGTCGCCGTTCTCTACGGGCCGCTGGTGTTGGCGGCGGACGAAGCGTTGCTGGGGACGGCTACCCACAGTCTTAGCGCCGTATCCGCGGCTGGGACGAGCCTTGGCGCGCTGGGGGTTGAGCCCGAGCCGGCGCCGGCTGGGTTCAAATTCTGGCCCGGCGCCGAGGTGTTCCGCATGAATGCGGTCGCCCGCAAACGCACTGGGAGCCTCAAAGCAGGTGCGCCGCTGCAAATCCGCTTGATCCCGTTTGCGGAAGCAGGCGAAGCCGGGACCTCCTACAAGGTCTGGATCCCGCTGGGCCTGGCCTCGTCCGACGGGAACGTCTTGCTCGACGGCCAGGAGAGCCGTTCCCGCACGGGCAATGTGGACGGCTCGATTATTGATGAGGACCTCCACAGTTTCGTGGTGACCTTTGACAACCAGCCCCGCGCCGAGGATTGGTTTGCGGTGACGCTTGACCAGCCGGAGACAGCCAGCCGCGTCGTGTTTGTCCACGGCCAGACGTTTCACGACGGCGGCTGGTTTGATGCCAGCGGCGGCAAGCCGCGCATTCAGGTCAAAACCACCAAGGATGCCCCGTGGGAGACTGCGGGCGAACTTAAGGATTACCCCGCCACCACCGCCACCAATCCCGCCGGCTTGAAGGGCGGCGAGCGGTTCACCTGCCAGTTCGCGCAACCAACGAAGGTGTTCGCCATCCGCGTCCTGGGCAAGCCCGCTTGTGGGGATAACGCCCAACAGGCCTTCGCGTCTTGTGCCGAGCTTCAGGCTTTCGACGGCCAGCACTGACCGCCGTGGTAACTCGATTCAACAACTCAACCCTGCAATCCAATCACATGAATAAGATAATCGCCAAGCTACTCCCCGCTGTTCTTCTTGTTTGCTTTGCAAGCCTGCGACTCTCGCTGGCTGCCGACGCCGCGAAGAACGGACGCTGGGAGTCATTGTTCAATGGCAAGGACCTCACCGGCTGGGTGCCCGTGCATGATGTCACCTTCGTCGTCACCAACAGCAACCTCCGCCTGGTCACCGGGATGGGCTGGCTGCGCACGGAGAAGCAATACGGGGATTTTGTCCTCGAAGCCGAGTGGCGTGCGCTGGGGCCCGAGTACGACAGTGGGTTCTTCATCCGCGCCGGGCTGGAGGGCAAGCCGTGGCCCAAGGACGGCTGGCAGGTTAACCTTGCCCGCAACGCCCTCGGCGCCCTCGTCAAAGGCTACAAGACGGTGGTGCCCGCCGAGACGCCGCCGATGCCGTTGAATAAGTGGGTGAAGTTCCGCATGGAAGTCCGCGGTCGGACGATCACGCTGGATGTGGATGGCGAGCGGGCCTGGGAATACAAAGAACTGGACGCTGACCGCGGATATATCGGCATTCAGGCCGAAGGCAAAGCCTTCGACTTCCGCAACATTCGCGTCCAGGAGTTGCCTTAGCCATAGCCATCCAGTCGGAGCTGGCGTTTCCCCTCGTTGGTAGCAGGGCGCGCTCGCCGGGTGTGCCGTTCGGCGGGAATGGGGTTAACGTGGCCCACTCCGCGAGCGGACCCTGCCCAGCGGTTATGCAAGGGGCCGGGGTGAAAGGGAACAGAGCGCACTACAGCACGGGCTACTGCCTACTTTGCTCCCGGATCGTTTTGCATCATGCCGAAAATGTTCCCCTCGGTGTCCTTCGCGCAAGCCAGCCAGCCGACATTCGAGATAGGCATCTTCTGGAGGACGATGGTTCCCTTCAGTTTCGTGGTCTTGGCAACAAAGGCGTCCAGATTATCCACCGCGATCGTGCAGCCATAGGCATTAAGCGGCTGGCCCTCGGCTGGAGGCGGACCTCGGCGAACAGTCAGCCCGCCGTTGATGCCCTGCTGAGAATCCGGACCGGTGGTGATCAGCCAATAAGGCATCGGCCCTTCCCATTTCTCAAACTTCCATCCGAACAAGCCCGAATAAAAAGCAATGGCCCGATCCGGTTGATCTGCGTGGATCTCAAAGTGCACGACGCGGTAGTTCATAGTTTGCAAAGCAGAATGCTGTGTTGGTCTTGTCTGTGATCAATAGTTCTCTCACTTACCCTAGCGATGCCAATTCGCACTCTACTCCCGGCGCGCGCTATTTGCGACTTCTCTTCCTTGTGTTCTGCAGGGCGTTTTCGATGGTGGCGATGTACTGCTTCACCGGCGTGCGGGCGATGACCTGGCCGACGACCTCCAGCGGCACGTCCTCCAGTCGCTTGAACCGCACGCAGGCCTTGCCCATGTCAAGCTTCTTGCCGGTGGCCTGCCACGCCTTGCGAAACCACTCGGCGGTTTCCGCATGGCCATAAACGGACATCAGGTAGAGGGCCATGTGGTTCTTTTGCGATCCGAGCGAGGCGTAAGTCAGCGGCTGGGCCGGATTGCAATGGTAGCCGGCCGGATAAAGGGAATGCGGCACGACGTAGCCGATCATCCCGTATTGCATGCATTCTGCGTACCCTTCGGGCAGGTTATCCAACACGACTTTGCGCACGGCGCTCAGGGCCGCGCGGCGGTCTTCGGGCAGAGATTGCAAGTACTCGCTTACGGTTGGGGCTTTGCTGGTCATGCGCAGAAAGTAGCCCAAGAGAGATGTGCCGGCAAGCCGAGCAGTCGCGAAGAGAAGGCCGCTGAGAGGGTCACGGCCGCGGTTGCCGGCTGACGTTGTGCGCTGGCCGGATGCCATTTCTGCTGAGCTTAAAGGTCAAATGGAATGGAGGAAAAGTGCCGCGAGATCACGCAGCACGGTTGGGAGCTTTACGCCGAGGCGTGAAGGGTGGTAGATTGCGGTCGTAAGAGCGACTTCGAGTGAATACCGTTATGGAAACAGCAACCGTCATCCACGAAGGGGATTGTCAGACCGTGCGCCTGCCGAAAGGCTTTCACATTTCTACGCCCACCGTGGGGGTTCGCCACGAGGGCGAGGCGATTGTGCTTGAGCCGATGAAACCGAAGGCCTGGCCTGACGGCTTCTTCGATTCGATACACATCACCGACCCTGCCTTCTCCCGACCCGGCCAGGGGCAATTGCCTCCCGTGAAACCCTCATAGCCCACCGCTATGACCCACTTGCTCGACACTGACACCTGCATCGGCGTGCTCCGCCAACGTCCCGGCATGGTGCAGCGATTGACACCAGAATTGGAATCGTGGCCTTAAGCAGGGCGCCCCTGTTCCTCGTGCACACCCGCTAGCTGGCACTAGCTGTTCTTCGTTACCGGGGAGCTTATGGCTTTCATCTTAGCATTGGATCAAGGCACGACGAGTTCGCGCGCGATTCTGCTCGATCATGCGGGCGCAATCCGCGCGAGCGCCCAGAAGGAGTTTCCGCACTACTTTCCGCAGGCCGGCTGGGTCGAGCATGACCCGCTGGAGATTTGGTCCAGCCAACTCGAGGTCGCCCGGGCCGCCCTGGCCCGCGCGGGGCTGAGGGCCGGAGACGTTGCGGCTATTGGCATCACCAATCAACGCGAAACCACGCTCATCTGGGACCGCCGGAGCGGCGAGCCCATCCATAACGCCATCGTGTGGCAGGACCGCCGCACGGCCAGCTTCTGCGACGATCTCAAGCGCGCCGGCCACGGGGACCTGATTACGCGCAAGACGGGCCTGGTCATTGACGCCTACTTCTCGGGCAGCAAGATCCACTGGCTGCTCGACCACGTGCCGGGGGCCCGGGAGCGGGCGAGGCGCGGCGAACTGGCTTTCGGCACGATTGACACCTGGCTGCTGTGGAAGCTGACCGGCGGCGCGCTGCATCTCACCGATCCGAGCAACGCGTCGCGCACCCTGCTGTTCAACCTGCATACGGGCGCGTGGGACGAGGAGCTGCTGCGCCTGCTGGACGTGCCGCGCGAGTTGCTGCCCGAGGTGCGGTCGTCGAGCGAAGTCTATGGCGAGACAGCCCCGGACCTATTCGGCGCCCCAGTGCCAATCGCGGGCATCGCCGGGGACCAGCAAGCCGCCTTGTTCGGCCAGAACTGCTTCACTCGCGGCCTGGCGAAGAACACCTATGGCACCGGCTGTTTCATGTTGATGAACACCGGGACGCAGCCAGTGGCATCCCGTCACCAGTTGCTGACTACGGTCGCCTGGCGGGCGGGCGCGCAGACCGATTACGCGCTTGAAGGCAGTGTCTTCATCGGCGGCGCAGTCGTGCAATGGCTGCGGGACGGCCTTGGATTGATCAAATCCGCCGCCGACGTGGAGAGGCTGGCGGCTAGTGTGCCGGACTGCGGCGGGGTTTACCTGGTGCCTGCATTTGCGGGGCTGGGCGCGCCGCACTGGGATCAATACGCGCGCGGCACCATCACCGGCCTGACGCGCGGCACCACCGCCGGCCACATCGCCCGCGCCGCGCTCGAAGGCATCGCTTTCCAGGTGGCGGATGTGCTCGAAGTCATGCGGGAGGATTCAGGCATCCCGATGCGCGAGTTGCGCGTGGACGGCGGCGCGTCGGCCAACAACCTGCTCGTGCAATTCCAGGCGGACCTTTTGCAGGTGCCGGTCGTCCGGCCCAAAGTGGCGGAGACGACCGCCCTTGGCGCGGCTTGCCTGGCTGGCCTGGCGGTTGGCTTTTGGAAGGACCGGACGGAGGTTAGCAGAGCCTGGCAGCCGGACCGGACCTTCGAGCCTGCCAAGAGCCCGGACGAGGTAGCGCACCGCCGCAGCCGCTGGGCGGAGGCGCTCAAGCGCGCACGAGAGTGGGAAGAGCGAACGCAGGTTAAGCTCGAAGGCCTGGGTTGAGCATAACGCTCCTACCAACTGGTCGCCCGCTGGCATCCTCGAGAGCGCGCCCGCTGGTGCCTGCTCAAAGGCTCTGAGGGGCCCGCATCGCCTCTCCTTGGCGAGGGCTGATCACACTGGTTGGTGTTTTCACCGCACTCCGCCTGGCTTATTGACAACCAAGGCAGACCTGCATCACTCTATCTGCATGGGCAAAGTCATCGTCAAAGTCAAGTTGACCAGCCTGAAGGGGTGCGATTAGAAGTGTCGGTCAGTTCTTGGCGACTTCGGCCCAATATTTGTCCCAATCACCATTGGCTCGGACCGTCCGGAGTTGCAGCATCCGCTCGGCGTTGCGCTCCAGCCACCAAGCCCCG
>Ga0326727_10000519_pt1 | contig 158312 bp, 186 predicted proteins | sample MB2enrmetagenome_FD_207643 | JGI IMG/M metagenome (GOLD analysis project Ga0326727, IMG submission 207643) | Lab enriched peat soil microbial communities from McLean, Ithaca, NY, United States - MB29MY | ecosystem: Environmental > Terrestrial > Soil > Wetlands > Peat | place: USA: New York...
TCCAGCGCTACAACAACACCCCGCGCAAGTGCCTCCACTTCTTGACTCCCAATGAGGCCCTCGCTTATGCTCTCTCCAGTGTTGCACTTCAAACGTGAATGCACCTTCCCGCTTTCGCGGGAATGACCGGCGGCTCGAGCGGATCCCCACTCCAAATGACACCACTATCATCGTTTCCCGAAGTTTGACTTTGCATTTGGCCTTGAACTAAGATGCCCTCCGGGTGGTAGTCTACGATGCAGAGATGGCTAGACACGGGCACCGAACTTAAGACGGGGCGTTCCGAGCGCCAACCCTCCACTGCCCAAGCCCGCTGGGAGGAAAAGGTACTCAAGCCCGCCCTCATGAGCTCCCCCGAGCGGCAAGAAGTCTTTACCACCCTTTCCGGCGTGCCCGTCGAAAGGCTGTACACCCCATCCGATCTGGCTGATTTTGATTACTCGCGCGACCTCGGAGACCCGGGTGAATACCCTTTCACACGCGGCATCCACCGCACCATGTACCGGGGCAGGGTCTGGACCATGCGGCAGTTCTCGGGATTCGGCAGCCCCGAGGACACCAACCAGCGCCTGCATTACCTTCTGAAGCAGGGGCAAACGGGACTCTCCATCGCCTTTGACCTGCCTACCCTAATGGGCTACGACAGCGACCATGTTCTGGCTGAGGGCGAGGTTGGCAAATGCGGCGTAGCGGTTTCATCTCTCGCTGATATGGAGACCTTGCTCGCCGGGCTGCCGCTCGAACGGATAACCACTTCCATGACTATCAATTCGCCCGCCGCAATAATCTGGGCAATGTACCTGGTCGTGGCAGAAAAGAGCGGGGCCGAGCTCAAGAAAATCTCAGGAACAACGCAGAATGACATTCTCAAGGAGTACATTGCCCAAAAGGAGTACATCTTTCCGCCCAAGCCTTCCATGCGCCTCGTGGTGGACACTATTGTGTATGGCGCCAGGGAAGTCCCCCGCTGGAATGCCATTTCCATTAGCGGTTACCACATTCGTGAGGCAGGATCGACAGCGGTGCAGGAACTCGCCTTCACGTTGCGCGACGGCATGGAGTACGTCGAGTGGGTGGTACGCGCAGGCCTGAGCGTGGACGAATTTGCTCCCCGTCTCAGCTTCTTTTTCAACGCGCACAACGACTTGTTCGAGGAAGTGGCGAAATATCGCGCTGCCCGCAGAGTTTGGGCGCGGGTGATGCGCCAGCGCTTTGGCGCGCAGGATCCCTGCTCCTGGCTTTGCCGTTTTCACACCCAGACGGCGGGTTGCTCGCTCACTGCACAGCAACCGTACAACAACGTCGTTCGGACTACCATTCAAGCCCTCGCGGCGGTTTTGGGGGGGACGCAGTCTTTGCACACCAATTCCCTTGATGAAGCCTGGGCTCTTCCCACCGAGGCGGCGGTTACGATTGCGCTGCGGACGCAGCAAGTCATTGCTCACGAAAGCGGTGTAACAAACACCGTTGATCCGCTCGCCGGCTCGTATTTTGTGGAGAAGCTGACGGCCGAAACCGAGCGCGCCTGTTACGAGTATTTTGACAGAATTGATGCCTTGGGGGGCATGGTGGCGGCAATCGAAAAAAGCTTCCCACAGAAAGAGATTCACGATGCCGCCTACGCCTATCAGCAGGCCGTCGAACGCAAGGAAGCGATCATTGTGGGCGTCAACGATTTCGTAACCGAGGAAGAGCGCCCCATCACCCTGTTGGTAATCGATGAGAACGTTGCCCGTCATCAGCGACAGAAGTTGGAGCAGTTGAAGAAGCAGCGGGATAACTCTCGCGTCCAGGCGACCCTCGAATCTTTGAGAAACGCCGCTGCCACAGATGTCAACTTGATGCCTTACATTCTCGAGTCCGTGCGCGCGTACGCCACCCTAGGCGAAATGTGCGACATCCTGCGGCGCGTTTTTGGGACTTACGAGGAGCCTGCTTTTCGATAGGAGCAGTGACAAGTAGCTAAAGAAGTAGTCAGTAGTCAGTAGTCAGGAGTCAGGAGTCAGGAGTCAGAAGGAAGAGCCCAAGGAATTGTAAATGATGATACCGGTAGCCGACAAATGCTGCAGTCGCTTTCCGGTGCAGCTCGCACTGGGCGATCTTTACTGACATCTGACTTCTTGCTCGTCACTTGTGACTCGTCACTAATTTATGGACCGTCGGATTCGAGTTCTAGTTGCCAAGCCCGGCCTGGATGGCCACGACCGGGGAGCCAAAATTGTGGCGCGCGCCCTACGCGATGCCGGAATGGAAGTGATTTACACCGGCCTCCGGCAAACGCCGGAGATGATCGTCAACGCAGCGCTCCAGGAAGATGTGGATGCTATCGGCGTCTCTATTCTTTCCGGGGCGCACCGCACCATCGTGCCGCGTATCTGCGACCTGCTTCGTCAAGAAGGTCTCGAGGATATTTTGGTGGTCGTCGGCGGCATCATTCCTGATGAAGATATTCCGGAGTTGAAAAAGGTTGGCGTTGCTGAAGTCTTCCAGCCGGGGGCGTCAACTCAGCAGATTGTGGACTTCATCCGGGAGAACGTGAGATAGGATTCAGGATTCAGGAGTCGGGATTCAGGGCGTGCGACCCTTGGACCTGCTCTCTTGCGACCCATGAAACCTGCTCTCCTGAATCCTTGCCCATGGAATTCCACAGCCACAATTCGGTGGCCGTGCTGACCTTTCCGCCGGAAGCCGGTTACCCTCGGCTTACGATGAGAGTCCTTGAGGAACTGGGCGACCTCCTCAACGAAGTCAAGCTCTCCGGCCTTTTCCAGGGCGTGGTGATTGCCTCCAACTCCCACTCTTTCGCAACGGGTGCTTCCATTGAGGAAGTCGCATCGGTTGAAGGGATAACCGCCCGCGCTTTTGCGGAGGCGGGACAATCCCTCTTTAACCATGTTGCGAACTTCCCTCTTCCCATCGCTGCGGCCATCCGAGGCTATTGTTTGGGAGGAGGGTTGGATCTGGCCCTGGCGTGCCACGCGCGCATCGCGACCTACGATGCCTCTTTTGGCCACCCAGGAGTTTCCCTCGGCCTCATCACCGGTTGGGGAGGGACTCAGCGACTGACTCGCTTGATCGGCAGGGCGGCTGCGACTCAACTCTTGCTGACAGCGGAACGCGTTCCAGCCACCCAGGCCCTGACGCTGGGGTTGGTCGATGAACTGGCTCCCTCTCCAGATTTGGTGGAGGCGGCGGCGCGCCGAGCCGTGCGAGGAAAATGGAAATTGGAAAATGGAAACTGGTGAAGGGCTCTCGTGTCCTGCGTTGCACGTAAACGATAACGCGGCGGGTTTCGAGTAAGCATACCGAAAGGGGGATGCGGCCAGTTTCCAGTTTCTAATTTCCAATTTCTAGTTTCTTCCCGCGAGGTGCAAGATATCCAGAAGCATGACTCACAGCGAGAATGGCAGTAAGGAATCTTCCCTGCCGCCCTCCAAGCGCGCTGCGCGTCGCATCCTACAACGCGCCTTTGTTCTTACAGGACGTGATAGCCAATTGCGCCAGCACATCCGTGAGGCCCGCCTTACAACCCTGTGGATTCTGGAAGACTTGGATTTGGTTTGGACCGTGATCATCGATCACGGGAAAATCGAATTCGAGCGTCGCCCTGCCAAGCATCCAGACATGACCCTCAGTTGGCAAACCGCAAGTGAATTTTTTTCCTGTGCCCGGGAGGGCACGTCGGCAGAAAGCAGACTGGAGTTGGCTGGGAACCTCGAGCTACAACGGGTTGTAAGCCACCTGCTCAAGAGCTTTCTTACCCACCTCGGTCACGTGCTACGGAACCCTGTGGATGGCGCCGGAGAAAGCTTGCTTTGAGGGCAGCGCATCTTTCGGCATTCTTTCGCTTGACAGACGATTCGAAATCTGATAGGCTACCGACGTTGACCTATGGGGAACGCTGAAACAGAGCACGCGCAGGGGGTTCTGAATCGGCCCCAGGAGAGCGGAGAATTAGCGCGAAATGCAAGAAAGATACTAAATAGTGGGAACGAACCTAAGAATGGGCTGAAAACACAGGAGTTATCTTTTTCAGGGGCTAAAAACGAACTGGGTTTTGAAGGCAAACGAACTAAAATCAAAGCCAAAAACATGGCCAAGAACCGACGTACACCGAGCCTCTCTGATCCGTTCTCGACGTGCAACTGACCCCTCACCCGGCCCGCGCCGGCTGGTGAAAGCGCCGGTCGCGGTCCACCCTCTCCCCAGGGGAGAGGGCAGACCGACTTTACGATGCACTTCGTTTCTGACATCACGGATAGCGGTTTTCGGCTATACATGCTGAGAATGACAGGTTGTAGAGGATTTAGTGAAACCAGAAACTAGAAATTACAAACCAGAAAACAAGGCTGCCGGTTTCCAGTTTCTAATTCCCAGTTTCCGCCTTAGCGGAGGTTTGTGGAAATTGGGATTTACGGTAGACTATTTGTTTCTGGAGTGTTCATATCATCGAATCATATGACTGAGGAAACGATAGCTACGAATTGGACGTCCACCGAGGTCCGCGTCCGGTACGCGGAGACCGACCAGATGGGCGTAGTTTATTACGCGAATTATCTGGTCTGGTTCGAAATCGGGCGGACGGACTTCTGCTTGCAGCACGGTTTCGCTTACCACGATATGGAGCAAGAGGACGGCCTTTACATCATGGTGGCCGAAGCGCGTTGCCGTTACAAAGCCCCAGCGCATTACGACGACGAACTCGTGGTCCGCACTCGTTTGACCGGGATGCGGAGGCGGGTGTTGATCTTCGGGTATGAAATCTACAAAAAGGGCACGGATGAACTTATTGCTGAAGGTGAAACGGTGCACGTCATCACCGACCGCAACGGCCGCCCGCGCACCTTGCCCGACAAGTACCGGGAATTGCTCTTGGGGAAATCAGAAATTAGAAATTAGAAATCAGAAATTCGAAAACAAGACCGGCAGTCTCGAATCGAGTTCCAGAGTTTCGGATTTCAAATTTCGAGCTCCAATTTCCATTTTCTGATTTCTGATTTAGTGAGGATTTGATGTTCCGCGATTTGCAGATCACCGGACATGACCTGACACCATGCGACTTTTACCAAGTGGTGCGGGAAAACCGTCGCGTCAAGCTTTCGCCGCAAGCGCACCATGCCATGACGCAGTCCCGCAAACTCGTAGAGAAGATGATGCAGGGGAAAGAGGCCGTTTACGGCGTTACGACCGGGGTCGGAAGTCTCTCCACGGAACGGATTGATCCCGCGCAAGCACGAGAACTGCAATTAAACGTGGTGCGCAGCCACGCCTGCGGGGTGGGAGAGCCACTTGACGCTCGCGAGACCCGCGGCATCCTCCTGCTGCGGGCGAATACGCTGGCTATCGGACTTTCTGGCGTCCGGCCGGAGGTGGCCGAACTGCTCTGTGGGTTCCTTAACCACGGGGTGCATCCCGTGGTGCCCGGGCGCGGGTCGGTCGGGGCAAGTGGCGATCTTGCTCCTCTGGCCCATGTGGCGTTGGCATTGGTGGGCGAGGGCGACGTGCTCTACCAGGGCCGTCGCAGGCGTGCGCTGTCCGCCATGCAGGAGGCAGGGTTAAAGCCCCTGACGCTCGAAGCCAAAGAAGGTCTTTCACTCGTGAACGGCACTCAGGCGATGCTCTCTCTGGGGCTGCTGGCGCTACGTTCTGCCGAACTTCTCGTGGATACGGCAGACGTGGCGGGCGCGCTCTCGCTGGATGCCTTGCGCGGCTCCCGCAGGGCATTTGATGAACGCCTGCATCGAGCCCGCCCACATCCCGGGCAGATGGTGACCGCCAAAAACATCTGGCGCCTTACGCAGGGAAGCGAGATTAACAGGTCGCACCAGGGATGCTCACGCGTCCAGGACGCATACAGTTTGCGCTGCATACCGCAGGTTCACGGGGCGGTACGCGACGCGCTCAATTACGCGCGACAGACTTTTGAAAGGGAAATGAACAGCGCCACGGACAATCCCCTGGTCTTCGTGGGCGAAGGCGAGGTTATCTCGGGGGGCAACTTCCACGGGCAACCGTTGGCCACCGCGCTTGACCTCATGGCGTTGGCGCTGACGCAACTGGGCGGCATCTCCGAAAGGCGAATCGACCGGCTGGTGAATCCCCTGACGTCCGATCTGCCGCCCTTTTTGACCAAGTCACCAGGCCTCGAATCGGGGTTCATGCTCACTCAAGTGACGGCTGCCGCTCTGGCTTCGGAGAACAAGATCCTGGCCCATCCCGCCTCTGCGGACTCCATCCCCACCTCCGGAAACAAGGAAGACTTCGTGAGCATGGGCATGGCAGCAGCCCTGAAGCTGCGCCCCCTGCTCTCCAACTTAACCTCGATAATCGCCATCGAGCTGCTGGCGGCCTGCCAAGCCATTGATTTGCTGGCTCCGCTCAGGACCGGGTGCCTGGCAGAAAAAGCCAAGGCGATGCTTCGAGCCGTCTCACCCCCCGTAACCAAAGATAGACCATTGCATAAGGATATCGCCCGCGTGGCGCAGCTTGTTTCCAAGGGCGCGTTCGCCGAGGTTTTGACAACCCGCGGGACGCACAATTGATCTTTCCATGCCCCGTATTTCAGCCACGATTGTCGCTTGCAACGAGGCCAACAACCTCGCGCGTGCCCTGCGCTCGCTGGCTTGTGCCGATGAAATTGTGGTGGTCGACTCCGGTTCGACCGACGAGACGCCGGCCATCGCAGCGCGCCTGGGAGCGCGGGTCATCCATCAGCCCTGGGAGGGATACGCGGCGCAAAAAAACCTTGCCACAGGCCACGCCCAGCACGAGTGGATCCTGAGCTTGGATGCGGATGAGGAACTTGATGCCGAAGCCCAGGCTGCAATTCGTAGCTGGAAGGACTCCGAGCCCAGGGCGGACGGATATCGTTTTGCTCGCCGCGCTCGCTATCTTGGCCGCTGGATCCTGCATTCCGGCTGGTATCCGGATTACAAGGTTCGCCTCTTCAACCGGCGCACGGGCGGGTGGGGCGCGAAATACGTTCATGAGTCCGTGACGGTGAACGGCCGCGTGGAGACCATGCCTGGTGAAATCCTGCACTACACCTGCGACACGCTGGCGGAACATCTTCAGAGGATCGAGCTTTACACCGACTTGGCAGCGCAGGAGATGTTCGAACGAGGCGAAAACGTTAACATCCTCGAGCGCTTGTTTGATCCCATTTGGGTTTTCATCCACACTTACTTTTTCCGCCTAGGAGTCCTGGACGGGCACCAGGGGTTTCTGATCGCCACCATGGCGGCACGCTACGTCAGAAGGAAATACACCAAGCTGGCCAGCAGAGGCGCTACCGTCGGCCATCGCCAATGACTTCCTCGAGGCCCTTGAAGATCGTTCATGTCGACACAGGCCTGAGTCTGCGCGGCGGCCAGCGCCAGCTGTTGAAACTGGCGCGGGGGCTCCGCCAGCGAGGTCACGGCCAGGTCATCGTCTGCCGGGAAGAGAGTGAGCTGAAAACGTGCGCCCAGGCGGAAGAGTTCTCCTGCTTTGCACTTCCACTCCACGACCCCGGCTATGCTTACGGAATCCTGCAACTGCGCCAGCATCTGCAAGTCGCGCCGTGCGACATTCTTCATGCCCATGATGGACGAGGGCAGACGGTGGCCTGGCTGGCGTCAATCGGAATGCGCGTTCGCCGGGTAGCGAGCCGCCGCGTGACCTTTCTTCCCAGGCACCGTTGGGCTTATCGCCTGAAGTATGCACACACCTGTGATGCCGTGGTTGCAGTCTCGGATTTCATTCGTCGGTTATTGATACGCTCGCAGGTGCCGGAGTCGATGATCGAGCTTATTCCGGACGGGATCGAGATTCCGCCTGAGCTGCCCTCGATAACCAGAAGAGCCGAAACGCGTGCGCGGTGGGGGTTTGGCGAAGACGAGTTTCTGGTTGGTCACCTAGGGGCCTTTGCACGCGAAAAGGGTCAAGAGATTGCGCTTGAAGCATTCCGACTATTAATTAAACCCTTGCCGCAAGCACGACTCTTGCTGGCGGGAGAAGGTCCAACCCTGAAAGACTTGGGTATTACTCAGAGGTGCAAGGCACTCGGCGACCGAGTCCGACTTTGCGGTGCGATCGAAAACCTTGCAGAGTTCTTCCCTGCCCTGGACCTGTTCGTCATGCCGTCCAAGTCCGAGGGGCTGGGTTCATCGGCTCTCCTGGCCATGTCGTATGGCCTGCCGGTGGTAGCCAGCCGGGTGGGCGGCCTGCCAGAGATTGTTGAGGAAGCCCGCACGGGATGGTTAGTTGAGCCTGCTTCAGCTTCCGCGCTGGCCGATGCGATTTTAGCCGCGGCGAGCGACCGGGCACGCCTCAAGCAATGGGGCCTCAACGGCCGGGAGCGCGCCCGCCAATTCTCCGTCGAGATCATGGTGGAGCGAACCGAAGCTCTGTACTGCCGCTTGTTATTTGGATAATCTAGAAGCTTGCTGATAGGCCTTTGTGAACGCTGTCATTCCGATCCCGCCCTGCGGGAGAGGAATCTCGCTCTGGGAACGAAAGACTTGCGAGATTCCTCGTCGCCTGCGGCTCCTCGGAATGACAGGCTAGACGGGTTTTTCAGCACCTTGTTGGAAGCTACGCCACGCCTGTCAAGCACAGTGGCGAGGGGATCAGCCGGTCGGTCATGGCCTACTTTGTGGTCGGAATCTTGGGATTGGTTTTTGGGAGCTTCTTGAACGTATGCATTGTTCGGCTCCCCAACAAGGAATCGATACTGGTTCCGCGCTCCCATTGCCCACTCTGCAAACATCCCATTCGTTGGTTCGACAACATCCCACTGGTGAGCTATCTCCTCTTGAGGGGCCGCTGCCGCGATTGCCACGCGAGAATTTCCCCGCAGTATGCCATCGTCGAAGCTCTCACCGCGCTCTTACTCATGGCCACGTTCCATCGTTATGGCCTCAGCCCCGAATTCGTGAAATACTCCGCACTGGTGATGTTGCTCATCGTGCTCATCTTCACAGATTTGAATCAACGGCGAATCCCGCACGCCGTCACCGTGTTCGGCATCAGCCTCGGCCTGGTTTTAAGCTTCTTTATCCCGGTTGACAATCGTCCAGTGGAATGGTTAGTGGAACGGATGGGCTTGTTCCTTCCGGGAACGGCTTTATCGGTCCTGGGCGCAATTGCGGGCGCAGTTACGGGAGGCGGGTTATTCTATGCCGTCGGGGAGGCTTTTTACATTTTGGGCGGACGGGAGAAGGAGTACCTGGGGTTCGGCGACGTGATGCTGATGCTCATGGTTGGGACCTTTCTCGGTGCGCCCTTGACGTTGCTCACCATACTCCTGGGCTCACTTGGAGGCTCGATCATCGCATTGTCGTTCACTCTGGCTGCCCCGCGCTTCCGCAATTATCACTGGCCTTACGGGACATTCCTTGGAATCGCCGCCATTTACTCGGCGCTCGACGGCACGCGCCTCCTGGAGGCTTATCTCCGCTGGTCGGGCCTGGCAGGTTAAGCCCATGCCACACGTCAGCTTGTCGCAACTGACTTTTCTAGTCGCAACCGGGCTTGGTGTTACCGCGCTGCTTATTCTGGGTGTTTATGCTTTGAAAAAGACGTTCCGCCGTCAATGGAGCGATGCAGACTTCAAACCCCCTACGCCTCGGGTGCAGGACGAAACGGCTTTTGTGGCGGCGGCCTTTCAGGGTGTGGTCAAAGACCTGAAGGAAAAACAACAAAAGCTGGAACAGCTCCTGCGGGCCTCGGAGCATCGGGCGGACGCTAGCCTGCGCCAGATTGAGGTCATTAGTCGCGAGATGGGCGAGGGTTTGGTGCGAATAAGCAGCGACGGCTTTATCGTTTTCGCGAACCCGGCGGCTCGCTCACTTCTGGAGATGGCGGTCCTGTCGCACAGACTCTACGCAGAGGTTTTTGGCGCCGATACGAAACTCGCCCATAGTATCCGCGCCTGCCTCCAGACAGGCCTCGTGACGCGCCTCCAGCAGGTCGATTATCTCTGTCCTAACGGCAAAGCGCGCCCGCTGCTGGCATCAGTGGTTCCCCTAGCCACCCGTCAGGACACGATCGAGGGCGCCATCTGCCTTTTGCGGGAATTCCCGGGCGACGCATCTGAGCCCGGGTATTGAGAAATTGCCTCTTCATTCCGAAACCCTGTCGTGAATATACTCTCGAATCACGTCACGGCCGGCATCCCTAGGATCGACGAACTCTATCGAAGTCCGGCCGGAGGCCTCTTTGACCCGGATCTTGCCGGTGATTTTGACGGGCTTCTTAAGGTCTGGCATGTTGAATTCCAGTGTGAGGACGTCGTCAACCTGCGCCGTGCCTGAGCTTTCCAGTGTCATGCCCACTTCACCGATACTAATACTCGTAGCATTGAACCTTTCCCCCTCCCGTACGCAGGTGACGGAGGTGCGGTAAGGAACGTGCGCGGATCGCCGTCGTTCCGCCAACATGGCGCCGCGCGCCGTGCGGAAGATCGCGTAAATCTTTTCGCGAGAAAATGGCTTCCCAATAAAGAATGTCGCTCCCGCTTCAAATGCCCGTCGAATGGTATCAACGTCGTCAAAGCCGGTTATCATGATGATGGGAGCCTGCTGATTAGGCGGAGTGGAGCGGATTTTCCGGGTTAGCTCGAAGCCATCCATCTTGGGCATGGCGATGTCCAGCATTATGCCGTCGAACTTTTCGTTGGCCAGAATCATAGCGGCTTCTTGACTATCCGAGGATGTGCGCACTTCCACTCCCAAGGGCTCCACCATGGTCTTAACCAATTTGCAAACTTCGGGTTCATCGTCCACAAGGAGAATTTTCATGGTACGGTAAATTCCTTATGAGAGAAGGCCGGAAAGCAAGCGTGAATTTGTCTCTCTATCCTTTCAGCTCAACCGGCAGAAGGGATTTCACCGGTTGAGCCATTTCACCAAATTCGCAAATATTCTAAGCCCGTCTTGCGAATAATGCGCGGGTAACGAAACGCGCTCCGGATGAGGCATAAGACCCAAAACCAAACCCGTCTCGTCAGTGACGCCGGCAACGGCTCCCGGCGCCCCGTTGGGGTTACTGGGATATTCCATGGTGGGGTGCCCCTGGGCGTCAGCGTAGCGGAAAACCACTCGTACGGCCGCGTCGGCAGCATCGCAAAGCAAGGGACGGCCCTCACCGTGCGCAACAGGCATTTCCAGAATCTCGCCCGCCAAATCTCCAGTCCAGGCGCAGCTCTCCGCTGAAACCAGAAGCCGGATTTTCCGGTCTTCAAAGTGGGCAGACTGGTTCTCCAGCAGAGCCATGCTCCGCTTTCCCGGCGTGCGGCCCGGCAGAATCCCCGATTCGGTCAAAACCTGAAAACCGTTGCATATGCCAAGCAATGGCTTCCGCGCTTCCAAGAACTCCTGCAGTTGGTCGCGCAGGCAGGCCACGAGCATTGTGGCAAATATGCGTCCCGCTCCCAAGTGGTCGCCATAGGAGAAACCACCGGGAATGACTGCCGCCTGGTAATCCCGAAGCCGCGTGCGGCCGTCCAGCAGATCCCGCAGCAGAACGAGTTCGGTCCTTCCTCCTGCGAATTCAATGGCGGCCGCAGTCTCTTCATGGCAGTTGGTGCCTGGGCTGTAAAGAATCGCAGTAACGCTCCGACTCATTCGATGACCTCCCGAAACGTTTTACTCCAGACCTCGCCAAGGTCCGCAGTGGGTTCCTGCCAAACCACTTTCCCGCCCTCAAGAAGAATCAACCGCGCTTCCGGCAAGACCTCTCCAATGACCCGGTAAGGCACGTCCCCTAGCTGTCCGTTCAAATTCCATTCGGAGGGCACTTCAAGCAGGACCGATCCCACGAATTCACCGAAAATCGCGCCATCCTTCCGGCCCTCTGGAAATGCGTCAAGTGTGATTCGCGCGCCGTATCCAGATCCCCAGGCAGCCTCAAAAAGGCGCAAAAGGATACCGCCCTCGGCGATGGCGGAGGCCGAAACGTAACCCGCCTTCCCGTGGAACCCCAGAAGCGCATCCCACACCGACCGGATCGCACTCGCATCGTAAGCGTCGAAAAGGCGCTCGCCGCGCTGCCCGCGACTGTCGGCGTACACGCTGCCACCCAGCGCCGCGCAATCGAACCGGCCCACGAGGACAAGGCGATTCCCGGGCCGCTTGAAATCCTTGCTCACCACCTCCCTGACATCCGGCAGACGCCCCATGGCCGTCACCACCAGCGTGGCGGGCACATCGATCCTTCGGCCTTCGGTCTCAAATGTCCCGGAGCTTGAATCCTTGCCTGAAATGAACGGAACTCCGAGGGCTACCGACATGTCGGCGATGGTCTCAACCATCTCGTGCAAATCCCAGGCTGTTTCCGGGCGCACGCGCGGGGTGTAGAAGTTGTCACAAAGAACCATCTGCCGGTAGTCTGCGCCCGCTGCCACCGCCTTGCTGATTGCCTCAATGACCATCAGACGCGTCATGCTCGCGGGGTCGATTTCCCCATAAAAGGGATTGAAGGCTAAGGTGGTGATCAGGCCGTACGGCTTGCCACGCAAGGGCGCCGAAATATAAACATTGGTCGGCATCCGGTGATTCTTGCCCTCATAAGGCCCCATGGCAGTTCGTCCCTGCACCGTCGTATCAAAGCGCGAACCGGCGGCGCTCTGGTCAGCGCAGTGGTAGTGTCCAAGCACGTCTCGAATGGCGCCGGCCCACTCCGCTTGGGTGTGTGGTTCGGGAATGCGCAGAGGTTGGAGGTTTCGCTGCGGTTTAGCGACTGGCAACGGGTCGATCGGGCAGGCTTCCCAAAGGAAAGACATCTCGAGGTCCACAACCTTCTGGCCGTGCCAAAAAGCCTCCAGGCGGCCCGTCTCCGTAAAGTGGCCGAGGACTGAAAACCCCACCTCGTACCTCTCGAGAATGGCGCGGGCTTCCGCAGCTTTCTCCGGAGGGACCGCCAGGAGCATGCGTTCTTGCGATTCGGAGAGCAGGATTTCCCAGGCTGTCAGGCTCTTGTCCTTAAGCGGAACAGAGTCGAGGTCGATGCGCACGCCGGTCTCAGATCCCATTTCCCCCACAGCGCAGGAGATGCCCCCGGCTCCGAGGTCGGTAATGGCCCGAATGCACTCCTGGTCGCGCAGAACAGGGATTGCCGAAGTAAACCTGCGCTCCGTAATGGGGTGACCGATTTGCACCGCGGCTGATTCTTTGTGCAGAGTCTCGCCGGTCATGCCCGTGGAACTGGCCGTGGCCCCGTGTATCCCGTCCCGGCCGGTTTCGCCGCCGATGAGCAGCGCCACATCACCTGAACGAGGAGCGTCCTTGAGAGCATATTTTCTGGGAATCAATCCCACTGAATGCCCAAGGGCAAAGCACTTGGCGTAGCCAGGATGGATGCGGTAAACCGGGTGCATCATGGGAATGCCCATGGGGTTCGTGTAATAGGAGGTTGCCCGGATCGATTCCGAAACAATCAACTGTGGATGTAAAGCCCCGGGTGGAACTTGCGAAATCCTGGGGTCCATGGTTCCCATCACGGTTGTGCCGCCAATGGGGTAACCCCCCTTGCCAAATCCCAGCGTGTCACGGATGACGCCACCGTGTTTCGTCGCAATACCCCCAAAAGGAGCAATGGAGCTGGGGAAGTTGTGGGTTTCACCCTTAATGGTCACCACCCAGTCCTCATAAAACTCCATGCCCCCGGCATTGTCTTTGAAGGACGAAACGACCAGTGGATGGTTGATTCGCGCGGTCGCGTCACTCAGCCTCCTCAGCAGTCCAAGACTCTTCCAGGTGGTGTGGTAGCAGTGATCGCTCCACGATTGCGCCAGGATCTCGATCTCGGCGTCCGTGTGGGGCCGGCCCTGGGCCTTCTCGTGTGCCTGGATGGCCTTCATCTGGGAAAGTGGCGCGTACCAGGAACGGGCCTGCGAGAGCGCAACCAGTTCGTCATCCGTCAAATCCAGGAAAGAAATCGTCGCCACAGGATCGGGATTCCCGGTGGGACGAAGGGTGGTTAAAACTTCGTTCGGCTCGCGGATGCGCTCGACGACGTGGTTGTAGAGGAAACGGGCGGCAATTCCCCGCGCCTCGGATTCATCCAGGCCCCAGAATTGGTAGCGCCTGCTGAGTCGTGCGAATTCCAAGCCTCCTTCACCGAGTGCCCGCGCCCCTGCCAGAATGGAGGGCGTTTCCGGGTCTGTCACCGCGGGCCGATAAGCGATTTCAACAATAGGCCCCAGCCCAGGCTCGAGTTGAGAGCATTGGGCAGCCATTTGGTAAAGCGGATTCACCAAAAGCGGCATCAGCCGTTCCAGGTCCACCGATCCCTCGAGCCAAAAGACGCGTTCAATCACTAGATTCTCCAGTTGGGGATAGCCGCGCAAGTGAAAGAAGCTTAGCCAGCTACGGGCTTCAGGGTCATCTTTCGAGAGTGTGTAAATGCTTTGAATCGACATCGTCGCCTCGGAGGAGGTTTGGGTCAGGTTAAGCGCCCCGTGTCAAGCGCCCATCCATCTTGCCTTGGCGTAGGGCGGGCACCAGCAGGTCACGGGGTACGTCGTGAAACAAGTAGCTCATTATATCCGGGATGCCACTTGTTGTCTCTCCCCGCTAAAGCGCATGCGGACGCCTTGGGAGGTCGGCGGCTCTTCCAGAAGCCGATGGTCGGTCCTGCGGCTCTTCCAGGGCCTTTCCAATAGCACCTTTCTCTGCAAGCATTCCTCAAATACCTTTTCAGTCCCCCAAGGCCGGAGGAAGGAAGGTGGTTTCGAGATTCCGATTGTAGCGGGTGGCCGCGGCTACTCCGGCACCGCAACTTCAATCGTGGCGCTGAGCGCGAGGTTCCCCCAGGCAATTCGCATTGTGACATGCTTGATGTCGTCCTTCGGATACGAAAGCGTGATGGTCAGTTTCTCAGTCTGGGCCTCCGCCTTGGCAACGGACACCAACGCTTCGAATTCCACCGGAGCTTTCTCAATTTGAAATGCGTCAAGGTGGCCTTTGCGGATCCTGCCAGGGTCAAGAAAAACCAGGCTCCACTCGGAGCCCTCTTCGGAGCGGTGCAGGCCCAGGTAATAGGACCCCACCGGAACCTTCTTACCGCCAATTGACAAGGGAAGCTGTGTATCCAAAATGGACCAGAAGTTGCTGCCCATCCGCCATATTTTCCCCCTGGTCATGGCGTCGAACTTGGCGGGGTCCTCGTATTCCTTTTTCCATACGGGCCGGCCATAGTCGATGGCGAACTGCCCGGCAGCGGCGTTGGTTTGGGCGTTCCAGTAGAGCACTCGCGCCGAGGCCCGATCATCCGGCGTGCCGCCCTCCGCAACAATCTTAGGCCTTTGCTGCTGCCCCTCAGCAGTCAACGTAAAGAGCAGCATCACGCTTGCCAGCAGTGAGTGGATCTTCATCGTCATTCTCCTTTTCTTTTGACTCTTGCGCTGGAACGCAATTCTAGCACGGGTCTCCACACCCTGTGTGGATTGTCATCCTATAATCGCGTTTCAGCCAGTGGGGAAGGGAGAAGACAGATGGGGGCGCACTGTCGGGGGAACATGAGCGATAAGCGGAGAAGTCCCTGTCACCTATGTCGGAAGTTTCTGTAGTAAGAATTGCGCGTGTCGTGAGACAGGCACCGCCACGTTGCTGGCATCGCCAATCTCCCCGAACCAGAACGCACCCACAGATTCTGCTGAGCAGCCAAACTCCCACGACCCCGCACTTATGCGATTTTCTGGTGAGATAATCGGGTTAGGGGACAGGCCATCCCCGGGTGTTGCCGCTCCCTACGCGATCGAGGCTTATCAAGACAATTACTTCACCTCGCACTATTAGGGTTATGGCACGGCGGCTGAAGCTTGATTCGAATCCGCACTCTGGGTGACATCATTCGACGCCACGGCTGTAACCACATAGTAGTACGTCTGCCCTGCCTGCACACTCGAGTCGCAATACGTGGTTCCGTTAATAGGCGAGGAATTTAGTTCCGTCGGGTACGGCCCACCCGAGGTAGTGCCACGGTAAACATTATACCCAACTACGCCGGGAGTCGTGCTGGCGGTCCAGGTTAGAATCACGTCGTGCGTTCCCGCGCCGGACAGGCTTACCGTCTGCGGGTTGCCGCTGGCGCTGTCCGCGATACTTAGCGAAGCCGCCTCCGTCCCCACGATGGAAGGCGTGAACATCACAGCAATCGTGCAGTTGGCGCCGGCTGCCAGCGAGCTGCCGCACGTGTTGGACTCGTCAAAGTCGCTGGCATTGGTGCCCGTGAACCCGAGGCTGGTAATGCTCAAGGCGGCGTTGCCAGTGTTGCTCAGGGTGACGGTCTGCGCTGCACTGGTCATATCGGCGGATTGGTTGCCGAAGGCAAGGCTGGTAGGTGACAGACTAACGATGGGGCCCCCCACTGTGAAGTTGAGCGCGCTCGAAGTTCCCCCACCGGGCGCGGGGTTCGTCACCACCACTGCGTAACTCCCCGCCGTCGCTTGGTCCGTCCCGCTCAGAGAAATCGTCAACTGCGTCGAACTCGCGAACGTCGCGGTGTGCACCACCCCGTTGTAAGTCACCGTCGAGCTCGAGAGGAAGTTCGTCCCTGTCAGGGTCAAGGTCTGCGACCCCGCCCCCGCTACCGCCGAGGCCGGCGACAGGCTGGTGAGCGTCGGCGCCGGATTGTTGACCGCAAAGCTCAGCGCGCTCGAGGTTCCCCCACCCGGCGCTGGATTCGTCACCACCACCGCGTAACTCCCCGCCGTCGCCTGATCCGTCGCGCTCAGAGAAATCGTCAACTGCGTCGAACTCACCAACGTCGCCGTGTGCCCCACCCCGTTGTAAGTCACCGTCGAGCTAGCCAGGAAGTTCGTCCCTGTCAAGGTCAAGGTCTGCGACCCCGCCCCCACGACCGCTGAGGCCGGCGACAGGCTGGTGAGCGTCGGCGCCGGATTATTCACCGCAAAGGTCAGCGCGCTCGAAGTTCCCCCGCCCGGCGCTGGATTCGTCACCACTACCGCGTAACTTCCCGCCGTCGCCTGGTCTGTCGCGCTTAGAGAAATCGTCAACTGCGTCGAGCTCACGAACGTCGCCGCGTGCCCCACCCCGTTGTAAGTCACCGTCGAGCTGGCGACGAAGTTCGCCCCTGTCAGGGTCAGGGTCTGTGACCCCGCCCCCGCTACCGCCGAGGCCGGCGACAGGCTGGTGAGCCTCGGCGCCGGATTATTGACCGCAAAGCTAAGCGCGCTCGAGGCTCCCCCGCCCGGCGCAGGATTCGTCACAACCACCGCGTAACTCCCCGCCGTCGCCTGGTCCGTCGCGCTCAGAGAAATCGTCAACTGCGTCGCGCTCACCAACGTCGCCGCGTGCCCCACCCCGTTGTAAGTCACCGTCGAGCTGGCGACGAAATTCGTCCCTGTCAGGGTCAGGGTCTGCGACCCCGCCCCCGCTACCGCCGAAGCCGGCGACAGGCTGGTCAGCGTCGGCGCTGGATTATTCACGGCAAAGTTCAGCGCACTCGAAGTTCCCCCGCCCGGCGCTGGATTCGTCACCACCACCGCGTAATTTCCCCCCGTCGCCTGGTCCGTCGCACTCAGAGAAATCGTTAACTGCGTTGAACTCACGAACGTCGCCGTGTGCCCCACCCCGTTGTAAATCACTGTCGAGCTAGCCAGGAGGTTTGTCCCTGTCAGGGTCAGGGTCTGCGACCCCGCCCCCGCCACCGCCGAGGCTGGCGACAGGCTGGCGAGCGTCGGCGCCGGGTTATTGACCGCAAAGTTCAGCGCGCCCGAAGTTCCCCCGCCCGGCGCTGGATTCGTCACCACCACCGCGTAACTCCCCGCCGTCGCCTGATCCGTCGCGCTCAGAGAAATCGTCAACTGCGTCGAGCTCACCAACGTCGCCGTATGCCCCACCCCGTTGTTAGTCACCGTCGAGCTGGCCAGGAAGTTCGTCCCTGTCAGGGTCAGGGTCTGCGACCCCGCCCCCGCTACCGCCGAGGCCGGCGAGAGGCTGGTGAGCGTCGGCGCTGGATTATTCACGGCAAAGTTCAGCGCACTCGAAGTTCCCCCGCCCGGCGCGGGATTCGTCACCACCACCGCGTAACTCCCCGTCGTCGCTTGATCCGTCGCGCTCAGAGAAATCGTCAACTGCGTCGAACTCACGAACGTCGTCGTGTGCCCCACCCCGTTGTAAGTCACTGTCGAGCCAGCGACGAAGCTCGTGCCTGTCAGGGTCAGGGTCTGCAACCCCGCCCCCGCTAATGCCGAGGCCGGCGAGAGGCTGGTGAGCGTCGGCGCCGGATTGTTGACTGCGAAGCTCAGCGCGCTCGAAGTTCCCCCGCCCGGCGCGGGATTCGTCACCACCACCGCGTAACTCCCCGCCGTCGCTTGATCCGTCGCGCTCAAAGAAATCGTCAACTGCGTCGCGCTCACGAACGTCGCCGTGTGCCCCACCCCGTTGTAAGTCACCGTCGAGCCGGCCAGGAAGTTCGTCCCTGTCAGGGTCAAGGTCTGCGACCCCGCCCCCGCTACTGCCGAGGCTGGCGACAGGCTGGCGAGCGTCGGCGCCGGATTGTTGCCTGTGCCAGTGAGGCTCACTGACTGCGGGCTGCCACTGGCATTGTCCGTGATGCTCACCGAGGCCGTGCGGGTGCCGCTGGCCGTAGGCGTGAAAGTCACGCTGATTGTACAGCTGTTGCCAGCCGCCACCGAACTGCCGCACGTGTTGGTCTGAGCAAAGTCGCTGGCATTAGTACCCGTCAGCACGAGGCTAGAAATGTTCATGGTGGCGTTACCGGAGTTGCTCAGCGTAGCGGTCTGCGCCGTACTGGGTGTGCCTAGGAGTTGGCTGCCGAAGGCAAGGGTGGTGGGTGAAAGCCCATCCTCGGGGGCCGTGGGCATGGAAGCGGTGAGCGTGCCTGTCCCGGAGAGGCTCACCGTCTGCAGGCTGACACGGGCATTGTCCATGATGCTCACCGAGGCTTTGAAGCTGCCACTGGCCGACGGCTTGAACGTCACCCTGATTGTGCAGGAGGCGCCGGCCGCCACCGACCTGCCGCATGTGTTGCCCTCCGCAAAGTTGGTGCGATTGGCACCGGTGACCGTGATGACCGAGATACTCAACGTGGCGTTGCCGGTGTTGCTCAGGGTAACGGTCTGCGCCGTACTGGTCGTGTTTACAGATTGGCTGCCGAAGGCAAGGCTGGTGCGTGAAAGGCTGACCGCGGGCGTGCCTCTCCCATAGGAGATCAGCCCCTCCGGGTTGCCACGGGCATTGTCCGTGATGCCTAAGGCAAGTGCGATGCAGGCCATGGAGAGAATCACTGCATTCGCATTTTGTCGTTGCACTACTCTGTTTCCCATTGGGAGATACCTCCCGCGCACGCGCGTTACCAATTACGGGTCGAGTTCTTGCCCTCCAGAGGTGCGCCGTCACGTAGTACTGCAGTACTAGGCGCACTCAGGAACAATTGCCCTTCTCCGCCGCCCCTCAAAGCCGAGCGGCGACCCTCCCAGATGCTTCTCAAAGGGACCGCGATCGTCCTCCGCTCGTGGTCCGCCCCATAAGGGTGTACCGCCTCCCGTGCAGTATTGACGCGGCTTGCGCAACATTGAGCGGCGTGGAGAGCTGATGCGTCTTCCATTTTCCCTTTCCCACGAGTCGATTCAGATCATCCGGGACAAAGGATCATCCAGCACCACGTTAATTACCGCTATCGGACACGACTGTCTACAGTACTTCGGTACTGACATGCCGCATATCATCTAACGCTGTAATAGAAAAGGTTGCGGTTCAGAGTTTCTCGTGTGCCATCAGTGGAGAGAAAATGCCAATGCTCTTTCTGGAAAGGCATGCAAAGGTGAAGCTTACCCAAAAGGAGGGCTCTTAGCTGGAACGATCGGCCCAGCGGCGGTCCGAAGCGGACACAGGCGCGTGCCCGGTCCTTTTCGCGCCACTCGTGGTGCAGTTGATGCTCCAAGTGAACCATCGGCCTCCTGCGATTACCAAAAAACTCGGCCACATTGAATCAATTGATGTGGGCGCGGCTCCGCCTCGGCGGACCGCTTCTTCGCGTCGACGGTCATTTTTCGAGTCTTATTTGTCCTGATCGTCTTGGCACAACGGAGGCGACGCCCATTCCATTTCAACCACACGACTAATCCCACTCCCGAGTGGGCGGCGCAACCGCTGGTGGAGGCGTCCCCTTGGGGCGACGCACCGCGCTACTTCCCATTCAATCGCCAGAACTGGGTGCGGTGAGAGAGGTTCCGGAAGTTGGCGGACTTCAGCATCGTCGCGAGCGAGGAGCGGCTGGAAGCCTTCCGCCGGTGTGGCATTCCCTAAATCTCTTCTGACATTGGCCATTCAAGAGGACCACAGGGGCGATATGCCACTCGCAGTCAGCTCAAACATGAAATCGTCTGCGAATGTCCGGGGGAGGGTCGCTAAAGCAGCCGAAGAAGGAGCATGTAAGGCGCATTGTAGACTGTGATCGCGGTCCGATCGAATTATCGGCAAAGAAACATCGCACAGGCCACTCTACCAAGCTGAAGAGTGGCGGAGGGAGGTTGGTTTTTGCGGTGGAGGAGGATGGTAGTGGGATCTTGTGGCTAGAAGAGGCAGGAAGGTCGGCCGTGAGGCAAAGAGAAGATGAACCGGAGGACGGGGCTACTCGGGTAGGCCGGAAGTGAAAGCATCAATAGGGAGGGTACGGGATGAAGCCACCCCATGGCCGGGAAGGGATAGACCGGGCTTCCGATGAGCTGGCTGCCCACCGCTACCCCCCTGCATTATTTACAAATAAAGTTGCCGCGCGAAATCCTTGCCAAGACTGGCAGGCCATCCCTACGTGTCGCTTCTCCCGACGTGGTCGAGCGTAGTCAAGACAATTATTTCACCTTAGTAGTATGAGGGTCATGGCACAGTCGCTGAAACTTGATTCGAGTCCCCACTCTGGGTGACATCATTCGACGCCACGGCTGTGACGGTGTAGTAATAAGTCGTCCCACCAACCACCGTTGCGTCAGTGTATGTACAGGTGGTTGTGCTCGTGCAACCCGCGGCCACAGGAGAGCTGTTGAGCGGCGTAGTGCTCTCCCCTCCCAATGCTGTGCCACGGTAAACATAGTACCCAACTACGCCGGGAGTGGTGCTGGCGGTCCAGGTTAGAATCACGTCGTGAATTCCCGTGCCGGAGAAGCTCACCGTCTGCAAGTTGCCGCTGGCATTGTCCGAGATGCTTAGCGAGGCTGCCTCGGGCCCCGCCACAGAAGGCGTAAACCACACGACAATCGTGCAGTTGGCGCCGGCGGCCAGCGAGCTCCCGCACGTGTCGCTCTGAGCAAAGTCGCTGGCATTGGCGCCCGCCAGGGCGAGGCTGGTGATGCTCAAGGTGGCGTTGCCCGTGTTGCTCAAAATGACGCTCTGCGCCGTACTGCTCACCTCGATAGGTTGGTTGCCGAAGGCAAGGCTGGCGGCTGAAAGGCTGACCACGGCAGCCGTGCCCGTGCCGGAGAGACTCACCGTCTGCGGGCTGCCACTGGCATTGTCCGTGATGCTCACCGAGGCCGCCTCGGCCCCGATGACAGAAGGCGTGAACGTCACGCTGATGGTACAGTTGCTCCCGGCCGCCACCGAAGTGCCGCACATGTTGGACTGAGCAAAGTCGCCGGCATTGGTACCTGTTAGGCCGAGGCTGGTAATGCTCAAGGCGGCGTCGCCCGTGTTGCTCAGGGTGAGGGTCTGAGCCGTACTGGGCATGCCTAACGACTGGTTGCCGAAGGCAAGGCTGGTGGGTGAAACGCTGACCGCGGCAGCGGCCACGGCAGCAGCGGCGTGCGTGCCTGTCCCGGAGAGGCTCACCGTCTGCGGGCTGCCACGGGCACTGTCCGTGATGCTCACCGAAGCTCTGAGGCTGCCACTGGCCAAGGGCGTGAAGGTCACGCTGATCGTGCAGTGGGCGCCGGCCGCCAGCAACCTGCCACACGTGTTGGTTTCCGCAAAGCTCATGCGATAGCTGCCACTGACCCCCATGCTCGAGATAATCAACATGGCGTTGCCCGTGTTGCTCAGGGTGACGGTCTGCGCCTTACTGGTCTTACCTACGGTTTGGGTGCCGAAGGCAAGGCTAGTGGGTGAAAGGCTGACCGCGGGCATGCCTCTCCCAAAGGGGGCCAGCGATTGCGGGCTGCCACGGGCATTGTCCGTGATGCCTAAAGCAAGTGCGATGCAGGCCATGGAAAGAATCACTGCGTTCGCACGTTGTCGTTGCCCTGTTCTGCTTTCCATGGGAGTTGCCTCCTGCGCGCGCGTGTTACTCATTCCAAGTCGAGTCCTTACTCTTCATATCTGCTTACATCAACTAACCCTATGCCCTGAAAGCGAAGGCTAGGCCTTCTGTTCTCAGGGGGCGTTCGACAATGTCAGATGTCCATCCTTTTTTGCTTTTCCGGGTGACGCGAAAAGAAGGGAGTGACGATATTGCAGAAAGAGATAAAAGTCACCGCGAAAATCGGTAAACCTCCAACCCCAAAATTTCTGCCCGCAGAACCAGATCGGCCAGGGCATCGGCAACACGTTGCTGTGGAGTGGCCGTCAAGGATGTGCCCACTCACGGGGGGCCAAGCAAAAAGGAAAATGCCCCACAAGTGGTGGGGTTTTCGCCGTCTGAAAGGTTTTTGATGGGGCCTTCTTGCCCTGAAAAGGTGGCTCGTTGTGAGCCGGAAGTGGACCCTCGGCGCAAAGCTGCGGTTTATTGGCCGCTTCCGGAGAGGTAAGCCGTCGAGTAGTACTTGAGTACTAGACGCACCCAGGAGCAATGCCGCTTCTCCGCCGCCCCTCAAACCCGAGTGGCGACCCTCCCAGGTGCTCCTCAAAAGGGCCGGGATCCGCTCGTGGTCCGCCCCATAAAGGCGGACCGCCTCCCGCCCAGTGTTGAGGCGGCGTGCGCAACGTTGAGCGGCATGGAGAACTGATGCGTCTTCCATTTGCACTTTCCCACAAGTCGCTTCAGATCATCCTGAACAAGGCATCAACCGGCGCGTCGTTAATTACCGCTACCTCAAAAAACTGACTATAGTACTACTTTCTTCCGGAAATGCACTGGAAAAATTTGGCCCCTTGCGGGGCAACTGGCGGCACGTTAATACCAAAGGTCCCTTGACCGGTTAAGGCCCGAAGGCCGTCGCCGATTTCGAAGGTATGAGCCATGCCAGATGCGTTGAGTGAGCGCTACGGTAATCTATTGCAGGGCAGGTACGATCGTGTGCATCGGATCGTTTTGAACGCTTATTTTCCCCTTGGCCATGGCCCCGAAGGCTTTCGCTTCTGGTTGCGTCACCCGTTCGGTTAGGACCAGACGCTGGACAACACGCATCTGATGCATTGGGCAGGTCGCTTCAGCCGTCGCCTGCGAGCTTTCGCCAAAGCCTGAGGCATTCCCGTCGCGGACTGCGCAGCGGATGAGAGGAAGCACGAGATCGCCGAGGGATACCTCGCCACCCACGAAGTGCAATTTGCGATCGTTGCGCGCAAGCGCCTAATTTGCCGCATGTGACCTAACACTGTAATGGAATTAGGTTGCGGTGTTGGGGTCCCAAAACGCGTCTGGCGGCTCGTGTCTGCTCCCTGCTGTGCCAACCTTAAGGACGCTTCGGAACATCAGGAGTCTTTCAGTTGATGTGGCAACGGCGTCGGCAGTCATGGTTCTTCAGCCGGCATGCCTGTACAAAAGGGTTCCGGCCTTGGCTACTAAACCCTCTGGCATACGACCGAGAATGCGTCGCACAATTTGAGTGTTCCGAAGCAGGCTTGCCCACTCGCCCGCGAGTGGGCCGTATCGCCAGTACGTCAAGGTTGACGGTGCTGCACCCCAGCGGTTCTTGAACTTGATGAGACCGCGGGCACCCCAATCGGATCGCCCCATGTCTAATTCCCGAAATCCATTCAGCTTGGCTTCCTGGATAGCATTCCAGAACAACAACTGCGTGCCCCCTAAATTGCTGAAGCGCCGGTCGGAGCAGCCATACTTGTAAACGAGCGTGGTTTTGTAGCTAAGCGTGAGGATGCCCGCCACGGGCTGATCGTTCTTGGAAGCCAGGCGAATCGTCAGCATGTCACCCATGCACGCAATCAAGTTGCGGAACCAAGCAAGCGGTGGTGGCAGCGACAATTGCCTCCGGCGGGTAAGCACCAGAAGGCGGTAGAACTTCTCCAGCAGTGGCTCAGATCGACCCTCTTCGTAGGACAAGCCTTCCCGCTCAGCGCGCCTAATCTTCCTGCGAACACAGTCTTTGTGGAATCCCCGGAAAAGATCCTCCAAGCTGGGTTGCAGGTCCAGCCGGTGCAGGCAGAAGCTCTCGGACTTGCTCAGGCCTGGGAGACTGCTAAGGTCTACGTCGACTGGCCTTATCTCGACGTACTTCCATCCATTGCCTTTCCAACCGTCACGCAGTGCCCCCCCAATGCAACGGAATTCTTCGGGGTGGTCAACCAGTGGCTCGCAATGGTCGGAGAATGGCAGGGAGACGAGCCGACGGCCCGTGAGCTGACTATCGACGCAGCAAGCAACGACACCGTTGGTCAACTCACGTCCTGGCGGACAAGTGGTCAAGACAAACGGCTGAAATCCATAAGTCAACCGTAACGCCCCCAACCAAGCCGACGTCTGAAACACTGACGCACTTGGGTGCCGCGCTAAGAATTGCCCCCAACGAGGGTCTTGAAGCGGATCAATCTGATGGACACTCAAAGCGTGTTAAACTCCCCTCATGGGCACGTCGGTTGAACGGTAACATGCGGCGGCTCCAGCCGAGCAGGTTCAGCTTGAGAAGGCTGGCGTTCGGCTCGTAAGTATCTTAAACAAGGCTTTGAAATAGCACATCGCCAACCCTGCCGTGGCGCTCAGCGAACCCATCTTCTGCGCTTGAAGGTCAAGTTTGTTTAACTGAGGCTCCCGTTGCTGGCTCGCTCCGATGATGACTCCTGCTAATATGAAGACTAAACCGATGACCACCAAATCAATCCAGGCCGTATTCTCCTCCCTTTGCCGTGATGGGCACTGACCGCGCGAGCCCCTTGATCTTCCGCAAGGAGTAGCCTGGATTCTACCCATGAAGATACGAGTATTCAATGGTACTAAGGTAAGAGCTCGAAATTGTCATTACTGGGCCCTTCATGACGGCTCAAAACGCGGGCGCTGCGCTGCCTTCCGGTCCATCACGCCTCACTTACGATTGCCCATCCGAACACAACAGCCGGACCGTCAGCTTCGAGGAACTAGCCTACCGGCGGGGCATCTTCGAACAAATCAGCACTCATCCCCGAAACCGCCTCGCCGAGTTGCTTCCCGACCAATGGAAGGCGGCACGGCGGATGGCCGCTATTCCTGTCGCGTCCTGTAGAGGCCGGCCAAAGGCCTTCAGGACAGGGCTGCCGTGAGGGTGCGTGCCGGGGCCCTGGCCGTCAATCCGGGATGCAGAGGGTATTACATTGGTGCTGCCTGGTCTTCCTCTAAGGGGGTTCTAATGAGGAGGCGAAGAAGGTCTTAGCGAAGCGCTGACCATTGGCTTTGACGATGCATTTGCATTCCTAATTCCTTGGCCAGATAGCGCCTTATAGAAGAATCTTATAGCCGTACTTTCACCCTTGACCCAAACAATCCGTGGGCGAGACCTCTCGGGCCTTCGGTTCCGCTTTCAGGAAACGCTTTCTCAACTTCCGACCCGCCAGCCCAGCAATGGCGACCAAACCGGTCCCAAGGAGTGTGATTGCCGGTGGTTCCGGAACAGAGACGGGTGGATCGCCCCCACGCTGGTGTTTTGGCGCCCAGGGGAACCAGGGAGGTTCCGGAACAGGGATGGGTGGATCGCTCCCACGCCGGGGTTTAGGCGCCCAGAGGAACCAGGGAGGTTCCCAAACAGGCCGCCGCGTGGACGCCGGTCCTCCTTGACAGTCCCACCAAGCCCTAAGACCTATTGTCCCGTCACAGGTAATACAAGAATTCATAAGAAAGAGACTGTTAGTTGAAAAACTCGGGGTATGGCCAAGGTTGGCTGGGGACGGTTCCCAATTGTACGTGTATCCCTTGGGCTCCAAAGCCCAACTTGAGCCCAATCCTGAGGGTTGAATCATACCCCGATAGGTGTCCTTCCCAGAGATGTAGGATTCGAGGTCAGTAAAAGAGTCACCACTGGCACCGAATGACTGCGTGAAGTCCCCTGAGAAGTCGGGTGCCCCTAACTGCTCGATGTTATAACTGTCGGCTTTGGCGGGGCTCACGACAAGCAGGGTCGGCACAATAAGTATTACCAATCCCATTGTCGTCCACTTTGTAAGTCTCACTTTTCCAGCGTTGTCCTGCACTTTGAGGGGCCCTCCCGAAAAATCAATTTGTCCTTGCGAAACATCAGGGTCTCGCTCTACAGCGCAAGCTCATATGAATCGGGCAAGGCTGGGCACATAAAGAACCGTTGGCAATGCCATTAGCCGCCTTTCGTTCCGTCATTCCACTCCACCGCCGACCGACTCTTCCCAAGTTGCCGCCGTGCAGCCAATGAACAGAAATCCGCACTTCAGATGATCTCAACTTACCGCACACCAGCTAATTCATACAACGGTCCGTAGGTACCAGCAGGCACAGTACCAAGGTAATAGTACTAGATGGCAGGTTTGGCTGTTCCAAGGCATCCAACAAGCTGATTTCAGCCGACGCTAAATCGGGAAGTAGGGCACTATGAATGCGCCACCACAGTGGTGGGCACCTTGAGACGGGGCATTGGCATTCTCTCCTCGCTGAAGTCAGGTGGACGGGACCGCTGCTTCATGTTGGTGGTGTAACAATGAGGGTAGTCGGCGAACTCCAGCAGCTTGGCAACGGCTGCGTCCACCGTTTCCAGCTTGCCCAATTGAAACATCCGAGTGACCTGCATTTGGTCGAACATCTTGTTTCTCCATCTTCGAAAATAAGCTCTCAGCGTGGTTCGATCATGGGTTCGATCGTGTGCAGATTCCAGATCCCATCGTGAGGGTGAGCGGGAAGATCCGCAAGAAAATTATCGCGGGAACGAGCAGGTCGTAGGTTCCCCCCAGACAAGGGCGGGCTGTCACTTGAGAAGGGAGGCGCTCGATTGATCTCCGTTCTGCGGAAACTCCGCCCTTAGGCTCATGCGGCCTTGTCCCCTTCTTAGGACCTGAAGAATTGCGAATAAGAGTAGCAGGGCCAGCAGGAAGAAACCCGTGCCCCCTTTATGATGAAGACTACCGTGCAAAAAGCTTGCGTCAACGTACTCCGCGAGCAGCGTCAGCAAGGCAATTCGCAAGCCATTAGTAACGCACACAATGGGCAATGCGAAAAAAACCAGCACGACCTTCTTCCAGACGGAGGGAAGAAAAAGGTGCCCGGCGATCAGACTAATGATAAAGATGGCTAAGGTTGAATGAATCCCACTGCACTCCTTCGCTACTTGGATGCTGTTGCCGGGCAGGGTGAGCTCGAAACCATTCCGCAGAACCGGCACATTGGCCAAGGTGAATATCGCGGAGCACACCTCGGTTGATCCGAGCCGCACAGCCCAAATGGGAGCGTCGAGTAAGGAGTCAGGGATAGGTACTGTCAGGAGGAGTAACAGGAGCGGAAAAGCTCCCGCCCGAAAGGCCCCTGTCCCGTAACAAAAGATGAATCCACCAATCCAGAATATAATCAGCCCCAATATCTCTGTCGAAAGGGAGTTTTCCGCTCCGAGTTGATTCAGGGCCCGCCCCGTGCACCAATTCAATGTCAGTCCCATGAGAAGCAGAATGCCGCCAATCGAAATACCGTGTTGGACCCTCGCGAAGATCCTTTTCCTTTGCAAAAACATCAGTACCATGCTGATGAGGGGGATCAGCAAGGTATGCGAGAACCTGTCATACTCATGATGGCCTGTCCGCATGGAGTAATCCAGCAGTGTCCTCAGCGGCGTCCAGAATACGAACAGGGACGCTGTAACAAGAAACAAGAAAAGCACGTTCCTGGGCGAGCTCATTCTCGCAGCATAATCTGCAATGGACGTGGCTCCGAGTCGAGGGGCCGGGTTTTGTCCCGCAGGCGGGACGGAAGGGCCAAGTGATGAAGCCGACATTTGTACGAACCCTCCGGAGGCCATGGCCTCAATGCAGATCGGGGCCTGACTGCGGGGTTACGCCACGTCGGCTAGATGCGCCGGTGGCGTGTCCCCCAATAACGGGTCTAAGGTATATCAGATCGAGTTCCTCGGCAACGCACGCAACGGCAAACGGAATATCGTTTCTCGGGATTCAACTGGGATGATGATTCGATACCCGAGGAATCATCAATGTGCATGAGCGGGGGGGCCAAAGTCAACTCTTGCTGGTTCTTCCACATCACGGATCAGGATCCCGCAGCTCGTCTGACCGTTCGGCCAAAATCAGATTAAGGGATTTCTCTCAATGCTGTACGCCTTGATTGAGAGGACCACCTTAATTCGCCGATAACAGACAGGGTCCAGAGGGGGAAGGTAGTGTCGGAGGCCCTGAATGCGTTGGCAGAGGCGGAGTTAGAAGTCGGGAAAGATTTTGCAGGGAGTAAGAAAATTTCACCCCGCAGGTGTGGAATGCCGTAACACTCGCGGCATGGAGAAACCCAAGAAGACGCTCACCCACGGAATTGCCGAGGCTTTTTGAGATTGATCCCAAGCCGTTAGGGGAAGAGCTAACGGAGCTGGGGGGAGTGCCGATGGTGGTGGGGGCCTTTCGGTCGCTAGGCCTGCCGGCTGCGATCCAGGAACCTGTGCATATCACGGACCGCGAGCGGGGCTATGACGAAACCACTTATGTGGAAAGTTTGGTGGTGTTGAAAGCGGTGGGAGGGGAGTGTGTGGAGGACCTGGACCCGGCCGCGGCCAGCGGGAAGACGCGGCGCTGATCCCCCAGAGCGGGGGTGGACATGATTTTCCCTCGCCGCGAGAGGCGCTGGAATTTCTCTATAAGTTTCACGACGAGGAGAAGATTGAGGAGGCGAAGCGGAGATGAGCGCCGGATGGGACCACTTATATTCCCGAGGAGAGCGTCGAGTTGCAGAGTCTGGGGCGGGTGAACCGCAGCTTGGTGCAGAAGTTGGGATCACGCTGTGCGGGGCAGCGGATGGCCACGGTCGATCAGGATGCCACCACCATCGAGAGCCGGAAACAGGAGGCGCTGGGGACCTACCAAGGGGAACGGGGCTATCAACCGATGCTGGGTCGCCGCGGCGACTATTCTTTCGGGGCCAACGCCGCCTGGCTGCGGCTGGCGGTAATCACCCACAGCGTGCTGACGGCCCTGAAGCGGTTGGCGCTGCCAGCGGAGTTGCTGAGGACGCGGTCTACGATCACCGCGGCAGCCTTCTCAGTGGCCTTCTTGCTCGCCCCGCACGCCTCGGCGAGTATCATTGGTGTCGCAAATGCCACCAACTGCTCCGGCACACCTCCAGGTGGGACTATCTGCAGCAATGGCTCTGGCGGTCTGAAGGGCTCAGGCGAAACTTCGTTCAGTCATTGAGAAAGGGAGCATCGTCCTTCAGGCGGTAATAGGCACCCAAACTTTCCCGGTCTATGAGGTGGTCAACAACACCTGCAGCACCGTAAATACCATCACGCCGCTGTTCAACGGATTCCTTCAAACCAACCAGTCGCTGAACTGCCAAACTAACGGCAGCTTTTCTGGTGCGTCATACACTGTCATCACTGCGCCGAGCGGGGCGGCGGGGTGCACTTCCACAGATAGTAATTCTACCAACACAAACAATAGCCCCCCGCCTCTCTGTGAAACTGACCTTTATCGGACTGGACATATCAGCAGGCAGCGACTTTGACATCACCTTTGCCTCGTTCGGTAATGGAGCCAGCGACACGCTGACGGGAGTTCCCGAACCCCGGCACGCTCGGCCTTCTCGGCGTGGGGGCGATGAGGCTGGATCTCCTCGGCATAATCCGACGGCGTCGTGTCTTACCTTTTGCTGAGGTCCGCCAGGTACTTGCGGATCTCTTCGCCCTTCACATATCCGGGGTCTAGTTTGAGAACCTGTCGGAATTGAGTGGCGGCAGGCGCGGGGTTCTTCGTTCGCTGGTAAGCTACGCCGAGATGGTAACGAAAGGTAGGATCGTTCGGCGTCTGCGTGAGGGCTTCCTGCAAGAGATCGATTGCAGACCCATAGACACCTATTTGAATATAGGCCCAGGCCAGCGTATCGGCCGTGTTAGGCGAATCCGGCAAGCTACGGCGCGCGGTCTCTGCCAGCGAAAGCGCTACGTTCACACTACCCCCGTGATCGAGAAGCAGACACGCAAGGTTGTTTGCCCCTACCCCGTATTCGGGATCAATCTGCATGGCCTTCTGATAAGTTTCCTCCGCTTTCTGCCAGTTCCCGGATCTCTCTTCAAGAACACCCAAGCCCGCATAGGCTCGCACATCGCGGGGATTTTGCTGGACTGCGCGCTCGGCGCTGGCCAAGGCTTGGGCGAGCGAACCGCGGGCGGCTTGCGTGTCGGCAAGCATGAGGAAGGCATTAACGTTGTTGTGATCAATTTCCACGGCCTTCTCCAAAGCGGCTTGCGTCTTCTCAAAATCCCGCAGGCCGTAGAAAGCGTGACCGAGCATCAGGTAATACGCGCTATTATTCGGTGCCCTCGTGATCTGCTCTTGGATCCGGTTGATGAGGACGTTGGCCGGCTTTTTCTCTTTGACATAGGTCCGCAAGAGTCCGCCCAGAGCCTCTGTGAACCCGGGGTTAATGCCGAGCGCCTGATCATAGAGTGCTTCGGCCTCTTTGTATTTTTTCTGAACTACCCGAACCTCGCCTAGGCGCGCATAAGCAAGCGGGTCGTGCGGCGCCAGTTCGATAGCCTTTCTTAAGTCCGCCTCCGCCTCGACAAGGGCTCGCCGGCGTGCTTCCACTGCAGCGCGAACCTCGTAGCCCCCGGCGGAAGCGGGCTGAGCGGCAATCAGCGCCTCAGCACTTTTCTCGGCTTGGTGAAGATCATTTTGCCGCAGACCAAGTTGTGCCAGAGCCTCCTGCGCCGGCACCAGGTTGGGTTGTAGCTTTACGGCTTGCTGCCACTCGACGCGTGCCTGTTCAAGAGAGCCGGCCTTGGCATAGGCAAGACCCAAGTAGTAATGCCCAGGAGCATTTTCCGGATCAGTCTCGAGCGCTGAGTGGACCAAGGGGATGGCATCATTCGCCCGACCCTGGCGAACCCAGATCTGACATCTGGCGAAGATCGCTTCTGTGGATTTTGGATTCTCAGTCAACACCTTGTCGTTGAGGTTCGTCGCTTCCTCCAGACGATTGGTCGCAATGAGAAGCTGGATGTAGTCTATGCTGATCTGGAGATCCTTAGGGTGGTCATGGTAGAGGGAGGCGAATTCCTCGAGCGCCTTGTCGATCTGGCCGGTCTGAACGTAGAACTCACTAAGCATCCGGTAGCCGTCGGAGTTGCCGCTGAGGGCCCGCTTTGCTTCCTTCAACACTTCCACGGCATCAGTTTCTTTCTCATCTGCCAGGTAAACACGCGCCAAGGCACCGCGCGCGGCGGGGTTATTAGGATCTAGCCCAATAGCGTGCCGGAACTGCTGCTCCGCTTCCTGCAAGCGGCGTTGCCCCTCATAGAAGGTCCCCAAGACCATTGGGGGCGTCGCCGATTTTGGGTCTAGCAAAATCGCCTTCTTGTAGCTTTCCTCGGCCGCAGAGGTTTGCTTCGCGTTCGCCTGCAGCATGGCCAAGTCTATATAAGAACTTGACCGGTTTGGGTCAAGTCGAATGGCCTTCTGCATTTCGTCCAGCGAGCCCTGAGGATTGCCCATCGCCGCAATGACCTTTGCCATGAGCGTGTGCGCATCCACGTTCTGCGGCTCCGCCGCCAGGACGAGTTTTGCCTTGTTTCCTGCCTGCGGAAATTCCCGAGCCGCGAGCAGTACGTTCCCCAAATCAATTTGGGCTTTCCAATTGCGGGGAGCCAAATCAACCGCCAGGTTCAATTCGGCGAAAGCTTCCCCCCACATTCCCAGCTTCGTGTCGCACTGCGCCAACTGGTAGTGAGCGTCCCCATACTGCGGGTCTATCTTGATCGCGTTTTGGAGCTGGATTGCGGCCTCGCGATATTTCCCCTTTTCGAAGTAACTCACCGCGCTTTTGTAGTACTTCTGCTTCCTGACGTTGGGGTCCCGCCAGGCGCAGCTCACCAAAAGGGTTTCAATCAGGGTGAGCCCAAGAAAGACAAGTAGTGAGGACCCAAGTCTACTCTTTGCCAAGGCAATCTCCAATGTTCATGCCCAAAAGTTTACTAGAAACCTTGATGTTTGGAACTTGACTTTTTAGTCAATTTTGAAGATGGCGCACAAATTCCCTTTCGTGTGCGAAGGTGGCTTGCGCATGCCCAAGGCGGGTACAGGCGCCGACGCACTCTGCGCCCACGGGACCAGGCATCGGTGGTTGTGTTTCAAGTGGCTCCTTGACATTGCGGAACTTCTACGCAAGGCGGGGACGTTGGACTGGTCGCGCATTGAAGAAATGGCAAGGATCCGTCCTGGAGCCGGCGCCGCGGCCAGCGTGGCCGTCACCCTCGCGCGTGACTTGCTAGAAGTGCCCGTACCCGCTGAAGCCGGGGGAATCCTGCCTGCGACAAGTCGGACCCTCGCCCTATCTTCAGCCATCCGCGAGGAATTGCTCTCGAGGGGTCAAACCAACGGCGATGAGCACACGACTCCAATTCCTCTACCACATCATTCGGCCAGTGTGTTTTGATAGTAAAGCACTCCATGCGTCTGGCCCGCGCGGGCAGATTCTCGCTTAGATTTCAAGACAGCAGTGTCCTCGAGTTGGCCGCGATGATCACCTTCTAGCGAACCTCACAGGTTGTACAAATCTTCGGCAGGGGAATTAGGGCGCGATCCTTGGGGCTGACCTCAAGGAAGATCTCCCTAAGCAAACCACCTGGATCGGCGATGGCGCGTTGAGTCGGAGGACCATGCGCAGCCAAGATCCTCAGTTGGGCGGAGTTTCCGGCCGATAGACGAAATTGGCGTCGGTGCAATTGAAGGTGTGGACTAACCTGTAATTCTGTTCAATGGCATCCCACACCGACTTCGGCCATCGATTCTGTATGGATCGATTACTTAGATCTTTCACATCCCGTTTCAAAACAACTAAGTCGATCTGACGCGAGCGAATAAGATCAACGATTTCAGTATCAGGCCAACCGTCATGGACGATCATTTGGGTCCAGATGAATGGGTCCATCACGACAGGTGGTTTCCCAGCTATGACCACAGCACCAAGATTCTCGGAGAGGATGCGCCTACCAGGGTAAACCTTCACGTATTCGTAAGCCTGCCCGCACTCGGTGTATTCCTTGTTTGGATCCGGAGCGGGTCTGTGAATATTGACAACCACCATCAAGGCCAGTGCCCCAGGCATCAGCGTGGAAACAAAGTTGCGAATATCGGAGGACGTTCGCAGAGAGCTATAGGCCACTCCCGCACAGCAACAGAGCACCGCGTTCCATTCCAGGAAGTAATTGGAAGCTGCTCCTTCCTTCCCACGGCTGAGTAGCGTCAGAAATGACAAGCCGAGATAGATAAGTGGAAGGGAGAGTTCAGGACGAGAGCGCAGGTAATACACAAGCGCCAGCGCCAAGACCACCAGGAAGTAGTTGGATATTAGCTCGCCGTGCGTCCGATTAAGCGCGGCTGTCAGAATGTAAGGTTGAACCGCAATTGTCCACACTGTGTCGAAGGCAAACCACCCGTGGGTTTCTCGCTGAACCCACAGGAACGCCATTGCCCCCAGAGCCAGACTGCTTGCGGCGAACCACGAGGCTTTCCGAGTCTCCTTTCTGAAGAGGGAATACAGGAAGCAGGCCAGAGGTGCCGACACCAGCAGAAACTTACAGAACACAGCGGCCACGAAGAACGGGATCGAGAGGTACCAGCGGCGGCGTTTCGTGAAAAGATACAAGCCGGTCAGTGAGAGCGCGAGCCCGATCAAGTCAACGCGAAATAGGGGTAACCAGTCTGTCATCACTTGGCGTGACAAATAGAGGAGGCCAAATCCCAGGCTGACGTGTGGTTCGCCGCCCCAGTGAAAAACCAGAAGTGCGATGAGCGCCGCGCACCAGATGCCTGAGATAATAACGAGAATCCTGGGTGCGGTGAAGCTGACGCCGAAGAGTTTTACGCACAGACCCGCGATATAGTATGGCAGCGGGCCGTAGGGATCGATGACGTATGGGAGCTCAGTTGCTGGCGGATAGGGGGACAACCCGTGAGCCACCGGGACGCTTTCGGCCAAAAGGGTCCCTTCTCCGAAATCCAAAGCATAGGGAAGTGGCACTACCAGAACAGCGCGGACGAGTGTAACCAGGCATCCCAGGGCCGCCGCCAACAAAAACAGAATTTCGACCTTTTCAAAGAGCACGCGGCTTCTCAGGATATACACCTCCTTGGTTCCGCACTGGCCACAGTCCTTTCGTGTTGAATGGCGTTGCTTTCACCGAGCGCCATTTCATCTTGGTGAAAAACGGTTACCAGGCTGAATCCGTCCTTCGCAGACTGGTATTCCAGAATGGCTTTTGTTTGAGGCAGTGCTCCCCTTGAATGCTGTTACCCATCTGACCCGGGATTTCCATTATCGATCTCAGGCCCAGCCCATAAGGTACCCCTGACCGCCGCCGAACGCAACTGGCAGACGGATTAGGACTTCCAGGTGCTCCCACGGGCCACGGGTGGTGCCATTTTGCCTCTCAATCGATGAGAATATGGAAGTGACACAAGACTAGGAGGAGGTTCCAATGGGAGTAGAAGCTCGAGCGCCGGCAAGAGTGGACTTGGCGGGCGGCACCGTGGACACCTGGCCGCTCTACCTTTTTCATCCGCGGGTCCAGACGGTTAAACCCGTTTGCTACGCGGGCATAGCGAGAATGCACAGAAGGCAAAGCTTTCATGATATGGTGGAGTTTATGTTCCGTTTTGCTGTGAGCAAGAGAGTTTGCTGGCGAACCCGATGATTCAAAAGAAACAAGTCGACATCACATTTGGCCGGCCGCGTATTGCCTCCGAAATTCAAAAAAAAAGATCGGCCAGAGTAACTGTGAAGTGACAAGCCCGAAGCTCCTCGGCGTGGCTTGCGGATTGGTCCTAGGGGGCCTTCCGGTGGCAGGTCTGGGGCCCTTTCACTCTCCCAGGAATCAGGTGTCATGGTTCGCGGGCGGCAACGGCCTGCACTTTGGTCGTCATGGGACGATACTGAGTTCCGGTAAATTCCGGGCGGCGAATGTGCCAGCGGACGCCCCGTGCAGCCTGGAGATCTGGTTCGAGCCTGATCTTACTGCGGCTTCGGCCACTCTCTTTGCCTTCTATGCTTCAGGGAACCCTCGGCAGTTCTCGCTGCACCAATCCATTTCTGACCTTGCCTTGCAAAGTGACATTCGCGATGGGCGCTATCGAACCCTAACCTCCAGATTCTATGTTGAAGACATTTTCCGTCGGGGAAAGCCGTTGTTCGTAACGGTTACGTCAAAGGAAGGGCGGACGTCAGTCCATATTGATGGTGCGCTGGCCCGAATCGTCCCCGAGTTTCCGCTCTCCAGCCGGGATTTTGACGGGGAGCTGGTGATCGCCAACTTGCCCAGGGTAGATAATAGCTGGTCAGGTCTTTTGCGAGGGCTTGCCTTTTATGACCGGGAGATCTCTCCGGCGCAGGTCCTTCACCACTATGAGACATGGATAGAAAAGGGACGACCAGACGTTTCCGAGAACGAGCATGCCGTGGCGCTTTATCTGTTTGATGAACGCGCGGGGCGTGTCATTCATAACCAAGTGCCTTCGGGAACCGACTTGTATATTCCGGACCGTTATCTGGTTTTGGATCAAGCTCTCCTACACCCCTTCTGGGAGGAATTCCGTCCATCTTGGAGTTATTGGGAAGACGTGCTGGTCAACATTGCGGGTTTTGTGCCTTTCGGGTTCCTTTTCTGCGCCTACTTTTCGCTGGCCGGAGGGATCAAAAGGACGGCACTGGTCACAATCCTTCTAGGGTTCACAGTCAGCCTTACCATCGAATCTCCTCAGGCATTCCTGCCGACGCGGGATTCCGGCACTACAGATGTCATCACAAATACTCTGGGCACTTGTTTCGGGGTTTGGTTGTATAGATGGGACCTTTGGCGAGTCCTATTCGCGAGAATCTGGACACACCTTGTGGAAACTACAGCGAAGGATTCAACCACGACACACGTGAACTGACCAACGCCCCGGGTGCAGCCTAACCCTCTGTAGATGTACCCTGCTTAGCGCTTGCCAAGTCACGCGCTTTCTTTGCGTCGCGCTTCCCATTGCTCATCCCACACCTTTGCCTTGAATGTGCGCCCACACGCGCGCCCGAGAGCGCGCCTGTGGTGTTCATCTGAGTGGGAGTCTTTATGATAAGCAGGCACAGAACGCTTGGCGAGCTTTTTTTTGGATCCAAATCTGTTAGGCTGCACTCCGCGGGAGGGAACTACTTGGAGTTTGGTAGGTGGTTAGCAGAACGACGACACCTAGCCGGCGTGACCCAGCGTCAACTGGCCAAAAAGTGTGGCCTCAGCGCAGGTTACCTCGCGCTCTTGGAGCGTGGAACGTCGGAGCCGCCGCCGCTGGAGACTTGCAAGCGCTTGGCGCGGGCACTTGGTCTTAGTTGGGAGGAAGTACGTCAGCGAGCCTTTTCAGCGCGCCTGAAATCCTGGCTGAAAAAGGAAGGCTATCTGGGAGTTTCTGAGGCTCGCCTTGTCGAGATCATAGCGAAAATCGAGTCTGATGCTAACTAGTTTTTCTGTTTTAGAGTACCTTGGAACCGGTTGGTCAAACCCATCCTCGCAAATCAGCTCTCTCGTGAGTAAAGTAAGCGGTACGCCTGCTACATGTGGGGTGAAGAAATAAACGTGACCTCCCAGCAGGGAGCGGGATGGGAAGGGACACCACAACCCTGACATGATCGTTGAGGGGGCACCTTGCTTTGTGCCCTTTCGGCAAGGCTGCATGACTTGAGCTGGCCGAAGTTGCTAACGTCTGTCTTCTGCCCAACGGGGGCAAGGAGGACGGACGATGGCCAGCGAGTTTCCCGATATTCCCCATAACATGGCGGAGGGTCCGCTGGCGCTTCGAACCGTGGCTCACCCCCCGCCGCAGAGGTTCGTGGCCAGCACCTGGGCCGCAGGGGAACCTCAAGTTCGCGAGTCCCGAAGTATTACTCGTGCCTCCCAAACGTGGAAGGTGGGGTGACAGGGCAATCAAAATTGCCCTGCCCTTTGTTAGCGCGGGCGGGTTGTCCAATCGTAGTTAATTCCGGGGTCATCGAAGGGGACCCGCCCTTCGTCGTGCGGACTATAGTACCTGTCCATTGCATACACAAGCTGGCCCGGCTTGTCCCCCAGGATCTTATACCCATGCGCCACGCCCGGAGGTATCCGCAATTTCCAGGGACGCAAGTCCCCGATGAACAACGTATTAATACGGCCACACGCTGGAGAGCTCTGCCTAAGATCACAAAGGAGTACCTGAAACATCCCATCGACCGGAACCCACAGGTCGGTCTGCTCGAAGTGATAGTGAATGGCTTTTATCACGCCGGGATAGGATTTTGTGATTGAAACTTGCAGCCGGTTGGTCTCAGATGAAACAAAATCGCGAGCGACCCCCTGGTCGCCGAAGCGAAACAACTCCCCAAAGCTCCCGCGATCGTCCGGCCATTGAACGAACGGCTCCGTTTCCACACCAGGGATGATACGTGCAGAGTTGGGATCCGTAATAACATCTCCGATGCCTGGCTTCGGATGGGGCACAATCACCAAGTGCTGTCCATAACGCTCGGCAATAAGCCTAGACTCTCCGACGGGGGTTGAGAATGATGCTCCCTCAGTTTGCGGTCCCACGTTTACTCTCCTCGAAATCTCGCGCTTGGCCGCTCTGCTTGATTTCATCGAGATACTCAGCGAGCGCCACTTTCCAATTGGGCATTAGCTCCAAATCGGCCTGCTTTAGAGCTCGGTTTTCCAGCACGGAGTTCGCCGGCCGCCGCGCCGCCCGACCGGATTCGTCGGAGGATATGGGAAGGACTGCCACGCCCTGCACCGGCCAGAGATCCAGGATGGTCCTCGCGAATTCAAACCACGAACACGTTCCTGAGCCCGTAGTGTGGTAAACGCCGTAGACCCGAGTCTCAGCCAATTCCGCAATCTTTAACGATAAGTGCCGGATGTAAGTCGGTGAGCCATGCTGGTCGTTCACCACTCGGAGGACCTTCTGCTGGTGAGCAACCCTCAGTATAGTACTGACAAAATTCTTACCTTTGGGTCCGTACAGCCAGGAAGTTCTGGCGATAAAGTACCGCTTCAAAATGGCGCGGACATGCTGCTCCCCCCAGCCACTTTGACTTGCCATAGACGCTGATCGGGTTGGGGCAGTCGTCCTCAAGATAGGCAGCGCTCTTGGTCCCATCAAAGACGTAATCAGTGCTCAGGTAGAGCATCGTCGCGCCGACCTCCGCACAGGCCATGGCAACGTTCCGGGTACCTGTGGAGTTTGTCGCCTCCGCAATCTGCGGATTCGTCTCGCAACCGTCGACATTCGTGTAGGCCGCAAGGTGGATGACGAGTTCCGACCGCCGAGTGCGCAGGACAACCGATGTTGTCGCAGCGTCACAGATATCGCAGTCACCGACATCTATGTCCCACACCTGGTGGCGTTGCCGTAAGACCGGCACGAGCGCCGTCCCAAGCATTCCTTTGGCCCCTGTAACGACAATGCGCACTTCTTCCTTTTCTCTCGATTCAAGCCGCTCGAAAAGGCTTAAGTCCTCGCCGACGGTCAGTTTGTCCGGTCTTTGCGAGAGGCTATTTCTTCCCCTGCCGCGCCGGAGGTGAGAGAATCACCCCCGGGTGACATCACCGCCTCTAATGAGGAGTTTCGGTTTTCATAATATTTTGCATAATAGGTGCGATATTCGCCCCGCCGCACAGCTTCCACCCAATCTGCATGCTCACGATACCAGTTGACTGTCCGCTGCAACCCCCTATTGAGTTGAATGTGAGGCTGCCAGAGGAGTTCCTTTTCGATTTTTGTGCAATCCAGAGCGTACCGCCTATCGTGGCCGGGGCGATCAGCCACCGAGGTGATGAGAGATTCCGGCTTCCCCATCAGCTTCAGCAGCCGCGAAATTACTTCCAGGTTTTCGAGCACTTCGGTACCGCCGATGTTGTAGGTCTCACCAACTCCCCCACGTTCAAGAACCGCCAGGATCCCCCGGCAGTTGTCTTCTACGTGCAGCCAATCACGCTGCTGCCGGCCATCGCCGTAGACCGGAAGTGGCTTGTTTTCGAGGGCGTTGGTGATCATAAGGGGCAGAAACTTCTCGGGAAATTGGTACGGCCCGTAGTTATTGGAGGAGCGTGTAATCAGAGCCGGAAATCGATATGTCCTGACGAAGGACCGAACCAATAAATCCGACCCAGCCTTGGAGGCCGAATACGGACTGCTGGGTTGTAATGCGAAGTTCTCGTCTGCACTCACGCCGGGTGGCAAGTCGCCATAGACCTCATCTGTCGAGACATGAAGAAAACGTTGCATATTGAGCGTGCGCGCAACCTGTAGCAGGATGAACGTTCCCGTAATGTTGGTCTGGATCACCGGGGCAGGCTCGTAGATGCTGCGATCCACGTGCGATTCTGCCGCGAAATGCACCACGGCGTCACACCCCCGCATGGCCTGGGTGACGGCGTCAGGATCACAGATGTCGCCCTTTACGAACTGGTATCTAGGGTCGCCCGCTACGGATTGTAAGTTCGCAAGGTTTCCGGCGTAAGTCAGTTTGTCGAAGTTAACGACGGCGTAGCTATCACCGAGCGAGAGCACATACCGAATGAAGTTTGAGCCAATAAAACCAGCCCCGCCGGTAATAAAGATTTTCACTAGATTGTCTCCTCGGCAGCGCGTCCACTCGCAGCTCCGTCGCTGACAGCCAGCTTGTTCGCGCCAGTTAGGACGACAAAATTGTTCGCTCGTCCAGCACCCATATCACGACCGCTTCAAGCACGCCCTCGAAGCAAGTTCCTATCAATTTAGGCCCGGTTTGACTGGTTCACGAACTCGGCGGCGTTTCTGAGTCTAGCCGCGGCCTCATCGTCCTAAGAGCATTGCGTATCGGATTCTCTCGAACACACGCCGGCACCACAAGTTCCCAAAGAACAACTTTTCAAAGAAATGGACAGGAAAACAGTACTTGGCAAACACGCCGAACAGAGGGAGACGGCAGAAGATCCTTCCGACGGTATTCTTCATCACTTCTTTTTCCACTTTGTGACACCGCCGCAAAATTCGAATCCGGTCATTCCTACTGAGTTCGGCCGTCTCGAACACGGGAACCGCTTTGTCCTCCGATACACAATTGAGATACTGTTCAGGGGGCATGATAAAAAGACTTTGCTTTTTCACATAATCGAACATCTCGGTTCCAGGGTATGGAATCGCATTGTTGAAATTCACCCGCGCCACAGGATATTTCCTTGCAAGCCTGATGCTGTCTTCGATGTCGGCCTCGGTCTCGTGGGGCGTTCCAACATTTATGAACAGCTTGACGTCCAAGCCAATTTCACAGGCGATCCTTATCGCCTCTTCAATTTCCTCGATGGTTTCACCTTTTTTCAAGTGACCTAGCACCTTGTTGTTACCGCCATCCACGCCGAAGCCGACCTCACGCACGCCGATTTCCTTCATCTCAGTCAACAGTCCCCGGTCCACGCAGTTTGCGCGCAGTCCATTCGAACATCGGATAAAGAGGTCTCTCAGCCCGCGCTTCTTGCTCTCTTCACAGATGGCATACACTCTTTTCTTGTTCAGATTAAAAGTGTCATCGTCAATGTCAACTCATGGCCTGGCGGACACGTGGTCAACACAAACGGTTGATACCCATAAGTCAACCGCAACGCCCTCAACCAGGCAGGCGTATGAAACACCGACGCACTCGGGTGTCGGGCTAAGAATTGCTCCCAAGGGGGGTCTTGAAGTGGATCAATCTCGTAAACACTCATTGCATCTTATGAAACCCCCATGAGGGAGTGTGTTCAACGACATAGCACGCGGGTGGTCCTCAAGCACCTTGCCTGAATTGGTCTTGCGGGGACCCTGAAGTGGAATTCTGTGCTGGCGGTCAGTTTTCATCCCGCCAAATGATTGAATTGCCTGGGATCAACCGATATCTGAAGCGTTCTATCAGCCCTCTCCAAAATGTACTCCCGTAATAGAATCGTTCAAGCCACTTATTTGATAAAATGCGGCCAGCCAGCTTGCCCAACAGGCCATACCTGCGGAACATGCGCTCTATGGATTTCCGATGTATTTCTTCGCGCATTTTATGGAGATATCCGGTTAGCCGAATTCTCTCTGCTGCAGGCAACTCGGGGGTTTCGAATATCGGCCTTTTTTCCCAAAATGATGCGTTGTTTAGATATTCATCCGGTTGCCGAAGGAGATAATTATGCTCCTTAATCCAGTCGTACAACTCCGTGCCCGGGTAGGGAACAACGTTGTTGAAATGCACCTCCTGAACAGGATATTTCCGGCTTAACTTTACCATATCCTCTACATCCTCAGGTGTTTCCGACGGATTCCCGATGATAAAAAACAGCTTGATGGTATATCCCAACTGACAGGCGTTTGCGATTGCACTCTCGATATCTGCCATGGTTTCACCCTTCTTGACGACTTTGAGCATACGGTCATTTCCCGCATCCACACCAAAGGCAAGATATGTAAAACCCACTTCGCGCATCCTGGATAGCATTGCCCTGTCAACCCGATCAGCGCGAATACCGTTTGAGCAGCGCAGGGTGAGCCCACGGAGCTTACGTCGCTCGATTTCGTCGCAAATTGCGTAAACGCGTCCCTGAATCAGGTTGAAATTATCATCTTCGATATTGAACTTCCTATAGCCCCTCTGATACCAGTATTCCAGTTCGTCTCCGACATTGCCGGCGCTTCTGACATTGTACTTGGGTGAAAGGACATGCCGGGCGCAAAAAATGCAGCGATAAGGGCAGCCCCGGCTGGTATAGAGGCTGATTTCTCTGAAATATCGATTCAGTTCAAACTTTTCGAACCGAGGCCAGGGAATTTTATCCAAATCAGCAACCAGCTCTCTTTCCGCAGTGCAGACGATGCGGCCGTTATTCCGGTAAATGAGCCCTTTTATTTCTTCTTCACCAAGCCCCCCCTTGCACAATTCCACAAGGGTTCTTTCCCCATCGCGAGCAACGCCATAGTCAATGGCACAGCATTCCTCAAGCACTTTTTCTCTCAGGATTGTGACATGCGGCCCGCCCACGACTATCTGAATGCGGCTGTTGTATCGTCTTATTTCCTCGAGCGTGCCGTAAAATCTCCGATAGCCTCTCGTGATCATGGTCATGCCGACCAAATCGGGTTGAAAGCGGTCAAGTTTGCGGTGAAGGTGTTTTAGGCCGCGGCTCAGGTTCATATCGAGAATATCGAAATCTATATCTTCATTTCGCAGCGATTCCGCCAGATACCCCATTCCGATAGGAGCCGTTAATCCAGGCCATTCGACATTGTGCTCCGGATTAATCAAAAGAACTCTGCTGAATCTCACGCTGTTCACCTCCGCTGCTGTTGAACCTTGGCGGTACTTCAAATTGATCTGTTCCAAGCTCTCGAATACGTCGCGCTGATTGCCCAATTATCATGAGCCTTTGCGTTTGACTCCTCATGAGGGCAATGGGAGCTTCCAAGCCCGGCTTCTTTTCTTCAGCCACCTTCTCGCCTTTAGATAGTGAGTTAAGCCTGCAGCAATGTAGTTTTTGTCGGGGCAATCAGTCTTGCGGTACGCACTCCCTGCGTAAGTCTCAAAATCTTGAAGACACCTGACCAGCAACTCGGTTCCGAGCTTCTGCTGCCTGTATGTTACGGTTCTCAAAGTGTCATCCGGATTGAATTCCACTTTTTCCTGGAGCAGTATTCGTCCGGTATCAACTCCCTTGTCCACGAAATGAATCGTCGTGCCGACCAATTCTGGCTCCTTGTTGTATATCGGCCAGAAAGATCCGTATCTTCCCCTATATTGTGGTGCATAGCCGAGGTGCAGGTTGATGATTCTCCCCTCGGCAGCTTCGAGAATGCATTCTTTCAGAAGAGGAGCTCCGCTCACAACAACAAGCTGGGGGGCTTTTGCTCGTATGAAATTTCTCACCTGACCGGAGTTGATATCCAATACTTCAAGGATATCGATGCCTTTCCTTTCGATGTACTGGCTTGGCTTACTGCTGAAGAGCTCCTTCGCAGCCTTCTTATCTCTTCGGTTTTCAACGAGCAGCCGATAAAGAACCAATAGGGCTTGATTAGCCACCTTAAGAAGACCCAATCGGGGGATTCTCTTTCTTAATACGTGGACCATACCATATTCGCGGTATCGCGTCCCGGCGGGAAAGACAATCCCTTCGATCTGGCACACATCCCCCAGCGTGTTGATTAGCCAGATATCCTCCGGCAATTTTGTGGTTAGTATTATTACTCTAATCTTCTCAGCCATTTGCCTTCCCGAAAAAAGCCTGCTTCAGAAAATTACTTTATTAAATTCCTATCTTTCTCTGACGTTCAAGCGTGAGTTTTGGTTTCCAAAGCCCCCCGGGGACTTAGCCGCAAAAATAGGTTAGCTGCATTTTTTGGCGGCCAACCCTGAGATCCCTGCGTCAACCCAACCAATCCGGAACGGGTTGCGTCGTTGCATGATATGGATAGAGACACAACCCCGAACCCTATGGAATCTCACGCTCCACCTCCCGCGGAGAAGTGGCAATGATGCCAATCCGAGTCATCGGCATTCTTCGGTATCAGCTCGTCCGGGCAGCCCCGATCGCGATTTGAGTGCCGCTTCCTGCTCACCAACGACTATCCTGGCAACGATGGACATGCCGGCTTTTACCCTCTCCCCGCAGCGGCCAACGACTTGAAGACCCGGCACGCTCGGGAGGAACAGGTCAACCTGAGAGCCGAATCGAATCATGCCAATTCTATCCCCCCTTCGAATCTCGCTGCCCTCCGAGACGTAGGGAACAATCTTGCGAACCAGGTGCGATGCTATCTGGACAACCCCTACCTTGAAGAGCCCATTATCAATGACTGTCAAGGCTCTTTCGTTCTGAATCAGAGCTTCTTGTTTCTTCAAGGAGATGAAACTTCCCGGGATTCGGTGCACCAGACAGATTCTGCCGTCAATCGGAGCGCGGTTCACATGCACGTCGAAGAAATTCATGGAGAGACCGATTAGAACTCCCTCGCGGGGCAGGATGTCGGACCCGACGAAGTCGGTCAGCGAGAATGTCCGCCCTTGCTTTTCGGAATAGGCGATGCTTCCTTTTTCGACCCGTTTTACATAAATGACCATGCCATCGGCAGGAGAAACGATTCCCCTGCCATCCCCTGGAGGGACTCTCTCGGGATCCCTATAGAACCTCCAAAGCCCGAATGCCACAGCGAGGCCACCCACGCACAGCAGCTCGAGCAGGAATACCTCAGGCCAGCTCACGGTAGCGATCCCAATGATGCCGCGCACCGTAAGCCCGGCTAGCAGGCCAATCACACATGAGGAAGGGACGGCCAGCCGTTTGGGAAGCTCCGCCTTGGCTCCAAGCGGTAGAAGGGTTAGCAGACTCAGAACCAGACTAGACCCAAGGATGGCCCATGTCATCCTTAGAACCTCCTTTTCCACCACAAATACTGCAAGAGCACCACGATCCTGACCCAGGCTCACATTTGGTCGTTCGGAACCAACCTCTTGACAGGTCGGGCCGGAACCCCCGCAACAACCGTAAAAGGCGGGACATCTCTTGTTACGATGGCACCTGCCCCGACAACGGCACCCGCCCGATCGTCACGCTGGGCAGCACAATCACACCCACGCCTAACCAGGCATCGTCCTCGATGACGATTGGCCGATGTACTTCGCCGATGAGATTCCGGATTCTGGAGAAATTCGCGTTGGACGATACCACGAGCGCTACTCTGTCGGCAATCGCGACTCTGTTGCCGATTGTGACCATGCCCCAGTCAGACCGCTCATCTCTGATCTGATGATCAGGTCTTCGCCTATGAACACCTGTGAACCGATTCTATAACCTGCCCTCCTGAGCAAGGCGGAGCGGATGCGGTAGCTAGTCATATTCTTGGCTAATCCCTTGAACAGCCGCTTGAAGACCTTGCGAGAGAACACTGGCAACAAACTAAGCCCTTTTCTTTCCTCGGCGTTTCTCAGAAAGACAGTAATTCGCTTTTTCCAGGTGTGGCCAGGTGAGGGTAAAAGAGCGCGGGCTAGGACGGAGATAAACCAGGCTGTCAACTGACCCGCCGGCGCAGCCCTCTTGGCAAGTAATGAAGCGCGCGCAAAGCAACGGGCCTCAGTGCGTGGGGCGTCCAACGCCTCATCAACGCGTCAAAGCGACCTCGATGCCGATATTGGATCGTGGTATCCAATAAGCCTATTTGCTCCGCACTTAAGCGCCAATCCGATGCGGCGCAATTGTCGAGAATGTGCTCTTCAGAGTTGCCTTTCGGAATAGCCACAATCCCCTCTTTGCACAGGCACCAGTTGAGAGCTATTTGCGCTGGCGACTTGCCGATCTGCCGCGAAAGCTGGTGAAGAACACCGGCAGGGTCGCAGTCCTTGAGGCGGTGCAGGTCCCGCGCCAGCGGACTGTAGGCTATCACGGTTATATGATTAGCCTGGCAATACTGCAAGAGGCCCTGTTCGATGGTTCGATCAATCAAGTTGTATCGAACCTGATTCGATACGATAGGGTACTTAGGCAGCGCCCTCCGGGCCTCCTCGAGTTGCGCCACAGAGAAATTGCTGACACCGACAAACCTTATTTTCCCCGCATCCACGAGGGTTGCCAGCGCCTCCATGGTTTCCTGTATAGGAATAGCTGGATTTGGTTGATGAAGCTGCAGAAGGTCGATAATTTCTATACCCAGGCGGCGCAAGCTGGCGTCGACGGATGCCCGGAGACGGGCGCGCCGAAAATTCTCGGGTGACACTTTGGTGGCGACGAAAACGCGTTCCCGCAGCCCTTTCAGCACCTCACCGACGACCTCCTCTGTTCCGTACGACTCAGCAGTGTCAATGAAGAGCGCCCCTGCCTCGAGGCCGCGCCGGAGGGGGGTTGGGCCCGCGTGGTAATCCCATGTCCCGATGCCAACTTCGGGTAGAAAAACCCCCGTCCGTCCTAGCTCTTTGACCATCATGCTGCTTCAACTATTACTTTGCCGCTGCTTTTCGGCCGCCTGGGGCGCCAGTAAAACTCAGTGAAGTAAGGAACCACTGGCCTCAAAAGCCCCGCTTTAACGCCAAATAAGGAAGCAGGAAAAGCTCCGCGAGACCGGGTAAAAGATCTTCGCGACTGAAAACAGATTCGACATGAAATCCCGTGAGAGTGCGCAGGTAGGTCCACATGTTTTGGCGGCCCCCAAAAATTTCTACAATTCCTGTGGGCAAATCGGTAATCAGGCGGATCCACTTGACCCCCGGGCGTCCGCGCCTGAGTTCCACATGTTCCCCGACCTGGTCGGCAAACAGCATATAAGGAAAATCCACGCCAGCCCCGAAACCCAGTGTGTGATAGCCCCAGGTACGCCCGTTGACATCGAGCAGCTTGTACTGCTGGTCCCGCGGGTCAAGCTTATACTCCAATTCCACGAGTCCGTAGTAGTTGATCGCCCTCAAAAAACGCTCGGAAAGATCCTCCAGCAGCGGGAGTTCGATGGTCTCAACGTAGGTGCTCGAGCGGCCGAATTCTGGGGGATGTTGGCGGGCCCTTCGAACAACCATGCTCCCCAACGCCCTGCCCTCCTTGAAAAAGGCGCCGTAACCGAACTGCTGGCTGCCACCACCCGGAATCAAACTTTGGACCATTACTTCGCCTGGTCCGACAAGTTTTGCTGCGCGTTGAAACAATTCCCGCAGCTCGGCACGGGTGTTTGCACGCCAGGCTTTGGCCTTGGTGCTATAGATAAAGTGTTCTTTGATAGCGGGCTTGATGACGAAAGGAGGGTCTGTGTCAATCTTCTCCAAGTCCAAGACGTCCCTTACATACCAGGTAGATGGGGTGGGAATACCCAGCTCCTTGGCGCGGCGGTAGGTATTGCGCTTATCCCAGAACCACTGCGTTGTATCCCAGGCGGGCGTGGGGACGCAGAAAAAACCTGTCAAAGATGATCGGTAGCGCGCGAAAGCAGCAACCGTTTCCTCTCGAGTCGGGTAAAGCACCCAACCCTTGAGACCGAGCTGGCGGCCTATCTCCAAGACGTGTTCGACCGTCTGCTCCTCATCGCGAAGACTATCTACGGGCACGAAATAGGTTGTGTACTTGGAGAAACGAGCGATGGAGCGCTCATCGTCAATGACGCAGACGGGCACCTTTCGCCGTCCGAGGCTGCGAACGATCCCGAGACCTTGATAATCCCCGCCCACCACTACTCCACCGACTGTTTTATTCGAGCGTTCAGCCTGAACGTAGGGAGTTTCGAAGCGTTGGGTCATCGCTGCTGGCATAGAGATCCTTCACGCCTGTGGTGGGTTGACATCTTTCCCCGTGATGCAGCGGAGCAACGCACGCGAGGCATAGCGCGTCCCAGAAACAAATTGCAACAGAGGGCCGAAGCTCCAGGCGGCAGGCGCGCCAAGAAAATACAATCCCGGCACCGACGATTCGAGGCCTTCTTTGAGCAAAGGGAACCCGTCGGAACGGCGAAGGGAGCTCGCCAGCTCTGGTGCGAGAAACCCATAGTTAGAAATATCTACCTTGTAGCCGGTACCCAGAAGAATATGGTCAACCGTTCTCTCGCTGCCGTCGCACAGACGGACTTTCACCTGCTCGCCGACCACAGCAACGGAATCGACTGAGCGCCCCAGCTTGATTGGGACCCCTTTGAGTCGATCCACCAACCAGCGCGCCCCAGCCGGTCGGGTAGCGCGCTTTCGCAGCTTATCCTGGAAAGCGCGAGGCAGGCGTCGAACCAGATCGGGCCGTGCAAGCAGTTGGCTGATGCCGGCCGGCCCAACGTCGGTGGGGGCGTAAAGCAGTTGCATAGTGAACTTTCCCAACCTGTTGTGGAGTGTTTTGGAGGCCCACCCTCGGAGCCAGTGGATGCGCGAAGCGCGCGTGATGATTTCAACATCCGCGCCGGCTTCATTAAGTAGGGTGCCTGATTCAAGCGCACTTTGCCCCCCTCCCACCACGAGGACGGACTTCCCGCGGAAATTTCGGAAGTCCTGGTGCTCGGATGTGTGGGTTGCGAGCGAGGGTGGGAGGCCGTAAAATTCGGGTGGCCGATACGCGAAGGCGGCGATCCCTGACGCAACGATGACGCGCCGTGCGCCAAGCACCTCACCATCTTCGAGGTAGAGGCGGAAGCCTCGGGAGGCCGACTCAACCCTGGCGACCGACCGGCGGTCGACATCGGGGACGGCCTCGCGCTGGTACCACAAACCGTATTGGATGAAGCAATCGAGCGGTACGGGAGCAGAGAATTGACGGCCACTCGCTGCCTGGAATGCTTCCAACGTGAACAAGCCGGTCGGGTGCGCGATATGCGTCGCAGTCCAATTGGACCGGAGAAACATGCCCACCGGCATGTTTCGGTCCCAGAAGGACATGGGTACGCCAAACACGCGAAGCTCCAGTCCCTTGACCGTGCGTAAGTGGGCTGCCGCAGATAGGCCGTAAGGACCAGCACCGATAATCGCCACATCGCAAGTCGTCATCGCTATTTCAATCTCAGAATCCCCTCTGGCAGTCGCCTGAGCTCCCGCGACACCGTCCCAGAGCTTGCAAGCATTCTCCAGACTGTTCTCATTTAGCCAGGACCAACAGGCTGTATCCCCCCAGAACCCGAACCGTCAAGTCCTGATGAATCGCGAAGCAAATCTTCCTGGGCAGTACGGCGATTTTCTGAATAGTCTGCTTTGCGAGTTCGATGCATCGGGGCGTGTAGAAATAGTCCAGCAGCTCGTAGCCCACGTCTTTCAGCGTCTCCAGAGCGGTTTCCTTGGTGAAGTACTGAAGGTGTCCGTAGAGCTGCCGGCGCGTCAAAAGGCCTCGTTTTCGGAGTACGGCCTGCACGCTCAAATCCAGAGGAAAGTGAAAAATCTTCAAATCACTTTTCGGCCGGATTCCGTTCAGAAATCCGAAGTAGTCTTCCACATGCTCGATGACGTCGAGCACCAGGATCATATCGAAAAAAGTTCCTTCCTCCCCGCTGATATCGGCCAGTTTAAACTGAAGCCTTTCATTTGCCTTGCTCTTGCACATCTCCAAAGCCTGCGGCGAGATTTCGTAACCCCAGAAGCTACACGCATTGTCCATCTTCTCCTGCAACAGCTTGAGCACTTCCCCTGCGCCGCACCCGACTTCGCAGACGGTCTTCGGTTGCAGGCTGTTTTTCGCCAACATATGCTGGATTTACTTGACCTTGAACAGGGATTCGTCCGCGTGCCAAAGGGGATTCTTATTCGCGTACTCCCCGTCCACATACATATTTCGATCGAGTACCTTGCCAGAGATCTTCGTCATCCGGGGTTCCTCAACCGAGGCGGGAATTTCTTCAGGGCGCCAGGCTATATGTCACTTCCTCGCCTGCCACGGAGGCATAGCCAACGCGGGCCCGTTCCTTGCCTTCGCCCTCCACTCTCCACTTGCCGTCCTCAAAGGCGAGTTTCATTTTGCTGCGTGCGCGCCACCACGCCGCGACCTCCCGAGGCAAAGGTGTCCAGATATTCCCATGTACCCGGAGTTCGGCTAAATGGCTGAGCAATGCTTTGTACGTGCTCTGCGGCTTAGGTTCCAGGATGTAATCTGGGTGGACAATGACACTAATTAACCCATGGTTGGCTAGGATACAAGCAAACTGTTTTTTCCAAAGTTCAATGGAATAATCACCCAAGATATTAAAGAGCGTGTAGTCCTGCGTACAGGTAACCGGAAGTTCAATGATTTTCCCGATGAAGTAAGGCATGACGCCACAGCAGCCGCCCCGTTGGGCATCCAGATGCGCCACGTTGGGAATCGACATGTCATAGGAGAACTCGAAAGCGTCGTACCAGTCCGCGTTGCGGTAGAGGATGCCGGAGCGGAACCCTTCGGCCTCGAATTCCCGAACGTAGTAGTTGATGCGTTCCGCTCGACGCAAGAACTCCCCATGGTCGGCGTACAGACGGCCATCGTGCTTCAGGTCGTGAACGTTAACTTCAAAACCGCGGCTTACTATACTATTCAAGTAACTTTTTGGAACGGGGTATCGGTTCTCCGGCACAATCTGGAAGGAGCTGTGGAATCCGAACGACTCGTCCAGGTCCATTAACTGCCCGCAGAAGTCCCTGCCAGGAGGGGCCTCCACATCATGGGTTATGATGGCACAGCTTCTAAAGTTATCCGGCCAGAACCAGATGAAGGGCATCTTTTCCAGGCCTTGCGCCCGCAATGTCAAGGCCAGCAACTTCTGGTGAATGCGGTCCACGGTGAAGTCCACTGGCCAGGCAGGAAAGCGAATCGTATCCCAGTCTCTCAAATGTATCTTTTGAAAATGACGGCGCACTGAAACCGAAACGAATGGCCTTAGCAGATAGTACACCTTCCTCAACATCGCGTTGAAGACGCTGCCCTCCTCGCGAAAGTGAGCAGAGTAGCGCTCGCGACGCAAATTCTCAATTACCTCGCTGGCGTCAAATGGAAGTCGTATTCCCGGCGCTTCCACCTTCACATGTCCGAGGGCGTCATCCAGTTTGCCCTCGGGATTGCCAGGGGCATCAGTATGCGATAGGCGCCCGTAACAGAAGGTATTTTGGCCAAACAGAAAAAAACCGCGTCGTTTGATTGATTGGGCCGCCGGAAGGAATTGCGGGAGACTCGGCGGGCACCGGTAATAGTCGGCTAGTACGTGATTTGCGCTTCTTACGCCGTCGCCAGTAGCTGAGGCAGTCTTGTGGGAATCTAGCCGGCCTTCAACCTCTTTGCTCAAATCAACACCTCCGTCGTCCAAAGCTTCCCCTGACTCCATTTGGTGCAGCACCGCAACTATTAGGTTGCGCAGTAAGAATGCTGAAAGTTTTTGCTAGACCTTAGCATATTATTTGAGCGGCGTCCTCGCACCGCCAGCCCCGCAGAAAGGGCAAGCCGAAAATGACGTGCCATAATTGCAAGATCAAATGCCAGAGGTTCGGAAAAGACCGGAAGGGTAACCAGCGCTTCCGTTGCTGCCAGCGCTACAAGACCTACAGTGAGCGACCCGAGAAGCTGGACGGGACCTACCTACCGACTGAGAAGATCACTCAGATAATCCGCTTGCTCGTGGAAGGCTGCTCTGTTCGCTCCATTGAGCGAGTCACAGGAATCCACCGCGACACGATTCTGAATGTGCTCATGCTCGCGGGCGAACGATGCGAGCGGCTGTTGGTAAGCAAAATCCAGGGGCTTCCTGTTAACGATGTCCAATATGATGAGATTTGGGGCTTTGTGGGATGCAAGGAAAAGCGCAACGTGAGCGGCGATCCCACACTAGGGGATGGCTATTGCTTCGTCGCTATCGAGCGCAACACGAAGCAGGTACTCACGTGGCATCTCCGAAAACGCACAGCGCGAGATACGTTCGCTTTCACTGAGAAGATCAACGAAGCAAGACAGGGCCAATTCCAGATTACAACGGACGGATTCAAGCCCTATTTTGACGCCGTTCATCACAGCCTGGGGACTCGCGTTGACTTCGCGCAGTTAGTCAAAGTATACGCAGCTCCGCGCGATGGAGAGCAGCGGTACTCTCCTTCCGAAGTAGTGGATACTGTGCCCCTCCCAAGATGGGGGCAACCAAAACTCAACAGGATTTGCACATCGCATGTCGAGAGGCAGAATCTCTCGATTCGTATGGGAATGCGGCGCATGACGCGGCTAACGAACGCTTTCAGCAAGAAGTGGGAGAACCATTACGCCGCACTATCGCTGTACTTCGCCTATTACGATTTCGTGAGGATTCACAGTTCAATCCGCGTTACTCCCGCCATGGAAACGGGGATTACGGATCACGTATGGACTTTAGAAGAACTGTTAGGTAATATTTGACCAGGATTGAAATGCTAAACTCTCGGGTTTCGCTGATCGCAATTGGAGAGGATCACGCATGGCCATTCATCCAAAACTTATCGGTCGGGTCTGTTATCATAGGTATGAGGTTGAAGCCGGACTTTTCACGCCGGGGGAACTCATCGAGGTAGAGCCTAAATGCTGCCTGGACGAGCTGCGCGTTCCGAGTGATTTGTCGGGCTTACGCGCATTGGACATCGGTGCCTGGGATGGTCCCTTTACTTTCGAGCTGGAGCGACGTGGAGCGCAGGTCACCGCACTGGATATCCAGGACCCGGATATCACCGTTTTCAACGCAGTGAAGGAAATCAAGAATTCTTCCGCGATCTACGTCCGCGGAAGCGTCTACGATGCCTGTCCGGAGACTCTGGGCACGTACGACCTTGTCCTTTTTGCGGGCGTGTATTATCACCTCAAGAATCCGGCGCTGTCCCTGCAGCGTATCCGCAGGCTGCTTAATGATGGAGGAATACTGTTCATCGAGGGAGGGTCAGCGACAGACTTTCTCGCCGAACAGTTAAACAACATGCTGGGACTGCCGAAATCGAGCATACGCACCACTGCGAAGGTTGTGGACGCACTGCCGCTTTCCTACTTCGATGCCGAGAAGAGAATTTACGGGCACTGGAGCAACTGGTGGTTTCCGACAACCCGCTGTCTAGAGGCGATGATGCTCGACAGCGGTTTCCGTGATGTCGATCTCGAATTGAAGAAGAATGCTTTTTGCTATTACTCGCACCGGCGCCTGATGGGCCGCGCGCAGGCGGATCCAGCAAAGCCCGATCCCGGTAAGCAGAAATACGAACACGGGTTGCAAACGAAGCACCAAGACGCTACTTCGAATGAAAACGTGCTCCGATTTGAGAAGGGTCGATTCCCCAGGCTGCTGTCATGGTTGCCGGCGCCGTTGCACCCGGCAGCAAGACTCGTCCGCCGGTTTGTCTGGTTTGTCCGGCGGCTGCTGTAGGACTTCCTGGAATCCGAAAGTGACCAACACACATTTAGGACACTACCTACCAGGTTCTTTACGAGAACTTCGAAATTGACATGAAACCTAACATCTGGGGATACCTCCACAAAGTTTCAACACAGGCAGATTGTGCCAATCGCACAGAGCTTGCAGCCCGGGTTCTACTCACCGTGTAGGACCCTCCCTCCTAACGGCACGCCATGGCCACAGGGAACACCTGGTCGGTCGAGTATCAAGGAGGCATATCAACACTCTAGCGCCCCCACTCCCCATGGCAGCGGGTACCTGGGACTAGGAGAAGGCCTGGAAAGCAAAGACATGGGTTTGACGGCGTCCGCCTGACAGCATGCCTGCGAGATGCGCCAAGGTAGCGTCCTATCGCAGCCCTTCACCGTAAGCAAAAGTGCAAATGATGCCCCTGGTCCTCGGGCTGATGTACCTATAGGCAAATGTTAAGCCTTGCGTTGATCTCTTCGTACCTTTGCATCACGGGTCTGGCAGTGGGACTCAAGAATCGACCCAACCACCCCCAGACCTTGAGCTTGCAGCAGAATCGCTGGGCGGGCTCAACGACGACCATCAATCGCAGCGTCCATACTATCAATCCACGAAATAGAACCAGTGGAATTCCGATGAGGCGCCACTTGGTATCGGATGGAATTCCGAATGCCCGGAGGTCAGCACGCGCCTTGTCAAACCACCATGCGAGAAAGTACTTCTTTTGCAGCCGGCATTCCGGAACCTCAAGATAGACGACAGCGACGGGTCGTAACCCAGCAGCAACCCGGTCAGCAATGTTGCGCACGATTGCTTCTTGCGAAGCATTCCTGAACCACTGTGCCAACGGTGCTCTCAAATGATTCCCATGTCCATCGCTCCAGAAAGCGCTTGTGGGCTCTCTCTTCTCCGAGTTCTGGGTTCCTCAGCAACAGGAAGCAGGCCGAGGCAAAATCGTCCGCGCGATCTGCCAGGAGAATCTCGTCTCCATTGCCCACGTCATATCCAAAAGCAGCGATCGTGGTTGCAAACAACCGGGCATCTCCTCAAAAAGCCTTCGGCTGGTCTCACTGGCGTGCCGCCACCTACTTTGATGGGAACAATCATGGCGGGCCAGGAAGCAATTTCATCGCCCGGGTCCTCCAGCCAACCCCGCCCTATGATGTCGGGACCCAGCTCTTTCAAATAGCCTTTACTCCCGCGGCCCACTAGGCGAACCTGCGCGCGCGGGAATTCGCGCTTAATCCTAGGCCACACATCGCGGATGAACCACTTGAGCCCCATTTCGGTGGGCATGAATGTGCAATTCCCGATCAGGCCAATCCTTGGCAGCCCCGAGGAGGCGCGAGGGCGCGCAGCCAGGGGATGAGAACCATTGGGGATGACATAGGTCCCCTCTGGCCGGCCCAGGTACTGCCGGTCGTCTTCGCTACAGGTGGTTAGAACGGAAAATCGCTCCGGGAAGAGCCGCTCTCGCCTCCGCAGACCCAAGCCATTCGGAGATCGAGCAGGCGTCTTACCGGACTGCCACCCGACTGCGCCCTCGACTGGTACGTGCGGCCAGGTCGATCATCCACATCCAACACGGAACAGGGCCACCTGTAGATTCGGAACCAGTGGGCGGTCCTGACGGTGTGAACCCGTACAAAATTGTGCTGTTGAATCAACTCTTCCAGCCCTGTTCGGTCAGGTTCGTGAACTACATAGGGGTCCGTCGCCATGTAGGTTGGATCAAACTCGAGGCGGAGCCTTTGGGGAAGGCGACCGCAGGACCCGCCCACCGCGACTGGCAAAGGGCGTATGATTCTCCAAACTTCGAATTCGCGTTTGGTTGGGCGTACCGTTTCCTCGTCTTCAAGCTCGGTGGGAACAATCACGAAGGACACATCCCCGAAACGGCCCAGCAGTTTTCCGATATTCAGCACGCGCTGCTGTGCACCGTAGGCCGCCGCCAAGGGCCAGTGGGATGTCACAAATAGGATCTTTGGCCGGTCTCGCACGATCTCTAAGGGCACAGTTTCTGCGACAAATTCTGTCGGTGAAGTAAGCAGCGCTTGGAGGTTACATTGGGGTGTCGGATTGCGTTGGCTTCCGCTCAGGATGCGTGGGGGCGACCCCGTCCGCCGCCGCTGCCTGCGCGTTTTGCCGCCGCGTCCACTGGTAGCAAGCCACAACGATCCCGGCTATGTACCACACGTTGCGCCTACAAGAAAAACGGCGTGACGCGCCGATCGAGATCAACCATTGCAAGGTCCATCTCGCCAACCTGCGAAGCAGATAAAGCGGAACTCCGCCGAGGAGCCACCTCGCATCGGAGGGGGAGGGCGAGTTCGCAACCTCGGCGCGGCCATACCAGAACCACCACCTCAACACAAACCTCTTCTTCATCCGGCACTCAGGTACCGGATGACGTACGACAGCGGCGGGCTCGTATCGCAGCCGCTCCCCCCCAGCCAGCAGCCGGCTAGCGAACTCGGTGTCCTCGCGGCGGATCTCGCTGCCGGGGCGGGGGCCCAGATCGGTTCGAAAACCGCCGTACTTTTCGAACGCTTCCCTGCGAAAGGCCATGTTTGCACCATAGGGGGGACGCGTTAGTGGCCCAGCTTCTGTGCCCGGGTCGAATGCTACAAACGCCCCCATAGTGTGAGGGTCGTCTGTGGACAACCAGCCAGGTGTTGCCCTCGGCCACACCGGGATGATGCGTCCGCCAGCCCCCGCCCATCCTCCACCGTGCAGTGCTGAAGTCAGATTCCATAGCCAACTAGGCTCAACTATGACGTCGTCGTCCGTGAAGGCCAGAACCCCGCTTTGCGCCTCCCGAATTCCGGCATTGAGGGCGTGCGATTTGCCCGGCTGAGGTTCAAATAGGTAGCGAAATCGACCGGGATATCGGCGGCAGAAGCTCTCTACAACCTCACGCGTCTGATCGTTCGAATTGTTATCCACGATCAGAACTTCCCAAGAGATGGGCTTCGGGAGGACTGAGGCTGCAAGACTATCCAGTGCTTTCACCAAAGCCTCCGAACGGTTATACGTACAGACGATAACAGTGATATTCAAAAGATAATCTCTAGTCAAGAAGGTCACTTGCGCGCAACTGCTGCCTGGTCCGCTCCACCATTTCACCCAAATGCGCCAGCGGATCGCAAGAAGTCTTGAGAGCGAGGGAACACCTGGCTGCATTCGTATCGGCCACAAATCTCAGCACCTCGAAGTCCCTCCCAGGCAGGTGACGCACGGGCGAAGATGAGCCAGCCAGATCCACAATCATCCGCGTCAGATCGTTTATCGGCGTGCCCACGCCGCTGCCGATATTAAGGGGACCAGCCACTGGCCTGCTTCCACCCGCTGCAATGGGTGCGTCCACAACGTTATCGATCCATATGAAGTCCAGAATCTGCTCCCCGCCATGAACTAGAAGCGGTTCCCCCGGCAGGGCATTGCGCAGGAATATCGGAATCACTCGGCCAAAGTCGCCGGGGCCGTAAACGTCGGCAAGACGCAATGACCAGAACATCCACGCCGTCTGCAAGTCGGCAGCAGGACTAACCAGAAGACTTGCTCAACCCATAAGCGCTCTTAGGGAGAAGCGGCGCCGTCTCCAGCACCGGCAATTCCGCCGATTCACCGTAAATTTCGCGCGAGGAGGAAAACGCGACCCGCCCAACTCCTCAGTCCCGGCCGCCTTAAGCACGGTTCCGGTCCCTTTGATGTTCACCTGGTAGGCGTTGCCGAAATCGCTCTATGCCGCCCCTACGCTTGATATGGCCGCTAAGTGGTACACCAAGTCGGCGCCATCCATCGCTTTTCCCAAGACGGCGGCGTCGCGGATATCAGCCCGAGAGAATTGGACGTTGTCCGGCAGTTCGTAGTCAGCCTTGGATCTGCGGCGAGACAAGTCGTCCAGGACAGTTACCCGCATTCCTAGCCGGCCGGCTAACTGGTGTACGAGATGGCTGCCGACAAACCCAGCCCCACCGGTGACGAGAACCTTCATTGCTCCCGACAATCTGATGTTCGGCCCGGCCTCGATGGCGACTGTCGCGGGCACACCCCCTATAGATTCTCATCGACCCACGAATATGCCTTAGCCGGCAGGCGCTTCTCCACACTTTGCTGCGGCGCAGGCTTTCAACCGTTCGCAGAACAATCCAACCGGATCCCTCGGGATCTGGTTTTCAACCCGAGTTCGCGCTGACTGGCCCAAGCGCGGCCATTCCTTGCGCCGCTCCCAAGCCCGCTGAAGGGCACGGTTGAAGGACGATACGGTGGCCGCCGGCGCGACAAACCCTGTTTCACCATCAATGCATAACTCCGCGTTGCCTCCGACATCCGTCACGACCGCCGGCCGCCCGCACCACATCGCTTCGACCAAGGCGAGAGGCAAACCTTCGTAACGTGAAGGGAGGACCAGTAGATGGTTTTGCTCCCAGACGGCCCTGATATCGTTCACGTGACCGCGAAAGTACACGTTATTCAACTGGAGTTTCCCGCAAAGGCGGCGCAACACCAGTTCACCGGGGCCTGCTCCAAACAAATTCAGTTCAATGGGACGGTCGCGCCATTCCCAGCGTGCAAGGGTCTGGAGCAATAAATCCTGCCCTTTGGCCGCCAGATCCATTCGGGCCACGCACGCCAACCGCCACCCTCCACTTTCATCCGGCCAGACCGGAGCGCGTTCGGCGGAAACGTTGTAGGGATTGTACACGACTTCCCCGTTTAACAGCGGTTCGCCCACTTGCAGGCGGAGCAGATCGAGATTGCGGCGAGAGACACAGAAAATCCTGCGGGCGGCGGTATAACTCGCCACGGCTTCACCGAACTCTTCCCGGAACCACAAAAGCTCGCTGTTGCATTGCACGATCATCACGTAAGCTATTGATGCTCGCCGGCAGATTCTGGCCCAATCAAATCCGCCTGAATTGTCTCCTTGGGAAATGACGACCAGGTCGGGATTGAATCGCTTCAAGCGGCGATAGCTTCTCCGGTACCTGAGCGTGAACTGGTCCCAAAGGTGTCGGGCCCGCCCGGCATGATATGAAGGGAAGGTCCCGAACCTGATGCCATGCTGCGCCAGAACGGTGACCTTGTCCGACATTCGCGGCCAGTACACCACCGATGCCTGCACATCGTGCCCCGCCCTCTTGAGCTGAGTCGCGGCCTGGCTCCAAAGCTCCTCGCTTCCGCCCCACGGCCAGCCCTGCATGGTACTGATGAAGGCGAATCTCATTTCAAATCATGATCCTATATGTTGGTTACAGGCTCATTCCGGAGAAGGCGCTCGAAGAATGTGGGGCTGAGATCCAGATTTGTGCCGTTGGCGTAATATTCGCGCGCATTCCGCAGCGCCTCGGTTCGTGCCTCTGCGTATGCCTGCCGATTGGTCAGCATATTCCCGATTTCGCAAAATGCGGCGTCAGGGAGCAAAGTTTGACGGGGCGAAAAGCAAGCGAGGTCGGCGGTCGTGAAGCCCTGCTCGGTCACCAGAAAAATGGTTGGCAGACCACAGGCGGAGGCGACAGTAAGTACGCCGCTGAATATGCCGACGACGACGGACGACCGGCTCAGATCGTCCTCCAGCGACCACGCGGGATGTGACAGCTCGCAGCGCGTCCGATGTTCCCGAACGAGGCGCTGACAGGCTTCGAGGTCCAGATTGCTCCAGAAGGGATGCGGCCGGATCACCAGGCGGCGCAACGGCAGGTCCGCGGCCAACAGCCTCTCGGCCAGTTGCAGCAGCGCGCTGCACTGGCTTTCAAGACCGTAAAAGTCACCCGGGTCGGCGGGCACATCGACCATGAGCAATGTCTGGTGGGCAAATTGGTCGGGCAGAGGGGTCACCGTGTCGATAAGGCAGCCGCCGTTGACATATTCGACCGGCGGCTCGGGCATTCCGACCGCTTGAAAAAATCTACGGTTCACTCGAGCCATAAGAGACGCGGAGGTCGGGCCGAAAGCGACATACTTTGAAGCTGTGACCGGTACGTCCAATGTATGGCCGATCACTCCCGGTTGAAAGATAATGACTGGTTTGCCTCGCTGTTGCCCCGTCCTGCAGATGGGACTGCAAAGTGCTTGCCAGTGGCAACGGGCGACCACGGAGTCAAATTCCACCCAGGGCGCCAAACGCTCCCACGCCTCGACAAAATAAGCTACGTGTTCGAAACCTGCCTTGACCTCCAGGCCGGGGCTTAGTCCATGAGGCTCAAGAACCCGGACCGCCTCCTCAAAAGCCGAGCGCCCGCGCATCCGGGCGATCCTTGGGCGCAGGCTTGCTTCCATCGAACTCAAAGGGGTGGATGGATCAAAGAATGTGACTTGGCCGCTGCGCCCTGCCTTTGCCAATTGAGCATCCAATTCATCCCGGCAAGGGGCGCCGGTCGGCAGTAAACAAAGAATTGTGGCATTCGTTTGCGCGAGCCCGAGAAGAGTTCGGACAAAAAACCGGGTTTCGGTTTTGCGGGTAAAATAAGGCGCGGGGCAAAGGAGCACGTCAGTCTTCATTTTTCGGCGCGGACGGAGTTGGCTGACCTTGTCGGCATCGCGAATAGCCCAAGTGATAAGTCGGCGGGAGGTGTGTTGATCGCGGGAGTTGGCGCGGGGGCTGGCCAGCGTGTCCATCTGAAGCGGCATGAAATAATCCTGAAGACTGATGTCGTGGCGGTAAAGATGCACTTGCATCTGTGCAAACGCCGCAATCCGGCCCCCCGGCGAATGAAACAAATCATCGATATCCATGTGGATCGGAACTACCGGCAGGGATGTTATCACTGTGCTCAACAGTTCGGACCGCCAACGCAGATCAACTTATCCCGGCCGACGGATTCTGTTTGCCCAGGATATCAGTGATGATCTCAATCACTTGACTCTGGGCGGAGTGCGTCAATCCAACCGAGCACGGCAAGCTGATCGCCTGGGCGTGCAGCGTATCGGCATTCGGACAAGAAGGGCTGCCGGAAAGTATGTGGGCCGGCGAGCGATGAATCGGCTGCCAGAGCGGGCGCGCCTGGATTTTCCGGGCGCCCAGTTGGCGTAAAAACTCCCGCGAGTCGACACCTGATTTCTTCTCATCGATTAACACGGTATACATCCAGAAGGTGCTAAATGCCCACTCCGCCTCTTCCGGCAGACGGATTCCCGGAAGAGAAACCAAGGACTCCCGATACCGTCTCGCGATCTGCCGCTTCGCTTCCACAAACGTCTCGAGCTGCTCCATCTGCGCGCAACCCATTGCCGCCAACAGGTTCGTCAGGCGGTAATTGTAGCCAACGGTAGTGTGCACGTATTCGATCGGATCGTCTTTCGCCTGCGTAGTAAGGTATCGGGCGCGCTCGGCCCAGTCGTCATTGTTGGTTACGATCATGCCGCCGCCGCCGGTGGTGATGATCTTGTTCCCGTTGAAGCTGAGGCAGCCTACGTGCCCAACGCCGCCCAGGCTATTCCCGCGGTAGCGCGCGCCCAGGCCCTCGGTGGCGTCTTCGATCACCGGCAACGAATACTTCGCCGCGACCGCCAGGATCGGATCCAGATCGGCGGGATGGCCGAGGATGTGGACAGGCAGAATGGCCCTTACGCGCCGCCCGGACCGCCGGTTGCACAATACCTGACCGTCCCAACGGCACCCTTCCTCGAGGAAATCAACCACACCAGCCGGGTCGATCTGCCAGAACCTGGGCTCCGCATCGATAAAAACCGGCCAGGCGCCAACGTAGCGGATCGCGTTGGCCGGGGCGATGAAAGTGAGCGTGGAAACGACCACCTCGTCGCCCGCCTGCACGCCCGCCAGCAGCAGGGCAATGTGCAGGGCCGCAGTGCCGTTGACCGTGGCGATGGCATATTTCGTGCCTGCCTGTTCCGCCACCATTTTCTCGAACCGGTCGACATAGCTGCCAACAGACGAGACCCAGTTCGTATCGAGGCATTCCTTGACGTACTTCCACTCGTTTCCCCGAATCTCGGGCACGCTCAAGGGAATGAAATCCGCGGGCGGCGGCGCGCCCGGGCCAGCTTTTTCGCCGGGTTCAATTGCGGTATCTCCGGTCATCGTAGTTGGAAATAATGTTGCTCCGCACAAGATGCGCCACTTCCTCGATACCTCGGGCGACCGTGCGGGTGATCTTGAAACCGAGTTGTTCGGTGATACGGGTGAACGCCACACGGTAGTCCCGCGGATCTTCTTCCTTGTGCACGAACTCGACGACGGCATCGGGCGCATATGGACGGATCATCTCGACGAGTTGCTGCTTTTGGAAGTTTTGATCGGTTGCCCCCACGTTGAATATACCCCCTGCGACCTTCGCAGGCGGTGAACTGAGGACGAGTTGAATGGCCCGTGCGGCATCCCGCACATGTACGTAAGGGCGCCAGAATTGCTCACCAAACACCTGGAGGTGTTTCTTCGTCAGCATCTCCATGGTGAATTCGTTCACCGTCAGATCGAATCGCATACGGGGCGACACACCAAAGATGGTCGCGAACCGCATCGGCGTCGGACACCATCTCCCATTGCCACCACTCTGCAATAACTCCATCTCCACGGCCACCTTCGTCTCGGCATAGAGGGACACTGGGCACAACTCGGTTTCCTCATCCACGTATTTATTGGCGTTTTTCATTTTTCCATAGTTACTGCACGTTGAGGCAAAGAGGAATCGACTGACCCCGGCCCGTTGACTTTCTCCGATAAGCGCGAGCGAGCCTTGAAGATTGACGGCGCGCGCCAGATCAGGCTGGCGGGAACAGGCGGGGTCGCCGACTACGGCGGCAAGATGGACCACCCCGTCAATTCCGGCTACGGCGGCTTGCAGACTTGCTCGGTCACACATGTCGCCACGGACAAATTCAAAGCCAGGGTGAGACCAAACACCTAATAGTGATTCACCACCATGCAGGAGGGAATCAAGCACTCGGACCCGGTGTCCGTCGGCCAGGAGCAGAGGCACCAGAGTTGATCCAACATAGCCCGCGCCACCGGTGACTAGTATGTTCATTGTGTTGCCTCAAAGGAGGTCAATCAGGCCCTTGGCAGCCCATCGCCGAAGGTACTCAAGGGTCTCTTTTTCCGGCAGGCCGACGTGGTCGGCGACGGCCTCGACGCTGACCGGGCGATCCAATGCCGGCACAAGGTCCATCAGGCGCCGCATCCGCCGCTGCTGGTCAGAGAGGGCGCCCCCCAGGGCGATCTGGCCATAGTCGACGTAGAGGTCGTATTGCGGATTGGACAGGCAGATGTTCCCCTCGAATTTCTTGATGATCATGGGCGATGCTTCCAGCCGATCCACTGCTCCGATCAGGGCGTCTACGGCTTCATTGAGCGAATCTTCCTTGATGATCTCCACACTGTCCCGACTGGAATGATACTCGGGATAGGGAAATCGTGAAAAGGAAAGCATCGGGATGCCGTAATTCTCCCAGACATACTCGTCGTTGACGATGATGCTTTCGAACGGGCCGGTCCGGTAAGGCAGGCCCAGTTGGTCGAGGCTGGCCTTTAGGGCCTGCAGGGCGCTGACCATATTCCGCCGGGATTCCTGAACCGCGAGCGGCGTGGCGGATCCCAGCATTTCCAGGAAGATACCTTCCAAGATCCGGCTGCGGTCCAACTGGTTCAGCCCGGCGAGGTAAAGCTCCGACCCGATGATGCCCGGCGAAAGGACGAGGGAATACGTGAACTTGGTCTTTCGGCCCCGCAGGCGGCGCATGACCTCCAGGCCCACCACGCAGCCGGCCAATCCATCGTTGGCCGCACCCGCATGATCCAGGTTGCCGCCGAGGACGATGGTGAAGTCGAGCAACCCCTGGTGTTTGTATTCGAGAATCTTCACCGCGCCCGGAGCTTCCGTGGTGCGGATTACGACCTCATAATCGCCTGGGGCGAGTTGGTCGAATAGCCGCTTCGGCATGCAGAATCCCCAGTCCCGACTCCAGCTCCGGAATTGCTGGCGATAGTGGAAGGGGATCGAGTCGTTTTGGCGGTGATCGTAATGGAGGTGACGTCGGAGCTCCTCCAGACTTACCGTTCCGGAAAAGCTCTGCGAGAGCGCGATTACCCCAAGCGGATGGGCGGTGCCGTCATAAACCACGCGGCCGTCTTTGACGATTCTGGCCTCCTCTACATCCCACGAAGGAGGAATCAGCCATCCGTTGTGCTCGCGGGAACTCGGCACGGAGATGACGCGAAACGGAAACACCTCGCGCAGATAATCCACAGCCGTATCGTAACCGCGCGAACAAACAGCCCGATTGAGCGGCGTGAGGTGCTGCAAGATTTGCATCATGGCTTTCATGCAATTGGCTAGCTGGGCAAATCGTTGGTGTCTACACGCGGCAGGGTCAACCGATCATCAACGTCCAGATCCGAAACGCGGGGTTCTACGGTAAATCCCAACCGACACTGACGGGCCCGCAGGATTTGAATGAGCGAGTCGTTGAAGCCACCATAGGGATAACACATGGTCCACTCGTCTGTTCCTATGCCCACCTTTTGCAGGAACTCAAGAGATCGATCGATATCAACAGCCTGCGCTTGCGGAGAAATACGATCCAGCCAGGCATGAGTATATCCATGACTGCCGATGTGCATTCCATGGCGCCCCAGGCAGGCGATCTGGTCCGCCGACATGTACAACTCGCAGGCAAAAGCCACCTCGTCGGCGGTCACGTGCTTGGCGAACAGCCGCCGCACGATTTCCACCCGGACCGGCTCGGGCAGCTCGCGCTGGAGCAGGCGTTTGAGCACGGTCACCTCGCGAGTATCATAGCGATTCTCGCCCGTCACTGCCAAGAGATAGGCTTCCCGAGTCTTGAGCGCGTACTCGGTACGAAACTCCGCCAGGGAGGAGAAAACCTGGTCGAGCAAAGTCCCGGCGTCGGGGACAGCCGCGAGAACAAATTGGATTTTGTTGACGTCCAATACTTTGTGCTCGAGGACCGCCTGGGCGGGGTGGAAGAAACAGCCTTGGATGCCTCGTGCGTCCAGGAGGGGGAACACGTTTGCAAAGTGGTCGCTATAACCATCGTCGAAAGTCAACAGGATGGGGTTCGGTGGCAGATCCTTTTGGGAGGATGACAGCGCTTCTAACAGATCCTCAACCGCGATGGGCGTGTAGCGAGTCTGGATGTAATCAAGCTGCCGGCAGAACCGCTCGACCGAGAGGCCTTTGATCGCGGGAAAGCGGGATCGTTTCAGGTCGCGCACATAGTGGTACATGACGATGGTCACCCGCCGGTTCATATTCGCAGCCTCAATACAAAAACGGTCTCCTCCGAGCTCTGATGAAATGAGCGAAAACGCTCACGGAAACGTCGGTTTACACTGAGAGCTCTTGGCACAAAGTGCCGCTTGGTTAGGGCTGGTTAATGCTTCAGGTTCCCGAAAGATCCGGCTGCGGCCCATCTCGATGATTATTCGGCCGATCCCGGTGGCCGTGGTGCCGTAACGCTGGATCTGCGCTGCCATCTCCTCTTTCTTGGTCTCCGAGAAGCCAAACTGATACACCACCGGGCTACTGAACTTGTATTGCGAGAGAGGCGTGGAGAGTGGACTCCGCATCCAGCTTGCGATATCGTAACGCAATAAGACGCAGGGATTATCCTCGTTGCGGTCGCTGCCCCAAATATTGTGCACACGCCCTGCGCAGAAGGCCTGGATATCAGCGAAGATAATGGACTTCTCGATGTCGCCGCGCATGTCGTCACCAAGCATGATACCGGCCGTTTGGAAAACGTAACTGGCCCAATCATCCATTACCGCCAGGCCCATGGCCGTATGGTTTTGAATCAGGTTGATGCCGATTTCACCGTTGAGCAGCTTCTCATAATTGTTGTCCGCGCACACATATGCCCGGAGCTCCTCGGCCGAGTCCCACAGCTCTTCTTTTGCCAGCCGGACGAACGAATTGAAGACTGCATGCACGGAGGCTGGAGCCAACTTGATTTCGGCTACCAGTCTTTGGAGCAACGCGATAATGGAGACCTTGTTTTGCCGCAGTAACCTTAGCAATGGACTGAACCCGCCGCCATTATAAACAACCCAAACCATCAGATGCAGTTTTCTGAGCTCGATATAGTCCTCAAATGACATGGTGCTCGTGGAAGTGACGACCTCTTCGACCTCGACCGAAATGCGCCCATCCCGGAACTTCCCGAAGTCACGCGGCAAAATTCGGAAATGCGAGCCAATCTTATAGGTCGCCCGACTTAAGGCCGTATTGAGTTCTGTGCCGTTCAACAGCATGCATGTGTACGTTTCGATGGTGTCAATTCCGGCCTCTACGACCTCCGAGAGCGACTTGACGTGCTTTTCATAGGAATCGCCCGGGAGGCCCACGATGAGTTCCGACAGGGTCGGCAGGCCGAGCTCCTGGTACACGCTCGCCAGGGCCATCATTTGCGAAGTGCTGATGTTATCGCGCTGAATCTCCTTGAGGACAACAGGGTCCATCGACTGGACAGACATCCACATCGACATGGAGCCTTTCAGTTTTCGCAGCGCTTTGGCTATGCGCTCTTTCTTGTTCTTGCCGGTCGAGGCGGTAATCGAGCGCGGCCAGCCCTGCCTTTGTTGAATCCTTGCGATGTGTTCGACGATTTCGTAGTCCCGTTCGTACATGGCAAAATTCGGGTCGGCGAACATCAGACTCGAGATGAGAATTGGGGCTTTCTGAATGGCTGCTGCGATGTAGTCCAGTTCGGCCTTCACACGTTCAATGCTGAAGTGGTTCACCTTGGAAATGAGCTGGTTTCCCTCGTGGCAAAATGTGCACGAAAAAGGACATCCCCGGTTGGTTTCCATCATCGGGGTAAGCTTGCCGTCAAAGAACTTATCCATGTGGCCCGTGAGGTACGGAGAGGGAATTTCGTCGAGGTTTTGCCGCCGGGTAAGCCAAGTCCCCTTCATGACCTCTGTATCATTCATGCGGTGAATGAACCCGTCAATCGGGGTCGATTTCATCTTCTCGCGGTCAACGCCGGTCTCAATGGCACGAGCCACCAGCGCGGCGAATGCTTCTTCGCCTTCCAGGTAGGCGTAAAAGTCAATGAGAGGATAGCGTTTGACGAACTGGCTGCGCGCCTCATCTTCAAGAGGTATGTTCGGACCGCCCATCACGCAGATCGTCTGGGGCGAAACCGCCCGGGTCATTCTGAAGAACTCCAATCCCAGATTGAAATTCCATGGGTAGTTGCTCAGGCCCAGAATGTCAGGCGGCTTCTCATGGATGGCTTCTTCTAGGTCCCCGAGATATTTGAACAGTCTTAGATCAACCTCCTTGCCGAAGGTTTTCTCTGCGTAGGCTGCGATGAAACCGATGTTGAGGGGAAACACAAAGTTGGCAAGCGACACTGAAGTATATGTCATGTCGCCCAAATAGATCCTGAGGGGCCTTAGTACTCCTAAGTGGTTCACATTGGTCATAAGCATCTCCTTGTTTCGACGGCGCCAGATGGCGGCATTAGCCCGAATGGCTTGTAAAAGTCCAAGAAGGAGTCCAAAGTCGACCCGACGGGTGGTGAATGCCGAGAGTTTCTCATTAGACCATGTGATTCCAGTTGATGATTTCGTCTCCGGCAACGCCCCGCGGTGCCAGAGCCTTGCAGACCCAAACGACCGACCCCTTATCGCAATAGAAACCAAGGAAGGGAATGCATCAGTGTAGACCAAGACTCCTAGTGCGAGAAGAGAGAAAGTCGCTGAAACCTCTGCCTGCTCAAAACCATGGCGACCGGCATGACATACGTTCGTTGGAGCCCGGTCTGTCATCCGTTGCGTCCGCGGGTTCAATTGAGAAAGACGACCCTCTTCTTGGAGAGGAAATTCCAGGAGGTCACAATGGTCAAACTGGCGCACTTCGCCAGCAGGTAATTCATTCCCACAATTCCCACCAGCACCCACATGGTCAACTGGTTCAAGCCAAGCCCCACCCCGGTGGTCACCATGAAAATGGTGAATTCGGGGGCTTTGCCGAAGCGGCCGGCAAGGAAGACATATTGCACACTTAAAAAGTAGTTTAGGGTCGACGCCGTAGTAAAGGCCAGAAATGCCGAAAGGAAGTAATTCAAATGCGCGACTTTGACCAGAACGTACAAGAGCCCGAAGTCGAGCGCAACTGTGCATACACCGATAACTCCAAACCGGGCCAACTGAGTAACCAAAGGGAACCTCCTGGCGGCGGTTTTCGATAGGGTATGCATCTTAGTGACTCCGTAGCAGGCGCACGCGCCACGCCAGCAGTTGGCACAAGCAGCGTGACCCGACCTTGATCCACTTCCACAATCCCCTGAGCGACTCTTCGCCGCCACGCCGCGGCAGGTGCTGCACGACGACCTCTGTGACACGATACTTCATCTTCCGGCAGAGAATGGATAGCATGACCATGGGGATATACGAATCACGGGGGACGCGCGCCAATACCTTCTCCATGGCGTGGCGTCGCATCAACTTGAAGGGGCAGTTCGCGTCGCGGATCCACAATCCCCAAACGACGAAGTTCGCCAGCCGCATGACAGTGGTAATAAAGACACGCACCGGTCCGTCGGCGCGTGTAGAACGCACACCCAGTACAAAGTCGCTCGCTTCCCGCTGTTCCCAGACTTTCCAGAAGTCCGAAGGGATATGCTGCTGGTCACTGTCGGTTTGGAACACCCAGTCCTGGGTAACCCGGTCAAAACCATATCGCAACGCCTTTCCATGGCCGCCGTTGCGCTCGGGAGTCAGCGGACGAACCGCCGGGATTCCCTGCGCCAACCGTGCTAGTACTTCACCGGTCATGTCCTTGCTGCAGTCATTGACCACGATCAACTCGGCACCTGGTATTCGGGAGATCACTTCCTTACACCACTCCCGCACGGTCTCTTCGATGATTTCCTCTTCGTTGTAGGCAGGCATCACGATCGAAACCACAAAGCGCCCCTCCCGATCAGTGTCGGCCCCCATTGGCAACCGCCGGGAACCAATATGTCACTTCCGGGGTCCCGAAAGCCAGACGATTTACCAGTTCGACACCCTGCATCAAAGAGTGGTCTTGATTGGACACCTCGTATTTCCATCCGCCGAAACGTCCACGGCTGTAAATGTTCACGCTCTCCAGTTCAGCCAGAACAGGCTCTACCAAGCTGTCGCGGCCGAGAAACGGAGTCGGGTAACCGTGGCACGCGCAGTGCGTCCAGACGCTGGCGATGTCGTTTGGCGACCTGATGAGCTTCGTGGCCAATAGTCCCGCAATGACGGAATCGAGCAGGCCGGGGCGGTCCACGGGCTTGTAAGGCGACTCCGAGACCTCGACCATCAGTGACCAGAACCGACTGGCGTCGGGGACGTTGTTTGGCGAGTAGTTTGAAAAGACCGTAGCTCGGTAGAAAGGGCAATTGTCTTCCGGAAAATACATCCAGTACTTGGTTTTCAAGTGCGGTGGCGGTTCCCCTTTCAGGCCGATACCCACTACATGCACGGTGGAGTAGCGGAACTGTTCGATGCACGGTCTCAGCGAATCGATGTCGGCCAGAGAGATGAGCACGTCCAGCGGTATGGTTGAAATCAGCCGATCGTACTTTTCGCGGGAACCGCCTTCGAAATGGATCGTCCGCTTCGCTGTCTCGACGCGCACGCAACGGTAGTTCGGCTGGAAAACGCCTTGCGGCAGCCGGCCAGCGAGAGTCCTCCAGATCTGTCCCGTCCCGCCGCGCAGCGGAAAACGAAAGCGGTTGTTGGGTCCCCAACTCTTCTCTTCCGTTCCGTCGAGCACGTTGGAAATGACGCGCATCAGATCGACGGTGGCTACTCGCTCTCCGACCCATTGGTAGGACATCGAGGCAGGCTGATGCGCCCAGGCCTTAAAGTTGTACGGCAGCATGAAGATCTCGGCCAGCCCTGTGCCGAAACTGGCCTCAATCCAGTCGTGGAAGCTCCCCAAGACCGCAGTTCTGCGCTTCATTGAGTCGATCAAGCCGCGAACACATTGCAGGAACTCATCGCGGGGCAGCAGGTGAATGTTATTCTGTAGCGGATAAGGAATGAACCGGTCGCGTATCCATACCCAGGATTCCCGCATATGTTCCAGCCACTCATCGCCGAGCAAGTCGTTCATCAGGTCGTCAAAGTAGCGATAGTGCGAGAACTGGACATGTCCACCGATGTCCCAGGTGAAGCCATGGTTGTCGACGAATGAAGAAGCGAGGCCACCAGCACGCGGATTCTCGTCGAATACACGGACTGCAACGTCGCCGATCTCCGTCAGACGGTGGGCGGCACCTAAACCGGTTGGCCCTCCGCCGAGGATCACCACAGACTCATTGGTGAGGTCGTGCATGGTTCGCTCGAGGCATAATGCGCGCTGGGATAGTGATAGGTCGGTCTATCGGGAAAACGGTGGGCTAATCAATCCTATAAACTCTAAGGTCGCCGCAGTTTTGCTGCTCAACCAGCCAGGCGGGCAGTGGCCTTGGCAGCGATATGTCGGTGCCCGGATGAGCGACAAGCCATCGGACCTGCCATTTCCTGGCGATATTGCGCAGCGTTTCCGGATCTGTGGCACTGAAGAGTAAGTCGTTGTCGCGAAGCAGAGTGTTAAACCACGGGAGAGATGTTTCGCCTCGAGCCAAGTATCCCTCAAGAAGCACGGGACGCTCGGACAGCGCAGAGTAACCGTAGGAGCGCTCGTTAGGTGGCGCAAGGCTTTCCATATCCAGGGCATGTTTGTTCGTCGCAAACCGCTCGTCCGGCGTCATGAGTTCGCCGAGACGCCGCAGCCCGCGAACTTCGCTAGGCGCATAAGTTATGCTCGTCTTAACCCCTCCCATGCCGTATCTGAGCCAACTCGGAGTCCAGGCCAGAAAACCGACCAGCAGAGCACCCATGAGAACCGCGGAACCGACCGTCGAACAGCGGCGGCTGCGCTTCATCAGCGCCGATATGCCTGCCAGAAGTGAGAGCAGTAAGAAGGATAGAAAGAGCTTGTGCCCAAAATGGTTTATCCCTGTGTGGTGATGAGTTGCAACGGCGACGCCGCCGATCAAAGCACCGCCGGCAGTCAGGAGGATCATGCCAGTTTTAGCCAGCCTGAGCCACTCCGCGATCATTTGGGAACGTTCGACGCCGTGCCAACATCCAGAAGTCACCCGAGAGAAGGCAAATATGCTGAAGACGCTCTGCAAGAAATGTAAGCCGTAATGCTCGTTGCCATCTCTGAGATTGAGCAGGAGGGAAAACGCTAGCAATCCCAGGACGCTGGTTAGGACCAGAGCAGAGAGAGGTTCCTTCGAGGGTTGTGAGATCCAGCCGAAGCCCACGATCCGGAATCCCAGGCCGACCATTAACCACACCGCAAACGTCCACCATTGCCAAGTCACGTGCTCCTTGATCATCGCTTGCGCCGCGTCCGGGGCATGGCCGTAACCCATAATATGCCATGCTCCGAGGAACAGGCAAAACATCAGCACGATCAGCAGCCACGACCGTGTTGCTCCGAGACGCCCCCAAAATAAGAGAATGCCCGCTACGCCGACGCAGTACAAGGCGGCCACCGAGTGCACGGGGATCGCAAGTGCTGGCAGCACCAGCAAAATGACGCCCCGCCAAGTCAGGATCGCTTCCCGCCCCCTTTCAGCCAGGATCAGGCCCATGGTCGCCGTAATGGCGCCCAGGCCGTGAAGCGACGAATGCCCCACAAGCAGATGGACGAAAGGACCCCCATCGCCGAGCACCCCGACGTCAGGTATCTTGAAGAGGATAGCTCCGGTCACATAGCCGGAGCTGGTCCTCTCGTCGGTGAAAAGGGACAGCAGCGAACCGTAGAAGAAAAGCCCGGCGACGGACATGATCCCCCCGAATGTTCTGCCAGTGGCCTTGAGCGACAGGAGCGTGCCCAGTCCGAAGCAAGAGAGGACCAGCGCCCAAAGCGATGCGCCACGCGTCACGCGGGCCACGGCGTCCCCAAGGTCGAGTCCGTCAAGCTTGGAAATGGCCGCGGCCGGTGCATAGGGGCCAAAGTGGTAAAAAAGTTCGGCAGTGAATGTTCCGGGGGTTTTCGGCGGGCTCCCGCCGTTCTTGATGCTCGCAGCTATCGAGTGGAAGTGTTGCGTATCCACGTACCTCCAGTTGAAGCTCCCGTCGCGGCGCTGGACGAGGTCGTTGCAAGCCGTTGGAAGGAAGTACACCGCACAGATCAGCGCGGAAAAGAGGGCCAGCGTTAAGCCGTAAGCAACGGTGCTTTTCGCCCAACGGGCGCGATCGCGCCAAAGACCCAGAACTCCGGCCGCCGTCAGTCCGAGCCAAAGAGCCGGGGCCCAAATGAGTGGAAGGCCCAGCCTCACCCAGAACGCCGTAAGAGCCGAGATCGCTAGGATGCCGACCGCGGGAGCAAGAACGAGAATTTGGGGTCGGGCAGGCGCGGGCAGCGCCACAGTGACGATACCGTAGCCGGCCGCAAAAACCAAGCTCGCGTACGCGAAGAAGTTAAGGGCAGCGTATCCCCCCGCGGTAAATAGCACCACCGCTATCCAGGGCAGGAACACAAGCGCCATGGTGACGGGCATTTTGCGCTCGGAGGACAAGAGGACGCTGAGGCGCATATCACACCTGCCAAGTACTCAGACCGCCATCCACCACCAGACAATGGTCGGTACCATAACTGGAGTCGTCGGAAGATAGATAGACCAGCGCACCGACCACTCGAGATTGCGCTTGGCGGAAAATCCGTGTTTTGGAAATGAGAGCGCCTCCAACACATCCTCGGCTACGATGAGCGTCTAGCGGGGTGAATGTAATCAAGCTGACGACAGAAGCGCTCGACCGAAAGACCCTTAATCGCGGGGAAGCGGGACCGCTTCAGGTCGCGCCCATAGTAATACGTCAACGATCGTGACCGATCGGTTCGCGGGGAAAAACGGCACGTTAATCGATTTGGTAAATCCTAAGGTCGCCGCAGTTTTGCTGCTCAACCAGCCAGGCAGGCAATGGCCTGGGCAGGGCGATGTCGGTGCCGGGACGGGCGACAAGCCATCGGATATGCCAGGTCTTGGCGATGTCGCGCACGGTTTGCGGGTTGGTGGTACTGAACATCAAGTCGTTATCGCGAAGCAGGGGCTTAAACCCCGGCCGCCTGTTCTCTGCCCGATACACGTATCCCTCGAGAAGCACGGGACGCTCTGACAGCGTGGCGTAGGCGTAGGACCGCTCAGGCCGGGACGCCAAGCTGTCCATGGCATGTTTGTTCGTCGCAAACCGCTCGCCCGGCGCCGCGAGTTCGCCGAGACGCTTCAGGCCCCGAACTTCGCCAGGAGTAAGGGTTATGTCCATCTTCATCCGTCCCAGGCCGAAATTGAGCCAAGGCGTAATCCAAGCCAGAAAGCCGATCAGAAGCATACCCATAAGAGTTGCGGAACCGACCGCCGAAAAGCGGCGGCTGCGCTTCATCAGTGCCGACGCCCCAGCCAGGAGCAAGAGCAATAGGAAGGATAGGAAGATCTTGATACGAAAGAAATCTATCCCTGCGTGGCCATGAGTCGCGTAGCCGACGATGCCTATCAAGGCCCCGCAGGCAGCCAGGAGGATCATGCCCTTTTTCGCCAGCCTGAGCCACTCCGCCACCCATTGGGAGCGTTCGGCGCCGCGCCAACATCCGGATGTCAGGCGGGAGAAGGCAAATATGCTAAACATGCATTGCAGAAAATATATGCCGTAACGCTCGTTGTTATATGAGCCGGGGTACTCCTTGCCCTCGAAATGGAGAAGCAGGGTAAACGACAGCAGGCCCAGGACACTGGCTAGGACCAGCGCGGAAAGAGAATCTCTCAAGGGTTGTGAGATCCAGCGGAAGCCCACGATCCGGAATCCCAGGCCAACCACGAACCCGACCACAAGCGTCCACCATTGCCAAGCCATGTATTCTTTGATCGTCGCTTCCGCTGCATCCGGGGCATGGGCATAACCCATAAGCATCCAAGCTCCAAGAAACAGGCAGAACATGAACATGATCGGCAGCCACGAACGCGCCGTGCCGAGACGCCCCCAAAACAAGAGGATGCCCACTACACCCAGGCAGTACAAGGCAGCCACTGTGTCCACTGCGGCCGCGAGAGGTGGCAGCAGCAACAGAATGAACTCCCGCCAGATTGAGACCGCTTCCCCCTCCCTTTGAACCAAGCATAGGCCCATGATCGCTGTAATGGCGCCCAGGCCGTGAAGCATCGAATGCCCGAGGATCAGATGGCTGAAGGGACCCCCATCAGCGAGCACCTCCACCGTAGGTATCTTGAAGAGGATGGCTCCAGTCACATGGCTGGCGCCATGCACCTCATTGGTGAAGAGGGACAGCAGCGAACCGTAGAAGAAAAGTCCGGCCACGGACATGATTCCCCCGAATCTTCCGCCGCTGGCCTTGAGTGACAGGAGCGTACCCAGTCCGAAGCACGAGAGCACCAGCGCCCAAAGCGATGCGCCACGCGTCACGCGGGCGTATGCGTCGCCCAGGTCGAGTCCGTCAAGCTTGGAAATGGCTGCGGCCGGTGCATAGGGGCCAAAGTGGTAAAAAAGTTCGGCAGTGAATGTTCCGGGGGTTTTCGGAGGGCTGTCGCCGCTCTTGATGTCCGCAGCAATCGCATGGTTGTATTGCGTGTCCACGTAGATCCAATTGAAGCTCCCGTCGCGCCGCAGGACGGCGTCGTTGCGAGCCCCTGGAAGGAAGTACACTGCACAGATCAGCACGGAAAGGAGGACCAGCGCCCCACCGTAGGCGACGGTGCTTTTCGCCAAGACGGCGCGATCCCTCCAGAAGCACAGTGCCCCGGCCGCCATCAGTCCGAGCCAAAGGGCCGGGACCCAAATAAGCGAAAGCCCCAGCCTCAGCCAGAACGCGGTCAGTGCCGAGATCGCCAGGATGCCGACCGCCGGAGCGAAAACGATGGCTTGGTTTCGGGCAGGGGCAGGCAGCGCCATGCAGACGATACTGTAGCCGGCCGCAAAAACCATAATCGCGTACCCGAAGAAGTTAAGGGCGGCCCAGCTCCCTGCAGTGAAAAGCACCACCGCTATCCAGGGCAAGAACACGAGCCCCATTGCGACGGACATCCGGCGTTCGGAGGACAAGACAAGGTGGAGGACCATATTCGCACCTACCAAGCGCTGAGGCCTCCATCGACCACCAAACAATGGCCGGTGACATAACTTGAGGCGTCGGACGCGAGATAAACCAGCGCGCCGACCATTTCGTCCGGTTGAGCCATGCGGGCCAGCGGGACGCGGGCAGAATAACGCGCCTTGAAAGTGTCATTTTGCCCGCTCTCCACGCCACCTGGCACCAGGGCGTTGACCCGAATCCGCGCGTCACCCCAATTCGCCGCCAGGTAACGGGTTAATCCGACGACCGCAGCCTTGGATGTTGAATACACCGCCGGGTTGCTGATCTGGCGACCGAGGTAGAACGACCCTTCGTAGATTCGCTTGTCTGACGAGAAGAGGCCGTAAATGGAAGCTGTCTGGATGATGCTGCCGCCCGTTCCCTGCTTTTGCATTTGGCAACCCACAGCTTGGGCCACCAGGAACATGCCGTCGATATTGACGGACATGATTCTGCGCCATTCGGCCAGGGAATACTTTTCCGTGCTGGCAAAAAACGCGTCCAGGTCAGCCGACTTCGAAGCAGCGTTGTTGTGGAGGATATGGATGGCGCCAAAGCGCTTGACCACCTGATCCACCATGTTCTCCACCGAGCCCGGATCAGACACGTCACAGGCGACCCCCAGGGCTGGCGTGCCGTAGTCGCGCTCCAACTCCCCGGCGAAGGCAGTACATCGGTCCAGGTCCAGATCCACAACGGCCACCTGCGCTCCGAATTCGGTGAGGCCCCGGCAAAACCGCTGGCCGAGGATGCCCACGGCGCCGGTGACCACGGCCGTTTTTCCATTTAATTCAAAAAGACTCTTATAGTGGGATTTCATTGAGGAGTACTTCCCGGTTTTCATGGCGGGACATGCGACCCGCAATCAGCACGCGCATAATTTCGAGTGTCCGGTCAGCCGGGATGGCCGGCTGGCCCGTCCGAATGGACTCGGCAAACTGCCAGAGCATGCGGCGGAACATAGAGAAATTGTCCGTGATGTCAAATGCTCCGGCGCGTTGCGTGCCAAAGAACTCAAGGTGAAACGTTCGGACACATTCGCCCAGGGCGTCGATCTCAATCAGGACTCCGTCATCCAGGCGCACGACCGCCGAGGCATGCTCGGCTGGTAGCATCCGCACAGAAACGGGATGTGCCGGGGTGATTGCCATAATCGCCTCGAGCAAATGGACACCGTATTTCTCCCACGACAAAACAATCGCACCCCGGATCAACTTCAATCGACCATAAGCGGCCAGATCAGCGCGCGGTTCATCCAGTTCGCGGGAGTAACGCATGCCTGCACAGGACATCAGTTGGCCATTCTCCAGATACGGCTTGAAGGCATGCAATTCGGAGACTTCCAGGCTTAGCGGCTTGTCCACGAACACGGGAAGACCGGCCTGAAGAAAGGGCCACGCCATCTCAAAATGGGTTTCGTAATCATCGCGGGCAACGATGACGGCATCGACCTTGCCCAGAAACTCGCGATAGTCGCCCACGCTGTGGGGAATGCAGCAGGCGGCACACAACTTCTTTGTAGTTTCAGGTTCCTGGGTCCACGCGTGCGTAATCGTCCAGCCAGGCAGTCCGAACTCCGACGCATGGCGGCGCCGGACGTATTCATAGATGCCCGGCCATCCGGAGGCTGCCAGCCCTTCCGAGGAGTACCCGTTGATGATGGATCCGTAAGAAAACGGATGCCCATTCCCTTCGCTCACTCCGATGATCCCGATGGACCTCACCATATCGCCCACCCGCCGTCGACACAGAGGTTTTGTCCGGTGATGTAGCTCCCGGCATCCGAGCAGAGCAACGCAACGGCACCCTTGAGATCCTCGGGCTGGCCAATGCGGTTCATCGGATTCTTAGAAGCAAGCCGTTGCATAAATCCCTCATGCTTCTGAGTCAGCGGATGCGGATAGGCGCCGGGGCTAAGGGCATTCACGCGAATGCCATAGGGTGACAGGAAGCTAGCGAGGTATTTGGTAAACTGAATGACCCCGGCTTTGGCCGCACCGTAACTCGGTGGATTCGCGAACTCCTTGCCATCGTAAATCCGGTAGTCAGGTCCGATGTGGCCGTACATCGAGGCGATGTTGAGGATCACCCCGCGGGTGATTTTCAGATCAGGGAACGCCCCCTTGGTCAGACGGAAGACCGAGCTCAGACTCATATTGATATCATAGTCCCAATCCTCATCAGTGATGGACTCCCAAGTGTTCTTGTTTCCGGACCATGCGTTATTCACGAGGATGTCAACGGCTTTGAAATGCTCGTGCACGTGGTCAAAGAACTTCGTTACAGATTCCTTCTTTAACACGTCGAGTTCCAGGCCAACCGCCCGGATTGAACCCCCGGCCAGGCGGGCGATTTCCTCACACTTTTTCTGGCATTTCGCCCCGTCCCGGCTGGCGAGAACTAGGTTGGCGCCCAATTCGGCGAGCGTCTCGCTAATGGCGGTGCCCAGATAGCCCGCCCCGCCAGTGACGACCGCCGTTTTTTCCTTCAAGGAAAGCAACTGTTGCAGGGATTTGTTCATGGGTTGCATTTGTTCAGCAAAGCCTCAACGATGGTGAAATCGACGCTATCATCGATGTCCTGAGATCGGTCCCGGGGCATCAGCACCGCACCGAGCTTTCCCACCAACAGGGACTTAGCTTCCTCCGCAAGTAAATTTGCACGGAACACATAAACCGCGCCGTTCAACTGGTAAGCTTTCGGCAGCTTCTGCCGGGGCAGCCATGGAATGGCGCCGGCAATAAATACTTCCGGAACACCATCGATGAGCCGCCAAGCCCGGTGCGGATTCAATTCGGCCTCCTTGAAGGTGGCAACCGAATCGTAGCCGCCTTGGGCGACAAGCTTCAGGCAGTCGCGCACATCATCGGCCGAGCGCAGAGGACAGGTCGGTTCAAGCAGGATGACCCATTCGGGCGTCTCACGCTCGGCTTGGAGCGTCTGCAGGAGATCCTTGAGGGCGTCAATCACCAGGGCATCGCCGGTGGCAAGATGCGCCGGGCGGGGGTACACTTCCGCGCCATAGGCCTTGCCGACCGAGGCAATTTGGGGGTCATCGGTCGAAACAATGATGCGGTCGATCTCGCCCACCTGCCTGGCGACTTCAATCGACCAAGCGAGCAACGGTTTTCCTCCCAGCGACCGGATGTTCTTTCCAGGCACCGACCTGCTGCCGCCTCGCGCAGGGATTACGGCGATAACTCGTTTTCCGTTCAGCATGAGATGCGCCGTACCGGCTTGGTCATTCAGCAGTCGCCCGCGTGCCCAGCCGACCGAGGGCGTCGAGCGCCTTGCGGTATTCGCTCCATTCCCCGGTGTCGATCCACGCATTCTCGCCGATCGGAAAGACGCCGACGCGTCCTCCGGCCTTCTTGATCAGCTCGATGAAATCGGTCATGTCACACCGTGTTTGCTCAGGAATCAAACCAAGCCGGTCGCGGCGCACGACATACATTCCGGTGTTCACGAGAAAGCTGTATTGTGGCTTTTCCGTGATGCGGGCGAGATTGCCACCCTTTTCCAGTTCGCACACTCCGTACGGAATGTGATAATCCTTGAGGGACGCAACCAAGGTGAGGTCGTAATTGTTGTCCGTATGAAATGAGACCAACTCGGCGAAGTCCGTCTGGATCACAATATCACAATTGGTGACGATCAACTGTTCCGGCGTAGGTGAATAAAGCATCCGCAGACTGCCGGCCGTGCCGCGCGGCTCTTTCTCCTCCAAGTACGCCACGGAGTAGGTCGGGGTCAGCTCTTCAAAGAAGGATTTGAGGATCTTAGACTTGTAGTTGACCGAGAGGTAGAACCGATCCAGTCCGAAGGGCAGGAATTGATCGATGATGATTTCGATGACCGTCCGGTCACCCACGGGGATGAGTGGCTTGGGGAGAACGTTGGTGAAAGGCGCGAGTCGGGTCCCTTGACCTCCGGCCATGATGACGACCGGCAGATTGAGCCGGCACTTGGGTTTGATTGTTACTACGCCCTGAAACAGCTCCTCCCAGAACAACAGGCGCACTATTTCCCGGGACGGATTGACCACCGGAACGCAGCCAAGATTGCCCTTCAGCATTTCGGCGCGGACCTGGTCAGTCCCAAAACCCTCTTCCGCTACATAGGGTTTGCGATTACAGACGCGAAATACCTGCGCCTTCAGGTCGCCATCGGACAAGATCCAACGCCGGATGTCGCCATCCGTCAATGAGCCGATCAACCGTGACTCGGCATCGACCACGAAAAGAATCTTCTCCTCGGTTTTCTCCAACTGCTCCATCGCCTGCCGGATGGTATGCGTCTGAGGCACCAGAAAGGGCTTAACGTTGTCATTCATGGCTATCGTTTCTGGTGATTCTGGCCGATTTGACTTATCCCTAGCCGACCAGAATCTCTGAATTCGGTCCTACGTCAAGTCGTTAAAGCTTTTCTTCAATAGGTCGTCGGAGAGACTTACACGTTTTAGCACGTTCTTGATTCGTTCACTGGCACGCCCGTCGCGAAAGCGGTCGTAGGGATTGAGCATGCCGCGCAGCGAGGCTCGGAAACGCGAGGAGATGGCGCGCTTGATTCCCCGTAGAATTGCCTCCTTGGAGCACGGAACATCAATCACGTTTGCTGCCCGGATGCGGCCCCGCTGTCGATCACCGATATTCACCACAGGCAGTCGAAAGGAAGGGGCTTCGGTCAAACCGCTGGAGGAGTTTCCCACCATGACCGCAAAGTGCTCCATGCAGCTCAGGTAACGGCGGTGGCCCAGATGGGGAATCCACTTAAATCTTCCGGGAGTCTGCTCGCACAGGGAGCGCAACCGCGCGTTGATGCGCGCGCCTTGGGCGTCCGCATTGGCCATGGTGAAGACGGCGTTCAGCTTGCTCGCCGTGATTGCTCCCGCGAGATGACGCACTTGGGTGTCGACGCTGCCAGGATCATGGGTGGCAGGATGATAAGTGACGAGGGCAACCGGGTCCTGAAGGGACAGTCCGAGCTCCTGTTCGAGTTGTCCGCGTGTCAGCAGTGGCGTCCCATAAATCTGATCCAGCCCCGGGGCGCCGAAATTGAACACGCGCTCCCGTGTTTCCCCCATCTGGATGATGCGCTGGCGGTATGATTCGGTGGCGGGAAAATGAAGCGAAGCCATCTTCGTGATGGCGTGGCGCACTGATTCGTCAATGGCGCCTTCGCTGCGTTCGCCCCCGTGAATATGCGCGATCGGAATGCGGAGCATCAACGCGGCGATCGCGGGCGCGAACAGTTCGAACCGGTCTCCCAGCAGAACGACTATGGCAGGCTGCAGCTCCGCCAGGGCGTCCGCGAACCCGACCACTCCCCGCCCAATGGATTTGGCGTTGGCCAAGCCGGACCCGCCGGTGAGTTGCAAATCGATTCTTCGGCCGAGCTTCACGCCTTCGGCTTCGATCTCCCGCACCGTCAGCCCGAACTCCGGGGCCAAATGCATGCCCGAGGCGATCACCTGGAGCCGGAGGGCGGAATCAGCCTGAATGGCTTTTAATAGCCCGAGGAGCAGTCCGAAGTCTGCCCGGCTTGTTGTCACCACGCAGATTTTACGTCGCTTCACGCCAGATGATCCCAGTTGATGATTTCGTCTTTGGCGACACCGGCACGGAGAGTGCGCCCGATCAACGCCGGCAGGAGCTTAGGGGCGATCCCATTGCCCGGGCGCTTGACGTCTAAGTCCCCGGCCGCAAGCTGGTGTCCCGCGGGTAGTGAGCGGGCTGCCACCACGCTCTTGCGGGCGATGGGAAGGTTGGGCAGTTCGCACGGGGCCGGAGCCTTGATGCCGGTGCCCAGCGCCGCCTCAACATGGCGGATGGCCGCCACCATCTGTCCAAGCTCGGCCGGTTCGAGGGAAGAAGCGTGGTCCGGGCCCGGGAGCGAACGGTCCAGCGTAAAATGCTTTTCAATGACCTCGGCGCCCAAGGCCACCGCAGCGATGGCAATTTCGATGCCTGGGGTGTGGTCCGAATAACCCACAGGCAGGCGAAAGGCCGCCTTGAGCGTCAGCATAGCACGGAGGTTAACCTCGGCATAGGGCGCGGGGTACTCGCTTACGCAATGCAACAGCGTCAACTGTGTGTCTCCCGCGGCTTGAAGTACTTGCACAGCCTCTTCCACCTCCCCCAACGTCGACATGCCGGTCGACAGAATCAATGGCCGGCCTTTGCCGGCCAGGTACTGAAGGAAAGGCAGGTTGGTAATTTCACCCGACGGGACCTTGTACAGCGGCACGTCCAGCGTGGCGAGCAAGTCCGCGCTTTGCGTGTCGAATGGACTGGACAGGAACTGGATCCCGATCTGCCGGCAATGGTCGATCAGGCGCCGGTGGGCCGCCGCGTCCAATTCCAGCCGGTGCAACATCTCGAATTGAGATTCTGCATTTGCCGTCGTGCGCTCCTGATAAGGCGCCTTGCGGGCGGAACGAGTGGCAAGCAGATCAGCCCGGAAGGTCTGGAACTTGACGGCATCGGCGCCGCTGGCTCTGGCTGCGTCGACCAGCCGCAAGGCAAGATCAAGCGAGCCATTGTGGTTCACCCCTGCCTCGGCAATGATGAATACGTGTGCCACAAGAACCTTATTTTACCCGGCAGGCAGGAGTGCCGACATAAACACCCGGTTCCGTAAGATCATGCACGACGGTCGCTCCCGCTCCGACTATACAGCCAGCCGCGATCCTTATGCCTTCAATTACCGTCGCCCCGGCGCCGATCATGGAGAAACGGCCCACCATGACGCCTCCGGAAATCGTGGCCCCCGGAGCGACATGCACCCAGTCATCCAGTGCGACATCATGTTCGATGGTGCTGTTCGTATTCACGATCGCACCCCGCCCGACGCTTGCCCCGCTGTTAATGACTGCCCCGTCCATCACCACGGCGCCTTCGCCACCCGATACTCCCTCGTTGACGACTGCGTGCGGAGAGACGATCAGGGGAAAGGACAGCACGGTCGAATGCAACCGCGTCCAGAGTTCGTACCGCTGCTCGCCCAGACCAACTTGGCCCAAGGCGAGCACGGCGTTAAGGTTATTCGACCTGGCGGCCAATGCAGCCAGCTCACGGTCAGATCCGAGATAAGGAACTCCTGCCACCGCGCCGTTATCCTTCAGGTCAGTATAACCGAGAATGCGGTAGCGATTCAGCTTGCGAAGAATGCTGATCACGACCTTTGCGTGACCGCCGCCGCCGACTACAACGATTGCATCCATATCTTGCACGCTTTGCGGAAAAGCCCCCCGTGATGCGGGCGTGTTAGCCATTCATGTGCCGTTTCAGAAAGGCTGGCAGCGAGGTAGCCTCCTTGCAACGCAATTTCGCCACTTGCCTGATGCTGGCTCGCAGAGTTTCGCCCTGCGCAAGGTACTTCCGCGCTGTTGACACAATCTCCGCTATGTCGGAATCGTCCGGAAAGGCATTGAATGGCTGCTGGTCGTCATATTCAAGCACCCGGGACAGGCTGCCCATCTTGTGCGCGTGAGACCCCAGAAAAATGCAGGGAGTGCCGCCGAGCGAGGCAAAGATCGAAGGGTGATATCGCCCGGAGATGAACAGCCTGGCATGGGCCAAAACCGCCCCGCACAAGAGGATAGGCGCATCCACTGGAACTATGCCGACATCCTTCTCCCGGGCGACTCGCTGCAGAAATGAATCCGGCGAATCATTTTCCGTCAGGTAGATGCAATATCCAAGCTGCCGTATCGCATCAACGAGCCGCGCATAGCACTGCACCGACCTATCAGGCTCGCGGGCGGCCAAAGCTCCTCCTCCGATGCATATGTACGGCTGAGAAAAATCAAGCTTGCCCCAATATTCATCTTTCTCGGGATGAGGCAGCAAAAAGTCGCCGTTCAATGGCGGATGCGAATTGCCGCTTGCGTAGAGTGAAAACCAGGCAAAGAGCGAATCAGGAATAAAGCTGGAGTTAGTCTCCGGCATTTCCTTTTGGACGTACTCCAGGGATTCAGGGTCGCGCAACGACACGGCCCGGCATTGCGCAAGCAATCGCCTAGCCGCCGCGAGCGTTGTGTCATTTCTTCCGGTCAACGGACAATCCGAAATCATCGAATTCACGAGAAAAACCGGCTTTTTCAGGCGAATACCCAGTTCGATCATCGCAAGCAGGAAGAGAGTTGACCGGCGGGGCGGGGTTGAAAAAATGATGTCGCCATCTCCGTCGAGCACCAGCAGGTCGGCTTCCGCGGCTTGATCATAGATCCTGGCGAGCGCCGGATGCCGGCGCTTGTGAGCCAGCAGGTTGTCGATGCTTTCAGTAGGATCCTCAGCAATAAAATCCTTGGCACCAAACAACTGTTCCAGTTTGACGTACCAGGCAAACGGCCGCCGCCGTCTGAGCAGCAGGTACCGAAAGTGCCGGTAGTATTTTGGCGGCATCAAAGTACCCACGTAGCCGGCCTCGGCCACAGCCAAGTCGAAGAAGTCGCCGGTAACACGGCCGGTGACGTCGAATGAGTCGGATAATAAATGACCCAGCGCAATACTGGCGGCACGGCCCCAGTTTACAGAGGTTCGATTGTCGCCGACGAAAAACACTTTCATACAGACGGGTATGGCCAATGAAGACGGCAGTTCACCAGGTATGCTAGCTGCCGTCGGGATGTTTTCCCAGGATTTGCATCGACGTGCTACTCCGTGTAGCCCAAGGTGTTCACGCCCACCAGATAGTGGCGGATTCGCGCTAGCATTTTGGGCGTAAACTCAGAAGTGGAACTGAACCATCGCTGGCCAAGCGGATCGTTCATCACCTGCCAGCTGTAGGCCTCGACAATTGCCGAGTCCCGACCCATCAGTTTCTTGGCCGCTTGTTTATTCCTGGGCCAAACGCGAGAATAGATGCTCCGCGCCGGTTTTCTCAAGACGGAAGGTAATACAAAATTAGCAATACGGCTGACAAGCAACTTCTTCTGCTCAACCCGATCACGGATCAAACGAAAGGTGTCTCGATCGATCCGGGCCGGGCCCCATCCTGAATAGAGTGGGACCTCCACCAACCCGGGCGCCAGCGCGTGAATCAGCCGCAGCTGAAACTCGTCCTTTGCCCGGTATTCGAAGGGAACACTCAAGAGCGGGTCATAAAGCTTCTTCATGAGAAATGGGGCGATATAATGGCCGAACTCGTTGACAAAGTTAAGGAATCTGGACTCGGAGCGAATATACAAAAATAGCTTCGCTTTAACAAACGTCTCGAGGGAAGCGCCATTGTCAGGATAGTCTATCTCGGCGCGACGCAGACCTGTTTTCACTTCCGTAGCAAAAACGGATCGGTAAGCGGCTTTGCCGACAATCCATCGGCTGTTTTCGACCGTGCCCCCTTGAAATTGCATGCCATCGGCAATGAGATCGTCAAAGGCGAAGCTCTTTTGATTGAGCTCCCACGGCTTGGCGTTTGTAAACGCCGGGGAATAACCGCCAAGGAACAGCTTGGGGTATGGCGAAATGCCTCCATTAAATGTCCGCAGAAACGACTCAGGTGCTCCATATATCTCGTATTTGAAGCCGTAAGTCCGAAAAAGCTCTTGGAGTGTCTCCTCACTGTGGGGTTGATTCCCCGACCAGTCGAGTTGTTGGAATGGAAGATTATAGAGTTTCGCCACGGCCTTCGCCACGTCGAGATCGCTGATGTCATAGTCGGTCAGCCGGCTGTTTCCGATTCCGTACATGAGCTGTACAGCCGCCTGCCGATCGAGCAAGCCGGCTAGAATCGTCCTCGAATCCATGCCGCCTGTCGCAAAAAGCCCAATCGGTCCGACTGCCGCCAACTCCCGGAATACAGCCCGAACTTCCTGTTTGTACTGGTCGATGGCACCCTGAATCGATGGCAAGCCCCAGGACAGGGCTGAAGCGGACTTGGGTATGCGTTCAACTCGAAAGGTTCCGCCGCCGAGATCGATCCGGATCAGTTGGGTGCCAAACAGTCTCTTAATGTCTGAATAGAAGGTGTCTTCTCCCGGCAGGCTGCTCTGTAAGGTGGCCACAAGCAACTTCGTGGTATCAATCTTTCGCTGAGACAGTGCGCTTGCGCACACATAAAGGGAATTCGAAACAAACCAGAACGAGCCGGTACCAATGTAATATAGGTTTAGCGCACCCTGCGGATCGGTGAAGATCGTTACTTCATTATTGCGCCTTATGGCGAGGGCGTAGTGGCCGATCGCCTTCGACTGGACGGCCGAGATCCCGGCCGTTACAAAATCGGCATAACAATCGCGAAGCGCCTCCTCTCCCAGCCAGCCGTTATATATAATCGTGCCCGCAGAACATATCCAATCATTCTCTCCGCATTTGATCATGTTGGGGGTAGCGACCATCCGCTTCAAATAGGCTTGCCCGTAACAATTTGTGTCGGAAATTTGCCCCGACGAACGCAAATTCGCCCGTTGGCAAACGGATCGGGCACCGCGATCAGCGTTTTCGTTTGAAGTTAGGTGCCAGCGGGACATGTCAGAAGGCTCCGTTCAGGGTCAATAAAGAGCTGCTCTTGGCTTACGCTCAAGTTACGGGCAGGTCGGCTTCGAGGAAATCGATGCACTCTTGATCTCAATTTGCATGCACGTTGGTTGAGCGATGGTGTAGCAAATCGCGTCGCCCAATCGTGCTTTGGGGCGTCTCCCGACCGCGCCACGGAATCACAGCTCGTCAGGATTATGAGTCCGCCATGAGGACGCTCTGGTTTTTGCATCAAGAGAAGAACCGTGGCTTGTATCGCCGGTCATGTGCCTCTTGAATGAAGGAGTGTAGGGTCAATGGTGAATGACAAACAACCGTTGCGGTTAGGCCTCAAGAGTGGGGCTCACAGATCGGCCACAAGCCCGCCCGCGCAGACCGGGCGTTTGCAGTCAGGGATGGCCCCCGACCCTGGGCGAAATATCGTCCGCGCCACCAGGGGACGGCCGGCTTAATGCAACGGCCACGGTGGTGCCGTCGGGCAACCGCCATTCATAAGGCACCACAACAGGTGTCGAGTGGCGCGCATACGTCATGAATTCCCCCTTGTAACCATATTCGGCAAGATCTCCGACCACGCTAAAATAGGCTACTTCTTGATAGTTAACTATTAGGTCCTTTATGTTTGCCGCCCGGACCATCATTCCAACTGTATAGGTTTGCGGCAGCAAGGGAATGGATTTAAAGGTGCATGTTATCTGACCGGCTCCTTCCAAGCAATCAGGCCTGTGCCCATCAAGCAACATATTGGAACTGAAACAGGAACCGTTAATTCCCAACACCCCCAGCGCTATGATTGGCTTCTCGATGCGCTTTTGGGCGTCGTACGATATTTCCACGACCAGATCATCACCGGGGCAAAACTGGCTGCTTTCCTCATCCCGGTCGTTTTTTAGGGCGACCTTCTGGATGATCAGTCCATAATCCGGATTCGCGCAGGAAAAAGGGCGTTCGTTGGAGATGCTGTTGAAATAGGCCTCGATGATTTCATCCGCCTTTCCGTCTTGATGCAGCCGGCCATCCTTCAGCCAGACACCCCGTTGGCATAAGCTCCTGACGGCTTCCAGATTGTGACTGACGAACAGGACCGTTCTTCCGCTCTGGGCAAAGCTACCCATCTTCCCCAGGCATTTCTTTTGGAAGGCGGCGTCGCCGACTGCAAGCACCTCGTCGACAATCAGGATTTCGGGTTCAAGGTGGGCCGCCACCGCAAAAGCCAGGCGGACGTACATGCCGGAGGAGTAACGCTTGACGGGCGTGTCGAGAAACTCTTCAATTTCCGAGAACGCGACGATCTCGTCAAACTTGCGGATAATCTCGGCACGGGTCATGCCCAGGATGGCGCCGTTAAGGAAGATGTTTTCCCGTCCGGTGAGTTCCTGATGAAATCCGGTGCCCACCTCCAGGAGGCTGGCGCTCCGGCCATCGATGCGGATTCGTCCCTCAGTGGGAACGGTAATCCGGCTCAAAATTTTCAACAGGGTGCTCTTGCCCGCACCATTGCGGCCGATGATGCCGACCACTTCCCCCTGTTTGATCTGAATGGAAACATCCTTTAACGCCCAGAAATCCACCTGCTGCAGCTTGTTTTGCCGGCAGGCGCGAAGCCAGGCGAGCGGCGCGCGTATTGCGCCCTCGATCGCATGGCGCATGCCGTCATTCCGGGCCCGTTGATGGCCGATGGTGTACCGTTTGCCGAGATTTTCAATGGTGATGGCGGGGGTCGTCGAAGGTGGCTTGCTCATCGTTCAAATCACATCCGCAAAAGTTTGCTCGGTCTTTCTGAAATACCACATACCTGACGCGACGAGGGCGATCACCTCAATCACCGCGATTGCGAGCCCCAGCCAGTAAAAGTTGCTTTGTGCGCCCAACAGACACCAGCGGAAACCATCTATGACTCCCACCATCGGATTAAGCGCGTAGAGGAAGCGAAACCGCTCTGGAACGACGCTGCTCTGGAAGCCCACCGGTGAGATATAAAGACCGAACTGGACTATGAACGGGACAATGAAACGGAAATCACGATACTCTACCATAAGGGCGGCGATCCACAAACCAACCCCAAGTGAAGCACCGAACACCAGCAGCACAAAAAATGGCAGAAATAGCACGGCCGCAGGAGGCGTATAGCGATACCAAATCATGAGGACAACGAGGAAGACTGCGGAGATCAGGAAATCCACAAAACTGGTGATGACGCTGCTGACCGTGACGACAACCCGGGGGAAATACACCTTGGAAATTAGGTTGGCATTCGATACGAGGCTGTTCCCACTTTCGGAGATCGCGGTGGAAAAAAACTGCCAGGGCAGCATGCCGCAAAAAACCAGCAGCGGATACGGCCGTCCTCCGGAAGGCATCTTTCCCAGCTTCCCAAAGACCACCGTAAGCACAACCATGGTCAGGAGTGGCCGGAGGAGCGACCAGCCCACTCCCACGAAGGTTTGCTTGTAGCGTACGAGCAGATCGCGCCAGGCGAGGAAGTAAAACAATTCCCGGTAGCGCCAAAGATCCCGCCAATACTGCCGCTCTGTGCGGCCAGCTTCGATTAGCAATTGAGTCATGCGCCGTGCATCCGCTGTCCCGAAGCGGGTTTCGTCCTGGCTGGGGTCGTGGGCTTTGGTTCTCCGCCTCGCTTGTAGTAAAGCATTAGGATAGTACGATCGAGGAATTCGAATTTATTTTTCCATAGGATATGAAAAACCTTCGGCTTGGCTGCCACGGAGTAACGAACGAGCCGAGCATAGTAAACTAACACTCTTGAAACTTCTCTTCCGAGACCGGCAGCAATCGCCGGGCTACATAGTAGCCCATCCGGAAATAGCAGGTCCGCGACCAGTTGCGCACCTCACGGCCTAGAGCCATGTGTGTTTTTCCCGGCGGAGGGTCTCGACAACCTCGGACAAATGAAAAGGAAGGGACACAGTGCTTCGCAAACCCTGGGCGTAGTACAGAGAACAAGAGCAGAACATTTCCTGTAGCAAATCAGCTCGCTCCCGAACTTAAGAACCCTGGTTCCCGAGACAGTCTCCCCAATCACCTATATTTGTAAAATCATTAGGCCATCGAAAGTGATCGACAATCATTCGCTTACTTGTTTCCACGGTGTGCATCACAGACATAGTAGGACCCTCAGCCCTCGGGCAAAAGCAGGCTCGTAGTCGGCCGTAGATCTATCCGCACGGATATTCTGCTCAAGCTGAGAACGACACCCACTCTTGGCCTGGAGCGTGGCGAATGTACAGGTGCAGATACCCCTTGCCCAGATGTTCCCGACACGAGTCTCTTAACAAGTCACGCCGACAGTCCATCGCCCAAACTCCCCCGCGTCTCTCGTCGCGCACTTTCAGGCTCGTTCCTCCGGCCGGACTCTCCGCTAAACCCCCAAGAATTTGACACCAGCCGCACGACAGCTTGGATCAGTGGTTAGAGGGTGTGCCGGAAACCTGTGAAGTCACAGGAACGAATTTGTTCGAATACCAATTCAGCGTACATTCCAACCCTGCCAGGAAGTTGACCTTCGGCTCGAACCCTAGGTATCGCCGAGCCCTCACAATGTCCGCCTGGGAATGTCGCACCTCACCCAATCGCGCATTTGCATATTCAGGCTCTAGGGTGCGCCCGACAAGCGAGGACAGTGATCGCAGAAGGTCATTAAGGGAGGTTCTCTCGCCGGTGCCGATATTGAAGGCCATCCCTTCCACGCCGTCGGCCTGGCACGCAAGCAGGTTAGCGTCGACGACGTTTTCGACATAGATGAAGTCACGCGACTGTTCCCCGTCACCATTGACGACAGGACGCTTTCCCGCGAGGGCTGCCTCTACAAAACGTGAAATTACTCCCGAGTAGGAGGAATGGGGGTCCTGTCTTGGGCCAAACACATTGAAGTATCGGAGTGCAACAGTCGGCAAGCCATAAATGCGGTAAGAGAGTACGCAATATTTCTCACCAACCTGCTTGGTAAGGGCGTAGGGAGAAAGAGGATTCTCCGGCGTCGTCTCGACGGTGGGCAGCGTTTCGATGTCTCCATAGACAGAACAAGAGCTTGCAAATACGAACCGCTTCACCTTCGCGTCACGAGCCGCCACCAGCATGTTCAAGGTACCCGTCACATTGGCATTGTTACTCCCTATGGGATCATCGACAGAGCGCTGAACGGAGGGAATCGCAGCCTCATGGAGTATGTAATCAACTCCCGCCGCTGCCGATTTGCAGACGGCAAACTCTGAGACGTCGCCTTCGATCAGCTCAATGCGGTTTAGACATCCCTCAAGATTGCTCTTGAACCCCGTACTGAGATTGTCGAGGACCCTTACGAAGTGCCCGGCACCAAGTAGCCTGCGTACCAGCGACGACCCAATGAACCCCGCGCCGCCGGTCACGAGAAAAGCTGCCATGAAACCTCCCTCTTCATCATGATGCATTTACGCTGGTTCAATGCATGAATCCGGATTCACACCGCCCTCACCAAGCTAAATGCGAATCATCGAGCTAAAGGCAGTTATCTATACCCTGGAAAAATCCCAAGAACGCCCCCTGCCTTCGTCTGGGATTTCGGCCTGTGCGAACTCGGGTGATCCGGCATCAGGCGCCCGTCCAGAATTCATTTCTGCGGGGCCAAAGCGTGCGAGATTTCAGCCAATTGTCGCCGCGTTGCTCCAAACAACGTGGTTCGCCATCGGTTAGAAGAAAAGGTCTAACATGACATCCTCCTTTCGGATGGATTCTCATCAAGCCATCCTAAAGAAGGATATCGCTGTAGACCGCATCAATCTCGACGTGCCGTGACATTAATCCCAATTGCCGTTCTAGATAGTCCGGTTTCCAAAGATCGTCGGGATCCGAGAAAACAACCAACTTTCCGGTGGCCTCCGCAATCCCCCTGTTGTAGGCCGCGCTGCACCCCCAGTATCACTGTGGCGGAAGTGACGGATTTTCGCCATGGAAGGCTTGCGACGATTCCGCGCGTGTTGTCTGATGACCCGTCGCCCACGATGATAATCTCGTCGGGGAAGCAGCCGCTAAGGCACTTCCCACGGCCCGGACCAAGAGATGCGAACAGTTGTAAGTGGGTATGGCGATCGAGATTTCGTGACCTATGAAGTCGCTCTGCAAGTTGGGGCTACCACGCCGCGTCGCAGCAGGCTCAGCCTGAATTACCCTTGCTGCCCCGCCTCCGCGTGCTTCCAAAGCACCCAGCGACGGGCTAAGGCCGGAGTCGCGTACAGGAGGAAAAACTTGGCCACCACCCCCCAGGACCATTGGTATTTCAGCGCGATCGAAGCCGCCTCCCTGGCCTTCGCGATCTCCCCTCTTTCGAGATACCAGTTCGCCCAGGCGCTGTGCACTGAGCGGAGGTCTCGGAGGACCAACCGGCGAACGTGAGGCGCCATGGCCTGGCTTAATCGCAGATGTTTCTCAAAACGGTACTGACTTTGCCCGAGGCCGAACTCGACCTCGTCCCATAGAGCGCTTGGGCCTGCGTGCCGTTCACAGGTAGGAGACCTGTCCACCAGGACGAGGACCTTGTTAACGAAACAGAATCCAGTTTCACATGCCAGGCGGAAAATGAAATCATCGTCCTCGCCGTAGCCTCGAATCCTCGGATCGAAGCCACCCACTCTCCGAGCAAGGTCCGTGCGGGTGACGACAGTTTGTATCCACACGGGCTTGATCCATTGATGGCGGTCGAGCACCAGCCTTGCCGAATCGGAAACCATGCCCATCGGCTCCCTTTTCTCCTCGCCGCGGGCCTGAAACACGCTCGACTTGGCGTGTGGATCGTTCACGAACTGAAGATCAGTGAAGCAGGCTTCACACTTGCCCTCAAACTTCCGAAGAGCGCTCAACTGAAGCTCCAGTTTCTCGGGCCGCCATTGGTCGTCTGAGTCCAGGAAAGCGATCCATTCGCCGCTTGCTTCTTCCACCCCTTTGTTGCGCGCCACGCTCTGGCCTTGATTCGGCTGACTGAAATAGCGGACGATTTCGCGCCGACGAGGCTGCGCCCCAAGATAACGCTCCAAAACCTGAGCTGTATTGTCGGTCGAGCCATCGTCCACTACGATGATCTCGCGCACTGGATGGGTCTGCGCGAGGACGCTCTCAATGGCATAAACGATGAGCTTCGCCCGATTGTACGTCGGGATTACGACTGAAACCTTGCTTTCCAATTGCTCCCCGCTGTTTGGGCCCAGCCTTTCCTCTTAGAATATGAGCTAGACGCTCCGGGTCGCAGAAAATCCACCAGTTTCCTCCTGAATCAGGGATTGAAGCCTGGGAAATTTGTTCCGCCTCGGAAATGATTTCCTGCCTGCCATTGGTGTGTATGGGAAATGAGTTACCTTGCGGAAGAACCGTGAAGCCTTCTTGCAACCGCCACAAACTCGTCCGCCATCCACAGATCGAGCGCTCCAAACACAAACCGGCCGACATTCCGAGCGGGTGGTCGAAGAAGGCCGAGGACCTTTTCTACGCTCATGCCGGCGGCACGAAACCAGCGGCAAAGGGCATATTGGGAGACCCGCTGGACCCCAGTTCGTTCGTAGCTACCAAGATCCTCGGGAGTCCCTCTGTTTCGGATTGCTTTCCAAGCTACTGCCCATGCGGCCGTGTTGGGAACCACCACGATGGCTACTCCTCCGTCTGACAGCAAGGTAGCGAAGGATGAGAGGACCTTAATAGGCTCCGGGACCAGATGTAGGACGTTAGAAAGCAACAGGCAGTCAAACTTCCTGTCCGCCAGTTCCCGACGAGCTTCAGGAAGACCACCCCTGATGATTTCAACATCCTTGGCCTCGGCACCACCCGGAATCACCGGGTCAAGAGGCACGGCCGAGACGCGCAATCCTTTTTCGGCAAGGTGGCATTCAGTCGCACCCCAGCCACAGCCGATGGAAAGCACGCTCCGGACTTCCTTCGGGATTACAGAGACAACCTCCGGCTTGACGGGTTCGTAATAATCCTTCGAGTACCAATATCTGCTCAACTTCGTTTCCGTCTCAAAAAGAGATGCGGGCTGGTCCCCATTCAGTCCGATCCGCAGAAGAACTTGTATCTGTCGCCGCAACTCGGCGTCGTCAATTCCGAAGTCGGTGCCGACATACGTATTCGGAAGATGATGCACCAGGAAGTCGTCCAGGTGCGAAATGCAGACGAATTTCTTGAAGCCGCACTGTGTGTAAGGGTCCGTCGATGCTGTACAGAGCAGGTCGTACTTTCCCCTATGAGGCCCCACCAGGAACCCGCCGGACTTAATGGCGCGGCGGAGCTGCTCTCGCGTCAAGACGTAGCAAGCCGCATGTTCGTTGGTGAAGAAGGCCAACGTATAGAGGCCACGCGAACGAACCGACGCGGGGTCCCAGTGAAATTGGCGGTGCACGTCGGGATACCTCGTTTTGCCGTCCGCACTCTCTTCATAGCGAAAAAAACCCGGCAATTCATCCTGGGGCAGTACCGCGGAAACTTCCAGGAAAGCCCGAAGGTTTTTCTCTCTGATCAGAGTATCGTCTTCGGAATAAATGAAGAGATTGTAGTCATTCAGCCGGTCGGCGAAAATCCGCTTGTGGGGAAAGGGAAGTGACCAAGGGTCCTTACCCTGCATATCTACAACAAGAACTTCAACTCCCGGGGCTACATTCTTAGGGATATTCGAAAGGACCAGGATGTCCGCGTCGAAAGACATGGACTGGTATTCTTTCACAACCTGCAATAGGTATTGGTCGTTTCGCGTGCCGTGGCTCGCGAGGACGGCCAAAACTCTGGGATTGCTTGTCGTTTTCTTGGTCATGACCAGGTTCCCGGTAGTGGCTCCGGTTGACCTTTTCTAGCGGCATTCATAGAGCTGACGCGTCCGCAGCTTCTCCAGTCACTCCCGGATACCGATATCTGTACAGGAGAACAGGCTTCGCGCACCATTTGGACTTGAAATCAGCGAGCCCATGTCGTTCCTCGGCCGCCTCTCTAAAGTCACACAACCCAATCCCCTTGCGGTGGGCACGCTGGATCACCTCCCACTTGAGCAGGTCGTTCACGTGCAGCCCCAAAGATTCTGTACGGCACCCTGTAAGTGCGTAGTGTACCGTTTGACCGTACATGAGGAGAATGGAGCCTTCGAGGAATTGTACACGGCCCCCGCCGGCCCGCTCAGCGGTGAGCATTCTCATCAGCCCGCGCGGGCGAAGGTTCCTCCACAAACCCAGGAAGAACCGGTAAGGTCGTGCGGCACCGTCACTCCCCGCATCGTTTCTAGGTAAAAAGTGTACTACCGTTGGAGGTCGTTCTCCCTCTGAGCCTCCCTTGCTACAATGCCCAGCCGGATTGCTCGGCTCACGGCCCACGGGACCTTATGGTTCCGTTTCGCATTACTGAACCGAAGCCGTTCTACACCGTTTCTGGGAAGTTGCAGCAAGTCTGATTCCCGCCAAGGGGTTCCCCGCATCCCCTCGATCAGCCCGTCAAGCTCGTTGCTACGAGGGCTAAGCTGAAGTGTCATGCCAAGATTTGGCTTTACCCTCCTTATGGCCTCTCGCGCCAGGAGTTAACTCGCTTCGCAGCTGTCTGACAGCGGACCACGCAATGGCGTCCGAGGCAAGGCGGTCTTCGGCCCGTGGCGCGCTTCCCGATATGGGAAATCCCGAAAGGCAATCCACGGGTGTAGACCAAAAGCAAACTTCTGTGTGATTCTCCTTCCTGGTCTTCGCAACCCAGGAATAAATTGTCCTGCTCGAACTCCCTGCGCAGTGCTTCCAGCCAGAGTGAGTGGTGGAAAATCAGCCGTCGGGCCGTCGGGGTGGCCCTTGACGAGAGGATTCCCTCCTGGGTCACTGCAAAGTCGGTTTCGACCACCCGCGACTGCCGGTCTCAGGCACTGGCAACAGTCTTCATACTGAACCGGGGCATTCTATTAGAAATCCCCCACTTCCGCATGCAAGTGCAGACAACCCTGCCAGCTTCAACTTTCGTGCTTCGGCATTCCGGGCAGTCAGAAGGGCTCATTCCCCCTGCGGATATGCGGCGTCGCCACCGAAGCAGCTTCAAGCCCCTGAGCCCACGCACGCGCATAACTTGAAGGAGATAGCGAACTATAATCGCGAGCAGCGCCGCGACTTGGCCCCCTCCCGCCAACCCTAGGTGCTTGTAAGCAGGATAGACCGCGATCAGCATTGCCACCGCAGAAGCGGCCACCGCGCCGCAGTGCAGTACACGACCCTCGCGGGCGTAGAAATTCGAAAATGTCTCAGGTGCCACTCGGTGGCCGTCCTGCACACGGAGAGTCTCTGTTATCGCGGCTCGCGACGAACAGGGACGTTTGGCCACAGATCCCTGACAACGCTGCGCCAGGAGCGCGAATACTGCTGATATCGTCCGGTGAGCGCCTCCCGGCCCACCGTCGCGACTCTTTTGATTCCGACGGATGATCGGATAGAGGCTCGCACCCGAAGGTGAACCAGCTTTTCCTCCAGCAGTCGCATGTTACCGGCAGGGCAATCGGCAATCGAAGAGACTGAAGTTACTCGCTCAACTAGTTCCTGGAAACGTTGCGCTTTTCGCCAGCTATCCTTCCCCGTTGTTGCAAGCGACGCGCCCCAGACCTGGCTAATAGCGTCGCCTTTCACGCCGATTAGTTGAGCCGGATGTCGCCGGTACATGAGAAGCCGCTCGGGTACCGGAATGCCTTCGAATAAAGCCGAGCCCAATAGGGCGATCCAATGGTCGTGAAGCCACTCAGATGGTATGGGCAAAATGATCTCTCTAAGGGAGACACGGAAGGCCATAGCGGCGCCCGTTACCACCTCATGCTTGAGCAAGATCCTCAGTTGACCCTCACCTGAAAACTCTTTCAACTTCCCCTGAAATCCCATAGCCCCCCAAAGGCTATCGCCCCTTGAGGCTCCCCGCTCGTCCACCATCTCGGCATCCGAAAAGGCATAACGTGCGGAAGGGTGCTCTTCCAATGCCGCCGCTAGCCCTTCGAGCTTTGGCCGTTTCCAGATGTCATCCTGGTCCGCCAGCGCAATGATGTCACCTTGGCAGCGCCCGATGGCTTTTTCGAAGTTTTTCGCCGGCCCCAGCCGCTCTTTGTTCACCTCGACATGAACCGGGAACGGGGCCTGAGAAGCAAACTCCGTCAGCAGTTGGACGGTGTCATCGGCCGACCCGTCGTCACAGATGATCATTTCGCTTGGGAGATGATCCTGGGCCGCAATGCTTTGCAACTGCTCCCCTAAGTAACGGGAACCATTATAAGTGCACATGGCGACGGACAAACTACGGCTTCTCACTGCGATCCAACCTGGTTCTTCTGGGCAACCACGGTGAGTTCCTCACCGCAAGACGGTTGAACCCACAAAGCCAACCACTCAGCCATTTGCATGCATCTGCCGAGCATCCTAATGATACGGGGTTGCCTCGATTGCATCTTATACTTTCCTGTGCGTCGTATCGCGCGACTGGCCGCGAAAACGCCGTCGGCATCGCGCACGGTGGTAAACAGCTTCCGCTTTTGGAAGCCCGATTCGTCTAGAAGTCTCTTCATCGGAGCTTGAGTGAAAAGATGCAAGTGGCGCGGCGGGTCCAGGTGAAGCCATGAGCGCCCAAACAACTTGTGACATAGTGACCGCACATTCGGGGTGACCAGCACGAGCCAACCGTCGGACTTTAGAACGCGACTGCACTCTCGAAGTAATGAAAACGGATCGTGAACGTGTTCGATAACATGTACCATGACGATCGCATCGAATTGATTCCCGGGGTACTTCATCTCCTTAAGAGTTCCGCAGCGCACCAGTAATCCCTTTGCTACCGCAATCTCCACCGCATGGGCGTCAGTATCGAGGCCTTCGACGCACCAGCCCAGTTTCCCAAGCTTCTTCAGCAAGTCGCCGCTGCCGCAACCGACCTCCAGCAAGCGCCCCCCCGGTGCACACTGGAGGAAAGCCGCTGACAAGTCCCACTCGGATTGTCGCCAAGGGAAAAGATACCCGAGCAGGCCCGTGATCAGTTTCACCGGAGATTTTGTTGCACCGTGATGGCCGTATCTCACACAATGGTAGCCGCTCTCCAGAGCACTCATAACTGTCCTGAACAGACGCCGAACAGGGTCAACCTGAGGCACCGATTGCTTGATCTGGGAATGAGTGTAGTATGTTGTGTAGGCCTTCCAGATCTCATCCTCGGCTGGCATAGGATCTAACCAAATCAAGCCGCAGGCCCCGCTCGCGCATCTGCGAAGGGTCCACACACCGGACGCGCCTGACGTTCGATCGGTTAAGCCTTCATACAGCACTTGTCCGGGGCTTCGGCAAACGATGCAATCGGGCCGTCTCGTCACGCGAATCCGGATGCTAAGTCCCTCAGAGCCTTGTCTGGTTGGGGTGGCGCCGTTCATACAACTGTTAGTCCGGTGCTCTCCGCCCATTTTTCGCCCGGGCTTCCTCACGGCTTCCCCCCTTTCTCAACTGACCGGACAATTGAAAGCCCGTACTGGAATACTATGAGCTCTCGCCGGTGGCCGAAGCCACCCGCTGTTTCAAAATGAGGGCCCGTATAGGGTTCCGTGCTAATTCCCGTTCTTGTGTGGTCAGGAGCCAGAACCAAGTCACAGCCAGAAAGCCAAGGCATACGACCACCAGAAAGATGAGTGCCACGGCATTGCCCTTCACTAAGATGGCCGCCAAAAACAATGGCGATGCGAGAGTGCACCACAACAATAGATGACGAACGGCGGGCTTGCTTTCGGGGAGGAGTCTGCTGGAAAGCAGGAACACGACGGCTGCGTCGATGGTTGTCCGCAACAGCCACGCCAGTCCAGCCCCGTTTATTCCGTACGCTCTAGTTAGGCCCCAGAAGACAAACAGATAGCAGGGAAGCTCGACCAGGTGCATCTTTGCCGCCCAATCAGGCCGGCCAGCGGCCTGAATTTGCCAGAACGGTACCTGGGCAAGGCTGTTGGCAAAAACACCTAGTACAAGACAGCGCAAAACCGTCGTGGACTGTTGAGCGAAAGCCGATCCCAGCCAGATGTGTAGGCCGAGCTGCCCCAGCGCCAGAGCACCCAGTACGGCCGGAAAAAGTGATAAGAAAATATACTTGACGCCCCGCTCAAATAAAAGGGCGGCACGCCGCCTGTCCTGCACCAGCGCCGTCGCGAACGCTGGAAACAACACTGCGGTGATGGCACTTGGGATAACGAATAGCTGGGTCGCGACATTATACGGTGCCGCGTAGTACGCGACGGCGGCCATTGATATCATGGAACCTATCACAAGGCGGTCGATATTGACCATGATTGGGCTCACGATGTTTGTTACCGTCATCCAACCGCCAAAGGTAAGCATACGCCTAAGCGGGGCACCTTGAATCGTAATCTTGTGACGGAGCATCCGCGAGACCCGGAAGCATAGGATCAAATGGACGGCCCAGGTTAAGAACCGCGCTATAACCATGACTAATACGAAGGGTCCTAGCGAGTGTGAGAACGGAAGAACCAACAGCGGCACCAGATACGAGAAGATACTGAGGGGAACGCGAACCGCACTTAGCAGGTCAAACCTCTGGTGCGCCGCCAGAAAGCCTCGGACGGCACCAGTGCTGATGACAATGGGCAGGGAGATCGCCACCAGGTGAAATGAGGATAGCGTCTCCAACTGTATGCGGGGGGGCACCTTCAGAGCGCTGTGGACGAGCCATGAAGCACTGCCTCGCAAGATCGCCGACCCGATGAGGCCGAATATTCCCATGATCAGAAGGGAAGTCCAAAATATGCTTGGTATCTCCTCTTCTCTGGGGGAACCCAGCTTCTCGGCCACAAGTTTGGTCAGCGCCGAGCCGAGGCCCAAGTCAAAAATACCGAATTGGCCCTCGACGATCCATACCAAGCTGACTACGCCGAACCTGTCCGTTCCGAGGTACTTCAAGAGAATCGGGACAGTGAACAAAGCTATGGCGATCGATGCGCCGCTCGCGCCGAGATTCCACATGGCATTTCGCGCTAGGAGGCGTCCGCTCGTGAGGCGAGATGTGGCCGTGGCTACAGTCGCGTCCATTTTCTTCCTGATGTCGAGGTGGGTGTCATGACCATTTGCGTGCGGAGAGGAATCTGGCCTCAGGGCTCGAACCAATCTGATGAGCCGGATCTAAATCGGGAGAATCGAGAAAAGAGGGGCAATGGCGAGCTTCGCCCCCATGTTGAACAATGCACATGTCTTTCATGCTGGAGTCAACGCTTCTTTAGGTGGATCCGCGCGACTATGACCGCAGCATGCAAAAGGAACGCCATGTTGCTGAGCAGATATGTCGCCGGGCTGCCTTCGTACAAGTTTCTATCCTGAATGCAGTAAACGTTCACTCCGTCTGCGAGTTCCTGGTTTGACACCCCCTTGTGCCCGAGCGAGATGACATCCACTTCGTCACCATGCCGAGCAAGCGCATTCGCAAACATGATCACGTGAAAATTATCTTCGTAAAACCCGTGTACGATTAAACAAGCTCTCATGGAATTCTCTCCCACTCTATCCAAATAAACATCGACACGCCACCATGCTCAATTTCGGTCGCCTTACACCTTTGGAATCCTACTGGGCGAGTGTTCTCGAGGCTGTTGAGGGAGAATATTCTCTGCGGCTTGTATACTCTGAAGAAGTCCAAACCCTACCATGGCAAGAAATGAAGCCCAAATAACAATACCTACCCTCCCAAGTGCCCACCACGATCTACAAGTGGACACCTACGTCTACATATCAGTTGTCAATACGGCCACCTTCGGACGCTTACGACAAAAATGTGAAAGGATGCTTTTTCGACAGTCTCCTAGCAGATGAAATATTCAAAAATACAGGATTCTATATTATAGGACTCTATACGCAATTTACCTTTGCCGAAAGCTTCTGAGCCAGTCTCATGCCCCGTCAGTTTTCTCAGGAGCAACAATCAAGAGCTAGGAGTGCTCAAATCAGTTTTGATGACAAATACGTTGTCTCCAGCAAGGTCGCCGAGTCCTACGCCTGCTTCTGTTGCTGTTGCGCTACTTATTGCGACGTATCCGAGGTCCTCAAGATAGAGCTTCGTTTGTTCCTCGTTGTGAGCGTTCTTTTCGACCACTATGATCGGTTTGCAACGGATAATGGTGTTTCGCGCTCCTCGAAGCACATCTAGTTCGGCCCCTTGAACATCTATTTTCAAAAATATCGGGGACAGATTCAGTTCATCAAGTGTCCGCGTCGAGAAAGTTGATTTCCTAATCTCATAGTGCCCTATGCGTTTTTCAAGACTTTCGTCGAGATTTTCCGGGCAAAACGTTCCTTCAGCCGCAACAGCAAGGGAGTTGACGTATGGCTCGTAGTATGTTCGCTCACCACTTTTATCGGAGAGCCCAAACAGCTCATAATGGAACGAGCTTCCCAGGATTACCTTCGCAATTTTGAGCGAAAAAACGCATTTTTTGTTTGGCTCGAACGAAATTACCTTAAAGCCTGGCTTCAGTTTCAGCATGCGGACGGCACTCTGAGCCCGGTTTGCACCAATATCCAGGGCAAGCCCATTCTTCGACTTGATAAGACTGATCGCGGCGATTACATCTCCGCCCGAGTAGTAAAGCCTAAGCCATATGAGTTTGATGGTTGCGCCAATCTCATAGACTACTGGAGACTTGGAAAGCAATCGCCGAATCGCCTTTGTGAACATGCTCGCCGGCCCCATTAGTCGGAAAAGTCAGGACGCTATAGCCCGGAATTAACTTCTTGCCGTTCCGGCGGTTAAAAATATACACCCATTTGCGTCCAACCGAGCCCCCTTTTCTCTCCAGGAGCGTCATGGGCCCGGAGCCACCCTCTCAGAAGTCCTCGAAACCCGTTGTCACCACTGCTGGAACCGGATTTTTCAGGCACCTCTGCATATCCGGGGGGTTTTTGGGTCCGACTTCTTTGTGGTCGCCGTGCGTTGCTCTATCCTGGCGGGAGCGTGAGTGCCTCAATCCGCCCCACCATCGCTCCGAACAGCCGTCGAGTCAGATAGCTCTCCGCCAAGAAGAGCCAGTACGAGCGGGCATGTTTTACCAGCCTCCCGCCCGTCTTCACCAGCCGCTGCTGCAAACTCGTCAGGGACCAGTTCCCGATCCTTTGTGGCAATCCCAGCCTTCGCCAGAGATTTCCAAGGTTGTATGCAATCACGCTCAGCCAAAGCCGTACCTCGTTGGACCGGAACCGATGACAACTGAGCCGCGTCATCCTTGCCGCCTGCTTGCCTTCTTTGATCCACCGTTCGGCTGTGCCGCGCTTATTATAGAATCGCACCACAGCCCGACTCGGCAGCGTCAGATTCGTCACGATGAACCCGACGCGCGGCTTGGTACAAAAAAGCCCTTGTACTCGACCAGCGGTTTCTTGCCGGGCCTGCTTGCCGGCCGCGGCAGCAGTTCCGCAATGTCGCGCTCCAGGTTGTCGTTGGCCGGAATGCGAATCGCGTACTTCACGCCTCGCTCCTCCAACGCCTCATAAATCTCCGGCTTGGCGAAGGCTGCGTCAGCGCGAAAGACGACTTCCTTCCTCATCCGCTGCTGGCGCTCGATCTCGGGCAGCAACAACTCATCCCAGCCCTCGGCACTAGGAACATTTCCAGGACGGAGTTTCGCCGCCCAGCAATCGCCCTCCCGGTTGAATAAAAGCAGTGGGTGATAACATGTGGATTCAAAGTGCCCCGTTGTAGGCGCTCTGCTCCCCCTAAACTGGGATCTCGGTCGAATCCATGTCCAACACGGTTCGGTACGGCGAACCCAAGGTTTCTGCTCTCCCAATCAGTTCCCGGTTCAGTCGCGCCAGCCCCGCGAAGTTCTCCTTCTCGGCCAACAGCTCTGTCCCGAAGGTCTGCAATCGCGAGGTCAGCGCCGCTCCTCGATCCCAGACCTTCTCCGAGCCGATCAGCCGGAACATTGGATCCTGCGACAATCGCTCGGCATCGTTTACATCTTCGTAACCAGCCAATCGACTGTACACAGACTGCCGCAGCAGGTCGGCAAAGGGGAACTGCGTATTCTTTCCACGGCGGGAGTCTGTCAGGTGTTGTTCGATGAGTTCTCCGAAGCCGAGTCGATCCTCGACTTCGCGCACCAGAATCAGGCCGCCGTCCGAAGTCACGCGGGAACCTTGGAAATCGACCTTGAGTGAGTCATTGAAGGAGAGCTGAAAGGGCAGATTTGGTATCTCACCCATTGGGTATTGACCTCCGGGGCGTCTTCATCGCGTTCACACCCGCATAAATATTGATGATGGGGACGATCCGAAGATTCAGAAATATGATTCAAATTGGAAATGTGGGATAGGATATTCCACTGTTTACGGACCCGCATGTCAGGTGGTGTACGGGGGGGGAGAGGGGGGAACGCTCCCCTTTGCCAATTTTTCGAATATTTCACAGTAGACCCAATTAGTGATACTCCACCTCATTTTCTCATATCGACTATAAGCATTTTCCGCAAGTTCATATCGTTTTTCTGGATTATTATAGAGTTCGACAATACAACGAGCTAGGTCTCTGTAATTCCCAGGCTCGAACAACATCATACAAGAATCATCAAAATTTATTTCGACACCCGGCAACTTTGAGGCAATAATTGGTTTTCGTAAATGTATATACTCATACATTTTGTTTGTATCAATAAGTTCAGAATAAGGCGACCGCTCCATAGCAATTACTCCCACATCTGCTTTGATCAATGTTTTCACCAAGTCAGAATGTGGGAGATGACCAAGAAAACTAACTCGGTCGCCACAACCAAGCTCTTCAACTAAATTAATAAGAGCATTTTTATACTCGCCATCCCCCAAGATTTCAAATCGCAAATTCGGCACCTCGTTTCTCAGATGATTCACTGCTTTTATTGTAATTTCGTGACCATATCGTCTCGCGATCGTTCCATGTGTAACCAAGCGAAAGATTGAGAAAGATTTTCTTTGCTCGCAAATCTGAACTAAGTCAAACGCTTTCTCGTCGGTCACATTTGGGATGACTGTGATATTATTAATATTGGCGCCTCTTTCTGCGAAGCGACGCCGTAGAGTTTCAGTTACTGTGATTGACCAATCTGCGTAACGAATCGCCCACTGTTCTAATTTAACTTGCGGCCACAATAGAACTCTTAGCCTTTTTTGTCCGTACTTAGTGATCCATAACTCCGGTTCCGGTTCGTGCAAATCAAGTATGATTTTGGCACCACATAATTTTGGAATAAGAGTTACAAAAACTAAAAAGTCAGGCATGGTACATACTTGGATAACTCTATACCTATTACGAATAAAAAGGTAGATTAGCAAACAACTGATCATGAGAAACGACAAGGAATATTCAAAAAAATACCTTGTCCAACCTGCGCGTTTGTGAGTAAGAGGGATTCTAAATACACGTACGCCTCTGACCAGCTCAAAAGCCTTCTGCCCCTTTTTTTTGAGACAAATAACATCCAAAGAATGACCTGTCTCAATAAGCGCAAAAGCCATCTTTCGATCACGAGGATCATCTGGAAAATATCCGTGACGGATGATACAATTATTAATCTTGAGTGAAGCTTTCTGCATAACCCGGAATTAACTTGTTGGCTTTCGCCAGTAGAAAGTATGATTTCATTTGCGTCCAACGGAGCGCAATTTTTTCTTCAATCGGTATCATCGGCTCCGAAGTGCCCCTCCAGAACTCCCGCAAACCCGTCCTCCGGAGCGTCTTCATTGCGTTCAAAGCCGCATAAATATTGATGCCGTCCTACATCTGGGGATTCGTAGGTGGAGTTCAAAATGGAAATGCGGGGTTGAACCCAATGTTGATGTCTACCATACTCGTCTTGGAGCGTGGCCGATACCGGCATGGCGTCCGAGACGGGCGCGCTCATGGTACTTGGCATCATCCGCAGGTAGGGATGCGGCGCACTTTCCCGATGTGGCGCAGGCGAAGGAGCCACGCACGCAAACGCTGCCGTTGCTCAGTGCCCAGGAATTGAACAAATTCATCCGGCACCAGCCGCTCCCTCATGCAGAGGTGCGACCAGGAATACCCCGCCATCCTGGCTAAGGCTCCCAAAATCACCGGCCTTTCCCTTAAGCGACGAGCACATTTGACGGCCTCAAACACGGGCAGATAGCCTAGTGAGAAGTCCATGAGTCCCTGCCGAAATCTGCCCCGGAATAAGCCACCCGCACTTCCCCCGTACCTGTGGTGACGAACCACCAAATCAGGGAAACTCTCCACTTCCCATCCAAACATCCGCGCCGTGACCTCAGCATACGTATCCGATCCGCCGTAGCGCAATGCACGGTATCGCCCCCCGAGCGCATCGTGACACGCGCGACGGAAGAGTTGGACCGCCTGGGGTACAGACCTCGCGATCTCTCCAAGAGGCGGCTTCTGAATCCATCCGTCTCTTTCCTGGATGATCCCTCCTGCCAGGCCAAGCTTGGGGTCACTCTCAAATCGGCCGAGGAGATCCCGGAAGTAATTCGAACCGAAGGAGACATCCGCATCGAGGTTGCCGATGAATTCGTAGTTGGTGGACTCTAATAGCGCAAAAGCCAGGTTTATGGCGCGGACCTGAGATTCGAAATTCCTTGGGTGGTCCTCCGTAATCCGCAAAAGGCGAATGTAAGAATGTCTCTGCGCATAGCTTTCTATAATCTTCTCGGTCCGATCCCGCGATGCATCGCTTACGATTACCCACTCCATGGGCGGGATCGTCTGCGACACAACAGATTCGATTGTGTGCGTAATGAACCCCTCTTCATTGTAGGCAGCGGTAACGAGAACGTAGGTCTGATTTCCCATTAGTCCTAACTCGATCCGCTACGCGGTGGTGGGGTATTGCCCAGGCGGCATGCCGAAGAGCCAACCCAGGCACGCCATGCTTCTCCTGAGCTTGAATGACGCCTCAGAGCGAGCGGACCGCTTCAAGGCATACACTGCGCCATAGCCAAGCACTCGAAGCGCCTGGTGTAGGATTACAATGAAAACATAAACCACTTGCGAGATGGAATTGTGGTGCCGCTTCCAATACTGGAGGTTGGCGCGGTGCATCTCGATATAGAACCTGATGGGCGCGCGAGACGAACTGCCTTCGCCGTAGTGTACGGCCGCCGCATTAGGGAAGTAGACCACCCTCCACTCCTTTTTCCAGAACCGGCGGCACCAATCCAGGTCTTCGCCATACATGAAGAACTGTTCGTCGAGAAGTCCCACCCCATCCAGCGCACTCTTCCTGGCCATCCAGAACCAGCCGTTCAGCACATCAACATTCTGCACGACGGGCGAGTTGAAATTCTTCATATGAAGGCCCGACCTTTTGAAAAACGAACTCAACCCCAGTGCGTTCACGAGACAGATGGACAGCGTCGGCAGTCTCATGCACGATGGACCGGCAGAGCCCTTGGGCGTCAACATCTTCGGGCCTAGCAGCCCCACAGTTCCGTTCTGTTCCATATAGTCAAACATCCTGCCCAAGCATCCGGCGGGCACAGTCACGTCAGAGTTGATCAGGCAGATGTACTTGCCCGTCGCCAAGCGGATGCCGAGGTTGTTGGCTTTAGCAAAACCGAGATTCGATTGGTTTCGAATCAGCACGACTTCCGGGAACTCCTGTTGGACCATATCCGGTGTGCCGTCCGAGGATGCGTTGTCGACGACGAAAATCTCAGTCGCCAAGCGGCTGTCATCCCGCCTAAGCGATGCTAGGCACTGCTTGACGAACTCCTTGGCGTTCCAACTAACAATGACAATCGATAGGTCGAAAATATGTCGATCCCCTGTGATCGCTAATGCATCAAGCCTATCTAGCTCTTAATTGTTGTGCATGTCGGAGATGGGCGTGGTCAATTCAGCCGGGGAAATGCTATAGGGTTAGAAACTGAACGTCCTGCGCTTTGAACGCCGAGTGGCTGCTGAGCTTTAAGAAATCGGCACCCTCTCGCAGAGTGCTGTCCCACCCAACTCTGTTCGGGAATTAATTTATCTTCACCCCATTAATCGCGGGCGGGGTCGGGACGCCAGGGGGGGCGCTCGGGATCTCGTAGATATGCACAGCCCAGGGGCTAAAGGAATCTGTGAGCACCCCATTCGCAACGGGGACAGTCCGGCTCTCACCATACACGGTAGCTGTCGCGCTTCCTGACAAACCGGAGACTGTGACCGTCGTGCTTAGCGCAGATGCGGAGTTCTCCGACGTATTGCAGAGCGGGTCGGTCAGCCTCGCCGCGAAAATCCAGATGTTGCCGCCAAATTCCCGGTAGGTCGCGTCAACCCTCGTACCGGCCGTGTAGGGACTCGCCACGCAGTTCGTGTTCTGGTTTGTGCTGATCGTCCTCCCCGTTGGGTCTGCAAGCAGCACGTCGGGTGTTATCGCCGTCACCGCAGACACAACGGGAACGGGAGCGGGAACGCATCCCGAGCCGCTACTGCCGCAACCTGCTGACATCGTGGCCGTGGCTGGAAAACACTCCGTGGCCGGGGACGTGGATTGCGCCGTGCAAGAATTCCCATAGCCAGAATCTCCAGGGGGATTGTTGTCGGTGTACCAGCCAAAGCCCTTGCGGTCGTGAATGAAGGACATCCAGAACTCATTGTAGACCGTCGTGTTGCTGATTGAGGTTCCGGCTTCGTTGCTGGCCGAGCAGTTGTAATTAGCATACTCGCCCGAATTGTATATCGCCAATTCAAGAATTTGATAGTTTGGCAGCAGCCCGTAGTTCGCCCGCTCGTCCCGGTCCATCATCCGCACCCAATCGGACATTTGCTGTCCGTTGTTGTGCAGGACATTTGAGTAGCAGAGCGGGTAGGTGTCCGATGAGTAAATGTCAGCTATCAACGCAGGATAGTACCAATACAGGTTCAGGTACGGGTAAGTGTCGTCATCAATGATAAACGGGTGATTGTTGTCGTTGGCGTGAGCGGCGTTCATCGTACCTTGCACTCCCGCGACTATCTGTGCGGTTGTGGCGGGATAGAGGCTGTAGTTCACCTCGTCGTATCCAAACCAGCCGAGGACACAAGCCTCGTTAGTGAGGGCTGCTGCGTAAAGCCCCATGTTGGTCGCGTCGTTTGCGGCGGAACCAGTCCCCCCGTTTGGGTTCCAAGGCGCGTTTGGCCCCATCTTGCTCGCCCCAGGACCGATGACCGGGAAATTGCCCTCGTTCAGACAGTTCAGGCCCCCCGAAGCGACGGTCCCCCCCAGGTAACTCTGGTATTGGGAAACCGAGTACGCGGCTGACCATCCCATAACCCATCCGGAAGCGTTGAGGCCCGGAGGATTCAGATTGTATCCCGAAGGGCTTCCCCAACCGGCCCAAAGCGTAATGTTATCGTAGTTCATCTCCCAAGGAGTGATAGGGAGAAGTTTGTGACCACCACGAACGACGTTGTTGTAGGCGTCAATGCCGTTGCTGGGAGTTCCACCAAACGCTACGATGGTTTCAGTCCAAGTCTGCCGCGCCGTTCCACTAGAGTTCTGTAACTGAACCTGCAAGGTGTGGTCGCCAGCCGAGAGTGTAGTCAGCGTCAGGATTGGCTCCTGATATGTGCCGGGGTTGGAGATTGTGCTGAAGGCCGTTCCGTCAATGGAACTCACAAGCTGGTCAGTAGCAGCGGCTCCCCAGAGGTAACACTGAACTTTCATCGCCAAGCGGTTAGTCGGATAGGCGTGACGCACGTAGAGCCAAGAGGTCGGGTTACCGCTCGCCGAGGCGCTCACGGTGATGTCGTCGAAATAGATCGTGCCGGTCCCCGCGTTGACTTGCAGGAAAACCGTGTTCATCGCCGCGAGCTTCTGGCCCGTTAGGGCAATGTCCTGCGTGCCATCAAGCCACAGCGTCACTGCTCCTCCGCCGACGTTGTATTCCATCTCAATCGTGTGCCAAGCATTGGTTGTTATTGCGTTGGTGCCAGTGGTGCCTGCCACATAGGTGTAGAGCGACCCTCCGCTATTCGTCATCCGCACTGGGTAGTCTCCCCAGCCAGTCGTATTCTGCAATCCTCCAAGATATGTCGTTGAGCCACTCCCAAGCGAGTAGCTAGAGGGAACGTAAAACCAGAACTTTAGGTACTGCGGGTCAGGGTTGGTATAAGCTACCGACCAACTTGAACTCTGGCCGCTCACAAGAGCATAACTCCATTTCCCCGAATGAACTTGAGCTTGCGAAGGTGACCCAGTTGTGGAAGAATTGACTGCAATCCAGCCGTCGTTTACTCCGAAACCCCCGGTACTTAAGCCTTCCATGACGGCACGCTCGGCATCGTCGGAGAAGACCTGCCCCCAAGCAGGACTAGCTGCCAGTAACAAGATGAAGCTTGTTAAGATGACCGTGACTTTTACTTTGCTTCTATTTTTGCTCGTGTTCATAACTATTCCCCCGGATTACTCCCAGATGGAACTCTCGTTGCCATAAAGGCCTACCGCCTCCGCCGGACGTTGATGCGTCGTCCCTTTCCCCTTTCCCACAAGTCGCTTCAGATCATCCGGAACAAGGCGTCACCCGCCGCCTCGTTAATTACCGCTTTCCCTCACGATTGTCCACGGTACTAAGGTACTAACGCTGTAATAGAATTAGGTCGTGGTGCAGGATTCCTTCATGCGTGGGAGGAAAACGGCAATGCCCTTTCTCAGCAGGCGCGCAAAAGTGAAGCTTACCGAAAAGGAGATCTCTTGGCTGGAACGATCGACGCAGTGGCGGTCCGAAGCGGACAAAGGCGCGCTTCCGTTCCTCTGCGCGCCAGCCGTTGAGCAGCCGACGCTCCAAGTGAACGATCGGCCTGCTGCGGTTACCAAATACCTCGTCCACATTGAATGAATTGATGTTGGCGCAGTTCCCCCCGTGAACTCCCATTCGGAAAATATATCATAGAAGCGCCAAATCCGTAAACCCCTTCTTCAGAAAAAACTAGATCGTGCCGCCGCCTTTCTTCTGCCATGGAGGGCAAACTGAATCAATGGGAATGGATGCTTCCAGCAACCCACCCGCGCCGGCAGCAACCCGCGCCGCCGACACCTTCAAAATCGCTCACAGTTGGCTTGTCGACGCGATTTTGGTGCCGACTTTTCCGTGACCGTGTGATGGTATACCTGGAAAAAGCCCTGCCCCGGCTGCGGTCCGCGTGATCGCGCGGCCTGTCCCCAGTGGCGCGGCGCGTTGTCTTTCGGAGACTTCTCACAAGGACTGGGGTGCTCCGGAAGCAGCCAGAGCGGAGCCGGCGGCGGCTCCAGACATCTAGCGCGCAAACTACCCTCGATGTGACATTCCGGCGGCGCGCTAGTTGCTCGATTTCAAACCCCCAGATAATGCTGGCATACTCGGTGATCGTCTGGAGAAATGCCGAGGTGGCGCTGCAGCTCCAACGGGAACTAGTATGGCCCACAAATGCGCGCCTCCCCTGACCAATCATTGGGAGCCGCCACCAGTAGGATCTGGAGGGTCCGCCGGACCGCGATGCCCGCGCAGGCCCTAGGGCGGTGCCGGGCCCGTTCCGAGCAGACTGATGCCCGCATCCGCGGACGGCAAGCCCGGCTGGAAAATCGGTTGCGCGTCCACGTGAGCCGTTTGCGGTTCAGCGTCCAAGATACTGGCCGCGGATATCATGGCGAGGAACGCATACCAACCGACCACGCTCTGGTCAAAATAGGCTATACCGAAGAATGCCATTGTATTGGCAAACATGGTGGCGCCAAGGGCCCATACAAACCACTCGCTTTTTCGGTCACCTTCCGCCGACCTCCGAGCAAGGCCGATTTTTCGGTATGCGCTTACAAGAATGGCGATGAAAAGGAAGAAGGTAATCAGGCCGCCCGAAAGTCCTGCGGTTACGTAGACGTTGACCGTATCCCACATGAAGAAACCCCAGGACGCATTATCCCGAGTACCAGCCAGCCACCAGTCCCCAAAATGCCGGACAAAATTGTCGATGAGTTCGGCCCGGTGCCAACCTGACCCGCCCGTTAAAACGCCGACACGTGCCAACATGAACCATACGTCGGCCTTCATCACAATCTGCAGTAAGACCAACGCGAGTACTAGTCCCCAGCGAACGGCTCGCATGATCTTGCGGAACGGCCAAAAGCACAGAGCAAGGGTCCCGGAAAGAATGGTCATCAAAGGTGTGCTCGAGGAGGACACGAACGTAATCAGGAGCGACGAGGCCAATCCCAAAGCACCCAACGTGCGGTGACCCTTGCCGCCGGACCACAAGGCAACGAATAGGGGCAGAAGCATTGCTCCGAATGTCCCCGCAATGATCGAGTGAAGAAACGGGCCTTGGGCACGGAACTTGCCATACCGAACATCGGAAATCTCTTTCACCCCGCCCAGCACCGAAAAGGAGTTGTGGCCGGTGAGGCGCTCCGGCACCATGAACACGGTCAGCACCACGCAGATCACCGCCAGAGTCGCGATGGCGCGGATGATGTCGTCGCGGTCTCTGACCAGGTAGCGAAGCAGGAAGTACGCTCCGAGAGTAACATAGAGAAAACCCAGCCGGTTCACAAATGCCTGAAAGGCTCCCCACAGGATGGTGAACATGATAGCGTTTGAGAGGGCCCAGGCAATCAGGACTTTGTCAAGAGAATTCAGAGGTCCGGGGAAGGGGTCTCGGTGAGTCATCACCGCGCTCCAAGCCATCCGAACCCAGCCAACTGCCAGCAGACAGCGCAGCAGCGTGAAGTGCAAGCCTCCGACTACAATCTGGTTGCCGAGTGGAATCAGTATCCCAGCCATGAGAAAAGGCATGATGACGTATTTGCGCGGCAACGAGAGTATCAGAACTGAGCACACTACAAACAGGCATAGAGCAGGGACGGTGACGAGTGTGTCTCCTCCGCCACCAAAATAGAAGTCGTCACTCAATGGTCTCACGTCTTCTCCACGGCTGGCACGGCCCCGTACCAGCGAAAGTCGTGTGGTATTTGCCTTCTGCGAGGGTCGAGTCGACCCACAAATCCACCCACAGCGAGTTGCAGAGTGGTTGCCACTATTCAGGCTTCCGGAAAACCCCTTCAATCGCCGCACCGTGGCCCACGGATGCTGCGAGCCGACGAAACGGCCCCATGACGCCAACTGCTGCCTTCCGCGAGCATCTCCTGGCGAGTCCCGGCGTGTCTCTGACTTCCGCAAGCGGAGTCTGCACGATTGTAATGTTCAGAAGGGAGTCATCCAGGGGCAACCAATCGGCTTCTCCGCATAACAGCTAGGCAGGGTACGGAGGGAGAGCTCTCCAAAGCCGAGCGACGAAAGCAGTCGTCTGGTCGACGGGGGAAGGAGATTGAGGTGGTGAGGCGACTTTAGGGGATGCCGATACGACAACCTGAGAATGAGAGGTTCGCCAGATCCAATATTGGGGAACCGGCAAATAGAAAGTCCCGTGAGCATCGACAGCCATACCACGGTAGGTAAGATTCTCAGCCAGACTGTCCCCTTTGGACGTTCGGATCAGATATGTTAGGTGGCAGACCACTTTAGACTGTCGGGTCGAACGTATAACGAATGTTGTCGTCAGCGAGCGTGGCATACGCTACCCTCGCCCGTTCCTTCCCGGCACCCTGGACCTGCCATGGATCTCTTTGTTGAACGAGCTTCATCTGGCTCCTCGCTCTCCACCACCGGTCAACGTCCTGGGGAAGGGCGATCCAGGGCTTCCCTGCGTCTCGCCAATCCGACAAGTGTGCCAACAAGCCTTGGTATATCTTCAAGGCTGTGTGTTCTCTGATGTAATCCGAATGGACGATAAAGCTCACCAGCCCGTGCTTCTCCATGATCAGATGGATCTGCTGCTTCCAGAGCCCGATCGAATAGTCGCCAAGAATGTAATAAAGCGAGTAATCCTGAGTGGTTGTTTACGGAAGTTCGAGAATTCGCCCGATGAAATACGGGAAAACAGTACGGCACCCACCGCGCTGCGCCTCCAGATGCGCCACTTGGGGGCCACATTGGGAATTGACATATCGTAGGAAACATCCAGTCGGAATTCCTGTACATTCTACTAGAGCGAAACCCCTGGGCTCCATGCCCCTCAATGTGCCGGTTGAGGGACCGGAAACCGTAACTGGCCTCATGGCTCCATGAAACCCCCGCTTTCTTTCCAGCGCAATCATTTATTGCGCTATATGAAACAAAGAATCGCTATGAACCCCGCACAGCCAGGCTTGCCACGCGCGCCGAAGCTGGGAAAGAGATCCGCACGCTGGTCCCGGCGTAGAGGAAATCCAGCACCTGCTGAGCAATTCGATCCTGCTGCGCATAGGTCAGCCCTGGGAACATGGGCAGCGAGAGGATGCGTGAAGCAGCCTCTTCGGCGACTGGGAAATCACCCTGTCGGTAGCCAAGGTTTTTATACGCTTTTTGCAGGTGGAGGGGAATGGGATAATGAATTCCCGTCCCGATCCCAGCCTCACCCAGGTGTTTCTGAAGTTGTTCCCGGTTCTGAACCTGGACGACATAAAGGTGGAAAACCGCTTTAGACCAGGAAGGCTCGAAGGGAAGCTTTATTACCTCGGAGGCCGCACCTAAGAGCTCCTGATATCGCGACGCACATTCCCGCCGCCTTTCATTCCACGCCGTGAGATGTCTGAGCTTGATGCGCAAGATGCCGGCTTGGATCGAATCCAATCTGCCATTGTATCCCTCCAGGTCGTGGTAATACTTTTGGGCTTGACCGTGATCCCGCAACATCCGAACCTTCTGGGCAAGCTCCTCCTCGTTGGTGGTCACGGCCCCGGCTTCTCCACAGGCCCCCAAGTTTTTCCCGGGGTAAAAGCTAAAAGCCGCCGCCCTTCCCATCGAGCCAGCTTGCTTACAACGGTTGTCCCTGCGCGAAAAGTATTCCGCCCCATGCGCCTGACAGGCATCTTCAATGACGAGCAAATTGTACCTCTCAGCCAATTCAAGAATAGGATCCATGTCCGCCATCTGTCCGTAAAGATGCACGGGGACGACAGCTTTCACTCGCTTACCCGTCTGTTTGTCCACAACCTCGCCGTTGCTATCGTTTCGAAAGCACGCGTCCGCAAGGTAATCGGCAAGCCCCTTCACGTCCATGTTGTACGTGCGTTCGTCGACATCCACGAATCGCGGCAGAGCGCCGCATTGAGAAATAGCCTCGGCTGTAGCGATAAAGGTATTCGGCACAGTAATGACGGCATCGTCGTGACCGACTCCGCCGGCCATCAATGCAAACCGCAGGGCGTCCGTGCCGCTGCCCACGCCGACGCAATGCTGAGTATCGCAGTACTTGGCGAAAGTTCGCTCGAAATCCTCAACCATGGGACCGCCAATAAAGCCAGCTGTCTCCAGAGCACGCTCGAATACAGCCGTCAACTCGTCTTTTAGGTCCCTATGTCCCGTGACGAGGTCAAGAAAAGGAATTCGATTATTGTCCACGACTTGCCTCCTCCGTCATCTGCTGGTCTAGTTTCCGCAATAATCTGGCGGGATTCCCCGCCACAATCGCGTTCTCGGGAACATCTCTTGTAACCACACTCCCTGCCCCCACGATGGCATTTTCACCGACTGTCACTTTAGATAGAATCGTGCTCCCTGAACCAATCGAAGCGCCTCTCTTGACCAGGGTAGGCTCCACTTTCCAGTCTTTCTCGGTCTGCAGCGCTCCTCCGGGAGTGGTCGCCCGCGGATAGGCGTCGTTGATAAATGTCACATTATGCCCTATGAACACGCAATCTTCTATTGTTACGCCCTCACAGATGAAGGTGTGGCTGGAGATCTTGCATCTCTTCCCGACCTTCGCATTCTTCTGCACTTCAACAAAGGCGCCAACTATCGTCTCGTCGCCAATTTCACATCCATACAAGTTAATAAACTTGGAAAGCTTTACTTCCCTTCCCAACTTGACATCGGGCGCAACGCAAAGGAATTCGCTCATATCTGGACGATCCTCCCCCTTTCCCTCATCGATTGGGTCGCAGCTTCCAGCATTTTCACGACCTGAAGTCCCGCCTGGCCGTCATTGAACGGCTGCTTGTTATCCTGGATACAATCAACAAAGTACTCACACTCTGCCTTCAAGGCCTCGGTCTGCTCCACCTTCGGCGCCCACATGTCACCGGAGCGGTAACTGACCAGTAGGTCATAGACACCCTCACGGTTCGTGATCTGAATGCCCCTGTCGTATACCTTCACTTTCTCGTCCGCCTCCAGGTCGTTCCACACGACCATCCTCTTCTCTCCCCCAATCAAGGTGGTCCGGACCTTGACGGGCGACAGCCAGTTGACGTTGATATGAGCGATGATATTGTGCTCGAAATACACGGTGATAAATGCGACGTCCTCGTGGCTATTCAAGTGTGTTTCGCCCGTCGCGACGATAGCTTCGACCTTGTCCTTGATCAGATGATTCATGATGGAGAGGTCGTGGGGCGCCAGATCCCAAACAACATTGCAGTCATGTTGGAAAAGGCCCAAGTTCACTCGGGTCGAATCATAGTAATAAAGGTTCCCCAGCTCATTACCATCGATCAGTTGGCGGATCTTCTTGACTGCTCCAGTGAAGAGGAACGTGTGGTCCACCATAATCCGGAGATTCTTCTTTTCCGCGAGTTCTATCAATTGCCGCGCTTGTTCGGATGTTGTGGTGAACGGCTTCTCCACAAAAACGTGCTTGCCATTCTCCAAAGCAGCTTTCGCCAGTTCGAAGTGAGTCCAGACTGGAGTCACCACAGCCACTGCATCAACATGCGGCGCGGTCAAGACGCGGCAAAGGTCCGTCGTGACTTCGACGTCAGCGTAGGCCTGCCTGGCCCGCTTCAATACCTCTACCTCCTTATCACAAACGACCAGGACGCGGGTCCCGCTGAGGCTGTGGAAATTTCTTACGATCTGGGGTCCCCAGTAGCCATATCCGATAACACCTATTCCAATCATATTTCACCTCCGGCAGGAGAAGCCACAAAGAGAAACTCCTGCCTGCAGAAGAGTAGGCGGGGTTGCCTTTTCGAACCGGGGAAAAGACAACTTCACTCTAAGCGTCGGATCTTCTTGTCGAGCATTCGTCCCGCTGAGGGCAGAAAACAAGTTAGGTAATGGGTCCTTGGAACGGATTTGCCGGGAGGCAGCGAATGGTCAATACGCTCCTTCACCGAAGAAAACGGCCCGGGGCGTCTCCAGGAGAATCTTGAAGTCCAGCCCGAGCGACCACGTTCTAGCGTATTCCAGATCCAGACGAACCATGTCCTCGAACTTCGTCCTGCTTCGTCCGTTAACCTGCCATAGCCCTGTGATTCCAGGCTTCACTTCGAGGAAGCGACGCCGGTGCCAAATGTCGTAAGCCTCAACCTCATAAGGAATAGGGGGCCGCGGTCCCACTAGGGACATCTCGCCTTTGAGCACATTGAAAAGTTGAGGAAGCTCGTCCAGGCTGGTTTTCCGGAGAAATTTTCCGAAAGGTGTAATCCGGGGATCATCCTTTATCTTGTAAACCTCTCCGTTACCGTCCCCCTGCTCACCATTGTGCATTCCGGAAATAAGCCGCCTCACGTAATCCTGATGAATCTGCGGATCGTTCCGGAAACACATCGATCTAAATTTCAGGAAGGTGAACCTGACGCCGTATTGCCCTACACGTGTTTGTTTGAAGAGTGTGGGCCCCTTCGACGTCAGCTTGATCGCTATGGCGACAGCGAGCAACAGCGGCGAAAGCAGAATCAGGGCGGCAAGGCTCCCGGCTATATCGATCGCCCTCTTGATAACCCGGGCGGCCTTTTTCATTTCCTCCTCGTGAAGGAAATCGGGGTACAGTCTGAAATCTGCCGGACCACCGCCCTGGTTTCCCAAATCGTCCGGAAACACGTGAAAGGAGATATGTATCGCCTTCATTTGGCCCGTTCCGAGGTTGCCGCGGAGAGCGGAGTTTACCTTGCAGAATACGGTGTCGAGCGCGGAGCGTATGTCGGCTGAGCCAAACTCGGTTAGGATGACCCCAACCACAGAATCTTCCCTGTACCAACCCCGAATATCTGTCTCCCTGGTAGACAAAGAGAGCGCGGCAGTCACTTGCTCAAGGGCCACCTCCGTGCGATCAGCTCGAAGGAGCTCCCCGGCATCCACCAGCATGAGTACGAATTGCTTCCGCGAGCGCTCGGACCTCTTCCTTTCGAGGGACAACAACTTCGTGAACAACTCTTCAGAGATTAGGCCGCGGTTCCCGCTCCCTAAAGCTTTAGCCTCACCATTGAAGCCATTCGGCTGTTTTTTTCTCTGAGTACCTCTTAGATTTTGCATGATGGTGAAATATTCGAGAAGCATCGTCGCTGTCCTTTGCAATCAGATCTATTGGCCCAGGTCCTTGCTCAAAGGAAAAACCTCACTGCAGCGAATCCGTGAGCGCAAGATGTGCGTCTTAGCTGAAAACTAGATCACCGAGCGGGGTAATACGGCAGACCTAAAGGTCCTTGGTCACGCGAACACCTTGAGACGTTAAGTACAGTTTCTAACCTCGTTGCTCGGCTTCGCGTTCGGTTGCATGGCTACCGCCCCAGGGAAATTGCTTTAAGTCGGTAGTCGATGCCGATCGTCACTCGGTTGCGATCGAAAGTCGACGAAATCGGCAGAGTGCCTTTGCTCAACTGGTGGGTAGTATCATAGGAGATGTGGAGCACGGAGCCACGCGATAAGGGGCGATCAAGACCGAATACGCCAATTAAAGCATCAGTCCTGCCGCTGGCGAACTGCAAAAGCGAGGTATCCGCACGAGCTGCACCGCCTTGGCAATTTGCTTCCCAGCGTCCGACCAACCGTCGACGAACTCCAAAAGTTGCATTGGTAAGTTTCACGGACGTGTAAAGGCCCCCGCCGTCGGAAACGAACCTTTGAAGCGACAGATTCAAAGCAGTCTTCCGAACTTCCTTGGTAATACTACCTCCCCCGGAGCCTTGAAACCGCCCTCCGGCACTGTTTCCCACTGAGGACTGACCAAGGGTACGGACGTATTGCGGCCCGCCGAAGATGGTCACGGTAACAGTAGGGGACAAGCGGGATCCCACGGAAAGAAACGTGCTTTCAATTTGGGAACGCTGCTGGTTGCCGAAAACTTCGCCCCCCTTGTACGTAGTATCTTGATGAAGTAAGAGAAGACCGAAGCTCGTATGGTCAGTTACACGGTATTGATACTGGAAACCGCCACTTAATCCCCTGCTGTTGTACAACGGCTGGCCCGCTACCACTTGGCTCCCGAATTTGCGCTGATTGTAGCCTCCGGAAAATGTAAGAGAAGTGCGCCGGCTCTTCACATACGTGAAGTTCAGCCCGCTCGAATTCGACAACGTTCTGATCACGTACGGGAGAATCGTCTGATTCAGAGCAGTGGGCGAGCCAAGCCCCGACATAATCTGCTGCCCAGTGAGAGATTGAAAGACGCCGTTTTGATAGCTGAAGGTGTCGTACAATCCCAGATTGATGTGGGAACTCAGCCGATAGGTCAGGTTCAGATCGGCAGCATGGTTGAGCCGGTCATACTGGTCAGTTTGCCGGTACAAAAGGAAATAGGGCAAGTAATCAAAGCTGATCTTCAGGTTCTCGGTCCGCCTCGAGAGGGTGAGATGCGACTCAAACGAGACCGCTTCATCCCTGACCCGCTGCAAGTTGTTCGCGTAAACGTTGTCGTCGTAGAAAGTTGAGGCGCCCAGGCTTAGTGAGACCTGGTTAGCCTGTTCAGCCTCTCCCGCGTACTGAAGCGGGGCCTGCACTCCGCTGCCAAACACCAACGGTAGGGCTGGGGCCGGTGCGGCTGGCGAGGCTGTTTGGGCCCCAGCACCAACTGCCAACACCATTACAAAGACGACAAGGGAAATAGATGCATGCAACTTTTCTTTCAAGGAACACCCCTTGTTGATATTCTTGAGCTCCACGTTCTGGCTCAGGCTGCCATCCTTAATCATTTGCTTGTAGTTCTTGGCATCGCCATTCTCGGTGTCTCTTTGCAACCCCGGAGGCATTTGACAACTTGTCATCCCCGTGACATGCGATAACCATCGATGGCCACCGCAAGGGCTAGCGGAATACCTGCAACGGGGCTTTCATCTATGCGAACAACCGCTCCCTTACAAACGACCTCTCCCGGAGCTTCGCCGAGGATTGCAGCAGGAAGCTCAAATCTCAACTCGACTGTGGTTCTTGGCTGCAAGGGGAATTCGGCGCGAAACAGAACTCCCGAGTAGCTGATGTTCTCTGTCCTCCCCTCAAACCATCTCGAAGTGTGTGGTTTGCGGTAGCGGATAGGAATGTGAATCGCAAAACGCTTAGCGCGTGTCTCGCCTTTTGGCGCCTGGTCGAGTAGAGAGTTGAACATTGCTATGCCTCCGCTATCGGAAACTCCCTCCGATTTGCCAGAGTGTCCTTTCCATGTACAAATTGTAAGATTGACTCAGCCACATAACGAGAAAAGCCGGACCCGAAAAAACCAAGAATGAGAAGGGGATCCCTCCGTACTTGTGCAGCAAACCAGTGAGGAAGTGCAGATTCGGATGACCCGAGAACCAAGAGACAGTCACCATCCTCAGGCCGTTCTTAAAGATTGTAACGGAGGATAAAGCCGGAATTAAGCCGGCGACCTTTTCCCGATAAAGGCTTTTCAGGGAAAACGTGCCGTGCCAAAAGACAACCGCCCCCGCAACAGGCGCCATCCAGAGCAAAACTTGCTCACGTGAAGTCAAGGTTTGGGCAATGGCCTTGTTTTCAATCCGTCTGCGACCGCAAGGAAGCCTTTGTTCATGAGGCAATTTCGTTTCCCGTGTGGCACTAACCCTTGGAGAAAACCTCGCTCGATTTGAGGCGGGACATCTGTTCCTGGGTGTAAGGCACCAGCATCGCCAGCGCGGCACCGATGGTGTCAAGTCCGCAATCGCGGAGAGAAGCATGTCTTCCGGGAACAAACAACTGATGAAACTCATCCGTCAGGGAATAAGCGGCCGCTACCACAATGCAAAATACCGCGCGCCGTGGTCGCCAAAGCTCCGGGCTCTTTTCGCCGGGAAAACCGTACAGAAGCAAGGCGAAGATGGCACATTCCGTCAAGTGGGCTAGCCCGCGGAGAAAGGCATGAAGAAGACCGAATGTGCCCGACGAGACGCGGAGGTGAAGGAGTTGGAGTGTCCAGGCCAGCAACCCCCGTGAGAAATTCAGGCTGAATTCTTGGCTCGAGAGGTAAAAAATCAGGGCGGCCGACGCAAGGGTTATAGCCCACCAGCCCACGGTCATTAGCTTTGTGAAGTCACCTTCCATCTTTATTCAGTTCCAGGACCTCTACGACCTTGGGCTTTGTCGGCTTTGCGCGAGCTTCAGATCTTCCGTATCCATAATATTTGGAGTAGATACGATCGAACCCCTCTACGCCGTTGAGAATGATTCCGATTATGTGATCGCGCCCCAAACTCCGGGTCGATTCCTCTATAGCTTCCCGTGGTGTTTCTCCTGCGCGAGCTACGAGCAAAGTGGCGTCGGCTTGTGCTCTGAGGACAAGGATGTCAGCAATGGGGGTCGTGGGAGGTGAATCGATCAGGATCCAACGAAAGGAACTCGAAGAAAGACCTTTGATCAATTGCGAGGGGAAGTCAGACTGGAGAAGACTGCTGCCATCCTCCACTGGCTGCCCTGCTGGCAACAAATAGAAACCCAGGGGGTCGATTCGGCGGATTGCCAGCATCGGATCACTCCCACGCTTGTAACACTCGGTCAGCCCAGGCCAGGCCTTGAGACCCAGTTTGTGGATGAGGGATGGTCGATGCACGTCGGCCTCCAACAAGAGCACTGGACGCTTTCCTTCTTCAGCGAAACCTGTGGCAAGATTCAACGCAACCGTGGACTTCCCATCCTCTGGCAGGGGACTGGTAATAAGGAGGCTTTTTAACTTCCTCGAAGCCTGTATGCTCGTGAGGCGTATCTGCACCAATCTGAACCTATCCGCACCAGCACTCCTCGGACCGGTGTGCATTACAACACGGCTCTCCGGAGGAACAGGGCTGACTTCAGTTGCGACTGGCAGATACGCATCAGCCCGCTCCAATGTCTCGATAAACTCCTCCGTGTAGCCGGAGGGCAGGTCGTCTTTTCCTATCTCTGGCTTGGCAACGTGGTCAGGCATGACAATTATCAGCTCCCATCGGTGTTCCCATCATCGGAGTGCAGGAAGAGGTTCTTCGCACTCTTCTAACCCCGCCGACAAACATAGAATTCAGTGGCGCAAACAAGCAGGCACAATGCAACCCCAGCAAACCACTCGAGCGCCTTCACCCGCGAACGCCTCCGCTCTTCAACCTTGCTCAGCAGCATCGGCACTCCAACCATCAAGGGAAAGGCAAAAATCCGCCTCAGCTCCTGTTCGTCGCGGAGCGAGTGGTCTCTGGTCTCCGCCAAGGAAGCCAGGGCCACTCCAACGGCGATCCCCACGGCTAATCCAGCCAGACTGATCTTCACATGGTCCGGACTGGAGGGCTTCATCGGCCAGCTTGGCGGGTCAATAATGCGGAATCGCTGGCCCTGTTGGCGTCTTTCCAGGCTGGTGGCCAACTCGGACTGCGTCTTTTTGCTTAACAAGTCGTCATAGTGTTGTTTTGACAGGTCGTAGTCGCGAAGCAAATCCGCGAGTTCTTGCTCACGAACAGGGGTCAGATTGAGGCGGCGCTGGTATTCGTCAATTCGGGCTGTTGTTTGCTTTGCGTCCTCCGTAGCATTCTGAATCTCCAACCGGTTTGCTTCCAACTGGCTTTTGAGTTGCGCGGTGGTTGCGTCTCTTTCTGAGGATCTGGCCGATTGGGAACCCCCCTGGACGGTTCCATCCTTCGTGGGCTCTGCCGCATGCGTCGCTGCTGCCAGCAGGGCCTCCGTCTCTTTAATTTCTTCGTCGATTTTCACCACGTCAGGATACTTTGCCGTATACCGTGCCAATAGATCGGCTTTTTCATTTCGCAGCCGAGTCAATTCCGCCTTTATCGTTTCCGTGGGACCGGCGGCCATCGTCCCCGGGGCGGGAACCCCGGCAGCAGCCAGGTTCTCATACTGGGAAAGTAAGGACTGGAGATAAGCCTGCTGTTCGCGTGCCCGACCTAGAGTAGCCATGGTGTTCTGAAGTTGCGTGTGCAACCCGGCTAGGATGGCCAGATTTCCCTGCTGCTGCTCGGGCAGTTCACCAAGGTAATGCATTTTAAAGTCCCGAACACGATTCCCCTGTTGCTTCAGTTCTGCTGCAGTAACCTCAAGCTCGTCCGCCAGAAAGTTAGTCGTCCCTGTTGACTGCTCTTCACGTGACTTCAGATTTTCACTGATGAAGAGGGTGGTGAGCTTCTTGGTTACCTCTTGAGCCGAGTGGGGGTCAGCGCCAGTGAAGGAAATCTTGAAGGCGTTTAGGTCTTGGGGCTCGGAGCCTTTCTGTAATGGTTCAAGCTCGATATTGCGCCGCATCAGCTCGACTAACTCCTCGGGAACCAGACGCTTCCTCTCGTTTGGAAATAGACCAAATTCATCTACAATCTGGAGCAGTTGAGTGCGGGAAAGAATCGCGTCGGCCATGACCAAAAGTACTTCCCTAATATCGGTGGTCGTATTGGCAGTAACGTAGCGTTCAGGTACCTGCTGGCGTTCCACAAGGATCGTGGCCTCTGACCGGTAACGGGCGGGAAGCAGCAGCGAGGTCAGACAGGCACCCAGGGCAATGACCGAAGCAGGTATGAGCACCCACCAGCGCCGTCTGATGGCCACTCTCAGAAGCTTGTTTAGAGTTACATCAAGATTCTCGTCTTGTTGGGCCAATGAACTCTACCTCCACGCGAAGATCGCCCCGCCACAGTAAGCACAAACTCAAGGAACAATAATCGTGTCGCCACTCTTCAGTTCCACGTTCTGCTCGGGGTTACGGCCTTTAATCACTTTCTTGTAATCGAAATGAAGCGTCTCGGAGGAACCGTTGTCCGTGGGTCTTATAATGTAAATCTTGCCTTCCTTGGCGAAATCCAGAAAGCCGCCCGCAATGGCGATGGCCTCTAGAACCGTGGTCGGTTTTCCCAATTCATATGATCCGGGCTTTGCGACCTTGCCGAGGACAGCGTATGTTCGACTTTTCACGTCTTGCACAATCACGGCAACTTCCGGGTTCGAGATATACTCTTTTAGCCTCTCTGCCACCATGCGCTGCACCTTGAGAGCCGTCAAACCGCTTACTTGCAACTCACCGATTAGCGGGAGTGATATCTTGCCATCGGGACGCACAGGGACAGTCCGGGAAAGCTCCGTATCCTTCCAAACATTGATCGCTAAGACGTCTGAGGGGCCGATGATGTAGTCATCATCGACATGCTTGGGGTTGGGGGCGTTAGGCTGACCGCGCGTTTTACTGCCAGCTTGGCCAACCGCACTGGCCATCTGCACGTACTGGATTCCAGCAGCTTTGCTGGAATCTGATCCTAAAGCGATGTTGATAACGAGTGAAACACAAGCCAATAGCGCCAGTCCGGCGAACCAACTCCTGACAGTCAGGGTCCACATTATGCCTCTTCGCTTTCTCTGGTCCGCGTTCATCTGATTAAAAGCTTAATCTAAAGGGAGGAATCTGTTCGCGGCCAGCTAGATTTCCGAATCAGCTTTCTCTGAGTTGATCACGAGCGCGATCGGAGTGGGATTCCGCGCCAAGGAGACTGAGACCCAAGTCGCCACTGGACTGCAAACCGAATCCAACACATTTCTGCTGTCTTCATGATTCCTCATGTCCTTCAGCGCGCCCCTCCAGGTTCCAAGTGAATTCAAATCGAGCTGCTGTGTCGCCGAAAAAGATTCGATGCCATCTCAGGGAATCTGAGCCTCAAAGTAAGTAAGGTCGAACTAGCTCTACAGATGGAAGTCCCCTGTCAATTCTCAGCACGTCGTTTCGGTCTACTTCCGGGCAGGGGATGCGCTCAACCACACTGATGTCCACTTCGACGGAGGCAGATCGTGCGAGCATTTCCACCGAAAGGACCAATCGAAAAGCACTCTTTTTGCGGACTAGTATGCCTTGAATCCCTTCCAGGGGCCCAGACTTGATCCGCACCCAGTCCCCGCATTTAAGAAATGGGTGCGGCTCAATCCGCAATGAGCTCTCGACCAAACGGCGTACAGCATCGATTTCTTCTTGTGGTATGTCCGCTGGACGCCCTGCCCAGGCCACGAGCGAGTGAACGCCTGGCGTCGTAAGGATGTTCAGCATTCGGTCGAGGCCACCTCGAATGAACACATAATTGGGGAAAAGCGGCAGGAGGAGTTCCTTGCGACGGTCCTTCCAACGGTGAATAGCACGATATTGTGGCAGGAATGCGTCGAATCCCTTGGCGGACAGGGCGTGGGAGACAATTTTTTCGCACTGATGGCGAGTGTAAAGCGCATACCAGCCGGAAGCCCAACGGCTCGCGGCGAAATTCTCGATTCTCTCTTCGATCGGCATCAGTCCCTGCCTTTCACCTTACAAAATTCGTTCCCGCATGCAAAAGCAGCAGACCAACGAGCAAAAGACCCCACTTGACAGCTCGCTTGCTCCCGGATGTCTCTCCACACCTTTCGCCCGGTTGATCGTCATCTTCGGGAACACCGTGCGAGAATTCCGGGCGATAAGTTTCCACGGACAAAAGGGTGTTGCTGCATCACAACGGCAAGGACGGTGTGACTGATATTCTCCGTTCTTGCCTCAAAGCATATCGGGCTGTTCGGTTCGCGGTAATGGACGCAAAAGTCCAGCGGGAAGCGTCTCACGCGATCTGGGGCTTTCGGCAAGATTCTCTCCTGCATCTGTTGGGCGAGAAAACTAAAGTGCCTTTCTTGCTCTCGAACGTTTTCCTCCTCGTCCGCTTTCGCAATCCCACGGTCTAATCTTCTTCTCCGGTAAGGCTTACATATTCCGTAACTATTACATAGAGCTTCGTCCCCTGGGATTACCCAGTGAAACCTCAACCCCTGTGTTTGCACCGGGGTGCGAAAGTTTACTGTTTGGCAATAGGCGTGCCTGAAGCAATTTAAGATTTGCCCGTCGCTGGCTGATAGAAGCGTTTGGAGATGGCAAATCAACGCGCCGATGGATTGCTTGAAGAGCCACACTGTTAGTTGGCGGTCTCGCTGGTTTTGCCACGGACTCAGGACGCTGTGGCTCGGGCATGGGAATGAGCCAAAAAATGAACGGGCAATCGACGTGCGCGCGAACGTTGTCTCTCTTATGCGGAAGCAACATATTAGTCAGGAGTTCTCTGCGGATCGATATAAAGCTCCGCCCTTTGACTTACAGGTCCGACCTTTCTGTAAGCCTGCGCTTCAGTTCTTAACGAGAGAGACGACCAAAAACCGCCTTTGCCCGCGTCGCCCAAGACTGTGAACGATGCGTGTCAGGGTCGTAACCTCCCCTGGTCGTCACATTTGCGTAACCTGGCTTCGCGCCATGGGTTCACGCTTAAACGATTTTACCTTCCACTTCAATCAGCCGCGGGAGCCGGATCATGTCACTCTCTGGCGGCCTGCTCCATCAATCTTCCAATCGTGCACCGGAGAGGTACGCTATCTGAGAGTTTACTTATGTTTACCCCTCAACACCAAGTGTACCGGCGTACCGGTACTTTTGTGCGAGGCATTGCCTAAACGGTGGACCACTGCTAACCTTGCGGGCTTCGGGGTGGATCGCCTGCTCAGTCCAGGTGGTTGTTCCCGCGGACGAACTCTGAAGATGACACATCACCTGTACATCCCATGCTCGAACAAACTGATAAAAGGAATCCTTGGTCGCGACTACGTGGGCATCACCATTTGCGTATCGTAACGGGCTCGTGCCCGGCACTCCCGACCGATGCGGCACGCCGCCTCCACTCACCTAACCAAAGTGTGAGAAGCCAAGTGTGAGGGATTCTCAAATACCCCGCTGCGGTGCCCAGCTTGACGCACTTGTTAGCAATTATCAAACATCAGCTTGAATCATTCCTCTGCATTCGTCTCTACTGTAGATTCTGTAGAGGCACCTGGAGATTCAGGCGCTCCAGGGACTGTCGAATACTCATTCCGCAACATTTACTGCCGGGCCGATCCGATCACGTAACCGCACCCCGACAAAACACCTCGGCAGCCCCGTGCTTGATCATTGCATTAGGTACTACCACGCTTACCTCAACCTAGCTACCTAGCTCGCCCAAATCCTTCCCTCGAAACAATACTCCCGAGCAGCCGATGTTTTTCGTGACACGCCTACGCCACTTGATGGCACCGTTTACTCGATAACTCATTGGGATTTGGAGTCCGAAGCGCTGAACCCTCTCCTTGCCAGCCAATGTTATATCGCCTCCCGCATGCAACATGGCTCGAATCAACCCGCATTGAATTCTCTTCTCGGGAAAGAAACCTTCGATTATCGAGTTGAATCCGCCAGGATACCTAACCGCGGGGAGTGCTACAATGGCCCAAGGGTGCCATTCGAATAGCACCATGTGGTGCTATCTCACGACCAGGTTCTCACCACGGTCTTTTCACGGTGAAAATAAAGCAGGATCCATCCTCTCAGAGCAAGTTAGATGTTGTACGCGGAAAAAAGATTCAGCTGTGGGGCCGTTGGTCAGCGGGGATAACGGGCATGTCACATTGAGACAAGTTGTCAGTCCATGGTCTGTTGAAAAGAATGTGGGGGCCAGGACTAGTCCTTGTTGATCCACTTATGATCAATGGCGTGGGCTTGATCCGACCAGGCCCCCACGCATGCACTGTGCAGGCGAACTCGATCGTAATGGTCCACGTAGCGCCCGACCAGACGGCAAGCATCGTCGATCCAAAGGGGGGCGCCGGGGCGGACACACTTGCCTTTCAGCGATTGATGCCACCTCTCGATTTTGCCGTTCGACTGCGCGTAGAACGGCGAAGTTCGGACGTGTGTTATACCGCAGATGTGGATGAACTCCTTGAAGTCGCGCGCGGCGAACTGGGGCCCGTTGTCGGAGCGGGAACGTCCAGGGCCACGCCGTCGACTGCCATCGTATTTCCTGGCGATCAGCTCGCGATGCCAAGGCAGGAGCGTCTCCGGAGTGACGGTGGTAGTCAATTCATGAAGCACGCGCCAGCCCAGTTTCTTGGTATCCCGCGCGGATCGCGGCGCCATGGCGCAAAAAACCAGTGGGCCAGGCCTGCATATTGGGTTTGCTGATTTGGTTGAAAAAGGAAGAGGCAACTTAGGAACCTCCGGCCAGGCACACCAAACTTGAGCGCCGAGTCGATGTCCTGCGTCGCCCGCCGGGATTAAAGACCCACCAGCTGGAGCCGTTGCTGCCCTGCAATTGGAAGCCGCCGACCCTGAACTCCAGCTGAGTGATGATCCCACGCAAGGACTTCCCCCATCAAAGCAGCCTGCTCCTCAACGATCATGCCAGGTTTGTGGTATCCCTTCCCATCCTGCTCCCTGGTAGGAGGTCACGCCTGTAGCGTCACCTGCGCATGTAGCTCGCTTAACGCTTGCGTTACACCCGTGCGCTACGCGGCCATGGGGTAGTGTCCCAATTAGAATGTGGGGCCGCCTCTCCTCGCGACATGGCGGGACGGGACGGCCAGGCCGCGGCAAGCCCCGGCCCTACGTCGCATATTAGGGCACCAGCGGCCATGGGGGGAATGGACAAAAAGCAAGGCTTTCATGATATGGTGGAGTTCACATTTCGTTTTTCGTGCAAGCAAAAGAGTTTGCTGGCGAACCCGATGGTTCAAAAGAAACAAGATGACGCTACATTTGGCCGGCCGCCTATTACCTCCGAAACTCGAAAAAAGATCAGTCAGATTAACTGGGAAGTGATAAGCCCGAAGCTCCTCCGTGTGGCTTGCGCATTGGTCTTAGCAGGCATGTTGGTGGCAGGGCTCTGGCCCTTTCACTCCCCCAGGAATCAGGTGACATGGGTCGCGGGCGGCAACGGCCTGCACTTTGGCCGTCATGCGACAATACTCAGTTCCGCCGAGTTCAAGCCACCCGATGTGCCTGCGGACGCCCCATGCAGCCTGGAAATCTGGTTCGAGCCTGCTAATCCTTGGTCCTCGGGCACTCTCTTCTCTTTCTATGCTCCACCCAACAGTCGACGATTCTCGCTGCGCCAATCCAATGGCTACCTGGCCCTGCGGAGTGATACGCGCGAGAGGCGTTATAGAGCCCTAACCACCACACTGGATGTAGAAGAACTTTTCCGCCAGAGGATGCCATCGTTCCTAACGGTTACGTCAAAGGGAGGGCAGACGTCAGTCTATATTGATGGCGCGCTGGCCCGAACGGCCCCCAAGTTTCCGCTCTCCAGCCAGGATTTTGACGGCGAGCTGGTAATCGCCAACTCGCCCAGAGTAGAAAATAGCTGGTCAGGTCTTTTGCGGGGGCTTGCCTTCTATAACGAAGATCTCTCTCCGGCGCAGGTCGTTCACCACTATGAGACATGGATAGAAAGGGGACGACCCGACGTTTCCGAGAATGACCGTGCCGTGGCGCTATATTTGTTTGATGAACGCGCAGGTCGTGTCATTCATAACCAAGTGACCTCGGGAAGCGACTTGTATATTCCAGACCGTTACCTGGTTTTAGATCAGGCATTCCTGCGCCCCTTCTGGGAGGAATTCGATCTAACTTGGGGCTATTGGGATGCGGTGCTGGTCAATATTGCGGGTTTTGTTCCTTTCGGGTTCCTTTTCTGCGCCTACTTTTCGCTGGCCGGACGGATCAAAAGGACGGCACTGGTCACAATCCTTCTAGGGTTCACAGTCAGCCTTACGATCGAATGTCTTCAGGCATTCCTGCCGACGCGGGATTCAGGCACCACAGATCTCATCACAAATACCTTGGGCACTTGTTTCGGGGTTTGGTTGTATCGATTGAACCTTCGGCGAGTGCTGTTCGCTAGAATCTGGACACACCTTGCGGGAACTACAGCGAAGGGTTCACCCACGACACACATGAACTGACCAACGCCCCGGGTGCAGCCTAACCCTGAGGGCCCCCCAGGTGTAGATGTACCCTGCTTAACGCTTACGGTACAAGGCCCCTGAGAGCTTCAATGGCTCGTGACCGCTGTAGAGTGTCGTCGACCACCAGCCACCGCCCCACATTGCTGAAGGCCCAAAACGCCGCGCCAGTCAAGTCCGCCCCGGTGTAGAAGAGCAGCAGTTCTGCCGGTTTGATGACGACAGTGTCTAAAGTTCATCCAAACTGCATTTCGGCGTCGCGTATTTAAGGCTTCTGCGAATTGAGCCAAGCGTAACCCACTGTGGCAAAGGTCGCAACAAGAAACAAGATACTGCCGTGCAAAAACGTCAAAGGCCCCATGATGGGTCCAGGGGTGGAGGCCAACGAATGCCAAGACCAGAAGACGTTCACTATCCTCCAGATCACGGCGATGACCAAGCAAGCGATTCCCAGCCAGTAGCTCCAACGCGCGATCAGTTTTTCCATAGCAATCTCCTGACGATGAATTTCCGATTGGACCGACCAAGGGAAAATCGACTACGCACGATGTACTTCGGCGGCGGAAGCCCCTCAACTGGAATTTCCATTATCAGTCTCCGGCCCGAACGCTACGATACATCTGACCGCTCCCGAAGGCAATGGATTAATTTTGACCGGCAGAACTCACTTACGGTGACAAATTCGGTACAGCCTAAAACGCCAAAATAGCCATTTTCGGCAGTATTGTCTTGCGAGTGCCCAAGCCTACTTCCTACAGCCTGAAGCAGGTGTTTTACAACTCCCTTCGGCCGGAACAAGCGGCGGATGAGTTGCGCAAGGCGGGTGCGGGGCAAGGGCAGCTGACGCTCACACACCTTGGGCGGTTTTGAGTGCAACGGTTCCGATGAACTGGAAATGAGTTGGCCTTGGAGCCCATTCCGTGGCCACATCGGCTGAATGGGGGAATCCGGCTCTTTGGGAGTGGCGTTGTCTCCAAGGAAGCGAGGGACGCAAGGGGCCAAGAGAGATCCTACCGTTTGTTAAGATCCCTTTCGCAACGAATGCGCATCCACTCCAGGTCGACCCTGGCATCGGCTTTCTCCGCGCTTTGGAGGGCTTCAGCTTTGTCAGCGGCCATGCCTTGCCAGACAACCCATTCGTGGGCTCCCGGCCGGTCTTGGGCAGCTGGGCCCGAGACGGCTTCGATATCGCCGTTGACTAACGCAATGACTTTCCAGTTGGCCATGTGGTTGCCGATATTCCTTCCGACGTATTTTAACAGAGTCAGGAAGGGTCGGAAGATGGATGTGCGCCCGTCTGCGGTATGACAAATTGTTAACAGGATTGGCGAGGTCCGGCTGCCCGGCAGACCAGCTTGCGAGCGAATGGCTGGGCCGCTTCTGCGCAGGGGTGGGTTTGCCCTGCTCACTTCGAATGGGACTACTATGTATCCGCACGTGCCCGAGCAACATCATAAGAAGTGCGTCCAAGTCTTCGGCGAATCGAAAGAACGGTCCCGGGAACACCGAGGAAGAGGTGCACTATGGAAAAGATGACCTGGTTTGTTATTGCAGTCCTCCTTGCCCTGGCGATCGCCGTTCCTTTGCTGAAGGCCAGAGCCGGCAGCAGGGGTCCCGAACCTGGACAGCCTGCGCCGGACTTCACGCTCAATTCGCAGGAAGGTAAGCCCTTGAGCCTTCACGATTTCAAGGGCAAATGGGTTGTGCTGTATTTTTATCCGAAGGATTTCACCAGCGGCTGCACTGTCGAAGCGCACAACTTCCAGCGCGATATCGCGCAATACGAACAGAAAAACGCCGTCATTCTCGGTATCAGCATGCAAGATGAAGAATCCCATCAGAAGTTCTGCACCAAGGAAGGCCTAAGCTTCAAACTTCTCGCCGACACCAAACACAAGGTTTCTTCAGCCTATGATTCTGTGATGAATCTCGGTGTCGCGGAGCTCTCTGCGCGCCACACGTTTTTGATCGACCCCAGCGGCGTGGTCCGCAAAGTCTGGCTTGACGTCAACCCCGGCAAACACAGCGAAGAAGTCCTCGCCGCCCTCACCGACTTGCAAAAATCGCCTTAGCTCACAAATTGCTCTTAGCAGCAAGGCATCCCAGTTCTTGAGCGAGGTCCAGATGCAGCCGCTCAAACGGAGCCCGCCAGCGCAGACCGCCTCTGCCGTGGCGCAAAGAGCATCAACCACGCCTTGCCCATGGCAAGCCTCATGGACTGCCTTCTATTTCCATAAAGCGCACTAGAGGTTCTTTTTCCATCGGCAATCTCGAAATCTAATTAGGCCGCAGTGTTTCCTTTGCCGGTTCGCTCCGGTCACTCAAAGTATCAAAAAATCTTGTCTAACATCTCCTCGGTTGTCCACACGTGATCTGATTCCCGCTTCCGAGGCGGGCGTCACCGGCAAGGTCTTGTGAATCCGGCAGAAATTGTAATGCATGAAGTGAAGGGCTACTTGATGGGCGTGGTTCTCAACGTTCTTCGAGAATGCGTTCGTCAGTCGAGTGAAGCAGCGCATCCCCATTTTCATCGTGAGGTTCTGGCGCTCGACAGAGATCGTAGAAACGTGGTCGGTAAGATCGAGTTGACAGACGAAGTCACCGGGGGAACTCTTTTTGATTTCACCTGAAACGACGCCATGCACCTGTCACTGTTGCTCGCGTGGTTCACCGTAGATCTGGAGCCAGTCGAGGAAGGCCATTACGACCTTGGGGTCGAACTGCGTACCAGAGCAACGGCGTAATTCGTCAAGGGCATCCTCGAAAGTGCGGGCACTCTTGTAAGGCAGGTCGGAAACCATATCCTCGAAACACTCAGCCACACCCACGATTCGCGCTCCCAGGGGAATCTCGTCCCCAGCCAGGCCGTCTGGGTAACCCTTGCCGTCGTATCGCTCGTGGTGGTGACGCACGATGCGCCCAATAGCCTTCATTTTCAAAGGTTCCAACATCCTCTCGCCCCTGGCCGCATGGCTCTTCATGATCTCGAACTCGTCCGCCGTCAGCAGCGCGGGCTTGTTGAGCACGTGCAAAGGCAGGTCGACCTTACCGATATCGTGAACGAGGCCCGCCAATCGGATTTCTTCGATGTCTGCCTCGGATAATCCCGCCTGCCTTGCGATCTGGATTGCCAGCCAGGAAACCCGCTGATGGTGGCCTCTCGGATAGGGGCCATCGGCTTCAACTAAGAAACCGAAGGTGGGGGGCAGGCCGAACAGCGGCTTCATCTGCTCGAACCGTTGCCGGTACTGGCTGAAGGTGTGGGGGCCAGTGCATAACATCTTTTTCATCGCCACTCCCAGATCCGCCTCTTCCAGCAGTTGCTGATCACGTTCCGCATCGCCTGCCGTGGCGCTCGGGCGAACCCGTCTTCTGCGCCTGAAGGTCAAGTTTGTTTAAGTAAGCCTCCCGTTGTCGGCTCGCTCCCATGATGACTGCTGCCAGCAAGAAGACTTAACCGATGACTAGCAAATCAATCCAGGCCGTCTGCTCCTCCCTTGGCCGTGATGGGCACTGAAAGCGCGAGCCTCGCCGGTCTTCCCCAAGGAGCGATTTGGATTGTATCCATATAGTCACGAGTATTCAATAGTACTTAAGTAGCGTATCGCAATTGCTATTACCTGAAGCTTGATGCAGGCCCAAAACGCGGAGGCTCCGCTGCATTTGCTCACTACGGCGTCGGTTGGGGGCCCACACGAATGCGGCGTTTACAGCTTTGGTAGGCCAAGACGCGCGAGGCTGTCTTGAAGGAGTCTAATGTCGAATCGCATCCCGTGCCGTAGTAGGTCTGTGTAAGCTTGGCGCAAATCTGAGACGAGGCCCGTCCGCGCGCCCGCCGTCTCGCATGCCCCCTTGGCGCCAGAGCAAAGGATTTCATTCCCCCCGATCCCAAGGGCTCGCCCATCGCTATTCGCCGGCGCCCGGGGATTGTCAACTCCGCAAATTACTGTAAGCAGGGCTTTCACTTCCTGCGTGCTTTTGGCTTGCTCCAAACTCAGGCCGCTGGGACTGAATAGAAAAGCTGCCCGTGCTCTTCCATGTGGCAATAAGCACAAAGGGTCTCGAGATTCCCAAGCGTGCTATCTCCCTGCTGGCTTCTTTTGCTTTTTTGGTGACAACACGATTAGCGACAGGGTCAAGGATTTCATGGCGCGGAAACTCCAAGAGATCATCCGCCCTGATTCACCTGCGACCGCGGATTGCGAAGATTCGAAATCACTGTCCGTACGCCAGTTGACTTTCTGGGCCTGAAATGTTATACTAACCAGTGGTTAAGATGATAGGACGATCCGAAATCTTGGATTCGATCAGGAACAGCTGGCCCCCCTGGGCCCCGCTGCTGGATCAAGCCATCCTGTTTAAACCTTCTCGCCTCGAACCCATCGAATTCCGCTACCTGCGAGAACGGGCTTCATGGAAAGCTTCAGATGCCGTGCACGCGCTGGGAGTCTCCTCGAATGTCACGATCTCCCGGTGGGAGACTGGAGCTCGCCGCATCCCCCTCCCTACCGAAAGACTATTCCGGTTGCTCGTGGCAGGCATATTGACGAATTTACCCTTGCGGTCCCTGGCGGAACAGTTGAAAACACCCTGGCGACAGACCCGCGCTTCACTTAGAATCTGCCTCAATCCCGATGAGAGCCGTTATGAGTACAGATGGGCGAGCCCACCCCGCAAGCTCCCCCCGGCGATGCAGCGTCTGTTCTGGGATACGGACGTGCACGAGCTCGACCTGGCGCGCCACACGAATTACATCATCACCCGTGTTCTCGAAAAAGGTGATCTCGAGGAATGGAACTGGCTACGCTGGACCTACGGCGAGGCGCGCATTGCGCGCGTAACCAGGGAAAACCGCAAGCTCAATCGGCAGACGGCCCACCTATGGCAAAACATACTGCTCACCCACGCGAGAGCCGGCTAGCATTCCCGGTCGTCCTCCCGGATCGAGTTCTGAAGTTATGGGCATCGCTTTCTGCCCTTCCCGCGCTCGGCTCCTTCTATCTTGCCGGGGGTAGTGGACTGGCTCTCCACTTGGGCCATCGCCGGTCGAACGATTTGGACTTCTTCTCAAGGCGTTCCTTCAGGCCCGAGTTGCTGGCCCGCCGCCTTGCTGTCATCGCCAGTCCAGAGCACTTGAGTATAGGTGAAGGAAGCGTTGAGTGCTGGATGGCAGGCTTCAAGACTCAGTTCCTCTATTACCCGTATCGTCTCTTGCGCCCGCTGCATAATACGAAGTACGGCTCGCTTGCAGATCCACACGACATCGCACTGATGAAGCTTATCGCCATCGGGCAACGCGGCAGCAAGCGGGATTTCGTTGACTTGGCCTGCTTCCTCAGGAAGTTTCCGAATGTCACTCTGGGCGAACTGCTGAAACTCCTGCCGCGAAAGTATGGCAGCATGAACCGCGCCCATCTGGTGCGCGCCCTAACTTACTTCGCGGATGCAGAGTCGGATCCAATGACACGCATGCGATGGTCCCTGAAGTGGGATGAGGTCGAAAGGCAGTTGGAGGAGGCTGTCAAAAACCTCTTCCGTTAAGCTGTCGCCCAAGCAGGTCCAAGAGGTTCGGCCCTTCATGCACGCCCACGAGAAGATCAACGTCACTACCCGGTGGGCCCTTGGCGGGCGCTTCCGAGATCGAGGTGTAATCGTATCGCACGACGCGCTTAGCGCAGTGCCAGAGCAGAGGATTTCATTCCGCCCCGACCTCAAGGGCTCGCCCATCGCCATTCCCTCTGCTTCCCGTCGCCTATCCTGCTGGCAGGGACAGCAATTCAATCCGTCGCAGCATGGCCCCGAAGAGCCCCCGCGTCAGATGGCTCTCGGCCAGCAGCAACCACTAATAGCGGGCGTGTTTCACCAGGCGCCCGCCCGTCTTCACGAGCCGTTGTTTTGTCCCTGCCCAGGAGTGCACACGAGGGCGGATCGCTTGCTGGGAACAAAGGAAGAATTTACCATTCAGTGGTAAGTAGTGTCTTGACTGGTTGTCTCACTTCAAGGGCCCACACCAGAAACGCACAATCAAGCTTGCCTTGAGTTCCTTCTTAGGGATGTTGACGTGGGGCTGTTGAGAGCTAAAACGGAAATCGCGCCTTACTGCTTACCGCCTGCTACTTTTGCACTCGGCCCCGATGATTTAAGGAGTAATGGTACTTTAGTAGCCTTGAGTTAGTCTGAGAACAGCGCTACGAATAGAGTGTTGCATGCGAGATTCTGCAGGAACTCGAGGTAGCGCCAGACGAGGTCAGACTTAGGTCGTCGGCCGGTTCCACCCCGACACCCAGGAGCTCATTGGTCTGCGACATTCAACGCTGTTTGGAACGCATCATTTGACTTGGAGGTCACTTTGAACTGTCTTCGTTTGGGGATCCGGTTTCCGGTGGAATTTCCCGTAAAGGTACAATGGAAAGGCGGGCCAGGAAAGGTACATCGGATGCAAGGCGACATTATAACAATGAGCGGGAACGGAGTGTTCATGCGGCTGCCCTCTCAGCTAAGCCCGAACACGAGGATTACCTTAACGGTGAGTCTACCCACCGACATTACAAGAATTCCGCTTAAGCTCTTCTGCCAAGCCCGTGTGGTAGGCCAGAAGGAGGTCAGAACCTATCCCTTCGGCATAGGCGCGGTCATCGACGATTACCACATCCGACCGGCACGTCAGTCAGCATAAGTGACCTCAACCTAACTTGACACTATGCGCTAGAAACGGGTCCTGAGGCCTGCTCCTGTCCGGCCTCAATAGTGCGCTGGGGCGACTGCTATGATCTAGACGGACCCTTCAGCGAGCAGCCGTCGAAGTGGGACGCGAAGCCGAGTCAGGCCACGCAATCACTGAGGCTGTCTTGAATGGCGGTGGTCTAAAAGTAGGATGCCGGTCCCTGTGATCGGAAATGCATATTCAAACGCTGCCCGCCGGACCAAATCGAAACCATCAAGACAGAGCGGCATCATTCAGCCTGCATCAATCACGGAGAAGATGGTCATAGGTCACTCTCCGAGCAGCCAACACGTCCATATACCAAAATGAGTCACTACCCAATACCAAGGGTAGGTACTCCGCTTCCAAGCCCATCTCCTCCTCACCTTCCAGCCCGCCGCGCTGCACGTTGCGGAACTGTGACTTCCCAAGCCAGAGCCAGGGGCCCCTGACAGAATACGCGCTTCCGCGAGCACCGCTGGGCGCCCCGCCTTGGCGGCAGGCCGGTACTCACGTACTATTGCCTATGGTGTATATTCCCTCTAAGCTGCAGAAGACGCTGAAGGGTGGAACGGCATCGGCCCGGGCCGAAATGGCTCCGGGCGCGACCGTGGCTCCGGCAGAAATGGAAACTTGAGTGAGGTGAACGATGTTCCTGGCCGCCCTAATCCTGATCCTCTCTACCGCGTTCTTCTTCCTCTATACCCAGGTCACTTGCCAACGCATCCTGCGCCGGCAATTCGAGCGAGAGTACTTCCTAGCCATTGTCAATGCTGGCGGCCTGGAGTTCCCTGCAGTGCGCCAGATGTTGGAAGAATTCAACGCGCCCGTCGACTACCCCCGGCTGCGCATGATGCTCAAGCGCGATTTCCTGGCACTTACTTACCTGCTCAAGAATGCCGTCAACGTGGACCAGCGCTATTCGGGTAAAGAGCGGTTATTGGTGTTCTACTTCCGCCTGATCTTCGCTTCCCTAATCACCCGGCATTGGCTCCAAGTGCGCGAAGAACCGGCCATCCTGAAGCTGACGGCGATTCTGCAGTACTTCGCTAACGTGGTGGGCCAGCACGTGAGCACCGTCCGCTTCGCCAACTGGCCGCCGCCGACTACGTCCTAGGTCTTTAATCCTCGTTCTGGCGCTGTTCCACCTATGCAGCGCAACTCTTCGCCGGTCACCCGCCATCCCGGCGCTATGCGAGGCTCCGGCCGGATGGAGGGCAGTTTAATCTGGATGAGGTTCTTAGCAGGGACAACGGCGCATTCGGAAGTAATCCCAGAATCGCGTTGTCCCTGACACAGTTTTGAATTTCTTAACGTGCAGAGGCGCACTATGTCCTATGAACAGGAGGAAGAAGGTCCAAAGTCAAACGAACGCAAGGAGGTCCGCTGGAACATCCCCATTCCTGTTTCCGTTAAAGGCGTGCGGAGGGACGGCACGGAGTTCAACGAAGAAACCATCACAACCAACGTCAGCGCCTCAGGAATGTCCCTTCCCCTGACCTTGGAGTTACGCAAGGGTGATCAGGTTACGATCACGGCCCCGGAGGAAAAATTCGAGTCATCGGCAACCGTCCGTTGGGTGAGCGCCTTGGGCCCCGGCATGAACCGCATTAGCATAAACTTCCCGAAAAGCGCAAGATTCACCCGGGAATCTGCCGCGAAAAAGTATGTTTATGACTATTATAGGGGAGAGTGGGTCGGGTATATTTTCGACAACATCTACTACAACACGAAGCACGAGCCCTTTGGAAAGATTGAGAATAACAAGATTGTATCGCTGGACTCCGGAGCGGTCCTCTTCAATCTAAGGGCGGGTCGTGCCTATGATACACGCGGGAATTGTATCGGACATATCATCTAGCCAGGGTTTCCATTTTGGCATCCTGAGCCACAGCAGCATACAACTCATCGGCTCGTTCGCAACCGCAATTTTGCACTCCAGACGCCAGCGCGCGATCAGGCAGCTAGGTGTGCGCCTTCGGGGCGGAGTTAACCGGCACCTTGACGCGTTTCCCATATGATTTCTCGAACACCTCGCCGTCCCCCTGTGATCGGAAATGCAGTTTCGTAGCCTGCCCGCGGGACCAAATCGAAACGATCCAGCCATTACTTTTCGCTAGGTGGCGAGCGTGTAATACGTGGGGAGTTTCCTGTCAAACGGTGATAGACCGGTGTGGAATTCAAGGAGCGCGTCCATGAGCATTGCGGCGGCTTCAGAAACCTCCTTGACATGGGCGTTATTCAGTGGATAATGGAAAGCAGTTAGGACACTTCCTGTTGAAAGTTGGCTCATCGCTGGAGGATTCAGTGGTGAGCCATATTCATTCCGTGTCATCCGACCGAGGGCGCACTAGTCTTTCCGGAGTCTCTGAGTTTGGCTGTCACGTCGTCTTAGGCTCTTTCCACTTTCCGTTGTTTAGCGTGGGGCGGGAGGTATGGTAGAAACGGATCGAGTTGGAGTCTCCACCGGCAGGTGGTGGCGAAGGTGGAGCATCATGCGGGGGAGTTGTTCCCGAGAGTGGCCTTCATCGTGACTAACATGAGCCTGTCGAGCCGGGCCGTAGTGCGCTTCTACAACAAGCGCGGGACCGCCGAGCAGTGGATCAAGGAAGGTAAGCAGGCGGTGAGGATGACACGGTTGAGCTGCCCCCGCTTTTGGTCGAACGAGGTACGGCTCTGGCTGAGCGTGATCGTCTACAACCTGGGCAACCTGTGGCGGCGGTTGGTACTGCCGAAGAGGATCGACAACTGGTCGCTCACCAGCTTGCAACCGCGACGGGTGAAGACCGGCGGGCGTCTGGTGAAACATGCCCGCTATTATTGGTTGCTCTTGGCGGAGAGTCATCTGACGAGACGGTCGTTTGGCAGGATGCTCCAGCGGATAGCCGGGCTGTCCGTTCCGGCGGGATAGCCGAGGCTGTGGCAGCCGAGAAATCGATCCAGAGCCGGAGGGGACGGAGAGGTGTCTGACGAAACCGGACGGTAAGGCCGCGGTCAGCCGTTTAGAGACTCACGCTGCGGCAGCCCTTGCCCTGTCCTGCGCCGCTGGACCCAGGCAACGAACAAATGGGGCGCTGGAAGCCCGCGGAGGGTGTATAGTGTGGGGCAGTTCGGAGCTAAAATGGAAAAACCGGGCCAATCTGGAGGAGGATTGTATTCTTATGAATATCGCGGTCATTGGAACCGGGTACATAGGGCTTATCACCGCCGCGGGCTTGGCTGAAATTGGCCATCGGGTCATCTGTGTTGACGACGATGCGCGGAAGATTGAGCTCTTAAACCGGGGTGGAATCCCGGTCTACGAGCCCATCCTGGGAGACTTGGTCAAGCGGAACCAGCTGGCGAAGCGGCTCGAGTTCAATTCTCAAATCGAAGACGCCGTGGCCAAGTGCCAGGTCATCTTTATCTGCGTGGGGACTCCACCCCTCGAAAGTGGTGAAGCGGACCTTTCCTCCGTGGAGTTGGTGGCGCGAAGAATCTCCGCACATGCCCGTGGCTACCTCCTGGTCATTGAAAAAAGCACGGTGCCCGTTCAGACCGACCGCCGGCCTCAGAGGTACTTCTGCGGCTCGCAACTGATATAACTAGCCTATCAGTCTTCTTGCCTCTCCTCAAGCAAATTCCCCCGTAACGCCGGTGCTTCTCTTAGCTCCTGCGTGCGGCTGCGCCCGGAGCGCACGAGCCGGGTTTGGAGCTACGACTATGTGGGCGCGGTGACGCACCACGGCAGGAGGTTACGCTTGTTGACGATGATCATGGGGAGGCTCTCAAAGACTTCTTCCGCTAAGCTGGTACCCAACCTGGTCCTTGAGGTTCGGCCCTTCTTCTACGTCCACCAGAAGATCAACGCCACTACCTGCTGGGGCCTCGCCGGGCGCTTCCGAGATCAACGTATAATCGTCTCACACGACGTGCTTAGCGCCAGAGCAGAGGATAGCATTCCGCCCCGGCCTCAAAGGCTGGTCCATCGCCATTTGCCGGCGACCGCAGATTGTCAAATCTGGAATTTTCTGCAGGCAGGCTCTTCGCTTCACACGTGGCTTGGGCTTGCTGCACACTCTCGCTGCTGAGACACCCATCGAATGAGCGCTTTCTGCGCTATTGCGGACTGACGCGCAAACCCAACGTCCTGTCCTTACGTGCCTTTGCCGGAATCTTTTGCCACGGAGCGTCTCGCGCGGGTCGTCAGCGGACTACTAAACAAGCTCGCGGGAGTGTCTTGATAACCTCGCCGCCAATGGCTCGACTGTTCCTTGAAAAACTCCCATACCATGTTAAACTTAAAGTGGGATTTTGAAGGCCATGATGGGGAGGAACCATGAACACTAAACGCACTCATATAGTTATTCCTGAGCAGTTGGTGGCTCGAATGGACATCATCGTAGGCAAACGAGGCCGTAGCAAATTCCTGACCCAAGCCGCTGAAAAAGAGCTGATGCGGCTGCGCCAGCTCAAGGCCATTGAAGGTGCTGCTGGCTCCTGGAAAGACAAGGATCATCCCGAACTGCAACACGGCGCAGCAAAATGGGTGGACAAGCTGCGCCGGGAAGACGAGAAGCGCTTTCAGATCGTGATGGCTCGCTAACATGGTCTCCTACCTTCTCGATACGAGTGTCATTATTGACGCTTTGAACGGCAAGCGAGAGCGGGACCAGTTCTTCAAAGAACTTTTGCAACAAGGTCACCTGCTGGCCTGCTGTTCGATCAACGTGACCGAGGTCTACGCTGGTCTCCGATCCCATGAGGAAACTCGGACCAGGGAGCTGCTGGAGAGCTTGCAGTACTTCCCCATTAGCTGGCCAGTCGCCCGTTTGGCGGGCCTGCTGAAGCGTGACTACGGCCGCAAAGGCATTACCCTGGCGACCACCGACGCTACTATTGCGGCGGTCACCATCCACCACGAACTCACTCTCATCACCGATAATCTCAAACGCTACCCGATGAAGGAACTCAGTCTTTACCCTCTGACCTGATCCCACCCGTGAGCGAGGCATGCTGAAACACGGCCCGCTATAACTGGCTGGTGCCGGCTGAGAGCCATCTCACACGCCGACTCTTCCAAGACATGGTTAGGGCCCATCGCGTCGCTGCCCTGACCCACCGGGCAGGCGCTTCACGCTGTGGACGTTCTCCTTTGACCTCCTCAGACTCGCCAGAGGCCTGCCAACTCTGCTCTATCAAGTCGCACCGACGGCTTTTTCATTGTTTTTCGGGGCGCCACTTCTCTTCCTCATCGTGGCGCTTCTGGCAATCTGCATTCCACGAGCCGGGCGACCAAAGTCGATCCCATGGAGGCGCTGCGGTACGAAAGCAGTGGTCATCGGAGAAGTTCGACGCCAGCTCTTTGAGCAGCAGCGCGCATCCTGTCGTCGAGTGTCGCCAGGGGCAGGTTGCGCCGGAGCGCCAATTCAAAGTACGCGGCATCGTAAGCCGTCAACCCGAACTGGCGAGCGACGGCAATCAACGCGGAGGGGGTGGTCGGGCTGACTTCCAAGAACGCGGCAAGGCGTTCGATATCGCTGACGTGAGAAGACACAAGCTGCGCGGAGGCTCGGCCCCGGCGTTCCGCCGTTATCAGAGCGTTCGAGACCTCGTAGTACCAAAGGTCGGGGACGACCCCGATCGTGCCCGATTGAAGGATGTGGAGAGCGCGGAGGGATACGGGTGGCACTGGCGCGTCCACCATCCAACCTATCGCAGTTGATGCATCAAGGACCAGACTGTTCAAAATCGCCTCCCCCCTTCGATCAGATTCTTGATCGTGACACCTTGGGGAAGTCTTATCCGGGGGCGGTTCATGATGGAGTCAAAGATTTCTTTTAGGGTCCGTCCGCGCTCGGCAGGCATTGGAACTAGGCGCGCTTGCTCTTTTCCACGGCGGGTGATAACGATCTCTTCTCCCTTCGATGCCCGCTCAACAAGTTGCGAGAGCTTCTGCTTCGCTTCGAAAATTCCCACTGTCATCTTACCGAACCTCCTAGATGACGAATCGTCTAACAAGATGATTTTCCAATCCAAATGGTCAGAAGTCAAGCGATGGTGTTACCCCCTTGGCAACTTGCTTCTTTTCACAAAGTATAGTTTCCATTCTCGGCTCGGGGAGAAGGAATGAGCATCTTACTTCAAGACTTGCACCACGGCTCACGCAAGTTGGCGGGGAATCCCGGCTTCACGGCGGTGGCAGTCGTCCCGCTTGCCCTCCGCAACGCCGCCAACACAGTCCACTTCAGCGTCGTTGATGCCTTCTGCCTACGCTCGCTTCCTGTCTCCTCTTGCACTTGCGATGCAGACCGGACAGCGGTAATGGCAGTCCGCAAGCCCCCTCGCTTCCCTTGGCAGGTTGAGTTTATTCATGAAGTTGCTGACCCATCTCCTGTTCTTGGAGATGCACTTAGTCTTCACTTCGCACGTAGCTTGGACTTGCTGCACACTCTGGCGGCTGGGACTGGATAGGAAAGCTGCCCGTGCTCAGCCATGTGGCAATAAGCACAGAGGCTCACGAGATTCTCGAGACAATCATTGCCCCGCTGGCTCCTCTTGATCTTGTGATGCACCTGGAGATTTTCCAGCGCCCCGTACTTCTGACACCGCCATCCGTCCCGTTCGAGCACCCGCTTCATCAAACGCCAATACACCTGCCGTCCGAGTTTAATCGGTTTGACTTTTTGCAACATCCCCCGACAGTCTCCAATTCCTCCTCCCGCTCTTGACCCGCAAGGCGCGCTTGGTATCCCGGTGGCAGCAACTTGACGAGATGATGAATCAGCATCAGGATCTCTTCCGGTGTTGACTCTTCTGTTCGCCCCGCCAGAAAATCTGCACACACCAGTTCCAGACAGTATCCCCGCGAGCGTTCCGTCCCCACCATGCGCGTCGCCACCAAGAGCGCCCTCTCCACCGTCGGCAACCGGCTCTCGTACAGCTTGAAATAAACCATCTCGTAGGGCTCGTAATCCTCCCCCGTCAGGTGCTTGTAGACCTCCCGCTTCAGTTCCTGCTTGCTCGATTGCTTCGCTTTGTCCAGCCAGGCTGCACTGTTGAACCCCCGGCCCTCATGGCGCGCCACCTTCGCCAGTTCCAACGCCTTCGCCCACCCTAGGTCCTCAATCTCCGGTGTCGGAATCTGCCTCAGATGATCGTGGATCGACATCAGGTAGTACGCCTTGCGCCGGCAGTCCGGAAACTTCGCTTCCAGATAACACAGGTGCTTCCCCAGCTCCGCAAACTTCTGGTCCTTGTGCTCCTCCATCCGCTGCTCCCAGCGCAGGATCTCCTCAATCCGCCCCAGCACCTGCATAGGGGGCAGACTCCGGAATCAAGAACGTCGCCGCCCGGCAGGGCTTAGGCGCGTGGCTGGCGGGTTCGAAGCGCACGACCCGGGCCTGATAGATCCCTTCGACCAGGGGAATTCTTTTGCTCGGCTGGCTGAGGCCTTGAATTCTGGTTCGCATCATGAACTCCTTTCGGAAACGGGGATCGAGATTGGAGGGTGCGGCGCAGCAGGGGAATCTGCCGGGGCGGCAGGGACCAGGGAGGAAGCCCTTCGAGGGAACAGAGGGCGATGCCGTAGGCCTTGCGGAGGGCGCGGTTGACGGCGCGGGTTTCGGCCATGCGCATTTCAGCGTGGTTGAAGATCAGGGGAGAAACGTTGCCGGGATGGGCGTCACCGTAGCCGACGAAGCCACGGCACTTGGCAGATTTATAGACAATAGCTTTGAAGACCCAGAAAATCTTCTCCGGCCGGCATAGCGCCAGCACTGGCTTCGTCACGATCCCCTGACAGTGGCGCTTAGTGGCCAGACTCAGTAAGTCTCCATGGGTGATATAGCGACCATTAGCGACTGCTGCCGTGAATTTCGTCGGGCCGCCTCATTCCTTTGCCATTCGCCATCTGCACCTACCCTCTTATCCTGAGCAAGTGGCTTTAGTGCGCCCTCCGTAGGCTTCGCACTGGATTGCTCGAGGATTCAGTGGAGTCTTCGCCGGTCCTTCAGGTCCGGGCGGGACATCTGTATTCATTCGTTTCAGTTTGGGCCGTTGCCCTTTTCTGCCCCCTGGTCCTCAACGAGCCCGGCCCGCTCGAGAATGTCTTGCAATAAAGGCGGCATGTACGGGTACCCGCCGGGCCTTTGCGTCAGCTCCGCGTGGACCGGACACGCCTTCATGTTGTCTCGATTGTGGGCCTCGACCTCCGACCAGCAATAGAAGGTCTTGCCGCACCAAAGGCAGAAGCCGTAGACCTGCCTGCTGTCCTCGTTCCCCACCACGACAGGCCCACGATCGGGCTTCGCTTGCCGCGAGGTGCCGGTTGATTCGTCTGCACTCCGGTGCTCAGGGCAGGCGAGAAGTTCGATGGGGTTGTGGCACCCCCTGTGGTCAAAGCCCTCCAGCGGACGCCCGCACGGCAGACAAACGCAGGCGGTCGGCTCCGCGTCAGCGCCTCGCAGGGCCTTCCCTTCGCACTCCCAATAGTGCCCGGCAACGTGACAATAATGCTGATGGCTCATTTCGGCTGCTTCCTGGTCGCATCGACCTTTAGCGTGCCCCCAGTCGCCTTCACCGCCAGCAGAATCTTCTTTCGGCTCTCGCCGCTGCTGTCGTTGGGGATGTCCTTGATGGCTTCCTGGGCGGCAGCGGGCAGCCCGACGTTGGCAAGGTTGTCGGGCTGCTTCGCCCAGTCGGCGTGCTCATCGCTGAAACGTCATTCGCCCGTGCGTGCGTTAATCCAAGCGCCTTCCCGCAGGTGCCCCGTGCCCATAACCTGCCTCGCATGCCTGAGCTTTGGATAGGATTCCTGGGCCAGGCTCCGAACCCAGGACCGCCGAGCGAACTGCGCATGTAGACAGCATCAACTCTGATTGCCGCAGAAATCCAGGGGAAGCTGGAACGCTGGCTCTGGCTCCCAGAGGCAACGCCGCACGCCTTGAGCCAGTTTGCGTCGGCGCCCGTGATCCGTATGCGCGGCCTTCCGGGGTATGGCAGCGGGAGCGGGCGCTCAATCAAGCACGGCGCGATGCCCATCGACCTCAGCAAGGCAAAGCCGCTCCGCGCGGTCTCCAAGAGCCGGTATTCGAGTTCCCGCGTTGTTCCATCCCGCCCATAAAGTGCGCCCGGCAAAGGCATGCGTTGCATGGCGGTCCTGCCTGTCCGCGCCGTGGCATAAGCGCCCAAGGCCCGTCGTGACTTCCCTCTGCCGTGCCGATTCCCGACGTGCCGCCGCTCGCACCTTGGCCGCTGTTCTCCAGGCTGCCGGTTGCGGGGATGGAGCTTTCGCGCTCCGCAGCCGGATGGCTACGGCAGCAGTTTGCCGCCGCTCACGTTGGTCACCGTCGTCTTGCCGCTCTTTAGGTCTATGGACTTGATGGTCTGCGAGGTCACCTACCCACTGTCGGTGCGCCAGGTGCCGGTGATGATTTTCTTGCCGTCGGATGTAACCAGGGTGTTGTGTTCGAGTTTCATGCTGACTCCTTCTGATGAGTGGATTTTCGAGTCCTATCCGCAGCAAGACTCCCGATGTACGCTCAAAACATGTTCCGGGGCGGGCTGGTAACAGGCGCTATCGGGCGCGCTCGATTCCTGGGCATTGTGCAACCGGTTGCACAGGCAAATTGTCCTGGTGCAGGCTGTCGAAGATCATGAGCATCTCGTCCCAAGTCGCATCCTTACTGTGTGCAACCGGTTGCACATCCCGCTGGCCCTTCTCTCGAGCCCCCGCGCCACAGTCCCAGCCCCTTCGCCCCCCCCACCCTTACTTGCCATGCGCCGCGCCTCATTCCTACCGTCTACCTGTAATATACCTTGCAAATTTGAATTTCCTCGGAATTTCTTGGCCAAGCCCGCAAAAGCGTTGACCAGCTGGCTAGGACGGGCGGATACGTGCGGAGCCCGGGTGGGACAGCCCCTCGATCGCTAGAGGATTCCCTCCGGCATCCACTCCTCGCGGCTCCACGCAGGAAGATCGGGTGGAAGTTACCAAACCAGTCCGCCGCACCGGCCAGATCTCCAGACACGAAGCCGTAATCGAAACCCGTGTTCCGTGGTCCGCCAGTGATCCGCTTGTTCGCAGCTCGTCGCAGCCTACAGGGATTCTGCTCGGCCAAGGGTTCTAATCTAAATGGCAATTCAGGTCCCATGGTCACGAGTGCCATTTCAAGCTGCCACCTACAAGCCAGTCCCCGGAAAGCCCTGCACCAAGCCGTCACTTTCTTCCTGGTTTGGGCTTACTGGAAATTCTAACCGCCGGAACTCCTCCGAAAATTTCGGTCACGCGGCGACGCAGGTTTCGAGCGTCACCTTGTGGCCCAGGGTTTCCAGGCGCCTGACGTAGTAGCGTGTTCGGCGCTGTGGTTCGAGACGATCAAAGAAGTCGCCACCCAAGTCGGTGTAACGGGTTCTTGATTTCAACAGATGATAGAAAATCACCAGTATCGAGTGCCCCACCGCAATCAGGGCGCATTTCTTCCCACGCCGGCCCGCCAAGCGGCGGTACTGGGAGGCCAAGTAAGCGTTCTTGGTGTGGCTGGCTGCCCAGGCGGCTTGCACCAGGGTTCGTTTCAGCCACCGATTGCCTGGCGTGATGAGCCGCCTCCGCCATTTGCCGGCACTCTCCTCGTTGCCTGGAGACATCCAGGCCCAGGAAGCCAAGTGCTGATGCGTCGCAAACGGCTTCAGGCCTGCTCCCACTTCCGCCAGCACCACCTCGGCCACGCGATGATCGACGCCTGGGACGGCGTCCAGGCGCTCGATCTCAGCCGCAAAAGGGCGCGTCTGCTCCTCGATTGGGGTGTCCAACTCGGCGATCAGGGCCTCCTGCTGGGCCAGTTGTTTCCACAGCGACGGCAGTATGAAACGAGGGTGCTCCGTCAGGCGTCCCTCCAGAGCCTTTTCCAACTCTGGGATCTTGCCCCGCAACTGCCGTTGCGCGAAGTCAGCGAGCTTGACCGGGTCGTCTCGGCCCTCGATCAAGGCTGCGAGCATGGCCCGGCCCGAGGCCCCCAGAATGTCCGTCGCCACCGACGCCAGCTTGATATGGGCGTCTTCCAGCACTTTATGCAGGCGGTTGGCCGTGCGCGTTTTCTCTTCCACCAGTTGCTTCCGGTGCCGGGTCAGGTCGCGCAACTCCCGCTGCGCCCGCGGCGGAATGAAGCTGGCTTCCAGCAGCCCGTGCTGCAGCAGTTGCGCGATCCACTGGCAGTCGCGGATGTCGCCTTCGCATCCCGGCACCTGCTTTAGATGGTGGGCATTCACCAGCAGGACTTCGAAGCGGCTCTCCAGGATGTTGTGGATAGGTTTCCAAAACACGCCGGTCGACTCCATGGCCACGTGGGTTACCCCCTGTGCCGCCATCCAGTCGGCCATCGCCAAAAGGTCGCGAGTCATCCTGCCCCAGTGGCGCGTTTGCTGATGCAGTTGGGCCGTCGGCTCCATCCGCCGCACGCAGGCCTCCACCGACTCCTTATGCACGTCCAAACCAGCACCGCAGGTAAAAACCTTCTCCCTGATCGGCTCCTTCCTGCCTGCACCGGAGGACATCGAAAGGTAAGGCAATCTGCTCCGCGTGCGCTCGCCGGAGCGAGGCGACAATTTGGGGTTCGGAGCGATGTCCAGGCCAGACTGAACAGCGGGCTCGTCGCACCAAGCACAACCGGCCTTCGTCCCGGGCAGGCTGAGTCCGTCATACCCAGATCGGGTACGCATTTTCATGCTTTGCGGGTGTCGCAAAGCGACATGACCGACTGAATAGTAAAGCTGCCCGTGCTCGGCCAGGTGGCAATACGCGCAAAGCGTCACAAGGTTCTCGAGAGAATCATACCCTGCTGGCTCCTCTTGATCTTATGGTGGTCCGGCGGGGTTCTCTTTGCCATGAAAGGCCACGTACGGCCGCGCATCCCTTTCGGTCTTCCGCGACCGGGGTTCGCGGTTAGAGCTTGGCGGGGACCATCACCGTACCGATGGTGGCGCGGTTCAAAAGCGCTTGGGTCGCGTGCACCGCGTGTTGTTGTTGAGGTGCTCGGTGGCGAATACGCGGCGGCAATCGTGCGGCTGCAGGCAGAGCGGTCTGCCCTCGGTCCTCCTCGCGCCAGCGGCTGCCGATAACAGCCTGAGTCGGCGGCAAATTCCCTAAACCCTAAGCGCACTTGGGTGTCTCCACGCCCGCACCAGGTAAGCCAGGCGCGACAGTGGATGTGTTTTATGCTGATCCCGATGATCACAACAAGGCACCGCTTCAGTTCCATGGAGACTTTTCACATGCTGGACCGTCTCCGCGATCCCCCGGCCCTATCCATCCCCGATGGGGATCACTCCAGCCCATTCGAGCCGTGTCGATTCCTGTCCCCGATCTTGACCAGCAGGGCACGCATGGTACCCCAGCGGCAGAAGGCTAGCTCCACGATCGATCAGCAGCATCTCCCCGGCCGTGTCTCCTCGCCGGCGTTGACTCGTGCGCGCGCCCGGCCACCATATCCGCACACCTCAGCTCTTGACAATGTCCCCATTCCGTTCCCACCCTGCGCGCGGCCACGTCGAGCGGCCAGGAGACTCACGGCCGGCCGCGATAAGCAAGCACAATGGAATGCGCCGCCGAGAGGACATGCGGCGGAGGTGCCGAGCTGGCTGACTGCTTCTAGCCTCTGCGCGCCTCCGTTTCACGGCGCAACTGGTCTTCATTTAGCCGCGCCAAGTCCCTGTAGTTGAGCATCACGTTGTTGCGCTCCGCTTCGTTTAGCCCCGCCTCTTTCAGGGCTTCCACAAACCAGCCTATAAGCCTATCTACGACGTGTTTTATCGCCTCCCCCTCCCAGTTGATGACGTCCGCCCTCTTTCTCAACAACTCCGTGTCCATGATGGAATGCCTCAGCTCCCGCAGAGCTTTGATTATCTCGCCAAAGCAGCGGAGGATATAGACTTCCTCCACCGTGAACCTCAGCAAGGGCATGTGCGTCACCAGGGTGGCGATTTCCAGCGTCACGAGGCGCATCAGTTCGTAGGCTTGGTAGTCTGGGTCCTGCAGCTTGGTGCAAATAAGGTCCAAGGTGGTTTGCGAGGCCCCCTGACCCTCTTCCTCATTCCCTTCGCTCTGCCCTTGCGCAACACTGCTGTCCAATACGGCTGTGCTCATACCTACTCCTTTCGCGACCACTGCCCAGCTTGAATTCCCACCCCGAGGGGCTGCCTTCACAGATCTGCCGCTGCTTGTGGCGCGCGGGGATGGCGAACCACGGGATACACCTTGGCTCCCCAACAGCAGCGGGGCGGCCCCTAATTAGGGGGGTCGAAGTCGTAAACTTGCCGAACGGCGGGCTTGGACGGAGTGGCCCGCGCTTGAGTTGGGCCGCCAATTACACTTCACCTCCATCCCCCAATGGGATTCCCGCCCGCCGTGTTGCACCCTTACGCCCTACTGCAAGGTGATACTAGTAGTTGGTTCCACGTTTTGCACGTCCTGGCTGGGCACGTGTGTTGCACCCTGTTCACTTTGCTGATTACCCACGGCTACCGCACCTGTTTCGCCCTCCAGGCTGTCAGATGCTCCCTCCTCCGCAAGGGGCCCGCCCTCAGCAAGCACTTCTGACTCTTGGTCTGGCATTGGGCTTGAAACCTCCTGCGGCGCACCAGTGCTTTCCTGCTTTGCCTCCTCCTGCTTCAAAAGTGCCACGTAGTCTCTGAGAGCCGCCAGGAGAATCGCACCGTTGACCTCTACCATATCCAGCCGCTCAAGGATTCTCTCGTATATGACCTTGACTCTCTTCTGGCGCACCTTGAACAAATCTAACGCCGTCATATGACGATAGATAGCATACCTGCTGAGACCATAATCTTTGGCAAGCAGGATGGTGTTCCCCCAGTTCACCCAGGCTTCTTCAATTTCCTGACACTGGGGATGGCGACAGACGCTGCACTGAGCTTGATGGCGGCGCAGCCTGGCACTCCGTTCTTCTTCCGCTAGCTTACGTAGTTTGTCTTTCATGGACTTAGCTCCTATAGGTAAGGGCAGAATCACGTCCGGTCTTCTGAATTCGTTCTGCCCTCCCTATATAGGTCTTGGTAGCGGCCAGATTCAGTGAAGCTGCAAACAGAACCCCTCACTCCCGCGCTCCCGAGGTGGGGCATCCGCGCACTTCGCGGAAGTCCGCCGTAGAGGGAGCGACCCTCTCTCTTCTGGGCCCTGGGTTCGAATGTTCGAACTTATGCTCCCCGGCTCCCGCTCATGATTAAGAGGGGTTGACGGATTTCACACCTGATCTTGTCGACCATCCGGGAAAAGCGTGGGTCTGGCAGGTGCCGGGGGGCTGTCCTTCGCCCGTTGCGGGGCGGGAGACAACAACTTCCGCGCGAGGGGGTCAGGGGATTTCGAATACGTGCAATGAATTATCCATCTGTGGCATGGGGCCGGCCCCTGGAAACGGGTCGCAACTCTTTCCAGTTCGGGCTCATTTCCTCGAGGAGTTCACGCGCACGGATCACTTCCGTGTCGCACAGGTGATCTTGTTCGTAACGGGTGCGGGGCACGCCGAAGGCGACCACCTGACTATATTCCGCGGCATCGGGGGCGCTAAGTCGGTACACCCATTGGTCTCTAAAGTGCGTCGCAAGCACCTGGTCACAAGTGCGGAGTCGCTGACGGGGAATGACAAAGACGAGCGCGCCATCGGGCTTCAGCCACGGTTAAACGCGCTTGAGAGAGATTGTCGCCATTCGCCCATGGCGATCCTCGGCCCATTCGAAGTTATACGGCGGATCAAGTAGAGGAGGGAGAACAACTCGGCAGCACAGTGCACTTCATAGGCGCTGCCGTGAATTACCTCGTGGGCCACGGCGGGAGCCTGTTCGGAGGGATAGGCATCAAGCTCGATACCATAACGAAGCACAGGAGCCTCACGAGTTATCGCCGCAAAGGCCACTTCGTCGTCAATACAGGGATTGAGGGCTGCGCGCTGTTTCTCCGGGTAGCGAAGAAACCGACGAATCCGATCTGCCTCACTAACGGGCAGAGGGTAAAATCTCAGTGTGATCTTTCCCTTGAGGCGCATTTCTCCTCCAGATTTCAATGATCGAACGTCGGTCTTCTGAGACTCAGGTGGGCAGAGGCCGGCCAAAAGGCAGGAGCTTCAGATGGGGTTCGGAGCGAGGAATCAGAAGACCTGGGGTCAACTCCAGAAGGCTTCCTGTGGATTCAGGACTTATGTGGTGGGGACGCCCATCAATTCGCGCAACTGGTGGGTGTTTAAGCTCTTCCTTGCCCAATGCCTCACATGAAACAGCCGAACCGTGCCTGTCGAGCGGGTTTCCTTTTGAACCGCATAGAACATCTTGTACTGGCGGTTACGTTTTCCATACAGCAAGAGGCGCACCTCCTGTCCAAGCTCTTCGGATTCCTCCGCAACCGGACAGCGATGGGGGCATGTCTTCGAGTGTTCGAATGGCGGCAATGATACCGTTGAACCACTCTTGGGCTTGCGCGAAGCTACCCTGTTGCTTGCTGTACCCGGAGATTTCGTCCAGGTCATTGAAAGCCCGCGGTGAAATCTCAACTTGAAAAGCCATGTCGTTTCCGAAGGCGCCGCTCCGCCTGTTTCACGGGGATCCCTTCGCCGCGTTCGAACTGTTCCATTCCCTGCCGGATTGCGGCCACGGTTTCGGCACGCTCCACCCGGAAACTGGCGGCCTTGGCCGACGACCGCTTGCACTGTACTGAGAGACAACTGGTTGATGCTTTGACCGGAAGCCCCCAGCCCACCCATCTGCAACTGCTCACCCTCTATCTGGACCGGCACCAGATGCTGGTAGGACAGATCGCCAAACTCGACAGCCTGATCGCGGACGCCCTCAAACCCCATCAGGAAGCAGTCGCTCGGTTGGCGCTGGCCCCCGGTCTCGGAGTGGACTCCGCACAGCAGATCATCGCCGAAGTGGGTGTCGACGCGGGCACCTTCCCCTCGGCAGCCCACTTCAGTGCTTGGGTGGGCACCTGCCCAGGGCGGGATGAAAGTGCGGAGGAGAACCACACGAGCCGCTCGGCCAAGGGCAATAAATATCTCCGTCGTGTGCTCAACCAAGCCGCGCACGCGGCGGTGAAGAAGAAGGGCAGTCACTTTCAGGCGGTATTCCATCGTTTGCTGCCTCGGCTCGGCTATAAGGCAGCCCTATGGGCCGTCGCCCATCGACTCTGTCGTCTGGTGTGAAAGATGTTGCATGAAGCGGTCCCCTACGTTGAACAGGGCAGCGAACCCGAGGCCCGAACCAAACGCCGACGCGCTCAGAAGCTGGTTAGAACCCTCCGCAAGTTGGGGTACGAAGTTAGCCTAAAAGCCATAAACCCTACTCCCGTACCAGCATGAGACTCCGAAAACCGACACGCGGGAGAGTGATTTTCAGGAGAGCCGCACTTCTGGCATCGCCATCCGTCTCGCTCCAGCACCCGCTTCATCAACCGCCCGTAAATCTGCTTCCCCAGCTTGATCCGCTTCACTTTCTTCAGCATTTCCCGGCTGTCTCCACTTCCCTGCCCTCACCTTGGCTATGAAGCCCGGCCTGGTAGTCTGGCAGCAAAAGGCTAACCAGCCGATCAATCACTAACAAGACCTCCTCCGGCGTCGACTCTTCCGTCCGCCCCGCCAGGAAGTCGGCACAGATCATTTCCAGACAGTACCCCCGCGACCGCTCCGTCCCTGCCATCCGCGAAGCCACGTACAGGGCCCTTTCCACCGCCGGTAACTGGCTCTCGAACTTTCCAGTCAGAGAGCGGAGGTGATGTCGGTCTTCTTGAAATCCTCCCCTTTGAAGAGCAGAGCCTCGCCAGTGATCTTGGCGAGCGCATAGGCGAAGCAATCGCCGAAGTTCAGTCCGGCGGCGTGGCGGCCCTTGCCGAAGTCGAGGAATGCCTGCCGCGCCAGGTGCGCCTGCTCGACGGTGACTGGTTCGATGGCGATGCCAGCTCTGCGGAAAAAAGCATCGTATTGACGGCCAGCGTCCCGCCCAATCTGACTTTCAATGAGGATAGAGAGCTCGACGAAATTTGCGGCACTCATCAGGCAGCGGTCGGCCCCGTGGATGAGTTGGGTGTAGAGGGCGGCTTCGGGTTCCCCGAAAAAGATGGCGGCAAGTGCGGAAGTGTCAAGGATCATTTGGGGAGACCATGTTGGTCATAGAGGAATTCGGCGTGGTCGAGATAATGACCTTTGACCTGGGCAGAGGCTCGCTTCGCAATGGCGAGAAGTTCCTCGACGGAGGCCTTGCCCCGGCGGACCCGGAGGCGTTCGTAGCGTTCCCGCAAAGCTTCCGTGACGGCACGGGTCAGGGTCTCGCCAGTGGCCTTGGCAATGGCTTGGGCCAGACGGTGGGCTTCCGGGTTTTTGACATTCAGGCTCATGGCGGTTCTACCCTTCTGTAATATCGTCTACCATTCTTTATTATGACTCAGAGACATTATCCTGGCAAGCTCGAGTGAGCCTCCGCAAGCTTACTGAGGAAGTCGCTGCCCAGTTGATTCCTCTTGGTCCTGTGACGGATCTGCAGATTTTCCAGCCAGCCGCACTTTTGACATCGCCACCCGTCTCGCTCCAGCACCTTCTTCATCAAGCGCCGGTAGATTTGCTTCCCCAGTTTGATCCGCTTTATCTTCCTCTGCATTCTGCGCTGCCCGAATGCCCCCCGTGATCGATTCCCGGACAAGGCCCAGCGAGCTCAATGGAGTATGGGTCCAAAGAGCTAGGCGTGGAAGGCTGCCAACCACTCCAATCCCGTATTCCCACGGCGGCTTCTCGCCAGCAGGGGACCCGGACGAACCAACGTAGCAGGGTCAGCCCAGAGATCTCAGTCCTCTGATTATGCAGAAGATAAATGCGGTCCTCTTTCACAAGGGTATCGCCTCCGCATATTTTCGCTCCCGAAGGTACGGGCTGATCCCTCCGTCCGTAATTACATCAACACGACAACCCAGCAGCTCCTCCAAGTCTTGCCAGAACCCGACCAAATCCAGCAGGTTTCGCCCTTTTTCCATTTCCACCAGCAAGTCCACATCGCTCGCCGGCCCGCCTTCGCCCCTGGCCGCCGAACCAAAGACGCGAATGTCCCTTGCGCCGTACCTGCCCGCAAGCTCCAGGATTTCATCCCGTCTCGATTCGAGAAGCTCTTTGATTCCCATTCCTGGCCTCCCCCAACGCAAGGCGCCTGCAGTTCCCCCGTGCACCGTTCGCTCACCTTCAGCACCGCCCAGCGACCTCCCGGTTAACCGCCTCGGCGGGTCCTTGGTGACGAGCAATATGGCCCTGATATTCAGGCGGCAAAAGACCAACGAAGCGGTGGATCACCGTCAAGATCTCCTCGGGCGAAGACTCCTCTCCCCGCCCCGCCAGGAAGGCCGCACAGACCAGCTCCAAACAGTACCCCCTCGAGCGCTCCGTCCCCATCCTCTGCTTCGTCTCCCGATCGGCCTGCTCATAGCGAGCGTAAACGGCTCGAAAGTATTCCCACTTGCTCTGCCGTCCCATCGTAACCCTCCTCGAAACTACTCTACTGGGTTGCATTGCCTACGGCTTGACGAGCTACATTCCTAAATGGCTTGAATCAGTCACATTTAAATCCGGCTCGATAGCCGGCTTGACATTAATTGGCCCACAGTCTAATGTGGCCATATGGACTACCGGAAATACATCACGATCGAGCCTGGCAAGCGCGGAGGCAAACCCTGTGTCCGCGGGATGCGCATCACAGTTTACGAAGTCCTTGACTACCTCGCTTCAGGCATGACCGAAGCAGAGATTTTGACTGATTTCCCGGACCTTACCTCGGAAGACATCAAAGCCTGTCTGGCCTTCGCCGCCGACCGCGAGCGCAAACTGGTAGCGATTCCTTCGTGAAGCTACTCCTGGACCAGAATCTATCTCCGCCATTGTTAAGGGCCCTCGATTCCGTGTACCCCGGCTCGTCTCACGTAAGGCTCGTCGGTCTGCGAAACACCGGTGACGACGTGGTTTGGGATTATGCTCGCGATCACGGCTTCATCATCGTGTCCAAGGATTCTGACTTTCACCAGCGAAGTCTCCTTTTCGGATTCCCACCTAAGGTCATTTGGATTCGGCTTGGAAATTCTGCCACGTCAGAAATAGAACAGCTCCTGAGGCGGCGCCAATCGAGCATCTTTGAATTCTGTGAGGACGCAGCACACGCATTCCTGGCCCTGTCTGGGTGAAGGGCTCGCCCTTTCGCAAGCTCTGGCTCGCGGGTCGTGCGCCCCTCTGCTCCCAGTCGTAGCAGTCGGGAGTCCACATCCGTCCTTGATAATGTGAAGCGCCGAGAGAAGGATTCCCGAAAAGGCGGACTGGCGGAAAGCGGCCTTCGGGGGCGTGGCACGGGCGTTTCACCCGTGAGATGGCATGGCCAGGATGGCCATACCACTCAAAAAGGGAGGATCAGGAGTCAGGAAAACCTCCATGTTCTGACTTCTGACTCCTGTCTTCTGATCGATGCAGGAGCTGTTGAAGAGAGGCGATTTTATGGAGGTGAAAAGCGAATGAGCAAAAAGTATCGAAGTGATGCGATGGCGGCCATCCATGAAACCATGGAGGCCTTGCACGATGTTGGGGCCGTCGATAAACGGAGGATGCGGCGTTTCGATGATGCCTGCCTTACGCCGATCCGGCCATTGAAGCCTGAAGAAATCAAGGCGATCCGGGAAAGAGAACACGTCAGCCAAACCGTTTTCGCCAACTACCTGAACGTCACCAGTAGCCTGGTCAGCAAGTGGGAGCGCGGGGAAAAGCGGCCTTCTGGGGCCTCGCTCAAGCTGCTATCGCTGGTTGAGAAGAATGGGCTTGCCACCGTTGCATAGAGGCAGGTTCGGCCCTTCTTCTAAGCCCACCAGAAGATCAACGTCACTCTGAGCCCCCGCCGGGCGCTTCCGAGATCAAGGTGTAATCGTTTCACACGACGCGCTCAGCGCCAGAGCAGAGGATTTCATTCCGCCCCAACCTCAGGGGGCTCGTCCATCGCTATTTGCCGGCGACCGCGGATCGTCAACTCCCGAAATTACTGCAGGCGGGATCTTCACTTCACACGTGGCTCGGGCTTGCTGCAAACTCTGGCTGCTGGGACTGAATAGGAAAGCTGCCCGCGCTCTTCCATGTGGCAATAAGCACAGAGCGTCACGAGATTCTCGAGACAACTATTACCCCGCTGGCTCCTCTTGATCTTGTGATGGACCTGGAGATTTTCCACCGAGCCGCACTTTTGACATCGCCATCCGTCTCGCTCCAGCACCTTCTTCATCAAGCGCCGGTAGATTTTAGGTCCCAGCCCTGTGATTCTTGCCCATTTCGAAATTCTTTGAGTCCCATGAAAGGAAAAGAGGATACCGGCGAATGGCGCCTTGCCTCGTTCAATGGCTTTTTGGCCGTTTTGAAGTAATTTGTAACAAGTTTTCTACCCCACCGAGCTGCGCCGCCCGGCTGCTCGCCGGGAGCACCGCTGGGCCAGGCGATGCACGATTGACAGATCCCCCACGAAAAAAGCGCTTGCTAAATATTCGATTGTATCGCGTATTATACACATGTGGATACAACGTGACGTAGAGCCTCGGCTGCAACGATCTGCACGGACCCGGCCGGTGGTTGTGCTGACCGGGGCCCGCCAGACCGGCAAGACCTCCACCTTCCTAAGGCTGTTTCCGAATCATGGGTTTGTCTCTCTTGACCTCCCCACCGAAGCGGAACAGGCCGAAAAAGAACCTCACAACTTTCTTGGGCGCCACCCCTCGCCTATGATTATCGATGAGGTGCAATACGCGCCCGGGTTATTCCGGCATCTGAAGGTAACCGTTGACGCCAGTCGCGCCCGCAACGGGCAGTTCCTGCTCACGGGTTCTCAGAAATTTACCTTAATGAAGAGCGTCTCCGAATCCTTGGCGGGGCGGGCGGACATTGTGGAACTCGAAACGCTCTCGTGGGCCGAGATCCAGGCCGCGCTGCCGCAAACCAGGCTTGAGACGGCCATCGTTCGGGGCGGCTTTCCGGAGCTACACGCCAACCCGGACATTGACCACGTGGCCTTTTACAACTCTTATCTGGCCACCTATCTAGAACGCGACGTGCGATCGTTGGCCAACGTTGGCAATCTGCGGGATTTCGAGCGCTTTTTGCGCGCCTGCGCCGTACGTTCTGCGAACCTGCTGAACAAGGCTGATCTGGCGCGTGACGTAGGTATCGCTCCTTCCACAGCTAACCATTGGCTGTCCACGCTGGAGGCTTCCGGGCAGGTCGTGCTGCTTGAGCCATGGTCCTCCAACCGCACCAAGTCCATCGTCAAGAGCCCGAAACTCTATCTGGCCGACACCGGACTCCTTTGCGCCTTATTGAATATCCGTTCGGAAGACGCCCTCCGGCAATCGCCGGCGGCGGGCGCGATCTGGGAAACCTTTGTTTTCGCTCAACTGCGCGGCCGTGAACGCCGAGCCGGACGCGCAGGCAGTCTGTTCTTCTGGCGGGATCGCACACGCGAGGTGGACTTCGTGGTTGATGTGGGCGGACAGCTGGAGCTCTTCGAAGCGAAGTGGACCGAATTGCCAGCCGAGAGTGACGCGGTGAACCTCGATTTCGTGCGCAAAGTTGTGGGAAAAGCGAGGGTGGTCAGCGGTGCGGTTGTTTCTCGCACGCCAAACAGTTTTCCACTCGTCAGTAGATTCCGGGCGCTGCCGGTGTCTGAGCTGAGATGAATTGGGCTTTCTACCCTGTGGTTCGCCAATAACGGAATCAGTTGTAAAAAACATCTTGACCGACACCTTCTGGTCGATTTCGTCCCAGAATGAAACATGTCTGGGGAATTGTTTGGCGGAATGGTTCGAAAGGCAGAAAGGCTCGATTACCGGCAGAACAAAAATGGCCGCAGCTAACCGGCAAAGGAAACTGCGGCCTAATTAGATTTGGAGATTACCCATGGAAAAAGAAGCTCTAGCGCGCTTTATGGAAATAGAAGAAACACTCTATGATGTTGTCGCCAGCATCGGGGCTATCAAGCAAATCCTACGTGACGCCAAGATTGCGGAGCCTCAAACTCTACAGGATTTGTTTCTTGAGATGCGGATGAAGATGAGCGATTCTCCTGGGGGCCAGAGTCTCCGAATGGCTCGGCACTCTTTAGTATTCGAGAAAGATACTCATTAGAATCTTTCAGTGCTCGCATCACTTGATGCTAAGCCTTGATGGGGCTTGCATGCGGCACACTCCTCTGCCCCTCTCGGATTGCGTCCAAGAGTTGCGAGAGGCCCCGGCTGGAACCGGGGCTTTTGATCTTTCTGGGGCAGTTGTCCTGGGAGCACTGTGGGCCTGGAAATTGGTCGCCAGCCGGCAGCGCCCCAAGGCAATGCGGAACGTTCAAGACTGGCCCTTAAGTAGCCACACTTCGAACCTGAGCCGCCCGGATGCTTCTTCCCAAGCAATGGAACCGGCCGCAAAGACGAATTCGGACATCCTCAGAAGTATCACCCGACCCGCGGTTCGTCGCCAGGGGTTCTGAATCCGTTCCGCTCAGCGTCGGCTAGCTTGGCCAGGCTTGGCCACTCTCGAAACCTTCCGAATACACCCTTAACAGCCAGGCATAGTTCACCCCCTTATTGGAACGAAAGCTCGAATGTGCAATACTTAAACAGCGGTGTTTGGTGGCTTGCGAGGCGTGGCGATGAAAACCTCGGGATTTCCGCTTCCGCGCAGTGACCCACGAATCGGCGTCGCCACGCCTCTGCGGTTGCGATTTGGATGGAAGTACTCCGAGGAAGCAAAGGCCTCAATTGTCAATATGTCCGAGCGCGGCTTGTGCGTGCGCTGGCACGCTCCGCTTCGCTTGGGAATGGAGGTCAAGGCCTTTTTGGAAAGTACCCCGGACGACGTCAAGGTCTACCGCGTGGTGTGGGTGCGCGAGTCAGAATCCTCCGAGCGTGGCTTTGATATCGGTCTCGAACTGAAACTTTAGCCAACCGAGGCGAGAATTACAGCTGGGCAATTCCGCCTGCGGTGTCTTCTTCAATCCCTGTTAAACTGAATCCCACTACATGCGTTTGGCGTTCCCAGGCGTGATTATTTCTTTGCTGTCGTCGAAGCTGAGTGTGATGATGGAGTGATACGGATTCACCAGCCTGGCGTTGATATCCACGGTTTGCCCCTTGGCGACGGCGGCCTGCTCGAACCACTCGTCGCGGTCAGGCCAGTTCCGCGCCGACCTCAAGGGCTTGTCCATCGCCATTTTCCGGCGATCGCGGATCGTCAACTCCGGAAATTGCTGCAGACAGGGTTCTATGAAAGGGGATGTCAAGAGAAAAATCTCCTCCGATGACTGGAGTGTTCTGTTCTGCTTGGCATCCAGCCCCTTGGGATTATGCCGACCAACTTGCATGACCGAATCCGGCATGGTTTTTTCCAGGCACGGGCGTGTGAGTCGAGGGTTCTATGAAAGGGGATGTCAAGAGAAAAATCTCCTCCGATGACTGGAGTGTTCTGTTCTGCTTGGCATCCAGCCCCTTGGGATTATGCCGACCAACTTGCATGACCGAATCCGGCATGGTTTTTTCCAGGCACGGGCGTGTGAGTCGAGGGTTTTCCGGAGCCGTGGCAAGCTCTTGGGGTCGTGGTTGGTGCCGACCAGGGTTCTATCAGAGGCTCGAGGCCTATAGCTTTTTTAGGTCGTGCGAGGGGGCATAGCGTCTTCAAGGAGGCGAGCCCGCGGTGGGGAAAGCCTCGCCTATCCCTGTCTTGGATGCTCACCCTCGTGGAAGGAGTTCCGCCAGGAACTCTCCCGACCCGAGCGCCGGAAACGCTCCCTCCCCGCTCGCCGGGGAAAAACTGGCTGCCTGGCCAACGGTCGGGATTCCCGGCGCTAAGCTTGCTTCACACCTTCGGCTCGGTAGTGCCCTCCTTTCTTCCAAAGGCTCAAGGTCAGCGCGGCCAGCTTGCGGGCCACGGTCACGCGCAGGATGGCGGGATCGACTCCCTGCTGGGCGCGGGGGTCGTAATAATCCTTAAAAGGTCCGGGGCGACGGATGGCGGTCAGCGCCGCCGACTTGAAGAGCTCTTTCAGCTCGGGCCGGTGGTTGGGATTTAGGCCGCGCGGGTTCACCGCCCGGGCGCGGCGGACGACGTGCCCTCCGACCAGGCCGTACTCGGCGCTGCCGCGACGCACCAGTCCCAGGCCCACATAGGTCCAGAAATTCCGCCGGCTGCGGAAGCGATGCGGGGTCTGCACGCGGGCGATCAACAAAGCCACACGCAGAGGCCCCAGCCCGGGGATCTCCCGCAGACGTGCCGCCACCGTGTGCTTGCGGCTCTCCTCCAGCAGCGCTCGCCGCGCCTTCCTTCGCAGGCTCCGTAGATCGTCCAGTTGATCGTGGAGCAATTCCCCGCGCAGCCGGCTCGCCCCGGCCGGCAGCCGCTCCAGCCAGCTCGCCCGTTGCCGACGCGTATACACGCCCCGCCCCGCGCAGTCGATGCCGCGGCTGCGGTAAAACGCCTTGATCCGGTTCATCACCCGCGTGCTGTCCTGCACCAGCGCCTCATAACTGCACGCCAGCTCTTGCAGGCTCCGCAGGCTCCGGCTCCCGTGATAAACCGCACGCAGCATCCCAGCGCGCAACAACTCCGCCAGCTTGCGCGCGTCCCCAGCATCTGTCTTGTTCCCTTCCTTCAGCAGGGCGTTGTGCCGCGGATCGCAAACCAACAACTCCCCTACCCGCCCCTCCAGCAAATCATAGAGCCAGGCTGAGTAGGTCCCTTCTTCGAAGGTCAGATGCAGCTTTCCCCGCAACCCTTGCAAGAAGCCCAGCAGCGGTTGGGCCTGGGTGGGAAGGATCGTGGCGCTCACCTCCCGCCCTGCGCCGTTCAATACCGACACCACGGTCGTCGCCTGGTGTACGTCGAAAGCGATATACTTGTCATCGCTCATAAGGGTGCTCCTCCTTGTGAAAGTTGACTTCCCAAATCAACCATACACAATCAGGGGCGCCCTTTCATAATGCGTCT